>R11__coassemble_445_pt1 | contig 27129 bp, 29 predicted proteins | sample R11__metabat2_high_PE_049 | metagenome-assembled genome bin R11
AAGTTTGATATTTATAAACAAAATTCCGGTCGGGAAGGGAAGGAGTGATCCGGATATACGGAGCTTTCACCCTTCCCTTCGGGGAAGGGTTTTTCATTGGAAAAAAATTTTCAGAAAAGGCTGTGAAAGTATTGACAAGAGGCCTGACGTATGGTTTAATATTTTCCGTTTTCGAGTTTAGTAATTCTGAACTCGCGACCAAACCCAAAGTTTGATATTTATAAACAAAATTCCGGTCGGGAAGGGAAGGAGTGATCCGGATGGACATCGGCGAAAGCCTGCGTTTGCTGCGATTGCAGAGAGGACTGACCCAGGAGGAGCTGGCGGACCGCTGTGAGCTGAGCAAGGGCTTCATTTCCCAGGTGGAGCGGAACCTGGCTTCACCCTCCATCGCCACCCTGACAGATCTGCTGGAGTGTCTGGGCTCCTCCCTGCAGGAATTTTTCGCGGTGAAGAGCCAGGAGAAAACGGTCTTCACGCCCCAGGACATGTTTGAAAAGATCGACGAAGAGGAGCTGAAGGGCAGCATTACCTGGCTGGTGCCGGACGCACAGAAGGACGAAATGGAGCCCATCCTCATGGAGATCGGTCCCGGCGGCCAGACCTACGAGATGGATCCCAACGAGGCGGAGGAATTCGGCTACGTCCTCAGCGGCTCTGTGGTGCTGGTGGTGGGGGAGAAGCAGACCAAGGTGCGCAGCGGCTGCAGCTTCTGCATCCATCCCAGAGCCGTGCATTATCTCAAGAACACAGGCAAGACCAAGGCCAGGGTGCTGTGGGTTTCCACGCCTCCCTGCTTCTGACCCGGAAATCCCCCAAATAAATGATTTCGGAGGGTGAGCGACATGGTGGAAAACGAGCACCTGATCGACCTGGTGGACATCTGCAAGGAATACGACGGTGTGACCGTGCTGGATCACATCAATCTGTACATCCGCAAAAAGGAATTTGTGACGCTGCTGGGTCCCTCCGGCTGCGGCAAGACCACCACCCTGCGGATCATTGGCGGCTTTGAAACGCCTTCCTCCGGCGAGGTCATGTTTGAGGGCAAGGAAATTTCCGCGCTGCCACCCTACAAGCGCCGGGTGAACACGGTGTTCCAGAAGTACGCCCTGTTCCCCCACCTGAACGTGCATGACAACATCGCCTTCGGCCTGAAGATCAAGAAAATGTCCAAGGCGGAGATCGACAAGCGCGTGGACTATATGCTGGACCTGGTGAACCTGAAGGGCTACGGCAAGCGCAGCGTGGAAGCCCTGTCCGGCGGCCAGCAGCAGCGGGTGGCCATCGCCCGTTCCCTGGTGAACGAGCCGGAGGTGCTGCTGCTGGACGAGCCTCTGGGCGCCCTGGACCTGAAGCTGCGCAAGGAAATGCAGCTGGAGCTGAAGAACATGCAGCAGCAGCTGGGCATCACCTTCCTGTACGTGACCCACGACCAGGAAGAGGCCCTGACCATGAGCGACACCATCGTGGTCATGAAGGACGGCCGCATCCAGCAGATCGGCAAGCCCAAGGGCATCTATGACGAGCCGGTGAATGCCTTCGTGGCGGACTTCATCGGCGAGAGCAACATCCTGCGGGGCACCATGATCCGGGATGAGCTGGTGGAATTTGCTGGCAAAGCCTTCCCCTGTGTGGACAAGGGCTGGGGAGAAAACCGCCCGGTGGACGTGGTGGTGCGCCCTGAGGATATTGAAGTGTCCACTCCCGAAAAGGGGCAGATCACCGGCGTGGTGGAGAGCGTGCTGTTCAAGGGCGTGCACTACGAGATGATGGTCAACTGCGGGGAATTCACCTTCAAGGTGCATTCCACCGTGATGCAGCCCCAGGGCACCCAGGTGGGCCTGAGCGTGGTGCCCTTCAACATCCAGATCATGCAGCCCATGGAGGACGTTGCCAATGTATAACATGACCGTTCCCTGGTGGGGATGGGCGCTGATGGCGGTGGGCCTGGGGATTTTTGCGGGCCTGATTGTCGTCTCCGTGCGGCGGAACAGGGGCGTAAAGCGCAGCCTGTTCGCAACGCCTTACATCCTGTGGATGATTATTTTCACCATCCTGCCGGTGGTGCTGATTGCCTATTACGCCTTCACGGACTCCGCCGGGAACTTTACCCTGGACAACTTCCGGGCCTTCTGGGACAGCAATGAGCTGATGCGGGAGCAGCTGCGGGAGCTGGCGGGGGACGAGGTGGCCGCCACCATTGCCAGGGGCAGCGTGAACGTGGATACCCTGGTGTATTCCCTGTGGATGGCCTTCCTGTGCACGATGATCAGCCTGCTGCTGGGCTATCCGGCGGCCCTGTTCATGGCAGACCGGAAGATGAAGCTGGGCTCCACCCTGGTGGTGCTGTTCATCATTCCCATGTGGATGAACTTCCTGCTGCGCACCATTGCCTGGATGAGTCTGCTTTAGGACAACGGCCTGATCAACGCCTTCCTGGAATGGATCGGGATCGGCAAGGTTCAGCTGATGTATAACCAGGGGGCCGTGCTGCTGGGCATGATCTACAACTTCCTGCCCTTCATGGTCTTCCCCATTTATACCAGCCTGAGCAAGATGGATCCCCGGCTGGCGGAGGCGGCCCAGGACCTGGGCTGCAATGACTGGAAGACCCTGTACAAGGTGACCATGCCCCTGTCCATTCCCGGCGTCATCAGCGGCATCACCATGGTGTTCATGCCGTCGGTGACCACCTTCTTCATTCCCAGGGTGCTGGGCGGCGGCAATACCCAGATGTTTGGCGACCTGATCGAATCCACCTTCCTGACCGCCGGTGACTGGAACCTGGGCTCCGCTCTGTCCCTGATCATGATGGTGCTGATCCTGATCTCCCTGTCCATCCTGCGGAAGGCGGATCCCAATGGGGAAGGAGGCGGCATCGTATGAAGCAGTTCTTCAAGAAGTTTTACCTGGCGCTGGTGCTGATCTTCCTGTATGTGCCCATTGTGGTGCTGATCGTGCAGTCCTTCAACGCCGGCAAGAGCCGGGCCAAGTGGGAGGGCTTCTCCCTGACCTGGTATCAGGAGCTGTTCGGCAATACCTCCATTATGAACGCCCTGTGGGTCACGGTGTCGGTGGCTGTGCTGGCCACCATCGCCGCCACCATCCTGGGCACCCTGGCCGCCATCGGCATCCATGCCATGAAGAAGCGGCCCCAGGGCTTCATGATGACCCTGACCAACCTGCCCAACACCATGCCGGATATCGTCACCGGTATCTCCCTGATGCTGCTGTACATCTTCGCCAAGGTGGACCGGGGCTACATCACCATGCTGCTGGCCCACATCGCCTTCGACACGCCCTACGTGATTCTGTCGGTGATGCCGAAGCTGAAGCAGATGAACAAGCACACCTACGAGGCGGCGCTGGATCTGGGGGCTACTCCCGGATATGCCCTGACCCATGTGATCATCCCCGAATGCCGGCAGGGCATCGTAACGGGCGCGCTGCTGTCCTTCACCCTGTCCCTGGACGACTTCACCATCAGCTACTTTACCACCAGCCCGCTGGTGCAGAATCTGTCCACCCTGATCTACTCGGCCACCAAGCTGGGCATCACCCCGGTGTATTACGCCCTGTCGTCCCTGATGTTTGTGGTGCTGCTGGTGCTGCTGATCGTGGTCAACCGCCGGACATCCATGGCGGAGTGATAAAACTTATCAATCTGTGTCAAGGAGGAAATCAACATGGTGAAAAAGCTTCTTTCCGTTCTGCTGGCCCTTGCTCTGCTGCTGCCTGTGTGCGCCTGCGCCCAGGAGGTGGTGAACGTGTTCAACTGGGAGGACTACATTGATGAGTCCGTCCTGGAGCAGTTCGAAGAGGAAACCGGGATCAAGGTGAACTACATGTGCTTCACCACCAACGAGGACATGCTGGTGCAGGTGGAGGCCACCCCCGGCGCCTTTGACGTGGTGTTCCCTTCTGAATACTGCGTGGAGCGGCTGACCCAGAAGGATCTGCTGCAGGAGATCGACTACAGCAAGATCCCCAACTTCCAGTATATCCGCTCCGACCTGCTGAATCCCTCCTATGACCCCAACAATGCTCACTCCGTGCCCTATATGTGCGGCACCCTGGGCATTCTGTACAACACCAAGACCGTGGATGCGGAGGACGTGAAGACCTGGTCTGTGCTGTGGAGCGACAAGTACAAGGGCCGGGTGCTGATGATGGACTCCATCCGGGACGCCATGGCTGTGGGCCTGAAGTACCTGGGCGCCTCTGTGAACACCCCTGCCACCGACTACACCACCCTGCGGGCTGCCGCGGACATTCTGGTGAACCAGAAGGTGGGCGGCTACGTGAAGAGCTACGGCCTGGACGACTTCAAGGACAAGATGGTCATGGGTGAGGCGGATCTGGCCCTGGTGTACTCCGGCGACGCCGAGTATGCCATCGAGCTGAATCCCGACCTGGCCTATGCCATCCCCGAGGAAGGCAGCAACGTGTGGGTGGACTGCGCCGTGATCCCCAAGGCGGCCAAGAACCTGGACAATGCCTATGCCTTCATCAACTTCCTGTGCCGGCCTGACATCGCCGCCAAGAACATCGAGGCCATCTGGTACATGAGCGTGAACTCCGCCGCCATCGAGGAGCTGGGCGAGGATTATTCCAGCCTGTATCCCCTGAACCCCACGGAGGAGGATCTGAGCCGCTGCGAGTATTACAACGACCTGGATGCCGCTTCCCTGACGGTGTACAACACCCTGTGGCAGGAGATCAAGAACGCCAAGTAATCAACCGAAAAAGCAGCGCCTCCCGAACCCTTGCGATTCGGGAGGCGCTGTTCTATGATCTTCTTGCTGAAGGCCGCCTGCTATTGCTTCACAGCCCAAGTGCCTCCTCAACCTCGTCCAGCGTGTAGGTTACAGGATCAGCCTCATAGGCGGCTTTGGATTCCAGGTAGGCCTTCTCTAACTCATCCTCAATGTACTCTGGTATGGTAACGACCCCGGAAACGGTTTGCTAGTTCTGCATCAAGGCAGTATCGGCATCATCGAAGCGAACAGGAACAATCATCAAAGTCACCTCCGATTATAATACGATTGTATGATAACAAAACGAGGCTGTCAAGAAGCAGAAAGCGCAAAAAGAGGCAAGCCACATGGCTCGTCTCTTTTTGCTGCCAGTCAGGCCTTACAGCTCTTCCCCATTTTCGATGGCGGTGAGCAGATCCACCCGGCGTTGGTGGCGGCCGCCCTCAAACTCGGCGGTCAGCCAGTGGGTGGCGATCATCTTGGCCAGGTCCACGCCCACCACCCGGGCGCCCATGGTCAGGATATTGCTGTTGTTGTGCCGCTTGCTCAGCTCGGCGCTGTACACATCGGAGCAGGTGCACACCCGGGTGCCCTTCACCTTGGAGGCGGCGATGCCGATGCCGATGCCGGTGCCGCACAGCAGGATGCCCCGGTCACATTCCCCATCTGCCACGGCCTTGGCGGCACGATAGCCATAAATGGGATAGTCACAGCTGTCGGCGGTATAGGTGCCGAAATCCTTCCATTCCAGCCCCATGCTGTCCAGCAGCTTCTTCATTTCATCCTTGAGAGCGAGAGCGGTGTGGTCACAGGCCAGTGCGATCATGATGAGGATCCTCCTTAAACAATTTTATTCAATGAACATCGCGTCTCCAAAGGAGAAGAAGCGATATTTTTTGTTGACGGCGTCCCGATAGGCCTCCAGGGCCTGTTCCCGGCCCATGAAGGTGGAAACCAGCATCAGCAGGGTGCTCTGGGGCAGGTGGAAATTGGTCACCAGGGCATCCACCGCCTTGATCTTCACCCCGGGCTTGATGAAGATGGCGGTATCGCCGCTGCCGGCGTGGATGACGCCATCCTCCGTGGCGGCGGTTTCGATGGTGCGCACTGAGGTGGTGCCCACGCAGATCAGCCTTCCGCCGCTTTGGCGGATGCGGTTCAGGGTGTCGGCGGCCTCCTGGGTCACCTGGTACCACTCGCTGTGCATCTTGTGGTCATCCACATCCTCCGCCTTAACCGGACGGAAGGTGCCCAGACCCACATGCAGCAGCACCGGCACAATGGTGACGCCCTTCTGCCGGATCTTCTCCAGCAGCTCCGGGGTGAAGTGCAGTCCGGCGGTGGGGGCGGCGGCGCTGCCCTCCTGCCTGGCATACACGGTCTGGTACCGGCCCTGATCCTCCAGATGCTCGTGGATGTAGGGCGGCAGGGGCATTTCTCCCAGCCGGTCCAGCAGCTCCTCGAACACGCCATCGAAGTGGAAGCGCACCAGCCTGCCGCCGGTTTCCTCCACGTTGTCCAGCACCTCGCAGCGCAGCAGGCCGTCTCCGAAGGAGCAGAAGGTACCGGGCTTCAGCCGGCGGCCGGGGCGCACCAGGCTTTCCCAGTCAGTGGTATTCAGGCGGCGGAGCAGCAGCACCTCCACGGGAACGCCGGTATCCTCCTTGACGCCCAGCAGGCGGGCAGGGATCACCTTGGTTTCGTTGATGACCAGGGCATCGCCGGGGTTCAGGTAATCGATCAGGTCATAGAAGTGGCGGTCCTCCCGGGTGCCGTCTTTACGGTGGATGACCATCAGGCGGCTGTGGTCCCTGGGTTCCATGGGGGTCTGAGCGATCAGCTCCTCAGGGAGATTATAATCAAAATCAGAAGTTTTCAATGGTGTCTCCTTTTAAAAGGGATTTCGCCTCTGCGGAGGCGACCAGAGGGCTTTCCGATCGCCCTCTGGACTCCTTCGGTCAAATGTCCAGCTTCATCTGGCTTTCCGCGGCGGTGCTGGGCATCTTTTTCTTCATGTGGTCCCAGGCGGCCGGGGTGCATACCCGGCCCCGGGGCGTGCGCATGATGTAGCCCAGCTGCATCAGGTAGGGCTCATACACATCCTCGATGGTCACCGCGTCCTCGCCGGTGGTGGCCGCCAGGGTGTCCAGACCCACCGGACCGCCGCCGAACTTATCCATCATGCAGCCCAGAATGTTCCGGTCCGTCTTGTCCAGGCCCAGCTCATCCACCATCAGCAGATCCAGGGCCTCCCGGGCCACATCGTGGGTGATTTTCCCACCGGCCCGTACCTGGGCGTAATCCCGGACACGCTTCAGCATCCGGTTGGCGATCCGGGGCGTGCCCCGGGAACGGCGGGCGATCTCCAGGATACCCTCGTCATCCGCCTGCACCTCCAGGATGTTGGCGCTGCGGCGGATGATGCCTGCCAGCTCCTCGGGCTTGTACAGCTCCAGCCGGAAAATGATGCCGAAGCGGTCCCGCAGGGGAGCGGACAGTCTGCCGGCCCTTGTGGTGGCGCCCACCAGGGTGAACTTGGGCAGATCCAGCCGGATGGACCGGGCGGTGGGGCCCTTGCCGATCATGATGTCGATGGCGTAGTCCTCCATGGCGGGATACAGCACCTCTTCCACAGACCGGGACAGGCGGTGGATCTCATCAATGAACAGCACGTCCCCGGCGTTCAGGTTGGTCAGGATGCTGGCCAGGTCTCCGGGACGCTCAATGGCCGGGCCGGAGGTGATGCGCACATTCTGCCCCATCTCCGCCGCCACAATGCAGGCCAGGGTGGTTTTGCCCAGGCCGGGCGGGCCGTAGAGCAGCATGTGATCCAGGGAATCATGCCGGTTCAGGGCCGCCTGGATGTAGATGCCCAGGGTGTCCTTGACTTCCTGCTGCCCCACATATTCCTGCAGGGTGTGGGGGCGGAGGGACTGCTCCAGGGCGTTGTCCTCGCTTTGAAAGGAGGCATTCAGAACCCGATCTTCCATTGGCCTGCCTCCTTACATTCTCATCATGGCTACCAGGGCCTGCTTGATCAGCACGTCCGCGGGGGCGCTCTTGTCCTCCACGGCGTTCAGGGCGGAGGCGGCCTCGGCGGCGGAGTAGCCCAGGGCGATCAGCGCCTCCCGGGCTTCCTTCATGCCGTCCCCCTGGGCGGCCGCCGCGGCCGGGGCGCCGGAAATGGCGTTGGCCTCGTCGATGTCGCTCTGGGAGATCTTGTCCTTCAGCTCCAGGGCGATGCGCTGTGCGGTCTTCTTGCCCACGCCGGGGGCCCGGGACAGGGCAGTGGCGTCATTCATCAGGATGGCCAGGTTCAGGTCCTTCAAAGGCATGGCCCCCAGGATCCCCAGGGCGGTGCGGGCGCCCACGCCGGTGACGGAGGTCAGCAGGCGGAACATGTGCTTTTCCTCCCGGGTGGCGAAGCCGAACAGCTCCATGGCGTCCTCCCGCACGGAGAACACGGTGTAGCAGCGCATGGTCTCGCCCACGGCGGGCACCGCCTGCAGGGTATTTATGGAGCAGGAGATGCGGTAACCGACGCCGCCTGCCATCAGGATCAGCTCATTGGGGCTTTTTTCAATAACCTCGCCTTCGATAAATGCGTACATAAGGGCTCCTCTTTAAAATATCATTCATCCAAGCATGCAACCGAAGGAGTCCAGAGGGCGATCGGAAAGCCCTCTGGTCGCTCCGCAGAGCGAAATCTTCTTACTTCATTCTGAACTGCACCTTGGCCGGTCCGGCCTGGCAGTGGGTGATGGCGCAGGCGATGGCGTCCGCCGCGTCATCCGGCTTGGGAATCTCCTCCATGTGCAGGAGCAGCTTCACCATCTGCTGGATCTGCTTCTTGTCCGCCTTGCCGTAGCCGGTCACGGCCTGCTTGATCTGCATGGGGGTGTATTCATAGAGATTTTCCGTGTATTCCGCGGCACTGATGATGGCCGCGCCCCGGGCTGCTCCCACCATCAGGGCGGTGGTCACGTTCCGGGCAAAGAACAGCTCCTCAAAGGCCACATCATCCGGCTTGTAAATGGTCACCAGATCCCTGATGCCCAGCTGCAGCGCCCTGAGCCGGTCCTGCATGGGCACACCGGCCTTGGTCTCCACACAGCCATAGCCCAGCAGCCGCATTTTGCTGCCCTGGCTTTCCACTACGCCCCAGCCCATCAGGGCATAGCCGGGGTCGATTCCCAGTACGATCATGCTTCACGCTCCGGAAAGTTTTCCTTGCCGATTGTAGGCGCTTTTTGGCGGATTGTCAACGCTTGCCCCATCCTTCGCCGGAGGGTCACGGGCAGTCGTAGCGGATCTCCACCGGCTTGCCCAGGCTGCGCAGGGAATCCGCCATCTGCTCCACCAGCCGCAGCTTGATGGACAGGTCGATGGACATGCGGGGATCCTGATGGGCGGGATTCAGGGCCCGGCCCACCAGGAAGCACACGGAGGTGCAGTCCTCCGCCAGCCTCTGGGCCAGGAGGCAGGCTCCGTCCCTCCGGCGCAGGAGCACGGAGCGGTCGCCGGTCTCGGCGTATTCCTTCAGGATCCTGGAGGCCAGGCCGATGGTGATCACGCCCTCGGTCACCAGGTCGATGCCGGGCATGGTGGCGATGGGCGGCACATCCGGGGAAAGGTAGCTCAGGTCGATGCGGGCCTCTTCCCCCAGGTATTTGCTGACGATGCCGGAGGTGGTGCCGCCGCAGACGATGCGCAGCCCCTCGCAGGCCATCAGCCGGTCCACCACCTCCCAGTCCATGGCCGGGTTGGAAGGCGGCCCCACCATGACGCAGGCGGGCACAGGGCGGATCAGCCGCAGGGCCGCCACGGTGGTGTCATCGGCAAAGGAACCGCTGTATTTTTTTCCGCATTCCTCCAGCACCCGGGTGACCGCCTGGGCGGCATGTACCTCGCCCTGGGCGGCCAGCTGGGTCAGGAAGCGCTCCACGCCGTCCCGCATCCAGCCGAAGCTGCCGATGCCCACACCGGCGTGGGTCACCCCGTCGGAGAAGATCACAGGCATATCACCAAGCTCCAGGGTCAGTCGGGCGGAGCGGATAAATTTGCCGGAGATCAGCTCCTCCTCCCAGGGAATGGGCACGCTGCGGCCATTCCGCATCAGGATCACGGAGGGATTGTCATATTCCACAAAATAGGCCTCGCCGTTCACACCCACCTGCAGCAGGGTGAAGGTGGAATAGGCCACATGCCTTTCCTTGCAGATGGGCAGGGTGGAGGCCACCGTTTCCACCACATCCTCCAGAGGGGCGCCGGCGGTGATCATGGTCTGCAGGATCTTGCCGGTGAGGGTGGACAGGATGTTGGCCTTCACGCCGCTGCCCAGCCCGTCGGACAGGATCAGCATGCTGCCCTGGTCGCTGGTGGTGGTCAGCACCGTGTCGCCGCACAGCTCCTCTCCCTCGTGGTTCCGGCTTTCCCAGGCGGTTTCCAGAAAGTAGCTCATCGGCTGCCTCCCGAGGTCAGGTTCCGCTTCAGCTTCAGCAGGGCGGCTTTGGTCTCGCCGGTGGTCTCACCCAGCAGGGAAGCGATCTCCTGGGCCACCCGCATCTGCTTGTCGATCACGGCCTGAGCGGTGTCCAGGGTTTCCTGCCGCATGGACTCCATGGCGGCCAGACTCTTCTCCCGGGCAACGATGTCCTCCCTCAGCATTTTTTCCGTGTTCTTCTGCAGGTAGGGCATGCACATTTCCGGCTCGGCCCGGCCCTGGAAGATGGCAATGGCCTTCTCCCGGCAGCCGGAATAGCCGCAGGCACCGCAGTTCAGCAGGTCCTTTTCCTCATGCTTGCCGGTTTGCCGCAGCACCTCCCACAGCTCTTCCTCGGTGGGAATGGGCCGGGGATGGCTCAGGTCCCGGAAGGAGGCGGTCAGGTCGACCTCCAGGTCCTCGGAGGCAGGGCTGCGGTCTCCGGCACCCTCACGCACGGCGCTGCGCACGGAGGCGCCGCCGGTATAGGGGGAAATGCCCATCATCCGCATCACCGGGCCGCCGATGCAGCCGCCGGCGCACACGTTCATTTCGATGAAATAGCCCCGCATCTGCCCGTCACGGAGGGCGTCCCGCAGCCCCAGGCCCCGGCTCAGGCCGGCCACGGCCTGGGTGTGCCGGTGGTGGTGGAGGTCATGGGGACGGGTGCGCAGCACGCCGCCGGGCAGGGGATAGAACCGGCTGTCGGTGTGGCGCATGGGGATGGTATCCGCGTCCTCCCTGCCCACCACGGGAATATTTTCCTGCCGCAGCCACCGGGCCAGCTCCTCAAAGGTGAGCACCGCGTCCACGTCCTGGCCCGCTTCCGCCTTTTTGGCGATGCAGGGACCGATGAACACCACCCGGATATCCTCTCCCAGGGCGGCATGGAGCATGCGGGCATGGGCGGCCATGGGGGACACCACCGGGGCCAGCAGGGGCACCAGGTCGGGATAATACTTTTCCACCAGGTTCACCGCCGCCGGGCAGCAGGTGGTGATCCAGGTGTGATCCTCCGGCAGGGCCGCAAAGGCCTGGGACACGGCGGTGGCGCCGATGGCGGTTTCCTCCACACCGGCAAAGCCCAGCAGCTTCAGGGCGCGCCCCAGCATGGGCAGGGTGGCTCCCGGGAAGGCGGCATGGAAGGAGGGCGCCAGGGAAGCATAAACCGGCTCCGGGCCTTCCAGCAGCCGGGAAACCTGGTCGATGGCGGGCTCGATCTCCTTGGCGTCCTGGGGGCATACCACGGCGCACCGGCCGCAGTGGAGGCAGTCCTCCTCCACAATGACGGCACGGCCGCCCCGGTAAGCAATGGCATGCACCGGGCACTCCCGGATGCACTTGTAGCAGTTCCTGCAGTTGGCTTCCTTCAGCCGGATGATGGACATGGCGGTTTCCTCCCGGAAAAAAACAGGAGAAGGCCTCGGCCTTCTCCGATGAAGTTACCCGATCTTCGGCAGAATTTCCTGCTGAATCAGCTCCTCAGCCCGCTGGGCCGTGACGTGCTCAAAACGGACGTCGTCGATCTTGACGCAGGGGCCGTCCTTGCAGCCGCCCATGCAGAAGCTGGCGGAGAGCTCGACCTTGCCGGCATAGGGCGGCTGGGACAGGGCTTTCTGAAACACCTCGGTGGAGCCGTAGGCACCGTTTACATGGCAGGCGGAGCCTACGCAGACGCTGACCTTTACCATGAGAACCTCCTTGAACGCGCGGGATTTTCCGATTTCTCTCCCTGTATTGTAGCAAAGGCGGGGAAAGATTGCAAGCAAAAAATGAAAAACCCGGGGAAATGTGCTATAATTTTCCCGGAAAGGCAAACCTGAGGGAGGATCACGATGAACAGCATTGCACAGACCCTGCTGGCCTGGTATGACGGGCACAAGCGGCACCTGCCCTGGCGGGACATTGCCGATCCCTACGGCACCTGGGTCTCGGAGACCATGCTGCAGCAGACCCGGGTGGAAACGGTGCTGCGGTATTATCCCCGGTTCATGGAGCGCTTTCCCACCATCGCTGCCCTGGCGGAGGCGCCGGAGGCGGACGTGCTGAAGCAGTGGGAGGGCCTGGGCTACTACAGCCGGGCCAGGAACCTGCAGGCAGGCGCCCGGCAGGTGATGGCGGATTTTGGCGGCGTGCTGCCCGGGAGCGTGGAGGAGCTGCGGCGCATCCGGGGCATCGGGGAATACACCGCCGGGGCCATTGCCAGCATCGCCTGGGGAGTGCCTGTGCCGGCGGTGGACGGCAACGTGATCCGGGTCACCTGCCGGCTGAAGGGCATCCGGGAGAACGCGGGCATTCCCTCCGTTCGGCGGCAGATCACGGCGGAGGCGGCGGCCCTGGTGCCTCAGGAGCGTCCAGGGGATTTCAACCAGGCCATGATGGACCTGGGAGCCACGGTCTGCACACCGGGCACGCCGGATTGCGAAGGCTGCCCCCTGCAAGGCTTCTGCGACGCCTTCCGGGCGGAGGACGCGGAGGAGCTGCCGGTGCTGCCGGTGAAGAATCCGCCCAGGGTGCAGGAATATGATGTGGTGCTCCTGCTCCGGGAGGACCGGGTGCTGGTCAGGCAGCGCACGGAAAGCATGCTGCACGGCCTGTGGGAATTCCTGCTGATCCCCGGGCAGCAGAGCAAAACGGGGCTGAAAAAGGAGATCCGGCGAAAAACCGGCCTTCCCGTGGGCAGGCTGGAAAAGGCGGGCCAGGCAAGGCATGTGTTCACTCACCGGATCTGGGAGATGAAGCTGTATCTGGCCGGGACAGACGAAAAAGCAGCTCCTCTCCTGGGGCAGTTCGTCTCAGAAGAGGAGCTGGATGCTCTGGCCCTTCCATCCGCCATGCGGGCGGCCAGGGAAGCAGCCTTGAAAGCACTGCGAGGGGAATCAGGATAAAAGGCCGCTGACGCATTCCCGGGCCAGCCGGTCCGCGGCGAAGATATCCTCCAGGGTGTCCGCCTTCAGGTCGGGCAGGCGCTGCAGGGTTTCCTCCACCAGGCGGGTGATATCCCCGAAGGCGATCCTTCCTTCCCGGAAGGCGGCGTTGGCGGCTTCGTTGGCTCCGTTCAGCACGGTGCAGGCAGCTCCGCCGGCGTTCAGGCATTCACCGGCCAGACGCAGGGCAGGGAAGCGCACCGGATCCCCGGGCTCGAAGGTCAATCCGGCCACCTGGAACAGGTCCAGGGGCTTGGAGCCGGTGGTGATCCGCCGGGGATAGGTCATGGCATAGGCGATGGGCACCCGCATGTCCGGCACACCCAGCTGGGCGATGACCGCGCCGTCGGCAAACTCCACCGCGGAATGGATGATGCTCTGGGGATGCACCACCACCCGGATCTTTTCCGGGGGCATGTTGAAGAGCCAGCGGGCTTCCATGATCTCCAGCGCCTTGTTGAACATGCTGGCGCTGTCCACGGTGATCTTGGCTCCCATGGACCAGTTGGGGTGATTCAGCGCCTCTGCCAGGGTGGCCTTGCGGATCCGCTCCGCGTCCCAGGTGCGGAAGGGGCCGCCGCTGGCGGTGAGCAGCAGGCTGACGGGGCGATTGTCTCCCGCTCCCTGCAGGCACTGGAAAATGGCGCTGTGCTCGCTGTCCACCGGCAGGATGGGCTTGCCGATGGCCTCCGCTGCCTTCATCACCAGGTGGCCGCCGGTGACCAGGGCCTCCTTGTTGGCCAGGAGCACCTGACGGTTGGCGCGGAGGGCGTCCATCACGCTCTGCAGCCCGGCGATGCCCACGATGCTCACCAGTACCATGTCTGCCTCCACCTCGGCGGCAGCGGCGTGCAGGGCCTCAGGCCCCATGACCCAGCGCACATCCCGGAGATCCTCCGGGATCTCGCTCATGGGCACAGGCTGGGCGAAGCCGGCCATCTCGGGGCGGAACAAACGCACCTGCTCAAACAGCTTTTCCCGGCTGGCGTTGGCGGTGAGGGCCACCACCCGGAATTCCTCCGGATGCCGGGCAACAATGTCCAGGGCCTGGGTGCCGATGGAGCCGGTGGAGCCAAGGATCGAAATCGTCTTCATGCTGTCTTCCCTCTTCGGACTTACTTGAACCAGGTGCTCAGCAGGCCGTTCAGAGCGTCCTGGGCGCTGGTCTGGTCGGTGATGCCCATGGCCACCAGCAGCTCAGTCACCTCGGTGCCCAGGTCGATATTCTGCAGGACGGCGGAGTTTGCGGTGCCCTGGAGGGCGGGAATGTACTGCAGCACCACCAGGCCCAGCTTCAGAATGGTGATGGGCTGGATGTTGTTTTCCTGGGCATACTGATTCAGCCGGTTCCACAGGCCGGTGACGCTGGTCTGGGCCACGCCCAGGGCACCGGCCACGGTCCCGTAGGCCTCCTGCAGGGTGGGCAGGGCGTCGGTGTTCAGCCAGCTCTTCATGCTGTCCCACAGCCCGGTGACGGCGTCAGCCACCTGACCGGAGGTGCTCTGCCAGTATTCCTTGGTCTTTTCCCACAGCTCGCCGGCCTTTTCACCGGTGCCGGCCACGGTATCCCGCAGCCAGGCCCAGGCGTCGGACAGGGCACCGGAGGCGGAACCGGCCACGTCCTGCACGGTCTGGGATACGGTATCAGCCGCCTGGGTCACCCAGCCGACGGCGTCGGAGAGGAAATCGGCCTGGGCGGACACGGCACCGCACACCAGGGCCAGGGAAAGCACCAGGCAGAAAAAACGCTTCAGCATCGTAAAAATCCTCCTTCGGAGAAGTGAAAACGGAACCTGCCCGTATTCTAGCAGATTTTGTCTGGAATTTAAAGCCTGTCTATGGTACAATTAAAAAAAGGAGCTGAGAGCATGTTGAAATGGGGAATCATGGCCACCGGGACCATTGCCCGGAAATTCGCGGATACGCTGAACCGGATGGCGGACGGGGAAAACCGGCTTACGGCCTGCGCCTCCAGGTCAAAGGAGAAGGCGGAGAGCTTCGGGGCGGAGTTTGGCGCGCCCCTGGCCTTCGGAAGCTATGAGGATATGGCAGCCTCGCCGGACGTGGACGCGGTGTATATCTGCACGCCCAACGATTCCCACGCTGCCCTGACCCGGATGTGCCTGGAGCAGGGGAAGCACGTGCTGTGCGAGAAGCCCTTCACCACCTCCCCGGAGGAAGCGGAGGCCCTCTATGCCCTGGCGGCGGAGAAGGGACTGTTCCTGATGGAGGCCCTGTGGACCTACCATTTGCCCCTGATCCGGGAGACCCAGCGCCTGCTGAAGGAGGGCGTCATCGGCAAGGTCAGCTACCTGCGGGCGGAATATGGCTTCATCGCCGGGGGCAGCCGCCGGGAGAGGAAGCTTTGCTCGCCCCTGGGCGGCGGCGCCCTGCTGGACATCGGCATTTACAACCTGGCCTTCGCCAACCAGATGCTGTTCAGCGGCCTGGAGCGCTTCACCGGGGAGCCGGCCCTCAGCGAGTACGGCACGGACTGGCTCAGCACCTTGTCCTGCGTTTACGGCGGCGGCGAGCGGGTGAGCCTGACGGCCTCCATCGGGCTGCAGATCCCCACGGAAGGCCTGGTGGTGGGCAGCGAGGGACGGCTGCTGTTCCCGGACTACCAGAAGGCGGAGCGCCTGCTGATCCTGGGGAACGACGGCACAAGGCGGGAGCTGACCATGCCCTTTGAGGTGAACGGCTTCGAGTACCAGATCCGGGAGACGGCCCGCTGTATCCGGGAGGGCCTGTCCTTCAGCCCGGTGTATCCGCCGGAGGAAAGCGTGGCCCGCATGCGGGAGCTGAAGCGGATCCGTCAGGCCTGGGGCATGAAATTCTCCTTTGAGGAATGAGGACATGAAAGCAGTGGAATGGCTGCGCCGGGCGGACCGGGCGGTGCTGGATGTGGTCTACCCGGAGCGGAGCTTCTGCCTGAATTGCGGCAGGGTGTCCGGCGGCAGCGTGCTGTGCGGCCGCTGCCTGCAGGAGGCGGAGGAGCTGCGCCGGGAAGGGGATATGTGTCCCCGATGCGGGCGATACCTCACCGGAGAAGACGGCTGCGGCTTCTGCCGGGACGGCCACTGGCTGCCGGACGGGGCCAGGAGCGTCTGGAGCCACGCCGGGCCGCCCAGAAAGCTGGTGCACCGGCTGAAGCACAGCGCGGTGGAGGCGGCAGGGGAGTTCCTGGGGCAGGAAATGGCCTGGGCCGCCAGGGAGCTGCCGGTTCCCGGAGACGCGGTGGTGACCTGGGTGCCCATGCCGAAGCAGCGGCTGCGGCAGCGGGGGATCGACCACGGCCGGGTGCTGGCGCAGGCGGTGGCGGAGGAGCTTGGGCTGGAATGCCGCCCGCTGATGGAGCGCACCGTGAAAAAGCTGACGACCCAGCAGGGGCTGAATTGCCGGGAAAGGCAGCGGAACCTGCGGGATACCCTGCGGGCCCTGCCGGAGGCTGCGGGGCGGACGGTGCTGCTGACGGATGATGTGCTCACCACTGGCCAGACCGCCAACAGCTGCGCCCAGGTGCTGCTGGAAGCGGGAGCGGAACGGGTGCTGGTGGTCACGGCCACCATGCCGTGAATATGAATGAACAGAATCGGAGGAAAAAACAATGAGCAGGATTTTTTTGACCGTACTGGACGCGGTGGGCTGCGGCGAACTGCCTGACGCGGCGGATTATGGCGATGTGGGCTCCAATACCCTGGGCCACACCATTGCCGCCTGCCATCCGGCACTTCCCAACATGGCGGCGTTGGGCCTGGGCCACATTCCCGGCACCGGCTATACCCCGGATCCCGAGGCAAAGTGCGCCTACGGCCGCTGCCGGGAGGTGAGCGCCGGCAAGGACACCACCACCGGCCACTGGGAGATCACCGGCGTCAGGCTGGAGAAGCCTTTCCCCACCTTCCCGGACGGCTTCCCGGCGGACTTTATTGCCGCCTATGAAAAGGCCATCGGCCACCGGGTGATCGGCAACAAGGCCGCCTCCGGCACCGTGATCCTGGACGAGCTGGGAGAGGAGCACCTGCGCACCGGCTTCCCCATTGTGTATACCTCTGCCGACAGCGTGTTCCAGATCGCCTGTCACGAGGAGCTGTATGCCCCTGAGGAGCTGTATCGCTTCTGCACCATCGCCCGGGAGATGCTTCAGGGAGACCTGGGGGTTGGCCGGGTCATCGCCCGCCCCTTTGTGGGGAAGCCGGGGGCCTTCACCCGCACGCCCCGCCGCCGGGATTTCTCCCTGTCTCCCGTCAGCGAGACCCTGCTGGACGCGGCCATGAAGGCGGGCTTCACCACCCTGGGGGTGGGCAAGATCGAGGACATCATGAACCATCAGGGCCTGACCGGCTCCAACCATGCTGCCGGAAACGTGGCCTGCATGGACGCCTGGATCGAGTATATGAAGCAGGATTTTGACGGCATCGTCTTCACCAATCTGGTGGATACGGACATGCTGTGGGGCCATCGCCGGGATCCCAAGGGCTTCGCGGCGGCTCTGGAATATATTGACGGCCGTCTGCCGGAGGTAAAGGCCCTGATGAAGCCCGGCGACCTGCTGATCCTGACGGCGGATCACGGCTGCGACCCCACCTTCCGGGGCACGGACCACACCCGGGAGCATATCCCGCTGATGGTGTGGACCCCCGGCATGACGGGCGCGGTGGATCTGGGCACCCGGACCACCTATGCGGATATCGCCGCCACCTGCGCCCAGTGGCTGGGGCTGCCGGAGCGCTTCGGAGCGGAATCCTTTGCGGAGGCACTGCGGGCATGATCACATCCAGGCTGGAAAGCTATTACAACTACCTGGTGCAGGACCCTCTGGGCTTCCTGATCTATTTCGCCTACATGGCAGTGACCATCCTGCTGAGCCTGATCCTGCATGAGATCGCCCATGGCTACACCGCCTGGTGCTGCGGCGATCCCACCGCCAAAATGATGGGGCGCCTGTCCCTGAATCCCGCGAAGCACCTGGATCCCTGGGGCACCGCTTCCATGCTGATTTTCGGCGTTGGCTGGGCCAAGCCGGTGCCGGTGAACCCCAGGAATTACCGGAACGGACGCCGGGACGACATTCTGGTGTCCGTGGCCGGCATCATCATGAACCTGACCCTGTTCATCCTGTGCGGGGTGCTCAGCGTGGTGATCAACGGGCTGATCTGGAAGGAAGGCTTCCTGGAGCAGTTCCGCTCCCAGTACGGCTCCCTGCAGGGCCTGCTGAACATCTACACAGAGGGGGACGCTTCCTCCTGGGCCAGCGTCATTGCCTATGGAACCCGGGAGGGCGTGGAATTCCTGACCCGGTATGCCCAGAATCCATGGCTGCTGTATGTGCAGCGCTTCCTGCTGATGATGACCCAGATCAACCTGAACCTGGCGGTGTTCAACCTGATCCCCATGCCGCCCCTGGACGGCTGGCATCTGCTGAACGACACCATCCTGAAGGGACGGATGCGGCTGAACCCCAACACCTTCCGGATCATGCAGATCGCCCTGATCGTGGCCTGCCTCAGCGGCGCCCTGTCCTCTGTGCTGACGGTGGTGAACCGCACCCTGTATACCGGGGTGATCAACCTGTTCCTGGTGGTGGGCGGCCTGGCGTAAAGCTTTCCCTCACATAAATTTTCCCCCACCCGGCGGCACACAATCCGCCGGGCGTCTTTTTTTTGACAAAAAGGCAGGAAATAGGAAGGAGAAAGCGAAAAGGAGAAAATGGGACAAGTTGAACCGGGGGACTTTTTCGGTTTCCCGGGACATGGAAGGAGATATAGCATGAGCAAAACGGTAAGCAGTCACACCGCCCGGGAACGGGTGGCCATGCTGCTGGATCAGGGCAGCTTTGTGGAAACCAACTCCCTGATGGCTGATGCCGGCGTCATCACCGGCTTCGGTACGGTGGAGGACCGTCCTGTATATGTGTTCGCCCAGGACGCCTCCGTGAAGGGCGGTGCCATGGGCAAGGCCCAGGCCGCCAAGATCGTGAAGATCCTGGATCTGGCCGTGAAGACCGGCGCCCCTGTGGTGGCCCTGTGCGACAGCACCGGCGTCCGCCTGGAGGAGGGTGCCGCCGCCATGAACGGCTACGCCCAGGTGTATGCCCGCATGGCGAAGATGAGCGGCGTGTGCCCCATGATCTCCGTGATCGTGGGCCAGGCCATCGGCAGCGCGGCCCTGATCAGCCAGCTGTGCGACATCAGCATCATGGCTGAGGCCGGCGGCAGCATGAGCGTTTACGGCGCCCAGGTCATCAGCGCGGTGACCGGCAAGACCGTGACCGATGAGACCCTGGGCGGTGCCAAGGCTGTGGCGGCTCAGGGCGGCGTTTCCCTCACCGCCGCGGATGAGGAAGCTGCCATCGGGCTGACGGCTGAGATCATCGGCCTGCTGCCCTCCAACAACACCGAGGACGCCCCCGTGGTGGACCTGGATGACATCAATCGTCTGCTGCCCAAGCTGGACGCCGCCGACTGCGCCGGCATTCTGGCTCAGGTGGCGGACCTGGGCAAGGTCACCGAGCTGAACGGTGAATACGGCAAGGAGCTGAAGACCGCTCTGGCCCGCATCGGCGGCTACACCGTGGGCATCGTTGCCTCCGACGCCAATGTGGACGGCGGCAGCCTGACCCCTGCCGGCTGCGCCAAGGCAGCCCGGTTCATCCGCCTGTGCGACTGCTACTCCATCCCCGTGGTGAGCCTGATCAACTCCACCGGTGTGGCCGTGCCCGCCGCCTGTGACCAGGCCAAGGCCATGACCGCCGTCAGCGAGCTGCTGTACGCCTATGCCGGCGCCACCACCGCCAAGATCTCCGTCATCACCGGCAACGCCATCGGTCAGGCCTATGTGGCCATGGCCGGTCAGGACATCGCCGACGTGACCTACGCCTGGAATGGCGCCGTGATCTCCGCGCTGACTCCCGCCGCCGCTGTGCAGGTGCTGTATACCGACGACCTGAAGGCGGACAAGAAGCCCGCGCTGGAGAGCCGCGCCGACCTGGAGAAGAAGTTCGCCGAGGAAGTGGCGGATGGCAAGGCCGCCGCTGCCCAGGGCATGATCGACGCCGTGATCGACGCTCAGGATACCCGGAAGATGATCGTCGCCGCCATCGAGATGATGGCTGCCAAGCGGGAGCCCGCTCTGCCCAAGAAGCACGGCAATCAGCCGATGTAAGGAGGGCGCTGACAGATGGAAGTGAACTTCGGTACATCCCTGCTGGTGGCCCTGGTGGGCATCGTGGTGGTCTTCTTCGGACTGACCATCCTGATCCTGCTCATCAACCTGCTGGTGAAGGCCACCTCGAACATCGGCAAGCCCAAGGCGGAGAAGAAGGCCGCCGCGCCTGCCGCTCCCGCTCCCGCGCCTGTGGCTGAGGTCAAGGCGCCCGCCGCGGAGGAGAATGATGATGCCCTGATCGCCGTGATCACCGCCGCCGTTGCCTGCATGATGGATGACGGTGCCGCCTTCACGGTGCGTCGGGTGAAGAGAGTCAGCGCTGCTCCTGCCTGGAGCAAGGCTGGACGGGAAGAACTGGTTTCCAGTCACTTCTGAGAGTTTCGCCTCTGCGGAGGCGACCAAAGGGCTTTCCGATCGCCCTTTGGAAACCTTCGGGAAGCAAGCCTTTTGTAAGACAGAAATAATGGAGGAAACGCAAATGCGTAAGTTCAACATTACCGTTAACGGTCAGGCCTACGAAGTTGAAGTTGAAGAAGTGGGCGGCGCTCCCAGTGTCGCTCCTGTCCGTGCCGCTGCTCCCGTGGCTGCCGCTCCCGTGGCCGCTGCTCCCGCTGCCGCTCCCAAGGCTGCCGCTCCCGCCGCTGCCGCCGGTGCCGGCGATCCCATCAAGGCTCCCATGCCCGGCAACATCCTGGATGTGAAGGTCAAGGTGGGCGACAAGGTCACCAACGGCCAGTGCATCTGCGTGCTGGAGGCCATGAAGATGGAGAATGAGATCCCCGCTCCCCGCGACGGCGTGATCACCGGCGTTGTGGCCACCAAGGGCTCCACCGTGGAAGCCGGCGCTGTCCTGGCTACCATCCAGTAACCCGCTCCTTTCCGCGGATTTCGACAGAAACTGACAGAAAGCGAGTGAAATAAGTGAGCGAGAATTTTATTCTCAACGCCTTCACCGGTCTGTACAGCACCAGCGGCGTCGCCCAGTTCGTGGCCAACCCCAAGGCCCTGATCATGGTGGGCATTGCCTGCTTCCTGCTGTATCTGGCCATCGTGAAGCAGTTTGAGCCGCTGCTGCTGCTGCCGATCGCCTTCGGCATGCTGCTGACCAACCTGCTGGGCAGCGACATCTTCCATGAGGAATTCTTTGCCGGCGGTCACGTGAACTGGGACATCCTTCACGGCGCCGTCATGGTGAAATCACCAGATTTGGTGGACGCGGCCAGCCTGCTGATTGACGGCGCCGGAAACGTGTTCACCGCGGCCGGACTGGAAATCGGTCACATCACCTCCACCCTGACCGAGACCGTGGGCGTCCACTTCAGCGACGCGGGCCAGGTCCTGGGTGCTTCCGGCAACGTGCTGTTCGACAGCGTGGCCCTGTCCATGAACGGTGCCTACCTGATGGATGGCGTTGTGTATGTGGGCGCCGGTGAGGCCATGCAGATGGTGGCCAATGCCGGTCAGACCTTCTCCGCCGGACTGTTCGACTACCTGTACCTGGGCGTGAAGCTGGGCATCTATCCCTGCCTGATCTTCATGGGTGTGGGCGCCGGTACCGACTTCGGTCCGCTGATCTCCAATCCCAAGACCCTGCTGCTGGGCGCTGCCGCTCAGCTGGGCATCTTCGCCACCTTCATCGGTGCCATCGCCCTGGGCTTCACCTCCAAGGAAGCCGGTGCCATCGGCATCATCGGCGGCGCTGACGGCCCCACCGCCATCTGGCTGACCGGCAAGCTGGCGCCCCACCTGCTGGGACCCATCGCCGTGGCCGCCTACAGCTACATGGCTCTGGTGCCCGTGATCCAGCCGCCCATCATGAAGCTGCTCACCACCAAGGAAGAGCGGGTCATCGTGATGGAGCAGCTGCGCCCCGCCACCAAGACCCAGAAGATCATCTTCCCCATCGTGGTGACCATTCTGGTGGCTGTGCTGCTGCCCTCTGCCGCTCCTCTGGTGGGCTGCCTGATGCTGGGCAACCTGTTCAAGGAGTGCGGCGTCACCGAGCGCCTGAACAAGACTGTCCAGAACGAGCTGATGAACATCGTCACCATCTTCCTGGGCGTCACCGTCGGTGCCACCGCCACCTACACCACCTTCCTGTCCCTGCAGACCATTGAGATCATCGTGCTGGGCGTGGTGGCCTTCGGCATGGGCACCGCCGGCGGCCTGCTGCTGGCCAAGCTCATGTGCAAGCTGACCCACGGCAAGATCAACCCGCTGATCGGCTCTGCCGGTGTGTCTGCCGTTCCTATGGCTGCCCGTGTTTCCCAGAAGGTTGGCCAGCAGGAGAATCCCGGTAACTTCCTGCTGATGCACGCCATGGGCCCCAACGTGGCAGGCGTTATCGGCTCCGCCATTGCGGCCGGTGTGCTGCTGTCCATGTTCGGTTGATCGTCCCTTCTATAGATTTCAGGAGGAAGAGAAAAAAATGGCTAAAGTGAAAATTACCGATACCATCCTCCGGGATGGCCATCAGTCCCAGGCCGCGACCCGTATGCGCCTGGACGAGATGACCCCCGTGCTGGATAAGCTGGACAAGGTGGGCTATTTCTCCCTGGAGTGCTGGGGCGGCGCCACCTATGACAGCTGCATCCGTTTCCTGAATGAGGATCCCTGGGAGCGGCTGCGCACCCTGAAGAAGGGCCTGCCCAACACCAAGACCCAGATGCTGCTCCGCGGCCAGAACCTGCTGGGCTATCGTCCCTACAGCGACGATGTGGTGGATTTCTTCGTGAAGAAGGCTGTGGAGAATGGCATTGACATCATCCGCTGCTTCGACGCCCTGAACTACCTGCCCAACATGCAGACCGCCGTGAAGGCCGCCAAGAAGTATGGCGGAACCTCCGAGATCGCCATGAGCTACACCATCTCCGACGTTCACACCGAGGATTACTTCGTGAAGCTGGCTGTGGACATCCAGAAGATGGGCGCTGACCTGATCTGCATCAAGGACATGGCCAACCTGCTGCTGCCCTATCAGGCTTATTCCCTGGTGAAGCGGCTGAAGGAGAACACCGACCTGCCCATCGTGCTGCACACCCACGACACCACCGGCACCGGTGCCATGGTGCTGCTGAAGGCCATCGAGGCCGGTGTGGACGTGGTGGATACCTGCCTGAGCCCCCTGGCCACCGGTACCTCCCAGCCTGCCACCGAGTCCATCGTGGCAACCCTGCAGGGCACTGAGTATGACCCCGGCTTCGACATGGGCCTGCTGGCTGAGCTGGCCGAGCACTTCCGCGGTGTGGCCGATCGCCTGACCAAGGATGGCTGGCGTGATCCCGGCCGCGTGCTGGCTGTGGATGCCAAGACCCTGCAGTATCAGGTGCCCGGCGGCATGCTGAGCAACCTGATCGGTCAGCTGAAGGCTGCCAACGCCATGGACAAGTACTATGAAGTGCTGGCCGAGGTGCCGCGGGTCCGGAAGGACTTCGGTCTGCCTCCGCTGGTCACCCCCACCAGCCAGATCGTGGGCACCCAGGCCGTGATGAACGTGCTGTACAACGAGCGCTACAAGATGGTGCCCAAGGAGAGCAAGGATCTGCTGTCCGGCCACTATGGCGAGCTGCCCGCTCCTGTGAACGAGGAAGTGCGCAAGAAGTGCATCGGCGACACCAAGGTGCTCACCGGCCGCTTCGCCGACACCCTGCCCCCGGAGCTGGACAAGCTGCGTGAGGAAATGCGGGAGTGGTACCAGACCGAGGAGGATGTGCTGACCTACGCCATGTTCCCCAAGGTTGCTCCCAAGTTCTTCGAGTATCGTCAGGCCCAGCAGCTGAAGGTGGATTCCACCAAGCTGAACAAGGAAGACAAGACCATGCCTGTGTAAGGCATAAAGCAGGGGCTGCCGCACCGTCAAAGTGTGGCAGCCCCGTTTTCATTTCGCCGGAATCTTGCAAATCCGGGCGATTCATGGTATACTGACTGTGTCCGGCAGGGGAAAGGAGGGATTGCGGTGCCGCATCAGAAGGGAATCAAAACCGTGGCGCAGAACCGCAAGGCCTTCCACGACTATTTCGTAGAGGAACGCTACGAATGCGGCCTGGCGCTGTACGGTACGGAGGTCAAGTCCATCCGCCTGGGCCGGGTCAACCTGAAGGAAAGCTGGGCCCAGATCCGGAACGGGGAGGTCTGGGTAGAGGGCATGCACATCAGCCCCTACGACCAGGGCAACATCTTCAACCGGGATCCCATGCGGCCCAAGAAGCTGCTGCTGCATAAAAGCGAGATCCGCAAGCTGGACGGCCTGGTGGCCAGGCAGGGCTACACCCTGGTTCCCCTGGAGATCTACCTGAAGGACGGCCGCATGAAGCTGCAGCTGGGCCTGTGCCGGGGCAAGCAGGATCACGACAAGCGGGACACCATCGCCAAGCGGGACGCCGACATGGCCATCCGCCGTGCCCTGCGGGACAGACAAAAAGAGTAACCCACCACACAGGACAGCCAAAGCAAAAAGATTGCTTCCGAAGGAGTCCAGAGGGCAACTGAATAGCGAAAAAGTTGCTTCCGAAGGAGTCCAGAGGGCGATCGGAAAGCCCTCTGGTCGCTCCGCAGAGCGAAACCCCAAGCGTTTGATTGTTTTTCCATGGGGATGATCCGGTTTCGACGGGGACGTGGGGATCGGGATAAGCGAGCCGCAGACCCAGACTGCGTTAAAGACCGGGGAATAAAATGAACTGACAACAATCAGTACGCTTTCGCGGCTTAAGCCGTGACGTCGGCCCGGATTGCCTGCGTGTCCGGATCCCGGCGTCATTAACGCAGGGAACGAGCCTGCCAAAGCTTTGCGGCAACGCCCGTAATATGAAGCTACCAAGGGATCCAGCCTGTCTGCGGGCGGCTTCCTGAGGGAATTCCAAACCACAGACTGCGCTCGGAGAAGGTCCCGGTTCAGCGTTTTCGGACAGGGGTTCGACTCCCCTCATCTCCACGAGCCTCAAACCCTTATGCCATAAGGGTTTGAGGCGTTTTGTTTTTTTGGCTTTGACCCTCATTTTGCCCCACAACGGTGAAATTTTCCTGACCCACAGCTTCCCCTCATCCATCCTGCAAATGCAGGATTTCGAGGCGCTTCCTGCATTTTTTACAGGGCCAGCTGGGACATAGCGGCGTCCAGCTTATCGGCCATATCCTGCCGCATGCCCTGGCTCACATGGCCGTAACGGTCGAGGGTAAAGGCTGCCGTGGCATGTCCCAGGGCCGTGGAAAGGGTCTTCACATCCACCCCATGCTGCAGGGAGAGCGTGGCGTAGGTGTGCCGCAGATCGTGCACCCGGACCTCGGGACGGCCGATCTTCTGCACCATGCCCTTCAGCGCCTTGTACAGGCTCTGATAATTCACATGCTTGCCAAGCTCATTGGTGAACACCAGGTCGTGCTTGTTGGACCACAGGCTTCCCGCCCGCAGGCGCCATTCCATCTGGCGCTTCTTCTGCCTGCGGAAAATGTTCAGCACGGCGTCCGGCGCCGGCACGATACGCTCCCGGTCATTCTTCAGCGAGTAGAACTGGTAGATACCCACGCCGTTCTCATCGCTGCCGTTGCGGTTCAACTGGCGGTAGACGCGGATTTCCTTGCGCTCGAAGCTGATGCAGTCCCAAGTCAGGCCAATCAGCTCGGATTCGCGCAGGCCGGTGAAGATATCCACCACGAACATATCGTGATAGCGGCTCCCCCGGGAGACATCCAGAAACTTCTGCACATCGCCGTCGGTCAGCGGATGCATCTCGGACTTGCGCTGCTTGGGCAGGTCCACCTTTTCGCTCACATTCCTGCGGAGCAGATCCAGCCGGACAGCCTTATCCAGGGCCTCATGCAGAATACCGTGGATGTTGTACACGCTCTTCGGGGACAGGCCGTCCGCCATGCCGCGGTCGTACAGCCGCTGCACCATCAATGGGGTCAGGTCCTTCAGCCGGGTCTTGCCAATGTACGGCACGATGTGCAGGCGGATGTCCCGCTCATAGCGGCGGCGGGTGGAATCCTTCAGCCGATGGTTCTGGCTCATCCACTCACCCATCCACTTCTCCACGATCAGGTCGGTCTCTTCAACAAATTCGTTGTTGGCCATTTCCGCCTGGATCTCGCTCAGCTTGTCCCGCACTTCCTTGCGGGTCTTGCCGTACACGGATTTCTGCTTTCCTGCATAGCGATAGCGGCCCTCCCAGCGGCCGTCCTTGCGCTGGCGGATGTTGGTGATCGAGGTTTGCTTGATACTCTTGCTCATATGTCTCCTTTCGCCCATGCGAAGAGGGGCACATATGGGTACGCAGTCGGTGAAGTTGTCAAGGTGCTGTCCCCACATTGTACCCCTCATCTGCCGGGCGGTCAATGGATTTTATTCACTTTTTACAACAGACCCGGGTCTTTACGCCACCTGGCTATTCAGCCACTCCTGCAGCTTGGCCCGGTTGATTAGCTTGCGCTTGCCGATGCGGATCACGGGGAAACCCTTCCGCTCGGTCAGCTCATAGGCGGTGCTGCGGGAGATGTGCAGCTCCCGCTGAAGTTCTTCCACCGTCAGCGTTATGGGCGGCAGGTCGGCAGAAGCGTTGGTCATCATGGTATTGGACTCGTCAAGCAGCATCTCCTGAGTGACGATCATGTTTGTCATCATCATAAGGGACCCTCTCTGTCAAAAGTCAAAATAAGTATTACTACTACAACGACTACAAAAACTACAGCCTCTCGTATAATTTGTTTTGCATTGCGGCCCCGTGCAATTCCTTGTAGATCAGCCGGGTGCAGATCTTATCGCCCGGATAGCTGTCCATGAAATCGTAGATTTGCCCGG
>R11__coassemble_471_pt1 | contig 26560 bp, 22 predicted proteins | sample R11__metabat2_high_PE_049 | metagenome-assembled genome bin R11
GGATTCCCCCTTGACTTTTCCCCATCACCCTGCTAAAATGACCCTAGTCCATCCGGTGATAAGGAGGAAACATGCCCTATGAAGAAGTCCTTTGAGACCCCTGAAATTGAAGTGATCAAGATCAGCAACATTGCCTCTGTCATCCTGGCCAGCGGCGGCGCTGAGGCCGGAGACCCCGAGTCCACGGGCGGCGGCGGAGACGCCAATCCGAGCCGTGGTGGCCGCAGCTGACATTTCCCAGACACAGAAAGGCACCTCCCTGCATTCATTCCGCAGGGAGGTGCCTTTTTGTTTGCTTGCTTTATCTCTTGTCCTTGTCGATGAACTCCAGCACGATGACGCTGGCCATGGCGAAGATCAGGGCGAAGAGCGCCAGGGTTTTCCAGTACCCCAGGATGGTGTCCGTATCATTGACATAGTCCTTGTTGTACATGGAGGCGGCGGTTCGGGTCTGGATCTCGTTCTTCACCTTTTCCCGGCCCAGCGCCTTGATGACGTCGTGGAGCTTGAAGGAGAAGGTGATGTCCTGATCCCGGTAGTTCTCGGCCACCTGGGTGGACAGGGCTGTGTCGATCACCTCGCCCACGGTAATTTCCTTGTCCGGAATCATGTCCACCGCCGTGTTCACAGTGGATTCCAGGTTCGTGCCCTTGACCGCCAGCTTGATCAGGTCGCCGATATCCACCTTGTGACCACGGAGGGTGGACAGAAGGCCGTTCTGGTCAGTGGCGATGTCCATCAGGTCGCCGGCCTTGACGGTGCCGGTGATCTCGCTGTTCTCCATCTTCACCAGGGTGGTCCAGCCGGTGACGAAGGGCAGGTTGTTGTAGTCTGCCTGGGCGTTCATGCACTTCAGGCCGTAGTTGGAGATGGTGTAGTCAGAGATGTGGGTGGCCCAGCTGGGCAGGGTGAACACACCGCCGGAGAACACCAGCTGGAAGATCAGCACAAAGGGCATCACCGTCATGGCGGCGGTGGTGGAGTGGGCGATGGCGCTCACCAGCAGAGACACCATGTCCGAGGCATAGGAAATGAGGAACAGGGTGATGCACAGGTCCAGCTTGAGGATGCCGGTGATGGCGCCGCTGTCCGGGAAGCGAACGCCCAGCATGCCGCACACCATGATGGTCAGGGCGGACTGGGCGGCGCACAGCAGTGCCTGATACACCATGTGGGAGGCCACATAGGAGGTGATGTGCATGCCGCTGCGGTGCTCCCGCTTCACGATGTTTCTTTCCCGGCAGATGACCTGGATGGAGTTGAAGCAGCCGTTCCAGATGGCCACGCAGGTCAGGGCGAAGCTGCCCATCAGGGTGCCTTCCATGGTGAGGAAGTAATTCCGCCGCACCACCATGGACACCAGGGCGGCGATGATGGCGGACATGGGCAGGAGCTTCCAGTCGCTCATGTAGAGGAAGCTGCGCAGCATTTTTCCCAGGTAAATGGGGAGCTGCAGAAGCCGGCTGCGGTGGCGGAGACGGGGCTTGATCTTAGTGACTTGCTGTTGCATTCTGCTGCACCTCCGCAAATTTCTGCACGAACTCGTCTGCGCGGCCCTCGCCGCCTTCTTCCTTCCGGTTGATGCTGCGGACGATATGCTCCATGCTGTCCTGTCCGAAGAAGGTCTTGGCCTCCTCCACCGGGCCGTAGTAGGCCAGGCGGCCGGTGCGGTTCTTGTCCTTGGCCAGCACGATGACGTCATCAAACAGGTCGATGACGCGGTCCGGGGTGTGGGTGATGACGATGACGATCTTGCCGTGGTCGGCGATCATGCGCAGCTGGTGCATCAGCTCCCGGGCCATGACGCCGTCCAGGCCGGAGTCCGGCTCATCCAGAATAAACAGGGAGGGATTGGAAATAAACTCTATGGCGATGGACAGGCGCTTCCGCTGGCCGCCGGAGAGCTTACCCACCAGGTTGCTCTTCACCGGGGTCAGGCCGAAGATCTCCATGATCTCCTTTACCCGGGTGTGCCGGTCCGCGGTGGAGAATTCCTGGGGCAGGCGCAGGGCGGCGGCGTCGTAGAGGGTGTGCAGCACGGTGTCGTTTTCCCGCATCAGGTCCTGCTGGGGCACGAAGCCGATCTCGTACTGCATGCGCTTGTATTCTTTGTAAATGTTGCTGCCGTTCAGGTGGATTTCCGCCTTGGCGGGCTCGTAGCCGTTGATGGCGTTCAGCAGGGTGGTTTTGCCGGCACCGGAGCCGCCCAGCAGCAGCACCATGTGGCCGGGGCGGATCTCCATGTGAACGTCCTGCAGCAGGGTCTTCTTCTGGAACAGCTCCTTGGCCACCCGCTCCTCCAGGTTTACGGTCAGGCCTTCGCTCAGCACCTCAGCCTGGCTGCCGGAGAAGAAATTGTCCACCTCGCTGTCCTGGGCATTATACTGCCAGGCAGGCTTGAACAGGGGCAGCACGCCCCAGATCAGGGAAGCCGCTTCAGGCAGGATGCCCCAGATCGGGACCCACACAAACTTCCAGCCGTGGCGGATCTGGAAAAGCTCGCACATGCCGATGCCCAGCCGGAAGCAGTAGATCAGGTAGGCCATGTTCATGCCCAGGATGAAGACGGTCTGCAAATCGCCCATGGCATAGCCCAGGGGAATAAACTGGGTGCCGATGGCCAGCAGGGTCAGCATGGTGCGGATGGAGAACAGGGCCTTGCCTTCGGACTCCCGGTTACAGCACTTGGCCAGCAGGTAAACCCGGTAGCAGGGGATCAGGCAGTACCACCACTTGCCGCCGCACTTCCGGAAGATCAACGCCTCGCCGATCATGGCGACGCACTCCAGGATAATGCCGAACAAGGTGTTGGATTCGAAGATGATCAGTGTCAGTGTTTGCAGGAATTCGTCCATCCTGTAGGTCCACCTTTCGCTTTGCCGCGTGAAAGCGACGATTCATTGTATCCTAACATATTTTTGCCAAAAAGGAAAGGGCGGATTTTCGCCTTTTCCCGGGATGGCGGGAAATTACAGCGCCTTTTCCAGGATCCCGGCGAATTCCTCCAGGCCGGTCTGGTCCTCCGGGGAGAAGCGGTCCGGGCTGGGGCTGTCGATATCCAGCACGCCGATGACGGCGCCGTTTTTCCGCAGGGGGATGACGATCTCGGAGCGGGAAGCGCTGTCGCAGGCGATGTGCCCCGGGAACAGGTGCACGTCCGGCACCCGCTGGGTCCGGTCCTCCCGGGCGGCGGCACCGCAAACGCCCTTGCTCAGGGGGATTTCAATGCAGGCAGGCTTCCCCTGGAAGGGCCCCAGCACCAGCAGGTCCTTTTCCAGCAGGTAAAAGCCGGCCCAATTGATGTCTGGCAGGGTATCCCAGAGCAGGGCGGAGGCGTTGGCCAGGTTGGCGATGGGGTAGGGAACATCCTGCACCAGGGCGAGGAGCTGACGGTGCAGTAGAGGATAGTCAGTCATGGCGCTTTCCTCCTGAAAAATGAAAGAAAAATCACAGGCCCGGATGAGCCTGTGATAAGGAATTCTGGGGGATTACTGGGCGATGGTGTTCACGGCGTCCACCACAGCCTGAGAGGTGACGGTGGCACCGGCGATGGCATCGATGTCAGTGATGGCCACGGGAATGGTCTTGCCTACGAAGCTGTCGGTGAAGGCGGCGTCCATGACCTTCTGGCCCAGACCGGCGGTCTCATTGGCAGCGTCCACCACAACCTTGTTGATGGTGTTGTCTTCATTGATCCAGGCGGTCACGTGGATGGTGCTGACGGCGCCGTCCACATAGGTGCTGCCGCCCTTGGCGGGCAGGACAGCGGTCTCAGCGGCAGGCTCATCCACAGGAGCGGCCTCCTCGGCGGGAGCGGCCTCTTCAGCAGGAGCGGCCTCCTCGGCGGGAGCGGCCTCTTCAGCGGGAGCGGCCGCCTCAGCGGGAGCAGCCTCCTCAGCGGGAGCAGCCTCTTCAGCGGGAGCAGCCTCTTCAGCGGGAGCGGCTTCCTCAGCGACGCCGGCGATCTTGTTCACGGCATCCACCACAGCCTGAGAGGTGACGGTGGCACCGGCGATGGCATCGATATCGGTGATGGCCACGGGGATGGTCTTGCCCACGAAGCTGTCGGTGAAGGCGGCGTCCATGGCCTTCTGGCCCAGACCGGCGGTTTCATTGGAAGCATCCACCACAACCTTGTTGATGGTGCTATCGGCGTTGATCCAGGCGGTCACGTGGATGGTGCTGACGGCGCCATCCACATAGGTGCTGCCGCCCTTGGCGGGCAGGGCAGCGGTCTCAGCGGCAGGCTCGTCCACAGCGGCGACTTCCTCGGCAGGAGCAGCAGCCTCTTCAGCAGGAGCGGCCTCCTCAGCGGGAGCGGCTTCCTCGGCGGGAGCGGCAGCTTCTTCAGCAGGAGCGGCCTCCTCGGCGGGAGCAGCCTCCTCGGCAGGAGCAGCGGCTTCCTCAGCAGGAGCAGCTTCCTCGGCGACACCGGCGATCTTGTTCACGGCATCCACCACAGCCTGAGAGGTAACGGTGGCACCGGCGATGGCATCGATATCAGTGATGGCCACGGGAATGGTCTTGCCCACGAAGCTGTCGGTGAAGGCGGCGTCCATGGCCTTCTGGCCCAGACCAGCGGTCTCATTGGCGGCGTCCACCACAACCTTGTTGATGGTGTTGTCTTCATTGATCCAGGCGGTCACATGGATGGTGCTGACGGCGCCGTCCACATAGGCGCTGCCGCCCTTGGCGGGCAGGACAGCGGCTTCCTCAGCGGCAGGCTCTTCCACAGCGGCGGCTTCCTCGGCGGGAGCAGCAGCCTCCTCAGCAGCAGGAGCGGCTTCCTCGGCGGGAGCGGCGGCCAGGCTGTTCACGGCATCCACCACAGCCTGAGAGGTAACGGTGGCACCGGCAATGGCGTCAATGCCATCGCCCAGGGTGACGGGCAGAGTCTTGCCAACAAACTGGCTTGTGAAGGCTTCCTCCATGGTCTTCTGGCCCAGATCGGCGGTCTCGCCGGAGGCATCCACGGACATGGCGGTGATGGTGTTGTTGTCGTCAATGGCAGCGGTGACAGTGACCTCGCTCAGCAGGCCCTGAGCGGTAGCGGTCTTGCCGCCCTCGATGGCAGCGGGAGCAGCGGCTTCCTCAGCGGGAGCAGCTTCCTCCTCGGCAGGCTCGGCGATGATGCTGTTCAGGGCATCCACCACAGCCTGAGAGGTGATGGTGGCACCGGCGATGGCATCAATGCCGTCACCCAGGGTGACAGGCAGGGTCTTGCCGATGAACTGGCTGATGAAGGCTTCCTCCATGGCCAGCTGGCCCAGGCCCTCGGTCTCGCCGGAGGCCTCGACCACCATCTCGGTGATGGTGTTGTTCTCATCCAGGGTCGCGATAACGGTCACGGTGCTCAGCAGGCCCTGAGCGGTGGCCTTGCTCTGACCATCGGCCAGAGGCTCGGTGGCGGCGTTGGCGGCGGTAATCACGGCGGTGGAGGTAATGGTCGCGCCGGCGATGCCGTCGATTTCATCCGCGTTCAGAGGCATGGTCTTGCCGATGAACTGGGCACGGTACTCTTCTTCCATGCACCGCTGGCCCAGGCCCTCGGTCTCGCTGGAGGAATCCACCTCGAAGGCAGAGATGGTGCCGCCGGCCATGGTGATGGTAACGGTCACGTCGCCGCCGAAGCCGGGGGCAACACCCACGATGGTGCCGTCATCCGGGAAGGAGGTGGCAGCGGTCACAGCGGAAGCACTCTTGCTGCCGTCGCCCGCGGTGATGATGGGCACCAGGGGCTCCCGGCCCATGGCGATGACCACGGCGGACAGGGCGTCGTCGGTGGCCTCAATCACGGCGTTGGAGGTCAGGGTAGCGCCGGCCTTGGCATCGATGGTGTCGCCGTTGAAGGCGTCCAGACCGGTCAGGCGGCCGTAATACTCTTCCTTGTCCTTCCAGTCGGCACCCAGACCGGCGGTCTCGGAGAAGTCGCTGTCGCCGATGACGCCGCCCACGGTAATACCGTCGGTGCCCACGCCGATGGTCACGGCCACAGCGGCATTGAAGCCCTTGTCGTCGTTATCCACGGCCACGTAGCCCAGCAGGGTGTCGCCCTGATAGGCCTCCACCAGGCTGGAAATATGCTCGCCCTCGCTGTTGGCGGGGACTTCGATTTCCACAAAGTTGTCGGCATCCGGGAAGATGGACTGGTAATTGGCCATCAGGGCCTTCCGGTTGTTCTCCTCGATGACGGGGGCGGTCACCATGTTCACCGCTGCCAGAATCACGGCAGCGATTACGGCAATGATCGCCAGCGTCAGGAATGCCGGGAACTGTTTTTTGTTCTCGTTGTTTGCCATTGTTCTACCTCCATCGGGGTTCTCCCCGTATGATACATTATTGCGCGGAAGTGTAGGAGACCGTATCGGTAAAGCCCTTTGTCAGGGTCACGTTGTTGTCCTTGTCGATGACCAGCCCGTTCAGGCCGTGCTCTTCCATGAACTGCAGGGACCATTCCTTGCCCATGACGATGCAGGCAGTGCAGATGGCGTCCGCATCCATGGAGGAAACGCCCACCACGGTGGCGCTGGTCAGGTCTGTCACGGCAGAGGAGCCGGTTTTGGGATCCAGGATGTGGTGATACAGCACGCCGTCCTTCTCGAAATACCGCTCGTAGGTACCGCTGGTCACCACGGTGGTGTCCTTGACGGTGACATAGCCCACAATGCCGGCTTCCGGGTTCTTTGGGTCGTTGATGCCCACCTTGAAGGCGGAGCCGTCCGGCTTCTCTCCGGTGACATACACATTGCCCCCGAAGTTCAGGATGGCGCCGGAGGCACGTTCAGCGGTCATGGCGGCCAGCTGATCCGCGATGTAGCCCTTGGCGATGCCGCCCAGGTCGATCTGCATACCCGCGGGCAGGGTCACGGTGTACCCATCCCCCAGGATCAGCTTGTCATCGTCCACCAGGGCCAGGGCCGCCTCGATGTCCTCCTGGGGAGGAACCACCTCGGTGCCGCCGGTGAAGTCCCACAGGGAGACCACCGCTCCCATGGTGACGCTGAAGGCGTGCCCGGTGAGATCGCTGATCTCCTTGGCCCGGGAAAGGATGCTCCAGGTCTCCGGGTCCACCGTCACGGTCTCGCCGCCGGAATGATTGATGCGCCACACGTCGCTGCCCTCCACCGTTTTGGAGAGGAGCGCCTCGTAGTGGCCGCAGGCTTCCTTCAGGTCGCTCATCAGGGTGTCATCCGCCCCGTACAGGGTAAAGGTGACCACCGTGTCGAACCAGAAGCCGGTGGCGGTGGTTTTTTCCACATCCGCCAGGGCGGGAGCGCTGCCCAGGGCCAGCAGCAGGGCCAGCAGCAGGGCAGCAAGCCGGGAAAGCTTTTTTGTCATTCCTTCACCGCCAGTTCTACGGTAATCCGGTTGGGGAGGCAAATCACGAAGGCTCCGTTGGGCCGGATTTCCCAGTTCTCCAGGGTGACCCAGTCCATCTGCACACACAGCTGGTTCTTGCAGCTGGAGGACAGCATCCGGGCTCCCTGGGCGTTGATCTCAATCACGTTGACGCAGCCGTCCTCCTGCTCGATGGTGACGGTACGCTCCTCCAGGGGATAGCGACCGTATTCCTCCCCATCCACAGAGATGATGACCATGTCCTCCGAGGTGCTCTCCCGCAGGGTGCCGGAGACGAGGAACAGGATGCCGGCCAGCAGCAGGATGGCCCCCAGGATCAGCCAGTTTTTCTTATCCATTTCCGTCCGTTGATCTGTTGTAATTCAGAATGCCGAATTTGGCAGCATTCTTACCTCACATTATATCACGAACAAAAAATCAATGTCAACCTTTTTGCGACTTTTTCCCGGATTTGAGGGGAAAGAAAATCAACAAAAAGGGACCGGCGCTCGGGCCGATCCCTCTTGGAGCAATTTGTTTGTCTGTCAGTTGGTGCCCAGGTAGGCATCCTGGACCCGCTTGTCCGCCAGCAGCTCGGCGCCGGTGCCGGACATGGTGATTTTGCCGGTCTCCATGACGTAGGCCCGGTGGGCGCAGCGCAGGGCGGCGTTGGCGTTCTGCTCGATCAGCAGGATGGTGATGCCGCTCTCATTCAGGGTGCGGATGATGGAGAAGATGTCCTTCACCACCAGGGGCGCCAGGCCCAGGGAGGGCTCATCCATCATCAGGATCTTGGGGCGGGCCATCATGGCGCGGCCCACAGCCAGCATCTGCTGCTCGCCGCCGGACAGGGTGCCGGCCAGCTGCCATTCCCGCTCCTGCAGCCGGGGAAAGAGCTTGTAGACATACTCGATGTCCTCCTGGATCTCTTCCTTGTCCTTCCGCAGGTAGGCGCCGATGAGCAGGTTCTCCTTCACGGTCAGGTTGTCGAACACCCGGCGGCCTTCCGGCACCATGGCGATGCCGCCGGCCACGATCTGCTGGGGGTTCATGGAGGTGATGTCCCGGCCCTCATACACGATGGTGCCGTCCTTGGGGCGGACCAGACCGGAGATGGTGCGCAGGGTGGTGGACTTGCCGGCGCCGTTGGCACCGATCAGGGTGGCAATTTCTCCCTGCTCCACCTCGAAGGAAATGCCCCGCAGGGCCTGAATGCCGCCATAGGAGACGGCCAGGTTGGTCACTTTCAGCAGGCTCATTCTTCTTCCACCCCCAGATAGGCCGCGATGACGGCAGGATTGTCCCGCACCTCGGCAGGGGTGCCCTGGGCAATCTGCTTGCCGAAGTCAATGACGTAAATGCGGTCGGAAATGTTCATGACCAGGCTCATGTGGTGTTCGATCAGGAAAATGGTCAGGTCGAACTGCTTCTGGATGCTCTTGATGAACTCCGCCAGCTCGTCGGTTTCCTGGGGATTCATGCCGGCGGCGGGCTCGTCCAGCAGCAGCAGCTCAGGGCGGGTGGCCAGGGCCCGGGCGATCTCCAGGCGGCGCTGCTTGCCGTAGGGCAGGCTGGTGGCCTTTTCCTGGGCCACATCCGCCAGGCCCACCACCTCCAGCAGGTCCATGGCCTGCTTGCGCATCTGCTGCTCTTCCTTCCAGTTCAGCCGGAAGGTGGCGGAGAACACATTGCTGGTGCGGCGCAGGTGGGTGGCGATCAGCACGTTTTCAAAGGCGGTCTGGCTCTTGAACAGGCGGATGTTCTGGAAGGTACGGGCGATGCCCAGGCCGGTGATTTTGTCGGGGCTCATCACCACCGCCTTGTCCAGATACTTGTCGCCGTTTTCACCGGCGTAGAGCTTCTTCATCTTGCCGGTGGGGTGATTCATGGCAATGGGCTTTCCCTTGAAATAAACCGCGCCGTTGGTGGGCTCGTACACACCGGTGATGCAGTTGAAGGCGGTGGTCTTTCCGGCGCCGTTGGGGCCGATGAGGGCAACGATCTCGCCCTTGTTCACGTCCAGGCTCAGGTTATTGATGGCCACAACACCACCGAACTGCATGGTGATGTTTTCCAGCCGCAATACATTTTCCGCGCTCATTACTGCTTCACCTCCTTGGCCAGCTTTTTCCGTTTGGACCCCAGGTCCCATAGCTCCTTGTCACCCAGGATGCCCTTCCGGAAGAACAGCACCACCACCATGATGACCACGGAGAACACCACCATCCGGAAGCCGGAGCGCAGCAGGGGAACATGGAAGGTACCGATCATGGTTTCCTCATCCAGGAAGCGCAGCCACCACTCGCTGCAGGCAATATACAGGAAGGAGGCGATGACGGAGCCGGACACAGAGCCCATGCCGCCGATGACCACCATCAGCAGGATGTCATAGGTCATGGAGCTCTTGAAGATGTTGGCCTGCAGGCTGCCCTGATACATGGCCAGCAGCGCGCCGCCCACACCGGCGAAGAAGGAGGAGATCACGAAGGCCATCTGCTTGTGATGGAACAGGTTGATGCCCATGGCCTCGGCGGCGATCTCGTCATCCCGGATGGCCTTGAAGGAGCGGCCGTAGGTGGAGTTGATCAGCAGCAGGATGATGGCGATGCAGATGCCGGAAATCAGGAAGGGCAGCAGCACCGTGGAATCCAGGATCTTCAGGCTGGCGAAGGTGGGGAAGGTCTTCAGCAGGTTGGAGCCGTTGGTGACGGGGCCCAGCACGTCCCACTGCACAATGGCCCGGATGATCTCGGCAAAGCCCAGGGTGGCGATGGCCAGGTAGTCGCCCTTCAGCCGCAGCACGGGCAGGCCGATGAGGGCGGCCAGCAGGGCGGCCAGCAGACCGGCGCAGATCAGGGCCAGGATCCAGGGCATGGCGAACTGGATGATGCCGCCGTCATAATACATATACACGGCGCTGCGCTTGGCCACGGGGATGGTCAGCACCGCGTAGGTATAGGCGCCCACCAGCATGAAGCCGGCCTGGCCCAGGGAGAACAGGCCGGTGAAGCCGTTCAGCAGGTTCATGGACACGGCGATCAGGGCATACACGGCGCCCTTCTTCAGCACGGTGACCAGCATGGAGCTGGACCCGGCGAACACCTCCGCCAGGTAGGCGGCCACATACAGGGCCACCACCACGGCCAGCGAAACGATCAGGCGGGTTTTGGACATCTTTTTCATTGTCGTCACCTCACACTTTCTCGCTGGTCTTCTCGCCGAACAGGCCGGTGGGCTTCACCAGCAGCACGACGATCAGCAGGGCGAAGGTAAAGGCGTCGGAGAAGGTGGTCAGGCCGCTGGCCTTGATCAGGTTCTCGCAGATGCCGATGATCAGGGCACCGATCACCGCGCCGGGAATGGAGCCGATGCCGCCGAACACAGCGGCCACGAAGGCCTTCAGACCGGGCATGGCGCCGATGGTGGGGGTCACGGTGGAGTAGTTGGTGAAATACAGCATGGAGCCCACGGCGGCCAGAGCGGAGCCGATGATGAAGGTCATGGAGATCACGTTGTTGATCTTGATGCCCATCAGCTGGCTGGTCTCAAAGTCCCGGGACACGGCCCGCATGGCCATGCCGATCTTGGTGTGGTTGATGAACTGCACCAGCACCACCACCAGCAGCACGGTCAGCACGGGGGTGATCAGGGTGACCACCTTGGTGGTGGCGCTGCCCAGCTGGATGTTGTCGCTGAGCCAGGGCAGCACGGGATACTGCTTGGCCAGGCCGCCGGTGACGTACCACATCAGGTTCTGCAGCAGGTAGCTGACGCCGATGGCGGAGATCATGCAGCTCATCCGGGGAGCGGAACGCAGGGGCTTGTAGGCCACCCGCTCCACGGCGAAGCCCAGGACCACGGTGAGCAGGATGACCAGGGGAATGGAGACGCCCAGGGGCAGGGAAGCGGTGAGATACACCATGAAGAAGCCGGCAGCGGTGAAGATATCGCCGTGGGCGAAGTTGATCAGCCGCAGGATACCGTAAACCATGGTATAGCCTACGGCAATCAGGGCGTACTGTCCGCCGACGGAGATGCCTGCCAGCAGGTAAGGCAGCAGGTTGGACATGTTCTTTCCTCCAAGGACAGAATTTTTGTGATGCTCTGGCGGTACACAGCAGTTCCCGCCGGGTGCAGGGGTTTCGCCTCTGCGGAGGCGACCAGAGGGCTTTCCGGTCGCCCTCTGGACTCCTTCGGGGCGATACGCAGCCGGTGGATGTGCATCGCCAAAGCATCCTTTGAAATAAAGCGGACCCGCGCCGGGTGACGCGGGTCCGCCGCATTGTCGGAACCGGGATTACTGCACGGACTGGGTCTTCACGAAGTCGAAGGCACCGGTCTCGGGATTGGCCTTCTTGATGTAGGCCATGTCCTTCACGGCGTCGCCGGTCTCATCGAAGGAGATGGCACCGGTCACGGCGTCGGCATACACCAGGGAGGGCAGAGCCGCGGCGATGGCAGCGGGATCGGCGGAGCCGGCAGCCTCGATGGCAGCCACGGCCACATTGTAGCCGTCGAAGCCCAGGGCAGACACAGCAGCCACGATGTCGTTGCCGCCATTGTTGGTCATCTTGTCGGCGTTCTCGTTCAGCCAGGCCTTGAAGCCGGTGACGAAGGCAGAGGCAGCGCCGGACTCGTCGTTCTCGTCAAAGAAGGTGGAGCAGTACACATCCACGTTCTTGCCAGCCACGGCGTCCAGGATAACGGAAGACTCCCAGGTATCGCCGGCCAGCAGGGGGAAGGTCACACCCTGGGAAGCGGCCTGGTCGATGATCAGGGAAGCATAGGTGGTGGCGGAGGGAGCGAAGACCACATCGCAGCCGTTGCTCACAGCGTTGTTCATGTAGGCGGAGAAGTCAGAGGTGCCTTCGGGGAAGGTCTCGTAAACCACTTCGATGCCCAGGGTCTCGCAGGCCTTCATGAAGTAGTTGGCCAGGCCAACGCCGTAGTCCTCACCCAGCATAGCCAGCACATAAGCCTTGGTAGCGCCCAGCTCCTTGGCGAAGTTGGCCATGACGGCGCCCTTGAAGGGATCCAGGAAGCAGATGCGCCAGTAGTAATCGCACAGAGCGGTCACGTTGGGGTTGGTGCAGCTCAGGCCGATGGCGGGGATGCCGGCCTCGGCGAAGATGTCGCCGCCGGTCATGGACACGCCGGAGCCATAGGAGCCCAGCACCACGGACACCTCAGAGGAAACCAGGGACTGAGCGGCGGTCACGGCCTTGTCGGTCACGGACTGGTTGTCCACTTCCACCAGCTCAATGTCGTACTCCACACCGTTCAGGGTGACGGTGGGCTTCAGGGTGTTGGCGTATTCCACGCCCAGCACTTCCTGCTTGCCGCCGGCGCCGTTGTCACCGGAGGAGGGCTCGAAAACACCGATCTTGATGGTCTCGGCAAAGGCGGAGACCGCGGTCATGGCCAGAGCCAGGGCCAGAACAAGGGCAAATACCTTCTTCAAGGGAAATTCCTCCTTACATAATGGGAATGGTGCTATTATAGTGAAAATCCTGTGAAAATGCAAGTTGAAAACAGCAAAAATGCACTCTCTTCCAAAGAAAATTCCGGAAAATCCACAGTCTTCCCGGAAACAAAATTGAGGGTAAAAACGGAATTGCAGGAAATGGCGAAAATAAAGCCAAATCCGGCATTTACCGGAACGGCCTCCGTCTGCTATACTCCGGACACGGGAATGAAGTGCTCCCTGGCGCCCTCTCCGAGCGCGCCGAACCGCTGGAATTCAGCTGATGACTTCTGCCCTTTGGGCGGGAGCGTCAGCTTTTTTTGTGAGGTGGATTTTTATGATCACGTCTCTTGCTTACATGATTCTGGCCGGGTATGCCCTGGCTTCTGTCTGCCGCCTGATCCGCCTGCCCAGGATCATCGGCATGCTGGTGACCGGCATCCTGCTGGGGCCCTTCGTCCTGGATGTGCTGGATCCCTCCATTTTGGGGATCTCCTCGGAGCTGCGGCGCATTGCCCTGGTCATCATCCTGATCAAGGCCGGATTGAGCCTCCATCCGGCTGACCTGAAGAAGGTGGGCCGCCCGGCACTGCTCCTGTCCTTCCTGCCCGCCTGCTGCGAGCTGCTGGGCTGTGTGCTGCTGGCACCAAAGCTGATGCACGTCACCGTGATCGAGGCGGCGGTGATGGGCGCCGTGCTGGCGGCGGTATCCCCGGCGGTGGTGGTGCCCCGGATGGTGGACCTGATGGAGAAGAAGTGGGGTACCGGAAAAAGCATTCCTCAGCTGCTTCTGGCAGGCGCCTCTCTGGACGATGTGTTTGTCATTGTGTTGTTTACCACCTTCTGCGGCATTGCTCAGGGCGGCGAGGTCAGCTGGCAGGCCTTTGCGAGTGTGCCGGTTTCTGTGATTCTGGGGATCCTGCTGGGCGTTGGGGCAGGGTGGCTGCTGGCTCTGTTCTTTGAGGAGTGCCACCGCCGGGGCTGCAGCGTACGGAACAGCATGAAGGTGATCCTGGTGTTGGGTGTTTCCTTCCTGCTGCTCAGCGCCGAGACCTGGCTGGAAAATGTAGTGGCGGTGTCCGGCTTGCTTGCGGTAATGGCAATGGCCTGCACGGTGCAGCTCCGGTGCCGCCCGGCGGTGGCGGCGGACCTTTCCGGGAAATTCGGTCGGCTCTGGGTTTTTGCGGAGATCATGCTGTTCGTGCTGGTGGGCGCGGCGGTGGATATCAGGTACACCCTGGAGGCAGGGCTGCCTGCTGTGGCCCTGATTCTGTTGGCCCTGGTGTTCCGCTCCGGCGGAGTGTTGCTCAGCCTGCTGGGCACCGGCCTGAACCGGAAGGAAAGGCTGTACTGCGTCATCGCTTATCTGCCCAAGGCCACGGTACAGGCGGCCATCGGCTCGGTGCCCCTGTCCCTGGGCCTGAGCTGCGGGAACACGGTACTGTCCGTGGCGGTGGTGTCCATCCTGCTGACGGCGCCCCTGGGAGCCATCGGCATGGACCTGAGCTATCAGAGACTGCTGGAAAAGGAAGAATGATCCACAGAAAAAGACACCCCTGCCTGAGCAGAGGTGCCTCTTTTTTCGGGAAGCTTCCCGATCTGGCAATTAACGGCCGAACTGGCAGTCGTTGTTGCCGGAATCGGTGGTCCACATCTCCAGCATGTTGATGGGATCGTTGAAGTCAGCGATCCAGCCTTCACGGGCGATGTCGTAGTTGCCGTTCTTCCGGTCTTCCAGGAACACGTTCCAGTCGCAGGTGCGGATGGTCATGGTGATGCCCACGGCAGCCAGATCCTGCTGGATGCACTCGGCGATGGCCACGTGGCCGGAGGACTCGTTGGTCAGGTACTCGAAGGTGATGGGGGTGCTGGCGCTCAGCATGCCGTTGTCGTCGAACTCATAGCCGGCGCTCTTCAGCAGCTCGATGGCCTTCTCGGTGTCCACGGTGGTGGGATAGTAGCCCACGGACTCGGCATCGGGATAGGTGTAGGCATCGTCGTTCACCTTGAAGATGCCGCCGTTGCCGTCCATCATGCCTTCGGGGATGAAGGTGTTGGCGGGCAGCTGGCCGCACTGGGCCACGGTGTCGATGATGTACTCACGGTCGATCAGGTAGCTGAAGGCCAGACGCATGGCAGCAGCCTGCTCCACGGTCTTGCCATCGAACAGGGAGGACTTCACGTTGAAGCCGACATAGTAGGTGCCCAGCTCGCCAACCAGGTGGAACTCGGGATCGATGCCGTTCAGGGAAGCGATCATGTCGGTGGGAACGGAATCGGCGAAGTCCAGGTCGCCGGCCTGATAGGCGGCGTAGATGGCGGTGTCGTCAGCGGACAGCATGAAGGTCAGGGTCTCGATCTCCACGTTCTCGGCATCCCAGTAGTAGGGGTTCTTGGTGTAGGTCATGGACTCGTTGTGCTTCCACTCGGTCAGAACGTAAGCACCGGAGGACACGAAGCCGGCTTCCAGAGCCCAGGCAGCGGGGTTCACCACGTTGCCGTCGGCATCGCGATAGCCCTCAGCACCCTCAACCTCGGACTCCTTCACAGCGTAGAAGGTGGGGAAGGCAGCCAGGTCCAGCATGTAGGCGCAGGGAGCGGCCATCTGCACGGTCAGGGTGGTGCCGTCCTCGGAGGCGGTCACAGCCAGGTCATCGGGATAGCCCACGATGCCATTGAACATGTAGCTGTAGTCAGCGGCGGTCTCGGTGGCGGCGGCACGCTTCCAGCTGTACTCGAAGTCGGCAGCGGTCAGGTCGGAGCCGTCGGACCACTTCAGGCCCTCACGCAGGGTGAAGACATAGGTCAGGCCGTCGTCGGACACGGTGTAGCCGGTGGCCAGGTTGGGCACCAGCTCGCCGTCGGCGTTGTAGGTGTACAGGCCGGCGAAGGAGTTGGCAGCCAGGCAGGCGCCGTCAACGGAGCTGTTCAGAGCGGGATCCACGTAGTCAGGCTCGGAGGCCAGGTTGATCCGCAGGGTGTTGCCGTTGTCGTTGTGGGCATACATGAAGAACTTGGTGGCAAACTGGTTGGAGTAGATGCCGGACACATAGCTCTTCTGCATGTACAGGTCGTTGTAGTAGTACAGGGGCAGCACGGCGCCGGTGGCCATCAGCATGTCCTCGGCGGTGTGCATCTTGGCTTCACGATCGGCAAAATCGGTAGAGGCCTTGATGTCAGCGATCAGGGCGTCATACTCGGTCCAGTCGGGCTCGGAGCCGGCATCGGCCAGTGCGGCGGTCATGGTCATCACCATGGACAGAGCCAGCAGCATGGCAATCAGCTTCTTCATTGGCAGGGTTCCTCCCTATAGAATATATTTGTAAAACCGGAAAATCCGGGTTTACGCTGATTAGAATTGGGGATTCCAGCAGGAGATCTGGTGGCCGGGGGCCGTTTCCTGCAGGGTGGGGCATTCCTTGGCGCACTGCTCCGTGGCATAGCGGCAGCGGGTGCGGAAGGGGCAGCCGGTGGGCATGTGCAGGGGAGAGGGCACGTCGCCCTCCAGGGGAATGCGCTTCCGGGTCTTGGCGGTGTCAGGATCCGGAATCGGGATGGCGCTCATCAGGGACTGGGTGTAGGGATGCCGGGGATTCATGATGATCTCATTGGCATCGCCGATCTCCACAATGCGTCCCAGGTACATCACCGCGATGCGGCGGCTGATGTGCTGCACCACCAGCAGATCGTGGGCAATGAACAGGTAGGCGATGCCCAGCTTCTGCTGCAGCTCCTCGAAGGTGTTGATCACCTGAGCCTGAATGGACACGTCCAGGGCGGACACAGGCTCATCGCAGACGATGAACTTGGGGTCCACAGCCAGGGCCCGGGCAATGCCGATGCGCTGGCGCTGGCCGCCGGAGAACTCGTGGGCATAGCGGCGGGCGTGGTCGCTGTTCAGGCCCACCAGGCCCAGCAGATAGGCGATCTTCTCCGCCCGCTCCTTCTTGCTGGAATACAGATGGTGCACGTCCAGGGGCTCACCCACGATGTCGCTCACCGTCATCCGGGGATTCAGGGAGGAGTAGGGATCCTGGAACACGATCTGCATGTCCTTGCGGAACTGGCCGATGTTCTTCTCGGTGATCTTCGTGCCGTTGTAGATCACGTCACCGGAGGTGGGCTTGTACAGGTGCAGGATGGTGCGGCCTACGGTGGTCTTGCCGCAGCCGGATTCGCCCACCAGGCCCAGGGTCTCGCCGGGACCGATGTCAAAGGAGACGCCGTCCACCGCCTTCAGGGGCGTGACCTCAAAGAAGCCGGTGCGGACGGGGAAATATTGCTTCAGGTCCTTGACCTCCAGCAGCTTGTCACTCATTCCGCGATCCCTCCCTTCGCAGCCTCTTCGTAAACCTTGCGTACGTTCTGCCAGCAGCTGGCCTTGTGCCAGTCGTTGATGGGCAGCTCCTCCGGCAGCTCGCTCAGGCAGATCTTCATGCAGGCGTCGCAGCGGGAGGCGAAGGCACAGCCCTTGGGCAGGTTGGTCAGGTCAACGGGAGAGCCGGAAATGGGGATCAGCCGCTTGTGCTCGGTCTCCAGCTTGGGGATGGAGCGCAGCAGACCCTTGGTGTATTCATGCCGGGGATTGTAGAAGATCTCGTCCACCGTGCCACGCTCGCACACGCGGCCGGCATACATCACGATGATCTCGTCGCACATGTCGGCGATGACGCCCAGGTCATGGGTGATCATGATGATGGCCATGCCCAGCTTCTTCTGCAGGTCCTGCATCAGCTCCAGGATCTGGGCCTGGATGGTCACGTCCAGGGCGGTGGTGGGCTCATCGGCGATCAGCACGTCAGGCTCGCAGGCCAGGGCCATGGCGATCATGACCCGCTGGCGCATGCCGCCGGACAGCTCGTGGGGATACTTCTTCAGCCGGACCTTGGGCTCGTTGATGCCCACCAGCTCCAGCATTTCGATGGCCCGTGCCTCGGCCTGCTCCCGGTTCCGGTCGGTGTGGAGCATGATGGCCTCCATCAGCTGGTTGCCGATGGTGTAGGTGGGGTTCAGGCTGGTCATGGGGTCCTGGAAGATGATGGAAATCCGCTTGCCACGGACCTTCCGCATCTCCTTTTCGGAGAGCTTCACCAGGTCCTGGCCGTCCAGCAGGATCTCACCGCCCACAATGCGGCCGGGATCCACCAGGATCTGCATAATGGAATAGGCGGTGACGGACTTGCCGGAGCCGGATTCGCCCACGATGCCCAGCACCTTGCCCCGGTCCAGGTTGAAGGAGATGCCGTTGACGGCCCGGACCTCACCGGACCCGATATTGAAGGAAGTGCACAGGTTCTTCACCTGCAGCAGCGGCTCGCTCATGCTCTCATTACCTCCTCAGCTTGGGGTCGAAGGCATCCCGCAGACCGTCGCCCAGCAGGTTGAAGCTGAGCACGATCAGGCTGATGCCGATGGCCGGGAACAGCATCTTGTAGGGATAGGCCTGCATGCCGCCCCGGGCGCTGTTGGCCAGGGAGCCCAGAGAGGGCATGGGAGCCTGCACGCCCAGACCGATGAAGCTCAGGAAGCTCTCGGTGAAGATGGCGCTGGGGATCTGCAGAGCCACGGAGATGAAGATGACGGACATGCAGTTGGGCAGGATGTGCTTGACGATGATCCGGCTGGGCCTGGTGCCGATGGCCCGGGCAGCCAGCACATATTCATTGCTCTTGATGGACAGGATCTGGCCACGGACCAGCCGGGCCATGCCCACCCAGTACAGCAGGCCGAACACGATGAACAGGGAGATCATGTTATTGCCGATCTGCGCGAAGATGGTGCCCTGCAGGCTGTCGCCCAGCACCTCCTTCAGCACAACGGACAGCAGGATCACCATCAGGGTGTCCGGCAGGGAGTAGATGATGTCCACGATGCGCATCATCACCATGTCCACCTTGCCGCCTACGTAGCCTGATATGGAGCCATACAACAAGCCGATGACCAGCACGATCAGGCTGGCGAACAGGCCTACGGACAGGCTGACCCGGGCGCCGTACACCACCCGGATGAAGTAGTCGCGGCAAAGCTCATCGGTGCCGAAGAGATGGGGGAAGATGTCCTGCCCCTCGTCGATGGCTTGCTGCTCCATGGTGGAGTAGGTCATGGGGGCCAGGTTCTTGGCGGTCTTGTCCCGCTTGCCGTTCACGGTGATGATCTCGTCATAGCTGTAGGGCCACACCATGGGCACCACGATGATGGTGATCAGCAGGAGCACCAGCACGATCAGGCTGCCCATGGCCAGGGGATTCCGCACCAGGCGGCGCATGCCGTCCTTGAAGAAGGTGGTGGATTCCCGCATGGTCTCGTGCTGAGCCTTTTCCTCATCGTCCGCGGGGGCGAATTTGCTCAGGTCGATCTGCATGGACAGCAGATTCTTCTTGGGCAGCAGGTCATCCTTGAAGACCTTTTTGTTATTCATCTCGCTCATTCTGCTGTCCTCCTTAATCGAACGTGATCCGCGGGTCGACCAGCTTATACACCAGGTCGGACAGCAGCGTGGCGGTGACCATCAGCACAGCCAGGAAAATGGTGGTGCCCATGATCATGGGGTAGTCCTGATTGTTGATGGAGCTGACAAACTTGGTTCCCAGACCGCCCATGGTGAACACGGTCTCAATGACCATGGAGCCGGTCAGGATGGAGGCCACCATGGGGCCCACGTAGGTGATCACGGGGATCAGGGCGTTCCGCAGGGCGTGCTTGCCGATGACCTTGGCGTCCGCCACGCCCTTGGCCCGGGCGGTGCGGATGTAGTCCTGGCCCAGCACATCCAGCATGCTGGTCTTGGTCAGCCGGGTGATGTAGCTCATGGGAGACAGGCTCAGGGCGATCACAGGCAGGAAGATGCTCTGGTTGGTGGTGCTCCACACGCCGAACCACTTCAGCTGCAGGCAGAAAACCAGCAGCAGGATCGTGGCCAGCACGAAGCTGGGCACCGACACGAACAGGGTGGTCAGGAAAATGATCAGCCGGTCCGGCCACCGGTTCCGGCAAAGGGCCGCAATGGAGCCCAGCAGCAGACCGCCCACGACGGCGATCAGGGCCGCGATGCCGCCCAGCCGGGCAGACACGCCGAAGGACTCAAAAATGGTGGCGGAAATGTCGCGGCCGGTTTTCAGGGACACGCCCATGTCGCCATGGAGCAGGTTGCCCAGGTACAGAATGAACTGCTCGCCCACAGGCTTGTCCAGATTGTAGCGCTGCTCCAGCATGGCCTTCACAGCGGGGTCGCTGGCCTTTTCCTTATTGAAGGGGCCGCCGGGGATGGCGTTCATGGCGAAGAACGTAATGGCCGCGATGATCAGCACGGTCAGAATCGCCAGAAGAACGCGCTTGACGATGTAACGAAGCATTCCGGATCACCTTCCTGTGAGTAACAGATGGAAAATCTGTCTGATATTGTTCAATTATAAACGAAAGAAAGGGAGATTGCAAGAAAGAATTTCCGGAAATTCATTTTTCAGGGCAAAAAAAACAAAAAGAAAACCCGGAGCGGCGCTCCGGGGAGGGCTCAAATCAATTCCATGCCGGGGTAGCCTCCGCCCAGGAATTCACGGACTCCCACATAGCGGATTCCGGATTCGTCTGTCCAGGGGACGATCGGCTCCCGGACAACCACGATTTTTCTGAAGGAATCCTGAATGCGGAGCAGGGAAGCGGTTTCCTGGCGGCGCTTTTCGTCAGAATCCACATGCAGGGCAGACTGGATGTAGAGCTGTTCGTCCCCGCCCTTGGCGATGAAATCCACCTCCAGCTGGGTCCGCACATCCTTGTTTTCTTCATTCCTGTGCCTGTGCTCCACCATGCCCACGTCCACGCTGTAGCCCCGGATGCACAGTTCCCGGTACAGGATGTTTTCCATGATGTGGTTTTCTTCCTGCTGCCTGAATTCCAGCAGAGCGTTCCGGAGGCCTACATCGCAGAAGTAATATTTGAGCGGCGTTCCGATATACTTTCTGCCTTTGACGTCATAGCGATAGGCCCGGCTGACCAGGAAGGACTCCACAAAGCAGTCGAGGTATTTTTCCACCGTGGTGGAGGAAATGGAGATGCCAAGGGACGACTTGAAGGTGGCGGATATTTTCTGGGGATTGGACAGTGAACCCACAGAGGAGGCGATTACCCGGATCAAAGCATCCAGGACGCTTTTGTCCGCCTTGATGCTGTAGCGCTCCAGCACATCCTTCAGGTAGGTGTTTTCAAAAAGATTGGTCAGGTAGTCCACCCTGGACCTTCGGTCGGGAAGCGCGGCAACTCTCGGCATTCCCCCATAGGTGTAGTAGTCCTGCCAGACGCTTTCCGAGTCACCGCCCCGGACCCGGCACAGCTCCGAGTAGGAGAAAGGATACACCCGGATCTCGTCCCCTTTGTCCCGGAACTGGGTCACGATATCGGAAGAGAGCATCCGGGAATTGCTGCCGGTGATGTAGATATCCGCGTTGGGCAGCTTCATCAGGCCGAGAACGACATCCACGAAGCCGATTTTTTCTCCGCTGCCCGGCAGCCAGGGATTTTCAATATCCCGGACAAACTGGATCTCGTCCAGAAAGATGTAGCACCTTTGCGATTTGCCGGAGACAAAGCCGCGCACCTGCCGGTCCAGCTCCAGAGGATTCCGGAAGCGGGCGTTCGCCGCGTCATCCAGTGCCAGCTTCAGGATGCAGCTCTCCGCCACCCCGTTCTTTACCAGATAATCGCCGAACAGCTCAAAAAGAAGATAGGACTTTCCGCAGCGCCTGATGCCGGTGATGATTTTGATCAGGCCGTTGTCCTTCCGGGCAATCAGCTTCCGCAGGTAATAGTCACGCTCGACCCTCATGGCATCCTCCAGAGAATTTTTGCCGCATGCGGCACTTTTTCTCTGCAATCATAACCCTTTTTCTGGGGATTTGCAACAGCTCTGCAGAGAATTTTTGCCGCATGCGGCATTTTTTCTTTGGACGCATGCTTTTCAGTTGGATTTTCCGGCGGGAAGCTCCTTCACCAGCACCAGCCTGGGGCGGCCGTCGTACATTTCCCGCTGGGGCAGCTCCCGGTAGCCTGCCTTCCGGAAGGAAGCGCGGCTGGGTTCGTTGTCCGGATCCGCCGTGGCGATGATATATCCCAGGCCGCGGCGGGCGGCGCAATCCTCCGCCAGGGCAAGGAAACGGGTGTGGAGGCCCCGGCGGCGGTACTCCGGACGCACCATCACATCGGCGAAGCTGAGGCAGCGCTCCGGAGGCAGCCCCGCCTCGGCTGCGTAGCCCCGGTCCCGGTGGAAGATGCAGAAGCCCGCCGGCACATCCCCGTCAAAGGCACCGAAGGCCATTCCCTCGGCGATGGTGTCGGCAAATTCCTCCGCCGTGCTGCCGAAATACCACCGGGGTGAGGGCAGGCAGGCAAAGGTGGCGGCCTGCACCTCCATCACCCGGGAAACGTCCGCCTCCGTCAGGGGACGAATCGGCAGCTCCATCAGACGGACAGCTCCTGCTTTTCGCCCAGCAGGTTTTTGTTTTCCTCCAGCAGGGGACGGATCACTTGGGCCAGGTATTCCTCCACCTGCTGCTCGCTGCGGCCGGTGAAGTGCTCCGGCTGCAGGATCTTCTCGATCTCCTCCCGGGTGACCATGAAGGCGGGATCGGCGCAGACCCGGTCGATCATGTCGTTCTTGCCGCCCTCTTCCTTGACCACCCTTGCGGCGGCCTGGGCATGCACCCGCAGCTTTTCGTGCAGCTCCTGCCGGTTGCCGCCCTTCTGCACGGCGTCCATCATGATGTTTTCCGTGGCCATGAAGGGCAGCTCGTTCATTACGCGCTGGCGCACCACCTTGTCATACACCACCAGGCCGTCGCACACGTTCATCATGATGTTCAGGATGGCGTCCACTCCCAGGAAGGCCTCCGCCACGGCGATGCGCTTGTTGGCGCTGTCGTCCAGGGTTCTTTCGAAGAACTGGGTGCCGGCGGTGACGGCGGGGTTCAGCACGACGATCATCACATACCGGGCCAGGGCGTCAATGCGTTCGCACCGCATGGGATTCCGCTTGTAGGGCATGGCACTGGAGCCGATCTGCTGCTTCTCGAAGGGCTCCTCCATCTCCTTGAAGTTGGCCAGGAGCCGCATGTCGTAGGCGAACTTGCTGGCGCTCTGGGCGATGCCGCTGAGCACGGACACCACCTGGTAATCCACCTTCCGGGAGTAGGTCTGGCCGCAGACGGGGATCACCTTGCTGAAGCCCATGGCCTGGGCCACATCCTGCTCCATGGCCTTGATCTTCTCGCCGTCCCCGTGATACAGTTCCATGAAGCTGGCCTGGGTGCCGGTGGTTCCCTTGGTGCCCCGCAGGGCCAGGGAATCCATGCGGAAGACCAGATCCTCATAGTCCATGTACAGCTCATTCAGCCACAGGGTGGCCCGCTTGCCCACGGTGGTGAGCTGGGCAGGCTGCAGGTGGGTGTAGGCCAGGGCGGGCATGGCCTTGTATTTTTCGGCGAAATCCGCCAGCAGGGCCATGACGTTCAGCAGCTTCCGGCGGACGATCTCCAGGCCCTGACGCATGATGATGATGTCCGTGTTGTCGCCCACGTAGCAGCTGGTGGCTCCCAGGTGGATGATGCCGGCGGCGTCCGGGCACTGCAGGCCGTAGGCGTACACATGGCTCATGACGTCGTGGCGGCATTCCTTTTCCCGGCGCACGGCGTCCTCATAGTTGATGTCCTCGGCGTGGCTTTCCAGCTGGGCGATCTGGGCATCGGTGATGGGCAGGCCCTGCTTCTGCTCGGCCCGGGCCAGGGCGATCCACAGCTTCCGCCAGGTGCGGAACTTGTTGTCCTCGGAGAATACGAACTGCATTTCCCGGCTGGCATACCGGGTGGAGAAGGGACTGATATAAGCATCATGCGGCATGGGAAAACGCCTCCTGCTTCTGAAATCCTGAAAAAGTACCTTTCGGCAGTTCGTATTGTAAGGATTTCGGGAAGGTTTGTCAACGAGATTGTCAATTTGCCCGGTTTTGGGTATAATAGGGCGAACGAATGAAGGGAGGTGCCGGTGTGGAGCAGCTGGAGGCGGTGGTGGCGGGAACCATTTTCCGCAACGCGGATAATGGCTACAGCGTTCTCGCGGTGAAAAAGGGCCGCGGCGAGCTGACCGTGATCGGCAGCCTGCCTGAGCTCAGCGAGGGCGAAACGGTGGTGTTCACCGGCGACTGGGTGCAGCATCCCCAGTACGGCAAGCAGTTCAAGGCGGTGGGCTGCGAGCTGCAGATGCCCACCAAGGCCCGGGACATTGAGAAATACCTGGCGGGAGCCGGCATCACCGGCATCGGCGCCAAGACTGCCCGGGAGATCGTGGAGACCTTCGGGGATGACACCATCACCATCCTGACGGAGCACCCGGAGCGGCTGCAGGAGGTTCCCCGCATGGGGAAGAAGCGGTGGATGATGATCGCCGACAGCTTCCGGGAGAAGCAGCAGGGCCGGGCGGGCATCCTGTATCTCCAGCAGTTCGGGGTCTCGGTGCCCATGGCCACCCGGGTGGTGCGGGCCTATGGGGACAGGCTCCAGGAGAAGGTGCAGGAGAATCCCTACTGCCTGTGCGATGATATTGAGGGCATCGGCTTTTTGACGGCGGATCAGATCGCCATGCGCATGGGCATTGCCCGGGACAGCAGCTTCCGGATCCGGGCGGCGCTGGACTATGTGCTGCGGGATGCCTGCGCGGGCAGCGGCCATGTGTATCTGCCCCGGCAGGAGCTGCTGAAGAAGACCGCCATGCTGCTGCGGCTGGAGGAAAGCCTGGCGGAGCGGGAGATTTCCGCCCTGGTGCTCCAGGGAAAGCTGACCCAGTGGCAGTACGAGGGCGAAGAGGAGATCCGGGTCTATCTGCCCGTCTTTGACCGGGCGGAGAAGGAAGCGGCCCGCCGCCTGTGCGAGCTGCGGGCCGCGGCCCGGCTCCGGGACATGCCGGACGCGGAGAAAAAAATCCACCGGTTTGAAAGGGAAAACGGCATTTCCTTCAGCCCCAGGCAGCGGGAGGCCATCCGGCTGGCCCTGAACACCGGCGTGCTGGTGATCACCGGCGGCCCCGGTACCGGAAAGACCACCATCATCAACTGCATCATCCGCCTGCTGGAGGAGGACAACCGGGTACTGCTGTGCGCCCCCACGGGCCGGGCGGCCAAGCGCATGACCGAGACCACCGGCCGGGAGGCGAAGACCCTTCACCGCCTGCTGGAGTACAGCGGTGACGACGAGAACTTTGCCCGGAACGAGGAGAACCCCCTGGAGGCAGACTGCGTCATCGTGGACGAGATGTCCATGGTGGATCTCATGCTGATGCGCTCCCTGCTCCGGGCTGTTGAGCCGGGCTCACGGCTGCTGCTGGTGGGGGATTCCGACCAGCTGCCCAGCGTGGGCTCCGGCAATGTGCTGGCGGACATCCTGGAGAGCGGCGTCATCCCCAGGATCGAGCTGACGGACATCTACCGGCAGTCCGATACCAGCCGCATCGTGGTGAACGCCCACCGCATCAACCACGGGGAAATGCCCCTGGTGAATGAGCCGGGCACGGACTTCTTCCTGGAACGCAGGGACACCCTGCATCCCGCGGCGGAATCCATCGTGCAGCTGGTGACCCGCAGGCTGCCGGGCTTCCTGAAATACCCGGAGAAGGAGAGGCTGAAGCGGGCCATGCGGTCGATCCAGGTGCTGGCCGCCTCCCGGAAGGGCGAGTGCGGCGTGAACAACCTGAACATCCTCCTGCAGGACGCCCTGAATCCGGCGTCTCCGGGAAAGCCCTCCATCCAGCAGGGAGAAACGGTCTTCCGCCTGGGGGACAAGGTGATTCAGACCAAGAACGACTACGAGATCCAGTGGCGCAGGGAAACCAGGGCCGGCTGGGAGGAAGGCAAGGGCGTCTTCAACGGGGACGTGGGCTTCATCACCGCGGTGGATGACGAGGAGCACACCCTGGAGGTGCTGTTTGACGAGGACAAGGAGGTCACCTACGGCGCCAGGGAGCTGGAGGACCTGGAGCTGGCCTACTGCCTCAGCGTCCACAAGAGCCAGGGCAGCGAATTCCCGGCGGTGGTGATGCCGGTGATCGGCATTCCCAACCTGCTGGCCACCCGGAACCTGTTCTACACCGCCCTGACCCGGGCCAAGAGCCTGGTGGTGCTGGTGGGGCAGGAGGGCGTGATCCGGCAGATGGTGGAAAACAACCGGGTGAACCGGCGCTACACCACCCTGAAGGAGCGCCTCCGCAGCGCCGACGCCCTGATCCGGGAGGAAGAGGAGAGCCCTCTCACCCGTTGAGGCGGGGTATGACCTCATCCGCCCTTCGGGCACCTTCCCCATAGGGGAAGGCTTTAGTTTGTTTCCATGCGGCTTGAGGGAAAGAGTAACTAAGACCTTCCCCTATGGGGAAGGGGGACCACGAAGTGGTGGATGAGGTCATGACGACCAGGCGGCTGGGACGACTTAGCAAGCTGCCGACCAACCAAAAGGCTTCCCCTTCGGGGAAGCTGTCAGCGCAGCTGACTGAAGAGGTTGGGCGGCGAAGGGGCGCGCCCGGCAGCGTGAACCTCTTCCGACCTCACTGCGTTCGGCCACCTTCCCCGAAGGGGAAGGCTTTTGGATTACTCGTTCCGATCGCCCTCCTAAACCCACGATCGGAGGGAAGATGTTTGTCAGCGCAGCTGACTGAAGAGGTTGGGAGGCGAAGGAGCGCGCCCGGCAGCGTGAACCTCTTCCGACCTCACTGCGTTCGGCCACCTTCCCC
>R11__coassemble_474_pt1 | contig 26431 bp, 22 predicted proteins | sample R11__metabat2_high_PE_049 | metagenome-assembled genome bin R11
TAGGGCCCGACAGCTTTTCCCTTTCTGGGCTTCATGGCGTGGGACTGTCCCATAATCTGGCTCATGGCCAGCAGCGTTTCCACAAAGCCGTACCGGGCCTGAACGTCCCGGATCCGGTCCATCCAGGCGTAAATGGCGTCCTATTCCGCCTCTGTGCCCATGATGGAGTGATATCCGGCCAGGAAATGGTCGATCAGCCGGTTCAGCAGGCGATCGGCTCCGTTATCCACCGCCTCCGCCAGGAAGCCGGGCTGCAGTCTGCCGGCCTTTTCCATCTGATGCAGCAGGAGCACCAGCTCCTCGGAGGAAAGGGCCACAATCAGCCGCAGCACGGCGATGGAAAAGAGGATGGAATCCGGGGTTTGCCGGATATCCTGCAACAGGGGCTGTACGGCAGCCCGGGCAGCCACGGCCTCGGGCTCCATGGGCCAGACATAGGTCTCCTGAAGCAGGGCCTCGCAGGGCGGGCAGTCCAGGCAGACTCCCAGGTGGACCCGGCAGCCTGTGCGGGGCACCAGGTCGCTCTCATTCATCAGGTGATAGAAGGGATAACGCTCCGGATGCTTTTCCACGCCCTTCTGCAGGATGGAGGGCGAAGCGAAGGTGACGCCCACCATGCTTTCCGGCAGGACGCCGTTCCGGGTGATTTTCCGGTAGAGCCAGATCTGCATCAGGGCACCGCCCAGGCTGTGGCCCGCTCCCCAAAGGGTGAAGCGGCTGCCGGGACGGGCACATTCCTCCAGGATCATCCGCAGGGTCAGTCTTTCCAGGCCCAGCTCCGCCGCGGTGCGGGGAAACTGGATGTCATCCTCCCGGGATTCGAACTGCTCCGCCAGCTCCAGGAAGCCCCGGTGCATGGAGTCCCGGACTTCCATCCGCAGGTTGGAAAACCAGTCATAAAAGCGCTGGCTGGTGCCCATAAAGCCGATGGCGATGACGTAGCGGCCATCGGGTGTCCGCTTGCAAAGGATCATGGCCCGGGCCACGCTGGCTGTTTCCCGCTGCCGCAGGGCACCGACCAGCTCGGAAAGGGGCGTCCCCCGGTTCAGCCTGCGCTGGACGCGAAGCATTCGCCAGTCCGCCAGCAGCCGCTGATAGACCGGCGTGCTCTGTTCCTGGGCGGCAAAGCCGGTGAACAGGTCTCCCTCCAGCATCAGGGTGGCGTCCTGCCATCCGGCGCTCAGCCAGGGCTCGGGCTGCATCTCATAGGAGGACAGCACCAGCTGGGAGGACAGCTGCAGCAGCTGCCGGCTCAGCCGGGGACGGGGAATGCCCCGGCTGTCCGGAAGCCGCGGGGCCAGCACAGGGGAGAGATCCGCCAGATCGATTCCGGAAGGCCCCGGATCGGCCCGGTCATTCAATGCCAATTCCTCGGGAGGATTCATGTGCCGTCGTCGCCTTTCTTGAAATCCGCTGCCAGCAGCCGCTCCAGGGGCAGGGTAATGATCTGCTTTGGCCGAAGCAGCCGGAAGGTCACGCTGCTCTCATTGAAGCTGAGGATCATGGCGTTCCCCTGACGCAGGGCGCCGTCCTCTTCCTGCCACAGCAGGCGGATGGCCCGCTCCCGTTCCAGGGAATACCGAAACAGCCTTTCCATCAGCCTGCCTCCACCCGGTAGATCACACATTCCCAGTTTTCAAAGATCTTTTCGTAGTGCGCCTCCAGCCATTCCTCGTCCACCGCGTAGGAGGATCGCTCGTAGCTGCTGACAAAGATGTAATCCACATCATAGGTGGTCAGCACGTCCAGGTTGTTCGCCGGATCCTCATAGAAGCGGGTAATGTCATTTTTCCGGCTGGTGGTGTTGAAGCCGTGATAATACAGGTACAGGTCGGAGCCGCACACGATGTTCCGGCCGGCCAGGGCACACACGGGATTCAGGTGCTGGGTGCCGGTGAGGAAGGTGGAATGCTCCGGCGTGTTTTCCTCGATAAATTCTGCCGCCTCCACGGATTGGGCGGAATAAGCCTGATAGTCGCTGACGGCTTCCCGCCACAGGGTCAGCCCGGCGGACAGGAACAGGACAACGGCGGTCAATACGCCAATCACAGGCCGGGCCCTGAGCCCCTTCAGCCTTCGCCACATCATGGCGAACCAGTCGGCCACGATCATGCAGCACAGCAGCCAGGCCAGGTACAACAGCTTGTTGTTGTCATACTCATTGGGCTGGAAGCGCACCAGCTCCGCCACCAGAATGATGACGGCGGCGGCGGAGAAAATCCGGCGATGCTTCGGGTTCTTCTCGAACAGGGCCAGGATCAGGGCCAGGAAGGGGAGGCCGATGTTCTTCAGGTAGAACCAGAAGTACATGTCCCGCATGCCGGCGTCGCCCCGGTTGTTGGCCCAGTTGAAGTGGAACACGATGAAGCTGTTGCCGCTTCCCTCTGCCCCGGCGGACTGGAAGGTCTGCGGGAAGGTGAACAGAATCAGCTGGGGCAGGGAAATCAGGGCGGCGATGCCGCCGTACATCAGGTAGCGCAGGAAGACTTCCTTCTTCGCCTTTTCGTGAATCAGGTCGTAGCCGAAGAAGCCCAGGCTGGCCAGAGCCAGGGCCAGGAAGGTATGGGTGTGGATCAGGGGCAGGGCACCGCCCCACAGGCCCAGCAGGACGATCGCCCGGCTTCCGCCCAGGGCCTGCCGCTTCCCGTCGGTGAAGGCGGTCCACAGCAGGTAGAAGCAGGGGATGACCATGGTCCAGCCGCCCAGAAGAGTCCGCTGGGGGAGCATCAGGTCGGCAATCACGTTGCTCCAGCGCAGGTTGTTGGGATCAGGCTGGTTAGTGGGCGTGGTGTAGTAGCCGGTCAGGATGTTTTTGATCCGCTGGATAACGGTCAGGGTGCCGTCCGCCTCCTGCCCGCCGGCCAGGTCAAAGTCATAAAGGAAGCCCAGTCCGCCGTTCAGGAAGAACAGCAGGGCCGCCAGGATGATGGTCTTCTTTCCGGCGGTCATTTCCCGGCCCAGCAGCATCACACCGGTGTAGCACAGGAACATCATCAGCGTTCCGGGAATGTCAATGGCGGCCTGCAGGCTGCAGCCCAAAATATAGAAGGAAGTGGACAGGCTGTCCGTCAGGAAGGGATAGGCGAGCTGATGCCCGGGATAGAAGGAATATTCCGGGGAAAAGGACATGTTCACCATGGAGGTGATGAAGGAGGTGTGCATGGACAGGTCGCCGTAGGTGCTTTGGCCCACGTGCAGGCTGCCGTCCGACATGGGGCGCAGGTTGTGGCCGTACTGCAGCCAGGCGGAAAGCAGTGTCAGGGGTACCACCACGAGGGCGGTGCGGATCAGCTGGCTGCGCTCTTCGCTGTCCCAGCCCCGGGCGGTCCGCTTATCCCGGAAAACCCAGCACAGCAGGGTGATGACCACCAGCGGCGCCAGGGAGACCAAGTGGGCTGTCAGGGAGAAGGTGAAGAGGAAGGCACACAGGGCCGGGAGCCACATCATCAGCAGCAGGCCCAGGCTCAGCCCCAGCCAGATCCGGTTCAGCACAGGATGCTTGGGCAGCTGGAAGCGGATAATCAGACAGCCGCAGAAGCAGTAAAGAAGAAGAAACGCGATACCGGCCATGACGCACCTCCTGATACGGAAAATAAAGAAAGGAACGGAGCTGAAGAATGCCCCGTCCCGGATCTGCGATGGAAGATGTCCCGGAAATGCCGATGCACGCCGATTTTTCACCCGCTGTTAAAGCAGGCTGGTTTCCTGCCGCTGCTTGCTGCCTTCCACTGCACCCGAAGGAGGAGGCCTGACATCCACAGGCTGGACACGGATCCATTTAAGAAAATGTGGGGAAAAACGGCACACTGTCGCACACCCCAGGAGCATCTCATGGCTCTATTATAAGCGCACCGGGAAAATCTGTCAAGGGAAAAAAGAGACTTCCGAGGCAAAAAATGTGACAGAAAGGACGGCAGATTATTACAAAAAAGTCATCATATTGTAAATTTAAAAAAAGCGGTTTGGATGGAAATTATGGTAGACAAACAGGAAAAAATGTGCTATTATCAGTGCAAATCCGACAGGGCCGCCGTGCGCGGATCCGTCGCGAAGCATTTTTTAAGGAGGGAATCCCCATGAAAAAGGTTCTTGCCCTGGTCCTGGCTCTGGCCATGGTTCTGGCTGCCACTTCCGCGATGGCTGTCACCCTGACCTATGCCGAAGTGAACCCCGAATCCTCTATCGTTGGTCAGACCGGCGCCTACTTCAAGCAGCGCGTTGAGGAGCTGTCCAATGGCGAAATCGAAATCGACGCCCGTTTCTCCGGCGTTCTGGGCACTGAGGCTCAGATCATCGAAGGCATCGTCTCCGGCGATGACACCGTCGATGTGATGCGTATCTCCGTGTATCAGCTGAATTCCTATGGCTGCCCCATCGCCGGCCTGGTGAATCTGCCCTACACCTTCGTGTCCCGTGAGCATTACTGGAACATGGTGGAGTCCGACGTCATCAACTACTTCAAGGATGAGCTGGAGAACTCCGGCCTGGGCCTGCACTACATCGCCTTCGGTGAGGAAGGCTTCCGTCACTTCTTCCTGAAGAGCGGCGTGGAGTACACCGATGTGAACAGCCTGAAGGGCCTGAAGATCCGCGTGTCCGATGACCCCATCGCTCAGGGCTATGTGGGCGACCTGGGTGCCAACCCCACCATCGTGTCCTTCTCCGAGCTGTATTCCGCTCTGCAGACCGGCGTGGTTGACGGCGCCGAGCAGCCCATTGCCAACTATCAGTCCAATGCCTTCCCCGAAGTCGCTCCCACCCTGGTGCTGGACGGCCACACCCTGGGCGCCGTTGCTCTGGTTATCACCGACAGCGGCCTGGCCAAGCTGACCGACGAGCAGAAGGAAATCATCTATCAGGCCGGTGCTGACACCCAGGCTTACAACAAGCAGATCTCCACTGAGATGGAGAATGCTGTGCTGGAAGAGCTGAAGGCCAGCGGCGTGAACGTGATCGAAGTGACCGACAAGGATGCCTATGTGGCCGCTGTGCAGCCCACCGTGTCCGCCAACATGGCCGGCCTGGAAGACATCTATGCCGCTATCGTTGCCTGCCAGTAATTGATCCCTGCTTTCTCAGGGGGTGCGGGTTAGCCCCGCACCCCTTTCTTTGCAACATGTTCTGATGAAAGGAGTGGGTAGACGGATGAACTTCCTGAAGAAGATTCATGATCTTTTCTGCCCTGTATATGACATCACCGAAAAGGTTGTCATGTTCATCTGCAAGGTGCTGCTGGTGGCGGATATCCTGATCACCACGATGTCCGTTCTCGGCCGCTACGTTTCTTTCATTCCGGACCCTGCCTGGTCTGAACAGGCTGTGCTGACTCTGATGACCTACATGGCCGTGCTGAGTGCCACCATCGCCATTCGTCACAAGAGCCACATCCGGATGACCTCCTTCGACAAGTATCTTCCTGCCGTGGTCATTAAGATCCTGGACGTCCTGGCTGACCTGGCCGTGATGATCCTGGGCATCATCTTCATTGTCTACGGCATGACCGCCACCAACAACAACGCCAAGTTCGTGTATGACTCCATGCAGTGGCTGAGCAAGTTCTGGATGTATTTCCCCATCCCGCTGGCCGGTATTGCTATGATCATCTTTGAGCTGGAGTGCCTGGTGGAGCATCTGCTCGCCTTTGGCGAAAAAGAAGTAAAGGAGGCGAAGTAAGAAATGACCGGTGCTGCAATTGCCGTGCTGCTGGGCAGCTTTCTCGCGATGATCCTGCTTCGTTTCCCCATCGCCTATGCTGTGGGTCTGTCCACCGCTCTGTGCCTGCTGGTGCAGGGCAAGTCCCTGGTGCAGCTGCCTCTGCAGATGGTGAAGGGCATCAATTCCTTCTCCCTGATGGCCGTTCCCTTCTTCATTACCATGGGTGTGTTGATGGGCTCCGGCGGTATTTCGGATAAGCTGATCGCCCTGGCCAACTCTCTGGTTGGCTGGATGCGCGGCGGCATGGCCATGGTGAACATCGTGGCCAGCTACTTCTTCGGCGGCATTTCCGGCTCTGCCTCCGCCGATACCGCTTCCCTGGGCTCCATCCTGATCCCCATGATGGTGGACCAGGGCTATGACGCCGACTTCTCCACCGCTGTGACCATCACCTCCTCCTGCGAGGGCCTGCTGGTTCCCCCGAGCCACAACATGGTCATCTATGCCACCACCGCCGGCGGCATCTCCGTGGGCAGCCTGTTCCTGGCCGGCTACCTGCCCGGCGCTCTGCTGGCCCTGACCCTGATGATCGGCTCCTACATCATCTCCGTGAAGCGGAATTACCCCAAGGGCGAGCGCTTCTCCCTGAAGACCTTCCTGAAGCAGCTGAGTGTGTCCATCTGGGCTCTGGCCGCCATCATTATCGTGGTGGTGGGCGTTGTGGCCGGCTGGTTCACCGCCACTGAGTCCGCCGCTATCGCCGTTATCTACTCCCTGTTCGTCTCCGTGTTCATCTACAAGGGACTGAACTGGAAGGGCGTGTGGAACGCTCTGGGCGATGCTGTGAACACCCTGGCCATCGTGATGATCCTGATCGCCACCTCTTCCGCCTTCGGTTACTGCCTGACCACCCTGAATGTGCCTACCCTGGCCGCCAACTTCATCAAGGGTCTGACGGATAACCCCGTCATCATTGCCCTGCTGATTGACCTGATCCTGCTGATCCTGGGCATGATCATGGACATGGCGCCTATCATCCTGATCGCCACGCCCATCCTGCTGCCCCTGGCCAACTCCATCGGCATCGACTCCATCCAGTTCGGTATCATGATCGTGCTGAACTGCGGCATCGGTCTGCTGACTCCTCCCGTGGGCTCCGTGCTGTTCATCGGCTCCGCCGTGGCCAAGCTGCCCATGGAAAAGGTGGTCAAGGCCACGCTGCCCTTCTACCTGTGCATGATCATCGCCCTGCTGCTGATCACCTTCGTGCCGTGGATCTCTCTGGTCATTCCTCAGGCCAGCGGCTATGTGCCCATGTTCGGCATGGCCGGCTTGTTCGGTATGTAACCCGGTTTCGCCTGAACAATTTTCCCAAAGAACTTCCTCCTTCCGGAAACGGAAGGAGGATTTTTTCACTTTCTTGCCTGCCGGAAGGTTTACAACGGGGAAGGTTTCGGGTATAATCACCCTGTTTGCGAATTATTCAGTAAGGAGAGAACCGCGATGTCTATGTATTTGACCTGCCTGGACCTGGAGGGTGTGCTTGTTCCCGAGATCTGGATCGCCTTTGCCGAGGCCAGTGGCATTCCGGAGCTGCGCCGTACCACCCGGGACGAGCCGGATTATGATAAGCTGATGCGCTGGCGCCTGGGCATCCTGAAGGAGCATGGCCTGGGCCTGAAGGAGATTCAGGAGACCATCGCCAAAATCGACCCCATGCCCGGCGCCAAGGAATTCCTGGACGAGCTGCGTTCCTTCACCCAGGTGATCATCCTGAGCGATACCTTCTCCCAGTTTGCCGCGCCTCTGATGAAGAAGCTGGGCTGGCCCACCATCTTCTGCAACAGCCTGGAGGTGGCGGAGAACGGGGAGATCACCGGCTTCAACATGCGCTGCGAAAAGTCCAAGCTGACCACCGTGAAGGCCCTGCAGTCCGTAGGCTTCACCACCATTGCCAGCGGCGACAGCTACAACGACCTGGGCATGATCCAGGCCAGCAAGGCGGGCTTCCTGTTCCGCAGCACGGAAAAGATCCGGGCGGATCATCCGGAGCTGCCTGCCTTCGAGGAATACAGTGACCTGCTGGCTGCCATCCGCTCCGCCATGGACTGAATGGCTTGACGGCGCTTGCTTTTCGGGCTATAATGGTGCCCGGAACTGAATGATCGGGAGGAGAATCAATCATGGCTGAACTGACGATGGACAAGCTGACGGCCCTTTGCAAGAACCGCGGCTTCATTTTCTCCGGCAGCGAGATTTATGGCGGCCTGGCCAACATGTGGGATTACGGCCCCATTGGCGTGGAATTCAAGAACAACGTGAAGAAGGCCTGGTGGCAGAAGTTCGTTCAGGAGAACAAGTATAATACCGGCCTGGACTGCGCCATCCTGATGAACCGGGAGGTCTGGGTTGCCTCCGGCCACGTGGGCGGCTTCAACGACCCGCTGATGGATTGCAAGGCCTGCAAGGCCCGCTTCCGCGCGGATAAGCTGATCGAGGATTTCACCGGCGGCGAGGAGACCGGCGATGGCTGGACCAACAAGGAGCTGGAGGACTACATTGCCTCCCACGATATCGTCTGCCCCAAGTGCGGCAAGAAGGATTTCACCGGCATCCGCCAGTTCAACCTGATGTTCAAGACCTATTCCGGCATCACCGAGGACGCCTCCAATGAGATCTACCTGCGGCCTGAAACCGCCCAGGGCATCTTTGTGAACTTCCAGAACGTGATGCGCACCACCCGGAAGAAGCTGCCTGCCGGCATCGCCCAGATCGGCAAGTCCTTCCGGAACGAAATCACCCCCGGCAACTTCATCTTCCGGGTCCGGGAATTTGAGCAGATGGAGCTGGAGTTCTTCTGCAAGCCCGGCGAGGATCTGGAGTGGTTCAACTACTGGCGCTCCTTCTGCCGGGACTGGCTGCTGAGCCTGGGCATCAAGGAGGAAAGCCTGCGCCTGCGGGATCACGAGCCCGAGAAGCTGGCCTTCTACAGCAAGGCCACCACCGACTTTGAATTCCTGTTCCCCTTTGGCTGGGGCGAGCTGTGGGGCGTGGCGGATCGTACCGACTATGACCTGACCCAGCACCAGAATCACTCCGGCAAGAGCATGGAGTATCTGGACCCCACCACCAACGAGAAGTATATCCCTTACTGCATTGAGCCCTCTCTGGGCGTGGATCGTGCCGTGCTGGCCTTCCTGTGCAATGCCTATGAGGAGCAGGAGCTGGAGGGCGGCGACGTGCGCACGGTGCTGCACCTGCATCCTGCCCTGGCTCCCTTCAAGGCGGCTGTGCTGCCCCTGCAGAAGAACAAGCTGGGTGGCCTGGCCAGCGAGATCCATGCTGAGCTGAGCAAGTACCTCATGGTGGATTATGACGAGACCGGCTCCATCGGCAAGCGGTATCGCCGGCAGGACGAGATCGGCACGCCCTACTGCATCTGTGTGGACTTTGACACGGAAGCCACCGGTACGGTGACCATCCGGGATCGTGACACCATGGAGCAGGAGCGGGTGGCCGTGAAGGACCTGCGCTCCTGGCTGGAAGCCAAGATGGCCTTCTAATCAATCTTCAGCAGACGCCGGGAGCAGCTTCCGGCGTCTGTTTTTGTAAATTTTTTCCGTAATGTTGAATGAAATTCCGGTTCCCAAACGTCCTATGTTTGGAGAGGGAAAGAAGGAGGAAGGCGTTCCTTGGCAAGGGAAACAGAAATGGATCAGGAGCGGCTCTCCCGCTTTTCCGCACTCTATGATCAGTATGCCACCGATGTCCTGCGGGTCTGCTACTATTACCTGAAGGACAAGAGCCGGGCGGAGGATGTGACCCAGGAGGTTTTCCTGAAGCTGCTGACCTCCGATCCCGTTCTGGAAGCGGGAAAGGAGAAGGCCTGGCTGCTGAAGGTGGCCCTGAACCGCTGCAGAGACCTGTGGCGCTCCGGTTGGCTGAAGCGCATGGTGCAGCAGTCGCCTGCCTTCGAGCTGTATCCGGCGCCTGATGACATCAGCCGATCGGACGAGCAGAGCTTCGTTCTGACGGCGATCAGCAGGCTGGCTCCGTCCTTCAAGGAAGTGATCCTGCTGTTCTATTATCAGAACTACAGCATTCAGGAAATTTCCGAGCTGTTGGGCCTTCCTGAGGGCACGGTCACCAGCCGGCTGTCCAGGGCAAGAGAGAAGCTGAAAGGAATCATGGAGGAAGAACTGGAATGAATATGGAGAATGAGCTGAAGCAGCTTCGGGAAACCACCGGGGTCGGCTTGTCCGCTCTTCGGGCCGATGAAGAGATGAAGCAAAGGATCCTTCAAAGGGCCCGGGAGCCCGGGAAGGTAGTTCGGTTCCCGCTCCGGGCTGTGGCAGCGGCCTGTGCTGCCGTGCTGGTGCTCGTGGGCGCGCTCGTGCTATTGCCCGCAAAGGAGCCCGGGGACACGGCCATCGTGACCATGTCCGCCGGCAAGGAGGGTACCTCCAACCTGATTGCCAAAAGCGGCGTGGACAGTGCGACCCTGTCCTTTGACAGCGAGGCTCCCGCTGCCTCCACCGGCATCTGGGCAACCAATGCCGCCGGGGACTTCCAGGTCATCGGCATCGACGGACAGTATTATTGCCTGCTGAATGAAGATACCGTGCCAGACGGGCTGAGCGGAAACGAGCTGGGCAGCATCACGGTTTACAGCGAAAACCCCGCACTGGCGGGGAATGGAAGCATTGTCAGCAATGTTTGCCCGGAGGGAACCACGGTTTATGCCGTCAATGGCATGAGCGGTACCCTGGTGATGGCCGGGGTGGACGGCAGTGACCGCCTGTTCCAGCGGATTGGCCTGGACGGACATGCCCTGAAGGGCTCCGAGGGGCTGGCGGATACGCTGCAGATCTCCGGAAAAACGGCCTCCCTGGAGCTGACCGGAGCAGGGGAGATCACGGACCGGGAGACCGTGGAGCGCCTGGTTTCCGTTCTGCTGAAGCAGGCAGTGCTTACCTCGCCGGAGACCATCACCGGAAGCCAGCAGCTGCTGATCCGGCTGGATAACGGTGTGACCCTGCAGCTGACTGTCCGGGACGACTGCTTTGGGGCTTGTGGCTCCTGGAGCTGCCCGGAGTTCTTCGAGGCCTTCTATAGCGCCATCTGAGAGGAATATTTTCCATGAATCCCTCCGCTGATTCCGGCGGAGGGGTTTTCGGTCTTGCGGTTTTCTGAAAAATAGGGTACAATATATGGGCAAGTCCACAGAAAGGATCTGGATTTTATGGAAAAGCTGGAAAGCGAGCTGTTGGAGCTGCTGACGGAGGATTGCCGACTGCCTCTGGAAAAGCTGGCTGTAATGACCGGGGCCAGCCTGGAGCAGGTCGCCGAAACCATTGACCGCCTGGAAAAGGAACGGGTGATCCTGCGCTATGCCCCGACCATCAACTGGGATAAAACCGACCGGGAACGGGTCGAGGCCATGATTGAGGTGCGGGTGATGCCCCAGCGGGACATGGGCTTTGACGCGGTGGCGAAGCGGATCTACCGCTTTGAGGAGGTCAAGAGCGTTTATCTGATGAGCGGCTCCTATGACCTGCTGGTGCTGGTGGAGGCCAGGACCCTGAAGCAGCTGGCTCTGTTTGTTTCCGAGAAGCTGTCCACCCTGGAGATGGTTACCGGCACCGCCACCAGCTTTGTGCTGAAGCGGTACAAGGAGGATGGCGTGGTTTTTGAGGGCGAAAAGACTGACAACCGGCTGGTGATTACGCCATGAATTATGAGCGCTACCTGAATCCGGTGGTTTCCGCCGTTCCGCCCAGCGGGATCCGGAAATTCTTTGATCTGGCCGCTACCATGAAGGACGCCATTTCCCTGGGTGTGGGCGAGCCGGACTTTGTGACGCCCTACCACATCCGGAACGCCGCCGTGAACAGCATCCTGGATGGCGAGACCCAGTATACGGCCAACCGGGGCGATCCTGCCCTTCGGAAGGAAATTGCCTGGTATCTTCAGCACCGCTATGGGCTGGAGTATAATCCGGAGACTGACATCGTGGTCACGGTGGGTGCCAGCGAGGCCATTGATATTGCCCTGCGGGCGATTGTTTGCCCCGGCGACGAGGTGCTGGTGCCGGATCCCAGCTACGTCAGCTACAGCCCCTCCGTGCTGTTTGCCGGCGGTACGCCTGTTTCTGTGCGGACGGTGCAGGAGCATGAGTTCCGGCTGCAGGCGGCGGATGTGCGGGCTGCCATTACACCGAAAACCAAGGCCCTGATCCTGCCGTATCCCAACAATCCCACCGGCGCCGTCATGGGCCGCAGCGAGCTGCTTGCTCTGGCGGAGGTCGTGCGGGAAACAGGTATCCTGGTGATCAGCGACGAGATCTATTCCGAGCTGACCTACAGCGACATGCCTCACCTGTCCTTTGGCAGCCTGCCCGGAATGCGGGATTATACCCTGACCATCAACGGCTTCAGCAAGGCCTTTGCCATGACCGGCTGGCGGGTTGGCTATCTGGCCGGACCGGCGGAGCTGATCAACGTGATGAACAAGGTGCACCAGAAAGTGATCATGTGTGCCTCCCGGCAAGGCCAGCGGGCTGCCCTGGAGGCACTGCGGATCGGCCGGGAAAACGATTACGAGGATGTCCGCAAGATGCGGGAAAGCTACGACCGTCGCCGCCGGCTGATGGTGAAATCCTTCCGGGAAATGGGCCTCAAGTGCTTCGAGCCCCTGGGGGCTTTCTATGTTTTCCCGGACATCACCTCCACTGGTATGACCAGCCAGGCATTCTGCGAAGGCCTGCTGAAGAGCAAGAAGGTGGCCTGCGTGCCCGGTACCGCCTTCGGTGCCAGCGGCGAGGGGCACATCCGCTGCAGCTATGCCACCGGCATTGACAAGCTGAGCACCGCCCTGGAGCGGATCGGGGAATTCATCACGGAAAACAAGGAGTGATTATGAAAAAGTTTCTTTCTGCGCTTCTGGCGCTGCTGATGCTGGCTCTTCCCGCGCTGGCTGAGGAGGACACGGAGATCTCTCTGTTCGAGATCGTGGAGGACCTGGACCTGGATACCGGGGAGAGCACAATCACCGAGGGAGACGATGAGCTGATCGAGGAGTATGTGGACGAAACGGACAGCTGGTACGAGTCCGACGGCTCTGTGCTCATCACCTTGACGGCAACGGGGGACTTCACCATCGGCGGCGACAGCAGAAAAAGCACGGACATTTTCGCTGATGAGCTGAAGAAGCACGACGGTGACATCAACTTCACCATGGCGAATGTGAAGGATATTTTGGAAAGCGATGACCTGACCATCGTGAATTTCGAGGGCACGCTCACCGACTCCACCTATGTCCCCAGCAGCAAGAAGGAGAACCAGTTCCTTTTCAGCGCACCGCCCTCCTATGCCTCCATGCTGTCTGACAACGGCATTGAGGCGGCGGCCCTGGAAAACAATCACGTGATGGATCACGGCGAAGAGGCTTACCTGGATACCCAGAACGCCCTGGACGAGGTGGGCGTGGTGTGGTCCAACAGCACCACCCGGGGCATCATTGAGGTAAAGGGTGTGCAGATCTGCATGCTCAGCTACCTGTGCATCGACCGCTATGAGACCCTGTGGGACAAGGTGCCGGCGGACATTGCCGCTGCCAAGGCGGAATATCCCATCGTCATCGTGTCCTTCCACTGGGGCAACGAAAAGGACTATTCCCCCACGGACAACCAGATCAAAATGGGGCGTCTGGCGGTGGATTCCGGTGCGGACCTGGTGCTGGGTCACCATAGCCATCGAATGAACCCCATTGAGTGCTACAAGGGCGTTTATATCTGCTATTCCCTGGGGAATTTCTGCTTCTCCGGAAACAGCAAGCCCAGCGACATGTCCAGCTTCATGTTCCAGACCAGGTTCCGGATCCGGGATGGAGAGGTGAGCAACGAAGGCTTCCGCATCATTCCGATCCGGATCTCCAGCCGCAAGGACAGGAACGATTTCACCCCCACGCTGCTGACGGAGGATACCGCCATTGACAGCGTGCTGACCACCCTGAAGGCCAACGGGAAGAAGCTGGAGTACGCGGTGGAGGAATACCCGCTGGAATGGTGAGCCCCTTCGGCCATACAAAAAGGAAATACAAAGGAGCCGCAGCGCTTTTCGACTGCGGCTCCTGATGTTTTTGGAAATTACTTGTTGATAACGGCCTTGATGCGGCGGACGCCTGCGGAGGAGCTTTCCTCCTTCAGGATCTTGAAGTTCACCAGCTCGCCGGTGTGGGCGGCGTGGGGACCACTGCAGATCTCGAAGGAATAATCACCCATCTTGAAGGTGTGCACGGTCTCGCCATACTTGCTTTCGAACAGACCGATGGCACCGGCGGCCTTGGCTTCCGGAACGGTCATGTCCTTCATGACCACTTCAACGTCGGCCTGGATGGCTTCATTCACCAGCTTCTCTACCTCGGCGATCTCTTCCTTGGTCATCTTGCGATGGAAGGAGAAGTCAAAGCGCAGACGCTCGGGGGTGATGTTGGAGCCCTTCTGAGCCACTTCATCACCCAGCACCTTCCGCAGGGCACCATGGAGCAGGTGGGTGGCGGTGTGCAGCCGGGTGGTTTCCTCGGAGTGATCCTGCAGGCCGCTGGCAAAGGTGCCGGCGGAAGCAGTGCGGCTCTTCTCCTGGTGCTCATTGAAGCGCTTGTCGAAATCCTCCTTGTCCACTGTGAGGCCCTTTTCGGCAGCGTACTCAATGGTCATCTCGATGGGGAAGCCATAGGTATCATACAGCTTGAAGGCGTTGCGGCCATCCAGCACATTCAGGGAAGCCTTCCGGGCCTCGATGGCCTGCAGCAGGGCAGCCTTGTCGCCGGAGCGGGCAGCCTCGATGATGGGCATCATGTCGGGAGAGGGACGCAGCTTCTTGCTGTCGGCGGCAGCCACAGCGGCGGCCACAGGATCGGCGGCGCCGGTGATGCTGTCCAGCAGAGCGCGGGTATTCTGAATGTTGGTGTAAACCTTTTCGAATTCCTTTTCGCCGGTGCGCAGGGTCTTGGCGAAGCGCTCTTCCTCCTGCTTCAGCTGCTCCAGGGCATAGGCGCTGTTCCGCTCCAGCTCGGGATAAACGTCCTTATACTGGGCGATGATCACCTTGGCGATCTCCACGGTAAAGCCCTCGGGCATGCCCAGCTGCATGCCGTAACGCACGGCACGGCGGATCAGGCGGCGCAGGATATAGCCCTGGTCGGTGTTGGAGGGCCCGATGCCCCGGTCATCGCCCAGGATGAAGGTGGCGGTGCGCATGTGGTCGGCGATGATGCGGAAGGCCTTGGTGGTGGCCGCATCATCCTCGTAGCCCTTGCCGGACAGCTCCGCGATCTTGGCAATGATGCCGGTGAAGGCGTCGGTCTCATACACCGTCTTCTTGCCGGTCAGCACGCCGATGGTGCGCTCCAGACCCATGCCGGTGTCCACGTTCTTCTTGGCCAGGGGGACGAAGGTACCGTCCGCCTGCTTGTTGTACTGCATGAACACGTCGTTCCAGATTTCCAGATACCGGCCGCAGGAGCAGGCGGGAGAGCAGTTGGGGCCGCAGGGAGGCTGATCCTTGATGATAAACATCTCGGTATCAGGGCCGCAGGGACCGGTGATGCCGGCGGGACCCCACCAGTTGTGCTCCTTGGGCAGGTAGAAGATGTGATCCTCCGCAACGCCCATGGACCGCCAGATGTCGTGGCTCTCGGTATCCCGGGGACAATCCTCATTGCCCTCGAACACGGTGAAGGCCAGCTTGTCCTTGTCCAGGCCCAGGTATTCCGGGCTGGTCAGGAATTCCCAGCTCTGGGCAATGGCCTGTTCCTTGAAATAATCACCCAGGGACCAGTTACCCAGCATTTCAAAGAAGGTCAGGTGGCTGGGATCGCCCACATCATCGATATCACCGGTCCGGATGCACTTCTGCACATCGGTCAGCCGGGTTCCAGCGGGATGGGGACGGCCCCTCAGGTAGGGAACCAGGGGGTGCATGCCGGCGGTGGTGAACAGCACGGTGGGGTCATTCTCCGGAATGACGGAGGCAGAGGCAATGCGGTGATGGCCCTTGCTCTCCATAAAGGACAAAAACTTCTCCCTTAATCCGGCGGAGGTAATCTGCATCATAGGAAATCATGCTCCTTTAAGGTTGGTTTCAGCTTGCGGACCGACAGGTCGCAATGGATATTATAGCAAATCACGAAAGGCTTTTCAAGAGGAAACCGGGCCTAGTCCGGCGGAATGTTGCGGATGAGCCGCGTCCGGGGAATTTGAGGCAAAGGAAATCCCCGCCACCCGAAGGTGACGGGGAAGGGATTGGTTGAATCAGGCCATGTCCTTGATGGCAGCCTGAGCAGCAGCCAGACGGGCAATCGGCACACGGAAGGGAGAGCAGGAGACATAGTCCAGACCGATCTTGTGGCAGAACTCCACAGAGCTCGGATCACCGCCATGCTCGCCGCAGATGCCCACGTGCAGCTTGGGATTCACGGGACGGCCCAGCTTGATGGCCATATCCATCAGCTTGCCAACGCCGGTCTGGTCCAGACGGGCGAAGGGATCGCTCTCATAGATCTTGGCATCATAGTAGGCGCCCAGGAACTTGCCGGCGTCGTCACGGCTGAAGCCGAAGGTCATCTGGGTCAGGTCGTTGGTGCCGAAGCAGAAGAAGTCAGCCTCGGTGGCGATCTGGTCAGCAGTCAGGGCGGCACGCGGGATCTCGATCATGGTGCCCACTTCATACTCCATCTTGACACCGGCAGCGGCGATTTCAGCGTTGGCGGTAGCCACGACGAAGTCCTTGACATACTTCAGCTCCTTGACCTCGCCAACCAGCGGGATCATGATCTCGGGCTTCACAGTCCAGTCGGGGTGAGCGGCCTGCACCTTGATGGCGGCACGGATCACGGCCTTGGTCTGCATCTTGGCGATTTCGGGATAGGTGACGGCCAGACGGCAGCCACGATGGCCCATCATGGGGTTGAACTCATGCAGGCCCTGGATGATGTTCTTGATCTGCTCCACGGTCTTGCCCTGAGCGACAGCCAGCTTCTCGATGTCGGCTTCCTCGGTGGGCACGAACTCATGCAGCGGGGGATCCAGGAAGCGGATGCAGACGGGAGTGCCCTCCAGCGCCTCATACAGCTTCTCAAAGTCATCCTGCTGATAGGGCAGGATCTTCTCCAGAGCGGTCTCGCGCTCTTCCACGGTGTCGGCGCAGATCATCTCACGGAAGGCGGCAATGCGCTCCTCGTCGAAGAACATATGCTCGGTACGGCACAGGCCAATGCCCTCAGCGCCCAGCTCGCGGGCCTTCTTGGCATCCCGGGGAGTGTCGGCGTTGGTGCGGACCTTCAGGCGACGATACTTGTCAGCCCAGGCCATGATGCGGCCGAACTCGCCGGCGATGGTGGCGTCCACAGTGGGGATGATGCCATCATAGATGTTGCCGGTGGTGCCATCGATGGAGATGGGATCGCCTTCGTGGAATTCCTTGCCGGCCAGAGTGAAGCGCTTGTTCTCCTCGTCCATGGCGATGTCGCCGCAGCCGGACACGCAGCAGGTGCCCATACCACGAGCCACAACGGCAGCGTGAGAGGTCATGCCGCCGCGCACGGTCAGGATGCCCTGAGCGGACTTCATGCCGGTGATGTCTTCGGGAGAGGTCTCCAGACGAACCAGAACGACCTTCTCGCCCCGCTCCTTCCAGGCAACAGCGTCCTCAGCGGTGAAGACGATCTTGCCGCAGGCAGCTCCGGGGGAGGCACCCAGGCCCTTGCCGATGGGGGTCGCCTTCTTCAGGGCGGCGGCATCGAACTGGGGATGCAGCAGGGTATCCAGGTTCCGGGGATCGATCATGGACACGGCCTTCTTCTCATCGATCATGCCCTCGTCCACCAGATCGCAGGCGATCTTCAGAGCGGCCTGAGCGGTGCGCTTGCCGTTACGGCACTGCAGCATGTAGAGCTTGCCGTTCTCCACGGTGAACTCCATGTCCTGCATGTCGCGATAGTGCTCTTCCAGAATGCCGCACACCTTGACGAAGTCGGCATAGGCCTGGGGGAACTTGTCGGCCATCTGAGCGATGGGCATGGGGGTACGAACGCCGGCCACCACGTCTTCGCCCTGAGCGTTGAACAGGAACTCACCCATCAGCTTCTTCTCGCCGGTGGCGGGATCGCGGGTGAAGGCAACGCCGGTACCGGAGTTGTCGTTCAGGTTGCCGAAGACCATGGGCATCACGTTCACGGCAGTGCCCCAGGAATAGGGGATGTCGTTGTCACGGCGATACACGTTGGCACGGGGGTTGTCCCAGGAACGGAACACGGCGCGGATGGCGCCATCCAGCTGCTCCAGAGGATCAGAGGGGAAGTCAGAGCCGATCTTATTCTTGTACTCGGCCTTGAAGGCGGCGGCCAGATCCTTCAGATCGGCAGCAGTCAGGTCCACGTCGAACTTGACGCCCTTTTCAGCCTTCTTGGCATCGATCAGCTGCTCGAAGTACTTCTTGCCGACTTCCATGACGACGTCAGAGTACATCTGGATGAAACGGCGATAGGAGTCGTACACGAACCGCTCGAACTTGGGATCGGGGTTGCCGGCGATCATGGCGGCGACCACGTCATCGTTCAGGCCCAGGTTCAGAATGGTATCCATCATGCCGGGCATGGAAGCACGGGCACCGGAACGCACAGACACCAGCAGAGGATTCTTCAGATCGCCGAACTTCTTGCCATTGACTTCCTCCATCCAGGCAATGTTCTTCTTGATCTCGGCCATGATCTCAGCATTGATGGTCCGGCCGTCCTCGTAGTACTGGGTGCAGGCTTCGGTGGTGATGGTGAAGCCCTGGGGAACAGGCAGGCCGATGTTGGTCATCTCGGCCAGATTAGCGCCCTTGCCTCCCAGCAGCTCACGCATGGTAGCGTTGCCTTCCTGGAAGGTGTAGACAAATTTCTTCGCCATTGGAAACACATCCTCCTCAATAGAATAGGGATTTGCAAATTGCATTATAACGGATTTTCCGGGGTTTTGCAAGGGGAATCTGCATTTTCCGGACGGTGTGCCGGAAAAATTGCGAAAAAAACAGACCAACCCCGGAGGATCGGTCTGAAAAGGCTGCCGTGGTTATTCTCCTGCTTCCGTCGCTTCGGGAGAAGGCGCCGGCGTCGGCTCCTCGGTGACGGCGGGCAGAGGCTCGAAATTGATCAGCTGCTCGGTGGCGTAGGTTTCGGCATAAGAATCGTCCACGCCGTGGATGGTCAGCTGTCCCCGAATGCCGTCAAAGGCGTCTTCATCAATGAAGGTCACGCTTTCGGGAATGGTGATGTCCTTCAGCCCCGTATTGGCAAAGGCAAAGCCCCCAATGGAGACCAGGCTCTGGGGCAGCGTGACCGAGGTCAGCTGGCTGCAGCCGAAGAAGGTGCAATAGCCGACGGAGGTCACACCGCTGCCCTGGAAGACGATCTCCTTGATGTACGGGTTTTCGCAAGTATCCCACGTCATCAGGGTCTCGCCGGAGCACAGGATGGTCAGCCGTCCGTTTTTGTCCAACCGGGTGCGCTCTGCGGAATCGCTGGCGAAATATTCCTCGCCGAAGCCGGAATCCGCGGTGCCGCCTGCCTCCAGGGAAAGATCCACCTCGTCCGGCAGGGTCTCCAGCTCCAGGACAAAGGGACGGCGATAAATGTCATCCACGTCCTCCATGGTGAGCACCACTTGCCCATCCACCTCCTCCTGGCGGAGCTGCAGCCACTTGCAGAAGCCATGCGGCGCCCCTTCGATCCATGTGAGGTAGGTGCAGGCATAGGAAGCGGTTGCCCAGATCTCGGAAGCGCTCATATCCTGGAACATTGCTTCGTCATCCAGACGGCCCTTGAGCCAGGTCTCGTCCAGATCCAAATGATCCCGCTGGGCCCACTGGGCCAGGAATTCCAGCTCCTCCGGGGAATCCACGGAAAGCGGCTGGTACTCATCATTTTCGCCCATGCAGTTGTTGTAGCGGCTGGGGGTGATTTCCTCTGAAACGAAAACATAATAGTGCCCGGTTGCCTCGCAATAGGCCCAGGGGGCCAGGAATTCCAAATCGTTCTCGCCGCCCCAATACACCGGGACCGTGTTTTCATAGGATTCGGCGAAATCCGTCTGGCCTTCTTCCGGAAGGGGTTCCGTATCCTGGGCGTCCGTCAGCGCATTAGGCAGCTCCTCGGGAGCCCATGGCTCCTCGGTGGCTGTCACCTCCGGCGTGGGTGCTTCCGCAGACACCTGAGCTGCTTCCGGCAAAGTCTCCGGGGCAGGCTGGTGATGCACCAGCAGGCCGACACCGGCAATGGCCACCACGATCGCCACCACGATCCCGATGATCACGTTCCTGGAAAGGCGCTTCCTGGGAGTGGATTTCAGGTACTTGGCGCACATGCGGTTGATGCTTTCCGTGAAATACTCGGTGGTGCAGGAAAGCCCGTTCTGGTACCGGATCTCGTTGATGTCCTCCGGCAGGCTCTCCGGGAAGGTAAAGCCCTTGAGCATCACCGGAACGATGTTCTTCTTCAGCCGCAGGGCCTCGGCGACCTCCTTGCGGACCCAGTCGTTTTCCGCGCCGCACCGGTCCAGGGCGCCGGGAGACAGGATCAGAATGAAATCCTTGCAGGAGGCGATGTATTCCAGCAGGGCATCATTGAACTTGCCGGAGCGGAGCACCTCCAGGTCGTAGAACACATTGTAGTTGCGTTCCTTCAGGGCCTGGTAGACATACATGGCGGTCATATCCCCGCCATCCCGCCGGTAGCTGATAAAAATGTCGCAGGTATTGCCTTCGTTCAAGCTTTTCACCTCCCCTTATGAGGGATTTTCGGTCAGTCCTTTTCCCGCTCCAGCCGGAAGGCCACAGAGCGGCGCAGATAATCCAGGTACTGCTCATCCCGGCACATGGCCTTTCCGGGAGCATCGGACAGCTTGGCCACGGGACGGCCGTTCACCGTCTGCAGCTTGATGACGATGTTCAGCGCCTCCTCATCGGTGTCGTTGGAGCAGAAGGTGCCGATGCCGAAGGTCACCCGGGTGCGATCCTTGAAATAATCATACAGCGCCTGAGCCCGGTCGAAATCCAGGCTGTCGCTGAAGAGCAGGGACTTGGAATGGGGATCGATGCCGAATTGCTCATAGTGAGCCAGCACCTTTTCGCCCCAGGCATAGGGATCCCCGCTGTCGTGGCGCAGGCCGGAATAGTTGTTGGCCATGGCCCGGTTGAAGTCCAGCAGGAACAGGTCGGTGGTGATGGTGTCGGTCAGGGCGGTACCGTTATCGCCCTGATACTCCTCGTACCAGTCCTCCATGGCGTAGTGGTTGGTGTAGGCCAGGGGAATGGAGTCGATGCCCTGGTACATCTGCACATACTCGTGGGCATAGGTGCCTACCGGGGTCAGCTGATACTTCATGGCCAGGTACACATTGGAGGTGCCCACGCAGTTGCCGGTCTCCTTGGCCAGGCGGCGCACCACCACGTCCTCCCATTCCCGGGAAAGGCGGCGGCGGCAGCCGAACTCCGCGAAGTGGAAGGTGTACTTGCCGCTCTGGAAGGCCTGGATCTTGGCATCCAGCCGTTCCTTGGCCTGGGCCAGCAGCTCATCATAATCATACCGGAAGCGGAAATACACCTCGTTCACGATCTCCAGCAGGTAGATTTCAAACTGCATGGCGGAGAACAGAGGGCCCTTGACCACGATGTGCAGCTTTCCATCCTCGCTGAGGCCGGTGGTGACATAGTCCCGGATGGGATGCCAGAGCCGGAGGAACTCCACATAGTCATTCTTGATGAAGCGGATAGACCGGAGGTAATCCAGCTCCTCATGGGTGAAGCGCAGGGAGCACAGGTGATCGATCTGGGCGTTGATCTCCTGGAGCATCTCCGGGGTGAACACAATGCCCTCGTTCCGGCAGCGGAAGTAATATTCGCCGTTCAGGTCGGTGTGCTTGTGGAAGATCACCTGGTCCATGTTGAACTTGTACAGGTCGGTATCCAGCAGGGAAATCACAATGGGATCAAGTCTCATATCGGTATCCTCTTTCTGTAGGGTCGGGTCAGTGCTTCAGGCCGGTAAAGGAAACCTGCTGCTGCACGTCCTTTTCGCTTTCATCGGAACGGATGCGCCGGGCAGCCACCACATAGCGCTCGTTGTCGTGGCCGTTGCAGGTGATTAGGAGCAGCAGCTGGTCATCCGCCTGCACATCGATGGGAATGTCCAGGGTGGAGGCCCGCTGAAGCTGGGCAATCACCTCTTCCCGGACGGAAACGGTGGTGGAGTACAGGCCGTACACATCCACATAGTTGTTGTAGCCGTTGTTCTCCAGGTCAATGGTGCCCACGGAGAAGATGACGAACTTGCCTTCCTCAAACAGGGTATCGAACTGGACAAAGGCGTGCTGCCGGTAGTAGTCGATGCCGTCATACCGATACAGATTTCCGAACATGGCGCCGGTCTTCATGTTGTGGCCGAACAGCAGGAAAACCCAGGGGCGGTAGTACAGGCTGGCGTTTTCATCCAGGAAGATGGCGCCGTTGGTGTTGGTGTGACCCAGGTAGTCGTGGGTCAGATAGTAGGTGTTGTTCCGCAGCACCACCGCCTGGTCCACCACATCCTCAATGGTCAGCCAGGCCACGATGTCGCTGTTCTTGGCGATCAGGGCAGGGAAGCGGCTTCCGGTCATCCGGTTCGGATTATCCGGATAACCGGCGGTGGAGGACAGGGTCCCCGGTACCGCTGCGGTCTGCTCTTCCTGCTCTTCCTGACCTTCCTGATTTTCCGGTTCCTCTGTCGGGACAGCGGTGGCTTCAGGTGCCGCCGCAGCCTCAGGCGTGGAAGCGGTCTCCTGAGCCTGAGTGGCGTCAGCATGATAGATTTCCCGCATTTCCTCCGCCTGCCGGTTGGAGCTGATCATGGAGGCAAAGTAGGCGACCAGCTGCCACACGCAGAAGATCAGAACCGCTATGCACACGCCCCGGATGATCCATAGCCGGAGCTTCTTTTGCCTTCCGCTTTTGCGGGGTGTCCATTGATTCATCGGGGATTCCTCCGGTGAGAAAATTTAATGCACGCAGTTCTGAGGATCGCCTGCCAGGAAGCGGCGGACATTTTCCGTCACCACGGACATAAGCCGCTGCCGGGCCTCCAGAGTGGCCCAGGCTACATGGGGCGTGATCACGCAGTTCTTTACACCCAGCAGGGGATAATCCGGCCGCATGGGCTCCACATCGATCACGTCCATGCCCACGCCGCCGATCCGGCCGCTGAGCAGGGCTTCCTTCAGGGCGTCCGCATCCACCAGGGGCCCCCGGGCGGTGTTGATGAGCAGCACGCCGGGCTTCATTTTGGCAATGGTTTCCCGGTTGATCAGGTGCCTGTTGTCCGCCTTCAGGGGGCAGTGGAGGCTGATGATGTCGCTCTCCCGCAGCAGGGTGTCCAGATCCACCTGGCAGGGATCGTTCCCGTGGGGCGAATTGGCAATGACCCGCATGCCGAAGGCCCGGCCGATGGCAGCCACCGCCTTGCCGATGCTGCCGTAGCCGATGATGCCCAGGGTCTTTCCCTTGATCTCGGTGAGGGGCGCGTCCCAGAAGCAGAACAGGGGACTGGTCACCCAGCGGCCTTCCTGCACGGCAGCGTTGTGCAGCCCGGTGTGCATGGTCATCTCCAGCAGCAGGGCAAAGGTCATTTCTGCCACGGAATCGGTGCTGTAGGCCGGTACGTTGGTGACGCAGATGCCGTGCCGGGCGGCGGCAGGCAGGTCGATCATATTCACGCCGGTGGCGGTGATGCCCACATACTTCATATTGGGGCAGGCGTCCATCACCTTTTCATCGATGACCACCTTGTTGGTCAGCACAATGTCGGCGTTTCCGATGCGCTGAATGGTATCGGCGGCGTCGGTGCGGTCATACAGGCGGACGGTGCCCAGCTCCTTCAGGGGCTCCCAGCTCAGGTCACCGGGATTCATGGCATAGCCATCCAGCACAACGATTTCATGACTCATGATGATTTGCTCTCCTTCTGTCAGGGATGCGCCTCAATGGGCGCAAAGGTCGATCAGCGCATCCGTTACGGTCTCCATGTCCTCCGTGGAGCCCACGGTGACCCGCAGCCAGGGGGCCAGCCGGCCCTTGGCAAAGTGCCGCACCAGGATGCCCCGCTCCCGCAGGGCCTGCTGCACAGGCGCGGCGTTTTCCAGGTCTGCCTTCACGAAAAGGAAATTGGTGGCGCTCTTCAGCACGGAAACGCCTGCCTCTGTCAGGCGCTGATAGCACCGGTCTCTGGCGGCTACCACCTTGCTCACGGTGCCCGCGGTGTATTCCTCATCCAGCATGGAGGCTGCCGCCGCCCGCTGGGCAATGGCATCCAGGGGATAGGAATTGAAGCTGTCCCGGATCCTGCGCATCAGGTCGATCAGCTCCGGGCTGCCCAGGGCGTAGCCCACCCGCATGCCGGCCAGGGCATGGGACTTGGAGAAGGTGCGCACGATCAGCAGGTTGTCGAATTCCTCCAGCAGGGGCAGGGCATTTTCCGGGGCAAAGGCGGCATAGGCCTCGTCCACCAGCATCACCTGGCCCCTTTCCCGGCAATGGGCAGCGATCCGCCGGATTTCTTCAATGGGAAGCATCAGGCCGGTGGGGGCGTTGGGATTGGCCAGCGCCACCGGGCAGCCCTTCAGCAGGCCGTCCACATCCACGGTAAAATCCTCCCGCAGCGGCACGGTCTGATAATCCACACCGAACAGGTTGGCATACACCGGATAAAAGGAGTAGGTGATGTCCGGCGCCAGCAGGGTTTTCCCGGCAAAGAAGGCGGCAAAGGCAAAGGCCAGCACCTCGTCGGAGCCGTTTCCGCAGAACACATGATCCGCGGGAAGCCCACATACCTGCCCGATGGCCTCCCGGAGCACGGTGGCCTCCATATCCGGATACAGCCTGAGCCGCAGCGCACCCTCCTGAATGGCCTCGAACACCTTAGGAGAGGGCGGATAGGGGTTTTCATTGGTATTCAGCTTGATAAAGGTCTGTCCCTTGGGCTGTTCGCCTGCCGTATAGGGCGTCAGCCGCAGCGCCAGCTCGCTTCCGTAGGACATGGGAGACACCTCTTTTCCAGTCTGATTACAGCCTGACGGGAATTCCCTCGGCAGCGAGGTATTCCTTCAGGTCCCGGATCTTCAGGATGCCGAAATGGAACAGGGTGGCAGCCAGGGCGGCATCCGCCCTTCCCTGGGTCAGGGCATCCCGGAAATGCTCCGGCTTGCCCGCTCCGCCGCTGGCAATCACCGGCACCGGCACCAGGTCGGCAATGGCCCGGGTCACGTCCAGGGCGTAGCCGTCTCCCACGCCGTCCGTGTCCATGCTGGTGAGCAGGATCTCACCGGCACCCCGGCGCACACCCTCCTCGGCCCATTTCAGGGCGTCCAGGCCGGTATTCACCCGTCCGCCGTTCACATACACATCCCAGCCGCTTTTGTCCGCACGGGCCTTCACGTCCATGGCCAGCACGATGCACTGGCTGCCGAAGCGCAGAGCGGCTTCCGTGATGAAATCCGGATTCCGAACGGCAGGGGAGTTGATGGATACCTTGTCCGCCCCCAGCAGCAGCAATTGCCGGATCTGCTCGATCTCCCGGATGCCGCCGCCCACGGTGAAGGGGATGAATACCCGCTCCGCTACCCGGCTGACCACATCCAGCATGGTGCCGCGGCCCTCGTGGCTGGCATTGATATCCAGCAGCACCAGCTCGTCGGCCCCGGCCTCGTTGTAGCGGATGGCCGCTTCCACCGGATCCCCGGCGTCCCGGATGTCCACAAAGTTGATGCCCTTTACCACCCGGCCGTCCCGGATGTCCAGGCAGGGAATGATCCGCTTGGTCAGCATGAGGCCGCCTCCCTTCCGTCCCAGGCAAGGAAGCGCCGCAGCATTTCCAGCCCGGCGTCACCGCTTTTTTCCGGATGGAACTGGGTGGCCACGATGTTGTCCCGTCCGGCGGCGGCGGTAAAGGGAATGCCGTATTCCGCCGTGGCCAGGGTAAAGGCCGGGTCAATATCCGCCATGCAGTAGGAATGGACAAAGTACACAAAGGGCTGCTCATTTTCCCGGAACAGGGAGCAGGGCCGCACCTGGATGCTGTTCCAGCCCATATGGGGCACCTTCAGCCCCATCTCCGGGAAACGGGTCACGGTGCCCGGAAGCAGTCCCAGGCCGTCATAGTGCCCGTTTTCCTCGCTGTGCTCGAACATCAGCTGCATGCCCAGGCAGACCCCCAGCAGGGGCGTCCCGGCATCGGCCACTTCCTTCACCGTGCGGTCCAGGCCGGTTTCCCGGAGCCGGGCGATGGCATCCCGAAAGGCGCCCACACCCGGCAGCATCACATGGTCGGCAGAGCGGATGACCCTTTCATCATCGGTGATGACCGCCTGGGCGCCCAGGGATTCGAAGGCCTTCTGGGCACTGCGCAGGTTCCCGAAGCCGTAGTCAATAATCGCCAGCATTTGCGCCTCCAAGGGTTTCAGGAAAATAGCAGAAAAACGGGGACGGTGTGTCCCCGCGTATGGAAGGGCTTAACGATACAGGATTTCGCTGCGCTTGGGGCCGTTGGAGACCATGTGGATGGGCACCTCGCACACCTTCTCAATGAACTCCACGTACTTCTTGCAGTTCTCGGGCAGGTCGTTGTAGTCGGTGATGCCCCGGATGTTGGTCTTCCAGCCCGGCAGCTTTTCAAAGACGGGCTTGCAGCCCATCAGGGTGGGGGTGGAGGG
>R11__coassemble_499_pt1 | contig 25741 bp, 26 predicted proteins | sample R11__metabat2_high_PE_049 | metagenome-assembled genome bin R11
CGTCAGGATCCGCACAGGCCGTGCCGCTGGTCTCCCCCAGCAGCAGCCCGCCGCACAGGGGCGCGGTGTATTTGTCTCCCTCGGAGAAGGAGAAGGTCTCCGTCTTCCAGGTGTCATCCAGCTGATTGCCGCCGCTTGCCTGCCTGGCCGCCACGCCGTTCTCCGGCAGGGTGAACTCCAGCCAGTAGGTGCCGGGCATCACCGCGTCAAAGCAATAGGCGCCGTCTTCCCCGATCTCCGCGGAGAAATGCACGCCCTCGTCGCTGACCAGCCGCACCTGGGTGCCCACCAGGCCGCCCTCATCGCTGTCCTGCAGGCCGTTGTCGTTGGCATCGGCGAAGAATACGCCCTTCACCGTGCCGGGCAGGATCATGCCCAGGTCCATGCCTGTCAGATCCTCTCCCATCACATATTCAAAGGGATCGCTGTGGCCCAGCCCGGCGGAGTCATTCACCATGATGTTGCCCTCGCCCAGCTTGGTGAAGGCATAGCCCTTCTTGGCGTTGGCCTTAATGCTGTAAATGCCCGGGGTCAGGTTCTCAAAGGTGTACTTGCCCTTGCCGTTGGTGCGGGCGGTATCCACCACCTCGCCCTCCTCGTTCAGCAGGCTGACGGACAGACCGGAAACCACCTGCTCCTTGCCGTTGTGGGTGGCGGAGAAGTCCTTGTCGATATAGGCGGTGCCGGTCACGGTTCCGGGCATAAAGGCGCCCAGCAGCACGGTGCCGTGCTCGTCCGTCTCCAGGGTGATGCCCTCCAGGGTGCACTCCCGGCGGCCGATCAGGTTTTTGAAGGCATTGCCTCCGTCCGCCTTCACCGTGTAGCTGACGCCGGTTTTGGGCAGAATGGCCTGCAGGGTATAGGTGCCGCTGCGCAGGCCGGAGAAGGAGAAGCTGCCGGTCTCGTCCACTGTCACCTTGGCCAGGGTGTTCTTGCCCCGGGACAGCTCCAGCGTGGTGCCGGAAAACAGCTCCTCGCCCTCGTCGTAGAGGCCGTTATAGTTGGCGTCCAGAAAGCACACGCCGGAGATGGAGGCGCCGCTGATCAGGCCGACGTACTGCTTCTCCACCGTCTTGCCGCCCTTGATCTCCACCTCCACGGAGGCCACCGCCTTGCCCTCCGCCACAATGACGGAGCGGCGGGCGCCGCCGGTGGCGGAATACCGGGTGAAGCCCATGCCCTCCGGCACGGTCACCCGCAGGCGATAGTTGCCCGGCTTCAGGGTGGTGAAGGAATAGTCACCGTTTTCGTCCGTGTAGGTCTGATAGGTCAGGCCGTTCTTCGTGCCCACCATTTCCACCAGCACGCCGGAAACGCCGGGCTCGCCCTCGTCCATGATGCCCTCGGCGCTTTCATCCAGCCAGACCTTGCCCTCCAGGGCGCCCAGGCGGCGGATGCCCACGCTGACGGTCTTGTCTTCCCCGCTGACGGTGATCACCCGGCTCTCCTGCTCCCGGTCGGAGCTTTCCTCCGTCACGCTGGCCGCGGGAATGTCCTTGCTGCCGGCCTTGGTGAAGCCGTAGCCCTCCGGCAGCAGGCAGCGCAGGGAGTAGTCCCCGTCCGCCACGCCGGAGAAGTGCAGCACGCCGCTGTCATCGCTCTCGGCAACATCCACCTCCTGACCATCCTGCAGCAGGGTCACGGTCACACCGGCGATGCCCTCCTCGTAGCGGCCCAGCTCGCCATTGTTGTTGGCGTCGGTAAAGATCTGCACCGTCAGCTCTGCCGCCTGGCCCACCGCCGTCAGCAGCATGGCCAGGGCCAGGATCAGCCCCATCAAACGCTTCTTCATGGATCGTCCTCCGTCTTACTCCGCCGTTTTGTTTTCCACCTTGATGCCGGAAAGCACCTGCCCCACCTTTTCGTGGAGCACCAGGTCCGCCTTCCCGTCCATGGGGGTGGCGTCCCGGTTGATCAGCACCAGCTGCCTTCCCCGGAAATACCGCAGCAGACCCGCCGCCGGGTACACCGTCAGGCTGGTGCCTGCCACGATCATGGTATCCGCCGTGCGGATGAAGTGCACCGATTCGCTCAGCACATCCTCATCCAGGCCCTCCTCATAGAGCACCACATCCGGCTTGATGATGCCCCCGCACTCGCACCGGGGCACCGGTTCTTTGCAATCCCGGATGAATTCCGGCCCGTAGCTCCTGCCGCAGTGCATGCACCGGTTCCGCCACACGCTGCCGTGGAGCTCAAGCACCCTTTGGCTGCCCGCCTTCTGATGCAGGCCGTCAATATTCTGGGTGACGATGGCCTTCAGCTTTCCCGCCTTTTCCAGCTCTGCCAGCTTCCGGTGGGCCGCGTTGGGCTCCGCCTCCAGGGGCAGCATCTTTTCCCGGTAGAAGCGATAAAATTCCTCCGGATTGGCGTCAAAGAAGCTCCTGGACAGAATGGTTTCCGGCGGCCACTCGTATTTCTGGTGATACAGCCCGTCCACCGAGCGGAAGTCGGGGATCCCGCTCTCCGTGGACACGCCGGCCCCGCCAAAGAACACGATGCTTTCGCTCTGGTCAATGATCTCCTGCAGCGTCATGGCATTTTCCTCACACAAAGCTGTTATCCTGATTGAATTCCGGCACAAAGTCCTCCGAGGCGCTGAGCAGCTCCTGCAAGAAGCCGGGCAGCTCCAGGTCCTCCATGTACTGCCGAACCCGGGCGTATTCCTTTTCCGTCACCCGACGGTCCAGGCCTGGAATATCCACCCCGTTCATGGGGATATACTGGTGCATCAGGCTCACCGGGATCCCGGCGGGCAGGCTGTCGTGGACCCAGTCCAGCAGGCGGCAGCTTTCCCCCGTCAGCCCCGGCAGGATCAGGTGCCGGATCAGGGTGCCCCGGAGCATGACGCCGTTTTCATCATACACCGGTGTGCCCGTCTGGCGCACCATCTCCCGGATGGCGGCAGTGGCCACCTCAAAGTAGTCCGGTGCCTTGGCGCAAAGGGCGCCCATCCGGCGGGAAAAGTGCTTCAGGTCCGGCAGATACACATCCACCGCGCCCTCCAGCTGCTTCAGGGTTTCCACCCGCTCATAGCCGGAGGTATTCCACACCACAGGCACCGGCGGCCTGTATTTTTCCAGGGTGTCCAGCACCTGGGGCACATAGGGAGTGGCGGTGATAAAGCTGATGCTTTGCATGCCCATGTCCACCAGGCGCCGCAGGCTTTCCGCAAGGGCGTCCGGGGTAAAGGGTCTGCCCTGGTTCCGGTGGCTGATGTCCCCGTTCTGGCAATAGGCGCAGCGCAGGGTGCAGCCGGAAAAGAACACCGCGCCGGTTCCTCTTTGCCCGCTGATGGGCGGCTCCTCCCACAGGTGGGGAGCGATCCGGCCGATCAGCATGGTTTCCGGCAGGCCGCAGAAGCCGCTTCCCGCCGCTTCGTTTCGTTCCGCCCCGCAGCGTCTGGGGCAAAGGCTGCACTTCATAGCAGATTCATCAGCTCCATCGGCTCCTTCAGCAGGCCTTCCGCGCCTGCCTTAACCAGCTCCTCTTCCTCCCGGAAGCCCCACAGCACGCCAATGGGGCGCATCCCGGCATTCCGGGCGCAGAGCATATCCACCGAGGTATCCCCCAGATACAGGATTTCCTCCGGCTTCAACCCCATTTTCTCCGCCGCCAGCAGGGCTCCCTGGGGATCCGGCTTCACGGGGATGCCCGGCTGCTGCCCCCGAATCTCGTCAAAGGGGATCTCCGGAAAGTAATGCCGCACCACATTCACCGTGTCCGCATGGGGCTTGTTGGAGAAAACGCACAGCTTCATGCCTCTCTCCCGCAGGGCCCGCAAAAGCTCCGGGATGCCGGGATAGGGGCAGGTCTTCACCATGGCATGGCGCTCGTACCAGGCCTGGTAATCCCGAAGCACCTCCGGCTGCAGGTCCTGCCTGTCCCGCACCGCCTTTTTCGACAGATTCACGGCTCCGTTGCCCACCAGGTAGCGATAGGCATCCAGGGGCCATTCCGGCAAGGAATGCAGCCGAAGGGAACGGTTCATGGCATCGGCGATGTCCTGCAGGGTATTGGTCAGGGTGCCGTCCAGGTCAAACAGCACACCCCGGTATGGCTCACTGCTCCTCATAGACCGCTCTCGCTCCGCCGATGTAGGGCAGACGACTATAGGCCATCACCAGGTTGGCCGCGCCCAGCTTCCGGTATTCCCCCCGGAGAGGCACCGCCACCGGGCGGATGTGCATGCCCACCAAGGTATCTCCCACGTCAATGGCGGCATCGGCCTGGATCTTCATCACCAGCACCGGCTCCTCCATTTGCTTCCAGGCGGCCGCGGGGACGCTGCCGCCCGCCTTGGGCTGAGGCACCGCCTTCACCCGGGTCAGGTTCAGCTCCTTCTGCACCGCGTGCTCCGTCACGATGCACCGGTTCAGGTGCTCGCAGCACTGGAAGGCGGCCCGGAAGCCCTGCTCCCGGCAGGCCTTCAGCATGGCGGAGGCGATGACCACGCCCAATTCCGGCACGGAGGCCTTGCCGATTTTGCCGCCGGCCACCTCACTGGTGGAGCAGCCCAGTACGATGACGCTGCCCTTTTCCAGGCTTCCGGCCTCGGCCAGTTCCTTTACGCAGGCGGAGAGGACCCGGTCGGCCTCGCCTGCCAGCATGGAAAGATTCTCATCCATGATTTTATGCCTTCTTTTTGTTTCGTCGTAAAGCAAGGAGCTTCGCCTCTGCGGAGGCGACCAGAGGGCTTTCCGATCGCCCTCTGGACTCCTTCGGTTCTTTGCTTGGTTGATTATTCCATTTCCGCGAAGAAGCGGGTGGCTTCCTCCGCGTCGGCTGTGATCTGCCTCTGCAGCTCCTCCAGGGAGCCGAACCTTTGCTCCGGCCGCTGGTAATTCAGCAGGGACAGCCGCACGTTTTTCCCGTACAGCTCCACATCGCCGCTGAGGACAAAGGCCTCCACCGTCACCTTTCCGGAGGGCACCGTGGGCTGCGTTCCCACATTCAGCACGCAGGGATACACCGCGTCCTCCGTCTCCAGCCAGGCGCTGTATACACCATAGGCCGGAAGCAGCTTCCTGGCACTCACGGACACATTCGCCGTGGGGAAGCCCAGGGTATGACCCACATGCTTGCCGCCCTGCACCGGGCCGGACAGGGTGTAGCTGTGGCCCAGGCATACCGTAGCGGCATGGATATCGCCCTTTTGCAGCAGGCGGCGCACCCGGGTGGAGGACACCGTCTCCCCATCCAGCCGGAATTCCGGCACCACGGCGATCTCCACCCCGTTCTTCTCGCCCCAGGTCCGCAGGGTTTCCTCGTTGCCCCGGCCTCGATCCCCGAAGGTGAAGTTGAAGCCGCACACCACCGCCCTGGGGTGGAAGGTCTCCCATACCGTTTCCAGGTATTCCTCAGGAGATTGCCCGGCAAATGCCCGGGTAAAGGTCATGACGCACAGGGCGTCCACTCCGAAGCCGGCCATCAGCTCCGCCTTTTCCGGCAGGGTGGTCAAAAGCCCCGGTGCCCGCTCCGGAAACAGAACCGCCACCGGATGAGGGTCGAAGCAGCACACCTGCAGGGGCACGCCGTATTTTTCCGCCAGGGCGCCGCCGGTCATCAGCAGCACCTGATGTCCCCGATGAATGCCGTCAAAGGCGCCCAGCACCAGCACGCAGGGGCCGGCCTCACCGGGATCCCGAAGTAATCTCATACGCTCTCATTCCTCCGGCGGGATCACAGCCCGCCAGGAAAAGCCATCCGTTTCCCGGAGGGCCATGCCATAAAATCGATTCCCGCAGTAAACCCGCACCGCCGTGCCCTCCGGGATGTCCTCCCGGCCGCACAGGGGCAGGCGTACGCCGTTTTCCACCTTTTTCAGCAGGTTGTCCGGCATCACCACCGCCGGAATGTGCCCGAGGGGCATATCCAGGGGCAGCAGATGCTCTGCCAGTGTGCCCTGGGCCGCGTATTCCGCCGCTTCCTCCAGAGTGATGGCGGTGTCCAGCCCGAAGGCGCCGCTCTGGGCCCGCAGCAGGAACCGCATGTGGGCCGGGCAGCCTGTGAGCCGCCCCAGATCCGCGCACAGGGACCGGATGTAGGTGCCCCGGCCGCAGCGCACCGTCATCAGCATGCCGTGGTTCGGGGTAACGGCGCTCAGGCGGATGCTTTCCACCCGGACCCTGCGCACCGGCACCTCCACGCTCTTGCCCTGGTGAGCCAGCACGTAGAGGGGCTTGCCATCTTTTTTGATGGCGGAGAACATGCTGGGCCGCTGCTCGATCTCACCGGTCAGCTTTTCCGCCGCCGCCTGCGCCTCAGGAAGCGTGGGATAGTTTTCCCCGGTTTCCGTCACCGTGCCGGTGGCGTCCTCCGTGTCCGTGGCGGCTCCGAAGGCCACCTCGGCCACATAGGTCTTTTCCTTATCCACCAGGTAATCAAACAGCCGGGTGGCTCTGCCGATCATCACCGGCAAAACCCCTGCCGCTTCCGGGTCCAGGGTCCCGGCATGACCCACCCGCTTTTCTCCGGTGAGCCGCCGAAGCACCGCCACCACGGCCGCGCTGGTCATTCCCGGCGGCTTCAGGATATTCAGGAAGCCGTTCATTCCTTCTCCTTCAGTGCCTTCCGCATTTCCGCCACCACGGCCGCCTCCGCCTCAGGCAGATGCATCTCCAGGGTAGCGCCTGCCGCCAGGGCGTGTCCGCCGCCGCCAAAGCGCTGGGCGATCTCCGACACCCGATAGGGCGCCACGGCCCGAAGGCTCAGCTTCACCACGCCGCTTTCCCGCTCCCGCAGCATGGCGGTCATCACCACGCCCCGGATATCCAGGCCGTAGTTCACAATGGCGTCCGTATCCTCCGGCCTGGCGTCCGTTTCCGAAAAGTCCTTTTCCGTCAGGGTCATCACCGTCAGCCGGCCATCCTCCAGCAGCTCCATGCCGCTGAGAGCCTTCCCCAGCAGGCGCACCTGAGGGATGCTGCGCTGCCGGAACAGGCGGCGGTTGATCTCCGCCATGGGGAAGCCGGTCTCCTTCAGAGCGGCCATCACCCGGAAATCCTCCTCCGACACGCTGTCGAAGGCAAAGTTCCCCGTGTCGGTGCTCAGGCCGGCATACAGGCAGCAGGCCATGTCCGCCGTGATGGGCAGGCGCAGCTCCTTCAGCTGCTCATACACCAGCAAGGCCGCGGCGGAGGCCTTCGGATCCACGCTGTTCACCCGCATGAAGGCGGGGTTGCTGCCATGGTGGTCGATCTGGGCCCGGTCCGCCGCCTTGTCCAGCAGGGAAATGCAGCTGCCCAGCCGCTTTTCGTCGGACACGTCCACGCTGAGGATCAGGTCAAAGGCCTCGTCCTCGCTGCCGGTGGCGTATTCCTCCGCTCCCGGCAGGAACAGCAGGCTCTCCGGCACCGGATCCTGGCAGAACACCCGTACATCCTTGCCCAGCTCCAGCAGCCCCAGCCGCAGCGCCAGGGTGGAGCCGATGGTATCCCCGTCCGGATTCACATGGGAGATCAGGCCGATGCGGTCAGCCCGGTGAATGGCCTCCGCGATCCCGGCCGCGTCACGCTTCAGCATCTTCCTTCGGCTCCTCTTGATTCTCGCTCTTCCGGGCCTCGTTCAGCACCTGGGCAATGTGCACGCCATAGGCGATGTTGCCGTCGCTGACGAACTGGAGCTCCGGGCTGTAGCGGATGAGCATATTCTTTCCCAGGCTGCGGCGCACGTAGCCGGAGGCGTTTTTCAGGGCCTTCATCAGGTCCTCCCGGTACTCGTCCTCCAGCACGGACACATAGATTTTGGCATGCCGCAGGTCCCTGGTCACCTCGGCCCGGGTCACGGACCAGGTGCCCTGGATCCGGGGATCGTGGAGCTCATCCCGCAGGATGCGGTCCACCTCCCGGCGCACCTCCTCGGAGATGCGGTCAATTCTCTGAAAGCTGTTGTTCATGGTTTCTCCTTGTTCGCCCATAGGCGATGGTCAGCCCGATCAGGGCGACGGTCAATAGCTGGATGGCCCAGATATACCGGGTATCCTGATAATAAATGATCACATAGCTGGTCAGCACATGCATCAAAGTGCCGGAGGCCGCCGGAAGCAGGAGGTTCATTCCCTCCAGCCGCCAGTGGAGCAGCAGGATATACAAAAGGATCAGCCAGATGCCGCCCCGCCACAGGAACATATCCGGCACCGAGGCCATGGTGGGGGTCATGATCTCCACCTGGTAGAACAGCTTCCAGTGGTCCATCAGGTACTGGGGCAGAGAGGTTTTGAAGGGATAGGCGTACATTTCCTCCGGCACATCCTCCCACACGAAGTAGGAGTGCCACTTCATGCTGGATTCCTTGGGCCGGGTGGCCGTCCAGACGATGTTGCTGCCGCCCAGCCGGTCGGTGATCACCGTGACAGGATACTGGGACAGGGCATCCAGATACATGCTCAGGGCGCGGCTCAGGGTCACAGAAGAGGTGTCAAAGCCCAACACCTTTTTGGTGGGGCTCCACACATAGGCGTCATGGCCGGTATAGCGGTCGTAGCACTCCGCCCAGTCGGACAGGGGCTGGATCTCCTCCATCCAGGCGGTGGTCTGCTCGCTCAGCTCTTCTCCCTGGTTGGCACAGGCACCCAGGGCATTCAGGGCAAAGATATAGCTGGACTGCTCGTTGGGAGCCACGTCCAGGGCCTTCATCACCGGGCCCTTCCAGATGCCGAACAGCACCAGGGGCAGGGCAGCCGCGGTGATCAGGCTGATCCCCAGCCGCCGGTTTTTCTTCTTCAGGTGAAGGATGCCCATCACCGCCAGCGCGATGCAGAAGCCCAGGGCCGGAGCGATGCCGTTGTGCCTCAGGCCGCACATGGCGAACAGGGACAGCACCATCCACAGGATCCAGGTGACCTTTTTCGCCTTTTCCGGACGGGTGACCAGCCGGAAGAACAGCAGCGTCGCTCCCAGCAGGGCGTAGGTAAAGGGCGTGTCCTTCTGCACGCACACGCTTTCCATCACCTGGTTGGGCAGAAGCAGCAGCAGGGCGCAGATCACGGTGGGAATCACCGGCCTGCAGCCCAGGTCGTAGCACTCCAGCACAAAGGAAGCCATCAGGGGCGCAAAACCCAGGGCCTGGATCAGGGTGATGACCCCCAGGTTGTCCGTGAACTGCAAAAGCAGCCTGACCAGCAGGGCGTTCATGAAGGGATGCCAGTCTGTCATGGCCTTGTCACCCGTGGCCATCAGCAGCACATCGCAGGAATCGGTATACCAGCCGCCGGGATAAAAGATCAGGGCGAAAAAGGCCTGGATGCAGGCAAACACGGCGAAGCTCACCAGCCACACCAGGATCCGGCTGCGGCGGCTGCGCTGCACCTCCGGCTTTTCCTTCCGCCGGGTGGACAGGGCCTTCACCCAGCACAGCAGGGCCAGGGCGGCGCCATACCACCAGGCAGCTCCCAGCAGCCAGTAGCCCCAGCGGTCCCAGGTCAGCACCGGCACCGTTTCCCCAAGGGAGAAAAAGAACCAGCCGAAGCAGGCAAAGGAGGCATACAGGCTGATCAGCCCCAGAAGGATCCGGTTGGAGCGCCTCTCCAGGGCCTGGGCCGGACGTTCCGGATGCCGGGAGAAGAGGCAGGTGTAGCCGAAGGGCACCGTCAGGGCCAGGAAGAACAGGGACAGCTGCTCATCCACCTCACAGGGCCGGGTCAGGAAGAGAAAGCACGCCAGGGCCGCGTAAAGCACGGCGCAGGTGATTTTTTTCCAGAGCTTCACGGCCTCTCCTCCTTTGCTCAAAACGCCCTGCCTGCCTGGGTGGCAGACAGGGCATCTGTATTCCTTGGGTTTTCAGGCTCAGCGCGGAATCTCCTCCATAATGAAGCACTCCACGATGTCGCCTTCCTTGATATCGTTGTGACCCTCCAGAGACATGCCGCACTCGAAGCCGGCGGCCATCTCCTTCACGTCGTCCTTCACATGGCGCAGGCTGCTCAGCTTGCCCTCGAACACCACCACGTTCTCACGCAGCAGGCGTACGTTGGCATTGCGCTGCACCTTGCCGTCCTGCACATAGCAGCCGGCGATGATACCGGCACCGGTGATCTTGAAGACGCTGCGAACCTCCGCGTGGCCCAGCAGCACCTCCCGGTACTCCGGCTCCAACAGGCCCTTCATGGCCTTCTCCATCTCCTCGATGGCCTTGTAGATCACGGTGTACAGCCGCACATCCACCTTTTCCTTCTGGGCGGTCTCCCGGGCAGAGGCATCGGGACGCACGTTGAAGCCGATGATGATGGCGTTGAATGCGCTGGCCAGGTTCACATCGTCCTTGGTGATGGCACCGGCGGCGCTGTGCAGCACCCGCACCTTCACATCCTCGTTGGACAGCTTCTCCATGGCCTGCTTCACCGCTTCCACGCTGCCCTGCACATCTGCCTTGATGATCAGGTTCAGGGTGGTCTGCTTGCCAGCCTCCATGTTGGAGAACAGATTCTCCATGCTCATCTTGGCCATAGTGGCCTCGCGGCTGGCCCGCAGCTTCTCCCGGCGTTCGTCCGCCACCTGGCGGCTCAGCTTGTCATCGCCCACGGCGATCATCTCGTCACCGGCGGCAGGCACATCGTCGAAGCCCATGATCTCCACAGGAGTGCCGGGGCCGGCGGACTGCACCTTTTCGCCCCGGTCGTTGATCAGCGCCCGGACACGGCCGGCAGCCATACCGGCGATGATGTTGTCACCCACATGCAGGGTACCGTTCTGCAGCAGCACGGTGGCCAGAGGTCCGCGGGACTTGTCCAGCTTGGCCTCGATGATCACGCCGCGGCCCAGACGGTTGGGGTTGGCCCGCAGCTCAAGCACATCGGCCTGCAGCAGGATGGTTTCCAGCAGGTCATCCACACCGGCACCGGTCAGGGCAGACACAGGCACGCACTCCACATCTCCGCCCCAGTCGGTGCAGGTGATGTCGTACTTCAGCAGGTCCTGCTTCACCCGGTCGGGGTTGGCGCCCGGCTTGTCCATCTTGTTGATGGCCACGATCATGGGCACACCGGCGGCCTTGGCATGGTTGATGGATTCCACGGTCTGGGGCATCACGGAATCATCCGCAGCCACCACCAGCACGGCGATATCCGTGGCCTGGGTGCCGCGGGCACGCATGGCGGTGAAGGCCTCATGGCCGGGGGTATCCAGGAAGGTGATGGCACGGCCGTCCACATCCACCATATAGGCGCCGATGTGCTGGGTGATGCCGCCCGCCTCGCCCGCGGTGACCCGGGTCTTGCGGATATAGTCCAGCAGGGAGGTCTTGCCGTGGTCGACGTGACCCATGATGGTGACGACCGGGGGACGGCTGTGCAGGCTGTCTTCGGTATCCTCGAAGTCCTCCTGCTCCAGCTGCTGCTCGGCGGTCACTTCCTGCTTCTTCTCCAGGGTGATGTCGAAGTCGGCACACACCAGCTGGGCGGTGTCGAAGTCGATCTCGCTGTTGATGGTGGCCATGTTGCCCAGCATGAACAGCTTCTTGATGATCTCGCCGGCAGGCTTGCCGATGCGCTCCGTCAGATCCCGCACCGTGATGGTGTCGCCCGCCATGTAGGCGGTCTCGATCTTGATGGGCTCCATCATCTGCTGGGCGGAGGGCTTCTTCACCCGGCTGCGCTTGCCGCCGCGGATCACCTCGTCATCGTAGCCGCTGAAGGTGCTCTTGGCCATCTTCCGGTTGCGGCTCACGTGCTCCGGATCATGCTGGCGCACATAATTCTTCTTGTTGGGGTCGTAGTTGGACACCCGTTCCTTTTCCATCACGGGGGCCAGCTCCGGCGTCTTGGGCCTGGCGGGACGATTGCCCATGGGCCTGCCGCCCTGGGGACGATTGCCGCCCATGGGGCCATCCTTCTGGAAGCCGCCCTGAGGACGACCGGCATAGCCGCCCTGGGGACGGGGCGCTCCGGGGCCTCCGGCGGGACGGCCATAGCCGCCCTGAGGATTGACGGGACGGCCATAGGGGCCCTGGGGACGGGGACCGGCCGGGCCGGGCTGTCCGTTCGGATTCACCGGACGGCCATAGGGACCCTGGGGACGAGGACCGGGCTGCCCATTGGGGTTCACCGGACGGCCATAGGGTCCCTGAGGACGGGGGCCGGGCGCTCCCTGAGGCCTGGGGGCAGGAGCTCCCTGGGGCCTGGGCTGAGGCGCGCGGATCACGTTGGGGGCAAGGCCTGCCGGCTTCTTCACCACAGGATCTCCGGGCCGGGCCACGATCTGACCGATGGCGGGCCGACGGGGCTGCTCGGGCTTGGGCTGCCGGGGCTTCTGGGCAGGGGCCGCCTGACCTTCGGCAGGCTTCTCCTGGGCCTTGGGCGCTTCGGCAGGCGCGGCGGGCGCAGCGGGTGCCGCGTTAGCCGCCTCCGCGGGAGCTTCAGCCACCTCGGGCTTCTTCTCCGGAGCGGGCTGCTCCTTCATCGGCTCGGCAGGCTTCTCTTCCTTCGTTTCCGGCTTCACGCTGTCTTCGGCCTCGGCAGCGGCGATGGCCGCCTTCTCGTCCTCATCCAGCATGGTAAAGGCCCGGGAATGAGAGGACAGCACCTTCTGCTGCTGCTCCTTCCGTGCCTTGGCAGCCTTCTCCTCCTCCACCTTCGCGAAGCCGCTTTCCAGCCCCTTCAGGCTCTGGATGAGAGAGTCCGCTCCCTTGCGAAGCTTCGTGGCCTGATCCAGTACCTTCCGGGCACCGGTTGCCAGCTCCTGGGTATTGTCATTTCTGCTTACGTTCGCCATTCGATGCTTGCACCCCCGCAATCAATTGCGTTTTGATTCAGCTTATTTCAGCTTTCCCTGCCGTCAGGGAAAGGATCTGTCCGCACAGGCCGCCCTTTTTCACGGCCATGGCCATGCCGCTGCGTCCGGTGGCCTCTTCCAGCAGGTCCTCCGGCAGCTCCGCCAGAGGAACGCCGGCTGTCCGGCACACATCCGCGTACTTCTTTCTGGTTCCCTCGGAGGCCGCCGCGTCCAGCAGCAGCACCCCTGCCTCTCCCTTGCGAAGGGAATTCAGGCAGCCGTCCATGCCGAACACCGCCTGACCGGCCCGGACACACAGGCCCATGTAGCCTCTCAGCTTCTTCAGCGCTTCTTCCGTCAAGGCTGCGCCTCCAGGCTCGCCATTTCGCTTTGCAGCGCCTCCGCCACCTCCGGCGGCATGGCGGTCTCCAGCTGTCTCTCCAGCTGCTTCTGGCGGATGGCCCGCTTCAGGCACTCCGCCCTGCGGCACACATAGGCGCCTCTTCCCGGCTTTTTGCCCACCGGGTCAAGGGAAAGGGTACCCTCCGGGCTGCGCACCACGCGGATCAGCTCCGCCTTGGGCTTCATTTCCCTGCATCCCACACACATGCGCTGCGGGATTTTCTTGGCCTTCTGCGGCATGGTTCTCTTCCTCGGATCAAATTACAGCGTATCGTCGTCCGCCTCGGGCATCTCCAGCTCGAAGGGCGTCTCGTAGTTCTCCGGCAGGGTGGCTTCCGCCTGCTGGTCGGAGATCATGTCGGTCATTTCGGCCGCCTGGGACTGGCTCTTGATGTCGATCTTCCAGCCGGTCAGCTTGGCAGCCAGCCGGGCGTTCTGTCCGCCCTTGCCGATGGCCAGGGACAGGTGATTGTCCGGCACCACCACCCGGCAGGACTTGCTGCCGTCCTCGGCGGTGTAGATGTTCAGCACGTTGGCGGGGGACAGGGCGTTGGCCACGAACTCCGCAGGATCGGCGGACCACTTGATGATGTCGATCTTCTCGCCGTTCAGCTCAGCTACCACCCGGTCCACGCGGCTGGAGCCCTGGCCCACGCAGGCGCCCACGGGGTCGATCATCAGCTCGGAGGAGGCCACGGCCATCTTGGTGCGGCTGCCGGCCTCACGGGCCACTTCCTTGATGGTCACCACGCCGCCGGCCACCTCGGGTACCTCCATCTCGAAGAGGCGCTTCACCAGGCTGCGGTGGGTGCGGCTCACCCGGATGCGGGTGTCATAGCCCGTGTTCCGGGTGCGGTCCATCTCCAGCACATACACCTTGATGTGGTCACCCTCGTTGTAGGTCTCGCCGGGGATCATGTCGGCAGGCTCCAGGATGCCCTCGGCCCGGCCCAGATCCAGCAGGGCGGCCTTTCCGGGCTCGGCGCTGCGGACGATGGCGGTGAGGATCTCGTTCTCCTTCTCCGCGTACTCGTCATAAATGCGGCCGCGCTCCGCCTCCCGGATCTTCTGCATGATCACCTGCTTGGCGGTCTGAGCCGCCACCCGCAGGAAGCCGCCCTTAGGGGTGACATCCACCTCGCAGATATCGCCGATCTGGTAGGTGGGGTTCAGCTTCTGGGCGTCCTCCAGGGTCATCTGGTTGACGTCGTCCTCCAGCTCCTCGTCCTCCACGATCAGCTTCCGGGCCAGGATGGTGGCGTGGCCGTCGGTGCGGCTCACCACCACGCTCAGGCTGTTGGGAGCGATCTCGCCCTTGGGCAGGTTCTTCCGGAAGGCAGCCTTCAGGGCGTCCTCGATGGCGGTATAAATAACCTCTTCGCTGATATCCTTTTCCTTGCACAGGTACTTGATCGCCTCGGCGATGGTCACCTGCTGCTCCTCGTTCTTTTTCGTCTTCTTGGCAGGCATTGTTTTCTTCCTCTCTGCGGCCTCAGGCCGTTCTCAGTCCTCCGTCAGGTCCACGTCCTCCACGCCCTCCATGTCCACCACGGGCTTTACCAGGGAGGCCGCCTTCCGGGGAATGCGTTTTTCCACATTCAGCACCTGCACCAGAATGTCGTCGCCCTCCAGCCCCAGCAGGATGCCGGTCAGCTGACGCGCGCCGTCCACAGGCTTGTACAGGTGAATTTCGATTTCCGTGCCCACAGCCCGCTCGAAGTCCGCCGGCTTCTTCAGCGGCCGGTCGATTCCGGGAGAGGAGACCTCCAGGAAATCGTAGTCGTAGCTTTCCAGCATGGGCTGAATGGTCTTGTGATACTTCTCGCAGTCGTCCAGGGAGATCCCCTCCGGACGGTCGATGTAGATCCGCAGATATTTGCCGGTGGGTTCCTTGTCCAGGCAGACATCCACCAGCTCAAAGCCCAGCTCGTCGGCAACCCGGCGGCACTTGGGCTCCACCACGCCGGTCAGCTCAGCCTTCGGCATCCTTTCACCTCTTCCATGGGCATCGGGCAAAAAACAAAAGAGCAGACGTCAACTGCATCAGGCAGCGAAAGCACGACAGCGGCAGGGATCCGACCCCGCAGCCATCCTGTCTCCGCGTCCCGCGGCAGCGTCCACTCTTTCTACGGTAAGCCCCTTCTTTCCTAAAGACGCAGCCCGCCGGGGCAGGCTCCGCCGATTCATTCACGACCCGCAGTATAACACATCTTTTTCAGAAATACAAGGGCTTTTCCCGGTGTCCGGCGGAAAATTTCCCTCATTCCCCGGCCTTGGGGGCCAGGGTATAGGGGTCCAGCTTGGTTCCGGTGCCGCCGGTGATGGTGAAGGCATCCATGGCCAGGTAGACCGCCGGCCGCACGCCCTCGTTTTCCCGGTCGGACACGATGTGCCCCAGGTAGCCCGTGGACTTGGTGCACCGTGCATGCCGGGCATCCGCCTCCGCCTGGTTCCGCACCCAGTAGGGGCTGTGAGCGCCCCGGCCCACCATGTACACAAAGGCCCCGGTGACCCGGATGGCATACTCCGTGGCCCAGGCCTTCATACCGTTGCCCTTGCCCATGCCGATGTCCCGGCTCTGCACGTCCTTTTTATCCAGCAGGAAGACCTTGCCGTAGGTCTCGCAGGGCAGGAGCATGTCCATTTCCGCCTGGGTGAAGGCCGTTTCGGCGAACTCCCCGTTCAGGTAGGCGCACAGCTCCGTCTGGCCGAAGTCCTTGCCCAGGGTCTTGTACTCGATATAGTTCCGGTGCATGGGCATGGCAAAAAGCACGTACTCGCTGCACAGGTAGGCCTTTTCCTCATCCACCGTCAGCACCCGCCACACAATGGGGGTCTTTTCAAAGGTCATGCCGGTGGTATCGGCAATCACGTTCTTGGACCAAATCCAGGTGTTCTTGTCCTCCTCGGGCACGCCGCCGTCGATGGTCTGCATGTATTCGCCCAGGGCCACATACACATAGCCCTCGCCCTTCACATAGCCCCGGAGCTCGCCCTCCGCGCAGGCGGTGCCCAGCAGGAGCGTCAGTGCCAGAAGAAGCGCCGCCAGTGATCTGATCTGTTTCATTTTGAAGTTCATACTCCTTCGCTTACAGCTTCCTTGCCTTTTCCCGCAGCAGGAACAGCCGGTTGATGGCGTCCATGGGGGTCAGGGCCATCACGTCCAGGTCCTGCAGCTCCTTGATAATCTCCGTCTTCTGGTAGTCAAACAGGTCCATCTGCTCGTTCTTCCTGGGCTTTCCGTCCTCTCCCAGGATGTTCTGGCCGATGGCGTCGGTGTTGATGTCGCTGACCTAAAGCCTGGCCTGGATCTCGTGAGCCCGCACCAGCACCGGGTGCGGGACCCCCGCCAGGCCCGCCACGTGGATGCCGAAGGACCGGTCCGCGCCGCCCCGCTGGATCTTCCTGAGGAAAATCACCTCTTCCCCCAGCTCCTTCACGGAGATGCAGTAGTTTACCACGCCCTCGATGTGGCCCTCCAGCTCGGACAGCTCATGATAGTGGGTGGCGAACAGGGTCTTGGCGCCGATGCGCTCCTTGTTGCACAGATATTCCACCACGGCCCAGGCGATGGATAGGCCGTCAAAGGTAGAGGTGCCCCGGCCGATCTCATCCAGGATCACCAGGGACCGGGCGGTGGCGTTCCGCAGAATGTAGGCCGTCTCCGCCATCTCCACCATGAAGGTGCTCTGGCCGCTGGCCAGGTCGTCGGAGGCGCCCACCCGGGTGAAGATCCGGTCGATAATGGGGATATGCGCCTCCTTCGCCGGAACAAAGGAACCGATGTGGGCCATCAGGGCGATCAGGGCCACCTGCCGCATGTAGGTGCTCTTGCCCGCCATGTTGGGACCGGTGATGATCAGCATCCGCTGGTCGTCCTGGTTCATCACGGTGTCGTTGGGCACGAAGCCGCCGTCCTGCAGGCTCTGCTCCACCACCGGATGCCTGCCCTCGATGATGCTCAGGCTGCCGTCCGAGGTGATCTACGGCCGCACGTAGTGATTATCCACCGCCAGCCTTGCCAGGGCCAGCAGGGCATCCAGGGTCTTGAGGGCCTCCGCCGTGTGCTGGATGGCCAGGATCTGCCCGGAGATGGTTTCCCGCAGCTCGCTGAACAGCTCCAGCTCCAGCCGCACGGACTGCTCCTGGGCGCCCACGATCTTCTGCTCCATCTCCTTCAGCTCCGGGGTGACATACCGCTCCGCGTTGGCCAGGGTCTGGCGACGGATGTACCGGTCCGGCACCATGTCGTAGAAGGACTTGGTTACCTCGATATAATAGCCGAAAACCCGGTTGTACTGGATGCGCAGGTTCTTGATGCCGGTCTGCTCCCGCTCCTTCTGCTCCAGCTCCAGCACCCAGGCCTTGCCGTTGGCGGCGGCATCCCGGTATTCATCCAGCAGCTTGTTGTAGCCCGGGGCGATGATGCCGCCGTCGCTGATGGTGATGGGCGCGTCCGGATGAATGGCCCGCTCCAGCAGGCCGGTCAGGTCCTCCAGCGGGTCCAGATGCTCCCGCAGGGCCACCATGGCATCGCTTTTCAGGCCGCTGAGCAACTCCCGGATGCCGGGCACCTTCTTCAGGGAGGCGCACAGGGACAGGCAGTCCCGGGCATTCAGGCTCTTGTAGGCCACCTTGCCCAGCAGCCGCTCCACGTCGTAGACGCCCTGCAGCTCTCCCGCCAGGGTCATGGCCAAAACATGGGAGCCGGTCAGCTCCTCCACCGCGTCCAGCCGCTCGTTGATGGCGTCCCGGTCGATCAGGGGCTGCTCGATCCAGCTGCGCAGCAGGCGGCTGCCCATGGCGGTGGCGGTCTTGTCCATCAGGTGGAGCAGAGAGCCCTTCCGCACCCGGCCCCGGTAGCTTTCCGTCAGCTCCAGGTTCCGCCGGGTGTTCTTGTCCAGCAGCATGGTCTTTTCGCCCTGGTAGATGCGAATGCCCGTCAGGTGCTCCAGGGCATTCATCTGGGTCTCCTCCAGGAAGCGCATCAGGCCGCCGGCGGCGCAGGCTCCCAGGCGGTATTCCTCCGTCAGGCCCAGCGGGGAAAGATCCTGCAGGCCGAAGTGGCGGCACAGGGTCTCCGCGGCGTTCTGATACTGATAGCCGGAGGCCGGCCGCTCGGACATGGTGATGCCCTAAGGCACATGGCAGTTCCGCAGAGCCACCAGATCGTTGGCGATGATCTCCGTGGGCTGGATCCGGGCGATCTCATCCGCCAGGCGGTTCGTGGCGTCGGTGATCTCATGCACGAAAAACTCACCGGTGGACACGTCCACCAGGGCCAGCCCCGCCTTTTCCCCGGCAAAGCACACGCTCAGCAGGAAGCTGTTGCTGCGCTCGTCCAGCATGGAGGGATCCGTCACCGTGCCGGGGGTGACCACCCGGATCACCTGCCGCTCCACCAGTCCCTTGGCCAGGGCGGGATCCTCCATCTGCTCGCAGATGGCCACCTTATAGCCCCTGGCCACCAGCTTTTCGATATACCCGTTGGCCGCGTGGTAAGGGATGCCGCACATGGGGGCCCGTTCCGGCAGGCCGCAGTCCTTTCCCGTCAGGGTCAGCTCCAGCTCCCGGGACACCTCCTTGGCATCCTCAAAGAACATCTCATAAAAATCGCCCAGCCGGTAAAACAGGATGCAGTCGGAATATTTCTCCTTGGTCTCCAGATAATGCTGCATCATCGGCGTCAGCGCCATGTTCGTCCGCTCCTTGTCTTCACTTTCCGCATCTGCATTAAGGTATGCGCCCGAAGGTTTCCAAAGGGCGATCGGAAAGCCCTTTGGTCGCCTCCGCAGAGGCGAAACCCTCCGCATGCGATTCAGGCAGCCAAATGATTACTTTCCGCATCCGCCGCAGGTGGCGCAGGAGCCCGTGCAGCCCCTGCTCTCCTCCAGCTTCCCGTTCACGATCAGGTTCAGGATGCCGTTGACGCTCTCCATCATGTCCGTGAACTGCTTCCGGGCCTCCTGCATTTCCTGCACCCCGGGCAGGCTGTTCACCGCCCGCTCCGCATCCTCCAGCTCCATGCCGGCCTCCGCCAGCCTGGCCGGATCGGGATTTTCCCCGGAGAGCAGCTGCTCCACCGCCTGCCGCTTTTCCAGATACAGGGCGGTAGCCGCCGCGGCCTCAGGGTTCGCCTGGGCAGCCGCCTCCGCCTGCTTCATGCGGCGATGCACCTCGCTCTGCAGGATCGCCTCGCCCAGCTCCCGGGCCTTCAGAAAAACCTCGCCAGTCTCACTCATTTTCTTCCTCCACCCGCTCACCGGTGAGCGTGTTGTTCTTCATGCCGGTGATCCTCACCCGGCGGATCTGCCCGATGTCTTCCTCCGTGCCGGGCAGGGTCACGGACAGGCCGTGAAGCCCGTGGCCGGAAACGAACCGGTCGCTGCGGCGGCTCAGGCCCTCCACCAGCACCTCTTCCTCTGTATTCAGGAAGCGGGACATGGCGATCCGCTGATGCTCCTATTGCACCTTCAGCAGCCGTTGGATCCGGTCCGTGGCCACGGCGGGATCGATCTGATCCGGCATAGCCGCCGCCCGGGTGCCTGTTCTGGGGCTGTAGATGAAGGTGAAGGCGGAGTCATACTCCACCTCTTCCACCAGGGACAGGGTATCCTGAAACTGCGCCTCGGTTTCTCCCGGGAAGGCCACGATGATGTCCGTGGTCAGGCCGATGCCGGGCACCGCCTCCCGCAGGCGCTTCACCCGGTCTAGATACCGGGCCCGGTCATAATGCCGGTTCATCCGCCCCAGGATCTCGTCGCTGCCGGACTGCACCGGAAGGTGGAACTGGGGCAGGATGTGCTTCCCGGTGCCCATGATGTCGATCAGCTCGTCGGACAGGTCCTTGGGGTGGCTGGTCATGAACCGCACCCTGGGAATGCCGATGCCGTCGATCTCCTTCAGCAGCTGCGCAAAGGTGACCCCCAGGCCCTTGCCGTAGGAATTCACGTTCTGGCCCAGCAGCATGATCTCCTTCACGCCGTTTTCCTTCAGCTCCCGCGCCTCCCGGAGGATGGCATCCATGTCCCGGCTGCGCTCCCGGCCCCGGACATAGGGCACGATGCAGTAGGAGCAGAAGTTGTCACACCCGTACATGATGTTGATGTAGGCCGCGTCCTGCCGGAGCCTGCGCACCGGCAGTTCCTCCGGCACCACGTCCGGGGCGTCCGCCTCCACCACCGCCTGATCGCTGTTCAGGGTGCGGTAAAGCAGCTCCGGCAGCCGGTACAGGCTGGAGGTGCCGAAGGCCAGATCCACGAAGCGGTACTGCTTCAGGATCTTTTCCGCCATGCCCGGCTCGGAGATCATGCAGCCGCACACGGCGATGATCATCCCCGGCCGCTGCTTCCGGATCTCCTTCAGCCAGGTCACGTTTCCCAGGGCCCGGCGTTCCGCGTTGTCCCGCACGCAGCAGGTGTTGAAGATGACAAAGTCCGCCTGCTCCCGGTCCTGCGCCTCCGTCATGCCCATTTCCTGCAGCATGCCCGCCAGGTGCTCGCTGTCGTGGGCGTTCATCTGGCAGCCGTAGGTGACCACATAATAGGTTTCCGGGCGCTGGGGCAGATTCTTGACCTCCGTCATGTACATCCGCTGCTCTTCCTGCTGCTCCGGGGTCAATAGCCTTCTCTCGCTCATTCTTTTCCTCCGGTGATCCGTCCCGTGCCGCCGCATTTCGGGCAGGGAGCGGAAAACACGTCCTTCAGGGGAAGCCCGGTGCGCTTCCGGGTCAGCTCCATCAGCCCCAGAGAGGTGAAGCCGTGAAGCACCACCTTGCTGCGGTCCGCCTGCACGGCCTGCTCCAGGGTCTCCATCACCTGCTGCCGGTCTTCCTCCGTATCCATATCGATAAAATCCACCACAATAACGCCGCCGATGTTCCGCAGCCGCAATTGTCTCGCCAGCTCCCGGCAGGCCGCCAGGTTGGTCTGCAGGATGGTCTCCGAGGGCAGATGCCTGCCGGTGTAGGCCCCGGTGTTCACATCCACCGCCGTCAGGGCCTCGCAGGCATCGATCACCAGGGTACCGCCCCGATCCAGGTGCACGGTGCGTTCCAGGGCCCGGTCCCGTTCCTTCCGGAAGGCGGCCATGACCTTGTCATCCCCCTGGAGCACCTCGCAGCCGCCCCGGCCCTCGTAGTCCCGCCGGAGCCGCTCCAGCGCCGTTTCGCTGCGGTGCAGGGTGCTGGGCACATGGGCTGTCCCGGCGCTGCGTTTGATCTCCTGCCAGGTTTCCCACAGTCCTTCCGCCTCCGCGGCCACGTCCTCCGGGGAGGCCGTCTCCGCGGCGGTGCGCATCACCAGCCCGAAGCGGCCGTCCGCAATGGCCTCTCCCAGCTTCTTCAGCTTTTCCTTCTTCCACACCTTGCCGGACACGCCGATGTAGCGGTTCATGGGCATCAGAATGACGCAGGTGCCGCACAGGGTAATGTCCCGGCTCAGGAAGGCGCCCTTCTGGTCATGGGCCTCCCGCTTGATCTGCACGATCACCGGCTGGCCGCTCTGCAGGGGCAGGGGCGAAAAGCTCTCGCTCATTTCCTTCAGGGGCAGAAAGCCGTTCTTCTCCTGTCCGATGTTTACGAAGGCGGCGTCCATGCCGGGCACCACCCGCTCCACCTTTCCCAGCAGGATGGTTTCCGACAGGCTGTCCCGCTGCTCATCCAGCAGGTACTCCACCAGCCTGCCGTCCTCTGTCACGGCGATTTCCGTCGGAGCTCCCTGGGAGACCAGCAGCTGTCTCATACCAGCTCCTCCAGGGGCTTCAGCTCACCCTGTTCATTCCGCCCGTACAGCCCCAGCCGGCGGACGCGGCACACAGGCACCGTCTCCAGGCCGCAAAAGGCAGCCAGGGCAGTGAGCAGCATATCCGGCTTGCAGCTTTCTCCCTCCGTCAGGCGGAGCAGGGCATGCAGGCCGTTTTCATTCTCCTCCAGCAGGTGGATGAAGGGGCGGATGTCCACTTCCTTCATGCCGGACTTGGTCTTCCGCTGGGCCGCAATGCTTTCCTGGGCCAGGAAGCCCGGCAGCGCCGCCCGCATGGTCTGCTTTTCCTCTCCCTCCGGCAGGGTCAGGTCGTATTCCGCCGCCTGCACCAGGCTCATCAGTCCCGGCGTCCTGTCCGGCAGGATCTTTGCTTCGGAGATCTGCATTTCCGGGGGCAGGGCCCGGTTCATGGCGGAGACGAATTCCTCCGGCGTCACCGCGGCGCCCTCCGCCAGCTGCACATCCATCAGCTCCCGGCTGCCCCAGGCTCCGGTGGCCAGGGCGGAAGCAAAGGCCACCTGCACGTGGGGCGTGAAGCCCTTGGAATATCCGATGGGCAGGCCGGAGCGGCGCAGCGCCCGCTGGGTGGCCCGCATCAGGTCCAGATGGCCGATGTGGCGAAGGCGTTCGCTCTTCTCAAAGATTGCCATGATCCGCAAAGGAACACGCCCCCTTCCACCGCTGAATGCCGCAGCCATTGCAGCCCTGGCGGCAGTCCTTCGTGATTTCGGCCCGCTCCGCCTTTTCCTTTTCCCGCCACAGGAAGGCCTTGGTCACCCCGGCATCGATAAAGTCCCAGGGCAGCAGCTCCTCCTTGTCCCGGCGGCGATAGGCATAGAAGGCCGGGCCCAGCCCGCAGGCGGCAAAGGCCTCCATCCAGGCGTCAAAATTGAAGATCTCCGTCCAGCCGTCCAGCATGCAGCCGCGATCCACCGCGGCCTGCAGCACCTTGCCCAGGCGGCGGTCGCCCCGGGAGAAGCAGGCCTAAAGCAGGCTCAGCTCCGGCTCATGCCAGTTGAAATTCACGCCCTTGATCATCAGGGCCTGGCGCAGGTACGCCTGCTTTTGTTTGATCATTTCCTGGGTATCCTGAGGCTCCCACTGGAAGGGCGTAAAGGGCTTGGGCACAAAGCTGGAGGCGGAGCAGGTGACCCGCAGGCCCTTGGCCCGCTGTCCCCTGGGAATGGCAAAGTAAGCCCCCACACTCTTCCGGGCCAGGTCCGCGATGCCGTCCAGGTCCTCCGTGGTCTCCGTGGGCAGGCCGATCATGAAATACAGCTTCACGCTGCTCCAGCCGCCGGTGAAGGCATCGGTGATCTTCTCCATCAGGTCCGCTTCCGTCACACCCTTGTTGATCACGTCCCGCAGCCGCTGGGTGCCGGCCTCGGGCGCAAAGGTCAGGGAGGTCTTCTTCTCCTCCTGGGTGGCTTCAAGCGATTCCTTCAGCACGCTGTCCAGCCGCAGGGAAGGCAGGGAAATATTCACATGCTTCCCGCTGAACTGCTTCAGCAGCCCCCGAATCAGCTCCGGCAGGCAGCTGTAGTCGCCGGTGGACAGGCTGCTCAGGCTGATCTCCTCGTAGCCCGTGGCATCCTCCAGCTTCTTTGCCAGCTCCAGCAGGTGCTCCCTGCTGCGCTCCCGCACCGGGCGGTACAGCATGCCCGCCTCGCAAAAGCGGCAGCCCCGGGTGCAGCCCCGCATCACCTCCAGGGTGATCCGGTCAAACACGATCTCCGTATAGGGCACCGGGATCTCCTCCGGATAGAAGGCATGCTCCAGGTCCGTCACCAGCCGCTTCACCACCCGCTCCGGTGCCTCCGGGCAGGTGGGGCGGAAGGAGGCCAGGGTGCCGTCCTCGTTGTAGGTCACTTCATACAGGGCCGGCACATACACCCCGGGAATCCCCGCCAGGCGCTTCCACAGCTGCTCCCGGCTCTCGTCGGTCTGCCGCCAGTCCCGGATGACCCGGCACACCTCCAGCTCCGATTCCTCTCCGTCTCCGATCATAAAGCAATCGAAGAAATCCGCCAGAGGCTCCGGGTTGAAGGCGCAGGGACCGCCTGCCACGATCACCGGATCCTCCCGGCTGCGCAGGGCGGTTTCCTCCGGAATGCCGGAAAGCCGCAGCATGGCCAGGATGTTGCTGTAGCTCATTTCATACTGCAGGGTGAAGCCCACCACGTCGAATTCCTTCAGGGGGCGGCGGCTCTCCAGGGAGAACAGGGGGATTTTTTCCTGCTCCATCAGGCTCTTCATGTCCGTCCAGGGCATGAAAACCCGCTCGCACAGCATGTCCTCCTCCCGGTTGATCAGGGCATAAAGGATCTTCATGCCCAGGTGGGACATGCCCACGTCATAGGTGTCGGGGAAGCAGAAGGCGAAGGTCAGGGCCATGGCGTCAAAGTCCTTGTGCACGGCGTTCATTTCGCCGCCGGTATAGCGGGCAGGCTTCTGCACCTGCTCCAGCAGCGCCTCGATCCTGCTGTTCAGCCGGGTATCACTCAAAGCGGGAACCTCCTTCAGGGCCAAAGTTCATCTTTTTATTTTAAGCGCTTTTGCGGAAGATGTCAAACCGCGTCCTGTCCCTGCAGCTGCCGCAGGCCCTTCGCCCGGATTTCCTTCCACCGGGGCGTCAGGTAGAAGCGCAGCATGCACAGCATGCCGAAGGTGAAGCTCACCGGGTAGCAGGCCATGACGTAGCCGCCGTCCATAAAGCGGGTGATGGCCCAGGCCAGAGGGATCCGCACCGCCCAGAGCATCAGCACGTTCACCACCATGGTATAGCGCACCTGGCCCATGCCGTTCACATAGCTGAGGATGGAGTTGAACACCGTGTAGATCCAGTAGGAGGGCAGCACGATGCGCACATACCGGACCGCCAGGGGCAAAACCGCCGCGTCCTGGGTGAACAGGCGCAGGATCGGCTCGCACAGCAGGGTGACGATGACGCCGCACACCAGGGTGATGCTGCCGCTGACCAGGGGGATCCGTCTGCCGCCCCGGTACAGCCGGTCGTACCGCTTTGCCCCCAGGTTCTGCCCGGCAAAGGTGGTGGCGGCGCTGGCCAGGGAGGTGACGGTCATGTTGGCCAGGTTATTCACCCTGCCCGCCACGGAGCAGGCCGCCATGAACACGGAGCCCTGCTCGTTGATCAGCGCCTGCAGGAACAGGTGACCGAAGGAATACAGGGAGTGATTCAGCCCCAGCGGCACGCCGATGCGCACAATGGCCCGCAGCTCACGCCCCACCATTTTCCCGGGCAGCAGGGAGTAATGCAGCTCCGGATATTTCCGGCGGATGTAGGCCATGCTCACCAGCCAGGAGGCCAGCTGAGCGATGATGGTGGCCGCCGCGGCCCCCGCCACATCCATGCCGAAGCCCGCCACAAACAGCAGATCCAGCCCGATATTCACCACGCAGGAAACGCCCAGGAACATCAGGTTGGCCCGGCTGTCCCCCATGCCGTTCAGAATGCCGGCATTCAGGTTATAGCCCAGGTTGCCCAGGGTGCCCAGGATCATGATCCTCAGGTAGGTCACCGCCAGGTCCATGGTATCCTCCGGCACGGACATGAGCCGCAGCACCCAGGGCCCCAGCAGGATGCCGATGACCGTCAGGGGCACCGAGCAGCAGTACACCAGGCTCACCGCCGTGTGGGCCGTATCCCGGAGCCGGTCATGCTCACCGCTGCCGGTATACTGGCTCACCAGGATGGACACGCCGTTTCCCAGGCCGATAAACATGCACAGCAGGATCTCCAGGGGCTGGGCGCTGGTGCCCACCGCCGCCAGGGAGGTGGCGCTGCAAAAATTGCCGATGACCAGCGTATCCACCGTGGAATACATCTGCTGCAGCACATTGCCGATGCAC
>R11__coassemble_501_pt1 | contig 25595 bp, 26 predicted proteins | sample R11__metabat2_high_PE_049 | metagenome-assembled genome bin R11
CCGTTTCCTCCGGGGCAGGGGTGGCGGTGGGCGCCGGGGTGGAAAGCACCTTCCGGGCGGAGCAGGTGAAGGTCAGGGTCAGCTCGGTATACAGGGCGCAATCCTTGCCGTAGCGGGGCTTCCCCAGGACGACGGCGGAAATGTTGTCCACCCGCAGGCTGCTCGCGGCCAGGTTCTTTTTTGCCAGCTTGGTCGAAAGCGCGTCTTCCAGCAGGGCGATCATTTCCGGCTTCAGGTCGGGACTCACCTTGCTCAGGCGGCAGCGCAGCACCACGCTTTCCCCATTCTCCAGGTCGTAGGGATCCTCCCCGTGGGCAAAGTAGCCCCATTCGCCGCCCCACACATCCTCGGGCTGCTCCATGTGGCCGCCGTTGCTGGCAGAATAGTAGCAGGTGGCCAGTTGCCCCTGCCAGGTGCCCACCACGCCGGCGGTGGCTTCCACGGCCTGCCTGGCGTTGGTGTTTTTATCGTTGATGCCGTAGAAGACCTGGTCCTCGGTGGTGTCCGTCAGGTCATAGTCCCGCTCCGGATCCAGCCGGGCCAGGGCGTAGGTGCGGGCGCAGACCGCCTGGGCTTTCAATGCCTCCAGGGGGAAGGCGTCGTTCATCTCGTAGGGCACCACCCCCAGCAGATAATCTTCCACCGACAGGGTGATGACCGGCTTGATGACGCCCTCGCTGACCGACAGGGTCAGGTCCCCGGGATAGCGGTTGCTGCCGTCGTTGAAGCGGATGGCGGCAGCCTGGTCATGGCGGGTCAGGGTCAGGGCGGCTCCGGCGTCCATGGTGCTGCCGTTCAGGTAGACCGCCAGTCGGCCGTCCCGCAGCACAATGACGGCCTCACTGTCCTCCGGCAGGAGGATGCTCAGCCCGCTGGCTCCCTGCATGGACCAGCTGCCCTCCAGGGTCAGGTCCACCCGGTTCAGAAGGGCCAGCCGCTTCAGCCCGATGCGCACCTGGGGCACCTGCTGGGCAGCCTCCTCCGCGGAGCCGGCTGAGAGCAGGGCGAGAGCCATCACCAGAGCCAGAACCAGGGAAATCAACCGTTTGATCATTCTGCTTCCTTTCAGCGTACCATCAGCAGGAATTCCTTCACTGCCCGGCGCAGCTCATCCTCATGGCCCACATAGCAGTGGTCGCCGCCGCCGATCACGTGCAGCATGGCGTTCTTGTACCGATCCCGGCACATTTCGGCGCAGGCGATGGGCACGGTGCTGTCGTCGATGGCATGGATGATGCCCACCGGCCCCTGATAGCGGTCGATGGCGTCCTCAATGGGCAGGAGCTGTGCCGCCCGGATGTAGCTGCCGCCCAGGAGCCTGCCGCCGCCCATATCCACCACATCGGGAATGTTGTTCGGGTCGATTTGCCGCTCGAACATCCAGCCGGCCCGGGCCAGATCCCGGATCATGGTGGCAGGGGCCAGCAGCAGCAGGGACTTCAGCCGGTCGGCTTCCATGCCGCCCACCAGCAGGGCGTTCAGGCCTCCCTGGGAGTGGCCGGACAGGTGGATGCCGTCCGCGAAGGGCAGGTGAGCGGCGTATTCCACCACCGTCTGCATTTCCTCCATCCATTTCAGGATGGTGTGGTCCCGGAACAGGCCGCTGCTCTGCCCGTGGCCGTAGAGCTCCACCCGCAGCACGGCGTAGCCCGCGTCCAGGGCGCCCTGCATGGCGGCCAGAAGGTGATCCTCCTCCATGTGGCCGGTGTAGCCGTGGCCCAGGATCAGCACAGGATATTTTTCCGCCTCCCGGGTGGGAAAATCCAGCTTCGCGTGAAGCTTCAGTCCATCGTGATCAATGAAAAATTCCCTGTTTTCCATGACTGCACCCGCCTTTCTCATTCAGGGGGAGTATAGCATAAAAATGCGTCGCCGTCCACAGAAAAAGCGCCTTCCCCCTTGTGCGGAGAGGGAAGGCGGTTTGCTTTTGATGTGTGCGTCTTATTCTAATCAGTTACAGATTACACCAGCTCGATGACAACCATCTCGGCAGCGTCGCCGCGACGGGGTCCCAGCTTGTAGATACGGGTGTAGCCGCCGGCGCAGTTCTTCTCCGCGTTGCGGGCCTTGTACTTGGGGCCGATCTCCCGGAACAGCTTCTCCACAACGGGATGCTTGTTGTCCTTGGTGCGCTCCTTGTACTCGCTCTTGGTCTCGTCGGCCTTCTTCTCTTCCTTCAGGTCGTAGAGGTAGGCCATCATGGTGCGGCGGGCAGCCAGCTTGCTGGGGGCGTCATTGACGCACTCAATGGTCATCAGCTGGCCCTTGTCGTTGTGGGTCTCCTTGGTGACGGTCACGGTGTTGTCGCACTCCTTGATCGCCAGGGTAATCATATTCTCAGCCAGGCTGCGGATCTCCTTGGCCTTGGCTTCGGTGGTCACAATGCGGCCGTTCCAGATGAGGTTGGTCACCTGGTTGCGGAGCAGTGCCTTCCGCTGGGAGGCGGTGCGGCCCAGCTTGCGTTGATAAGCCATGGGGTTTCCTCCTTACACGGGCGTCGGCTTCATTGCTGAAAGCCCTGCCCCGTCAATTTTCTTCGTTGGGACGCAGACTGAGACCCAGAGCCTGAAGCTTCTGTTCGACTTCTTCCAGACTCTTGCGGCCCAGGTTGCGAACCTTCATCATTTCATCCTGGTTCTTCTGCACCAGCTCTGCGACGCTGTTGATACCGGCCCGCTTCAGGCAGTTGTAAGCCCGGACGGACAGGTCCAGATCCTCGATGTTCTGATCCAGCACGGCGGACTTGCTCTCCTCCTCGGCCTGAACCTGGGGAACGTGACGCTCCTCATCGCTCAGCTCCTGGAACAGGGTCAGCTGATCCATCAGGATGATGGCGGCGCGGCTCATGGCCTCTTCCGGGGTCAGGGTGCCGTTGGTCCAGATCTGCATGGTCAGCCGGTCATAGTCGGTAATCTGGCCCACACGGGTGTCCACCACGGTGTAGTTCACCTTCTTCACGGGGGTGAAGATGGAGTCCGTGGGGATCTCGCCGATGGGGGTTGCAGGCGTCTTGTTCTTGTCGGACACCACATAGCCGCGGCCGCTGCGGAAGCGCAGGGTCATGACCAGGTGAGCGTCAGCATTCAGGGTCGCGATGTGCTGATCCTTGTTGATGACGGTCATCTCATCATCCATCCGGTCGGCGATGTCCTGTCCGGTGATTTCGCAGGGTCCCTGGACATCCAGGTGCACCCGCTTCTCCTCTACCTGAGTCGAATCGTTTTCCTTCTTGACCGCGAGAGCCTTCAGGTTCAGGATGATCTCGCTCACATCCTCGGTGACACCGGGGATGGTAGAGAACTCATGCTGGACACCGTCGATCTGCACGGAGGACACAGCGACACCTTCGAGGGAGGACAGCAGCACACGGCGCAGGGAATTGCCAAGCGTGTGACCAAAGCCGCGCTCCAGGGGCTCGGCGACAAATTCGCCGTAGCACTCGTCGGAGCCGTCGTCCACGCGCCTGATTTCCGTCTGTACCATTTCGGTCATTTCGAATTCCCTCCACAAATGGGTCGGCTGGGTTATCAGCGGGAATAATATTCGACGATCATGTTCTCCTGCACGTCGAAGTCAATGTCTTCGCGGGTAGGCAGAGCATTCACGGTACCGGTCAGGTTGGGAGCGTCGAAGGTCAGCCACTTGGGGGTCAGCACGGTGGTGCCTTCCCGCAGGGGCTTGAACAGCTCGCTCTCCTGGCTGTGCTGACGGACGGTGATCACGTCGCCGACCTTCACGCAGTAGGAGGGAATGTCCACCTTCTTGCCGTTCACCAGGATGTGGCCGTGGGACACGACCTGACGGGCCATACGGCGGGTCTTGGCCAGGCCCAGACGATACACCACGTTGTCCAGGCGCAGCTCCAGCAGCTGCAGCATGTTCTCGCCGGTGACGCCCTTCATGTTGGAGGCCTTGGCGAAGTACTTCCGGAACTGCTTCTCCAGCACGCCGTAGATGTACTTGACCTTCTGCTTTTCCTTCAGCTGAGCGCCGTATTCGGAGGTCTTCCGACGACGGTTGCCGCCGGGATTCCGGTTGGATTTTTTATTGCCATAGCCCATGACCGCGGGAGAAATGTCGTATGCACGGCACTTCCGGGCGATGGGCTGCTTGTTGATAGCCATCTTTTTTGTCCTCCTTCAATTACACGCGACGACGCTTGGGCGGACGGCAGCCATTGTGGGGGATGGGCGTCACGTCCTTGATCATGGTCACATCCAGACCGGCAGCCTGCAGAGAGCGAATGGCGGCCTCACGTCCGGAACCGGGACCCTTCACGTACACTTCGACGGTCTTCAGGCCATACTCCATGGCGGCCTTGGCGGCAGTCTCAGCGGCGGACTGGGCGGCAAAGGGAGTGGACTTCTTGCTGCCGCGGAAGCCGAGGCCGCCGGCGGAAGCCCAGGACAGAGCGTTGCCCTGGAGATCGGTGATGGTCACGATGGTGTTATTGAAAGAAGAACGGATATGAGCGGCGCCGCGCTCAACCAGCTTCCGCTCCTTGCGCTTACGCGTAACCTTCTTCAGCTGTTTCTTGGGTGCCATTTGTTTCATCCCTCCGTACCCGCTATGCGGGCCAAATCATTGCGGGCCCGAATTACTTCGTGGCCTTCTTCTTACCGGCGACGGTACGCTTCGGGCCCTTACGGGTACGGGCGTTCTGCTTCGTGTTCTGTCCGCGGACGGGGAGGCCCCGACGATGACGGACGCCGCGATAGCAGCCGATCTCGGTCAGCCGCTTGATGTTCAGAGACACCTCACGACGGAGGTCGCCCTCCACCTTCAGGTTGTGCTCGATGTAGTCACGCAGCTTGCTGATTTCGTTCTCGGAGAGGTCCTTGACGCGGGTGTCAGGGTTGATGCCGGTTTCCGCCAGCATCTTCTGGGACGTGGTCAGGCCGATACCGTAGATGTAGGTCAGGCCATACTCCACGCGCTTTTCTCTGGGCAGGTCGACGCCTGCAATGCGTGCCATGGTTAGATAAACACCTCCAATTGTGTTGTTGATCGCTCTCGCGATCGAAGAGCCGGAAACCCATCCGCCGCCCCGGCAACCCGGGACCGCTTGAGGACTTTCCTTGCATCTTGTACCACGCCTGGTGAAAGCAGGCATGGCAGCACCCTCATCCGCCAAGGGAAGGAGCGGGGAAAGGATGCTTCTGTAGACGGAACGGCCCCTTTGCAGAACAGGCCGAAGCCTGCAGCCGCCCACAAAGGCGCCTGGTCAGACGGAAAACATTGTATCACAACTCCGGGAAAAGCGCAATCCCTTTTTTCATCGCTTTTGAAGAGAATTTTACAGAAATTTAAAGAATCCGGCGGATGGAAAGAAATTCCTTCGCCGGATCTTTTGGAAAATCGCCTTTACTTGTAATTGATGAAGAACAGGCCCACCATGCAGATGGCGATGCCCACCAGCTTGTTCCAGGTGAGGGCCTCGTGGTAGAGCAGCAGCCCCACAAAGATCAGGGCCACCGTCAGCACGGCACTTTGCACGATCTGGGCGGTGCTGACGGGCCAGCCTGCCTTGTAGGCGTAGATCCAGCCCACCTCCAGCCCCACGATGACGACGCCCAGGGCGATGGAGGCCCAGTTGATCTTCCGGCACTCCTAAAGCAGGTTTCCGCCCCGGTTCAGCACAAAGTACAGGATGGCAGAGGCCGCGGCACCCACCAGGTAGGTCACCACCAGGGAGGCCAAGGGGTTCATTTTGTCAGGCACCTCTTTGGTGCAGATCTGGTAAACGGTGTTGGAAAGCACCACCAGGGCCATGGGCCAGATGTAGTTGAACATCACAGATTCTCCCCGTTGCTCTCCATGACTTTCTTATACCACCAGGCGGAGTCCTTGGGGATGCGGCGGCAGTCATCGCTGTAATCCACATAGACCAGGCCGAAGCGCTCGCTGTAGCCGTAGGCCCACTCGTAGTTGTCCATCAGGCTCCAGGCAAAGTAGCCCCGCACATCCACGCCGTCATCGGCGGCACGGCGATAGGCCAGCAGGTAGCGGTGCATGTAGTCCTCCCGGTTGGGGTCGTGCACCTTGCCATCCAGGGAGATGGCGTCGTGGGCGGACATGCCGTTTTCGCTGATGATGAAGGGCGTCTTGTACCGCTCCCACAGGAACCGGGGACCCCAGTACAGGCATTCCGGGGTGATGGGCCACTGGATGGCGGTCTTGGGGTGGCCGCGGAACAGGGGCACCTGCTCCCAGCCTTCCGCGTTGTCGGCGGCCCGGATGGTGACACCCTCATAGATGTTCTGGCAGTAGTAATCCAGAGGCTGGTGCATCTCCTTCAGGTCCTCCTCCCAGCCCTCGGGCAGATACTGCCCCAGCAGCTTCAGACCGTCCTCGGGATAGCGGCCCAGCATCACGGGATCGCTCCACCAGGTGACGCACCAGGGCCAGCCCTCCTCAGGCACGGAGAAGTAGTGCCGGCGGGCGGCCTCGATGTCAGCGGGGCTGTTGCTGGCGGGGATCCTGGGGCCGGCACAGGGAGCATAGCCCACCTTGGCGTCCGGCACCAGCTTGCGGATCAGCTTCACGGCGCGGCCGTGGGACAGCATCACCCGGTGCGCCATGGGTACCAGGGAGTGGTTGCCCAGCTTGATGCCCGGAGCGTGAGAATGACCGTCAACCCCAAGGGCATAGCCCAGGCCGATGAAGCACTGGGGCTCGTTGAAGGTGATGAAATTCTTCACCCGGTCCCCCAGGGCCTTCAGCACCACCTCCACATAGTCCAGGTACCACTGGACGCTGTCCGGGTTTTCCCAGGCGCCCTTCGCCTGCAGGGCGGAGGGATAGTCCCAGTGGAACAGGGTGACGAAGGGCGTGATGCCGTGGGCAAGCAGCTCGTCCACCAGGTCGGAGTAGAACTTCAGGCCCTCCTGGTTCACCGCGCCGGTGCCTTCCGGAATGATCCGGGACCAGGACAGGGAGAAGCGGTAGTTTTTGATGCCCAGGTCGGCCATCAGCTGCACGTCTTCCTTCATCTTATGATAGTGATCGGAAGCGACGTCGCCGTTGTGATCCTGATACACCTTGCCGTGGGTGTGGGAATAGTCATCCCAGATGCAGCGGCCCCGGCCGCCCTCAAAGGCAGCGCCCTCAACCTGGAAGGAGGCGGTTGCGGCGCCCCAGATAAAATCCTTGCGGAAGCCCATTGCTTTTCCTCCATTATTTATGGAATATTCTGTCGATGAAGATACACGCTTCACCGGGAAAAGTCAACCGTTTCAGATGAACACATATTTCTCCAGCCGGTCCATGGCCTCCTGCACCAGACGTTTGGGCAGGGCCAGGTTCACCCGGATGGCCCAGGGATCCAGGAAGGCGGTGCCGTCCTGCCAGGCCACGCCCACGTCCCAGCCCCGCTGCAGCAGCTCCATAATGGTGATGCCGTGGCTTTGGCAGAATTCCTCGCAGTGGAGATACAGCATGTAGGTGCCCTGAGGTCGGGCAAAGGTGATCCCCGGGATCCGCTCCAGGCGGTCGCAGGCCTCACTCACATTGCCGGAAAGCACCTGGCACAGCTCATCTGCCCACTCCCGGCCTTCCGGGGAATAAGCCCCCATCAGGGCATACATGGACAGCACGTTCATTTCATTATAGTGGAAGGTGCGGCTGACCCGCTCCACCCGGTCCCGGAGGCGCTGATCATAGATCACGTGATAGCTGCCGATGAGGCCGGCCAGGTTGAAGGTCTTGCTGGGAGCGTATACCGCGATGGTGCGCTGCCGGGCGTCCTCGCTGACGCTTTGGGTGGGAATGTGCCGGCTGCCGTTCAGCAGGATGTCGGACCAGATCTCGTCGGAGATGACGGTGACGTCATACTTTCTGAACAGCTCCATGGCTTGCTCCAGCTCCCACTGCTCCCAGACCCGGCCGCAGGGGTTGTGGGGGCTGCACAGGATAGCCAGGTGGATGTGCTCCCGGCGCAGACGCTCCTCCATGTCGGCGTAGTCCATGCGCCACACGCCCTGGGCATCCCGCTTCAGGGGGCTGTGCTCCGGCACCCGGCCGGTGTCCTCCAGCACGTGGGTGAAGCCGATGTAGGTGGGGCTGTGCAGCAACACCTTTTCTCCGGCGGTGGTGAAGGCCTGGATGGCGCTGGCCACGCAGCCCAGCACCCCGTTTTCATAACCGATATGCTCCGGCTGCAGGCCGCTTACGCCCTTCCGGTCCCGGTGCCAGGCGATGATGGCGTCGTAGTACTCCTGCCGGGGCTCAAAGTAGCCGTACAGGGGATGCTCCGCCCGGCGGATGATGGCCTGGGGAATGGTGGGCACAGTGGCGAAGTTCATGTCTGCCACCCACATGGGCAGGGCGGTGAAGCCCTCCTTCGGCGCCCGGGGCGTCAGGGCCCAGGGCACCTCCCGGCCGATCATATCCACCGCGGTGGCGTCCATGCCGTGCCTCTCCCAGATGGTTTCAAAATCGTATTTCATGGATTTCACTCCTTTGGGGATAATGCCATATCCGGAGTATAGCCGCTCCGCCGCCGCTTTTCAAGCCCGGAGAGAAAAATCCCTGCCTTGACAGACGGCCCGGAATATGGGAAAATAGCCCTGGCAACAGGAGGAAAATCACAATGGAAATCAACCTGGAAATCATCCTGGGCATCGTGGGCTGCGGGCTAATGGCAATTTGCCTGGTGCTGCTGCTGGTGCTGCTTTCCCGGCAGAAGAAAAACGCGGAGAGCGCCGCCACCGGGGTGCAGAACGGGGTCTACGATGTGCTGGACAGTGTGGAGCGGGCCCAGGGGGAAACGCAGCTCAGGCAGCAGGACCTGCGGGAGCACCTGGGAGAGACCCTGGCGCTGATCGGGCAGAACATGGCGGACAACCTGTCGGCGCTTCGGGACCGGCAGGACACCATGCGGGGCGAGGTGAACACGGCGCTGAGCCGCATGGATGCTTCCCTGAACCGGCAGAGCCAGACCATCCTGGCGGGCATGTCCTCCATCCAAAAGGAAAACAATGCCCAGCTGACGGAGATCCGGAAGACGGTGGACGAAAAGCTCACCGAGACCCTGAACGCCCGGCTGCAGCAGAGCTTTGCCCAGGTCAGCGGCGAACTGGAAAAGGTCTACCGGGGCCTGGGAGAAATGCAGAGCCTGGCCTCCAACGTAGGGGACCTGAAAAAGGTGCTGACCAACGTGAAGACCCGGGGCATCTGGGGCGAGGTGCAGCTGGGAGCCATTCTGGAAAGCATCCTGTCTCCCGGACAGTACGGAGAGAACATCGAGGTGGTTCCGGGCAGCCGGGAACGGGTGGAATTCGCCGTGCGGCTGCCGGGAAAGGATCAGGGGAATGTGTGGCTGCCCATTGACAGCAAGTTCCCCCAGGAGAATTATCTGCGCCTGGTGGAGGCCTCCGAGGCGGGGGACAAGGTGGCTATTGAGGAGGCCCGGAAGAGCCTGGCGAAGGACATCCGCCAGCAGGGCAAGGCCATTGCCAAGTACATCCAGTCCCCCTACAGCACGGACTTCGCCGTGATGTTCCTGCCGGTGGAGGGGCTTTACGCCGAGGTAATGCGCACGCCTGAGCTGGCCGCGGCGGTGCAGGAGAGCAACCGGGTGGTCATTGCCGGGCCCAGCACCCTGGCCGCCTTGCTGAATGCCTTACAGATGGGCTTCCGTACCCTGGCCATCGAGCAGCGCTCCGGCGAGGTGTGGAAGCTGCTGGGCACCATCCGGGAGGACTTCTCTTCCTTCCAGGAGGTGCTGAGCCAGACCCAGCTGCGCCTGAACCAGGCCAGCGAAAGCCTGGGCAACGCCTTCCGCCGCTCCGCCAGGATCTCCAGGGACCTGGAGGGCGTGCAGGGGCTGGAAAACGGAGAGGAGCAGGAAGAGCATGTATGACGGAACCCTGGTGCGGCTTCGCGCCTTTGAGCGGGAGGATGTGGAGGACAATCACCGCTTTATGAACGACTACGGGACGCTGCGGGGCATGCTGTCCGGCATTCCCTTTCCCGCCTCCATGGAGGACGAGCAGCAGTGGCTGGGCCAGCAGACCGGCTATTCCCGGGGGGAATACCAGTTTGCCATCGAGGATTTTGACGGGAACCTGGTGGGACGCTGCGGCCCCATCCGGGTGGACTGGAAGAACCGGCTGGCGGAGGTGGCCATCATGGTGGGCGCACCTTACCGGGGCCGGGGCTACGGCAAGGAGGCCATGGCGCTGCTGTGCGACTTCTGCCGGAAGGAAATGAACCTGCACCGGCTGAAGGTGAGCGTGTTTGATTTCAATACCGCCGCCATCCGCTGCTACGAGGCCAACGGCTTCCAAAGGGAGGGCGTGCTGCGGCAGGAGGTCTTCCGGGACGGCGCCTATCACGATGTGGTGCTGATGGGCCGGCTGTTTGACGACTGAGGAGGCATCCCCATGCAATGCTTCAATCCCTACCTTCCCCTGTGGGAATTCATCCCGGACGGCGAGCCCCGGGTCTTCGGAGACCGGGTGTATGTTTTCGGCTCCCATGACGCTGCCCTGAGCGACACCTTCTGCCCGGGGGATTATGTGGCCTGGAGTGCTCCACTTTCCGATTTGGGGAACTGGCGCCGGGAGGGCGTGATCTACGGCCGGGGGGACGACCCCATGAACCGGGACGGCGGCATGTGCCTCTTCGCGCCGGATGTGATCCGGGGCTTTGACGGCCGGTATTACCTGTATTATGTGCTGAGCCAGGCGCATGTGGTGTCCGTGGCGGTGTGCGATACTCCCGCGGGACGCTATCGGTTCCTGGGCTATGTGCGGGACCGGCAGGGAAATCGTCTGGGCGAGCGCCCCGGGGATCAGCCCCAGTTCGACCCCGCTGTGCTGGCGGACAGTGGCGGCGTGTGGCTTTACGGCGGCTACTGCGAGCACGGGAACCGGAGCCGCCTTGGCTGCCAAGTGACCCGGCTGGCGCAGGATATGCTGACGGTGGTCCGGGAGCCGGAGACCATTCTGCCCGGCAGGGAATACGCGGCGGGCACCGAATGGGAAGAGCATCCCTACTACGAGGCGCCCTCCATCCGGAAGAAGGACGGCGAGTATTACCTGGTGTATTCCTCCGCGGAGGGACATGAGCTGTGCTGGGCCTGGAGCGACCGGCCGGAGGGCGGCTGGCGGTACGGCGGCGTGGTGATCAGCAACGGGGATGTGGGCCTTTCCGACGGAAAACGGCGGGACATGGCCGTCTATCCCATGGGGAACAACCACGGCGGCCTGGCGGAGCTGAATGGGCAATGGTACATCTTCTGGCACCGGCACACCAACGGCACCTGGTTCAGCCGACAGGGCTGCGCTGACCCGGTGACCTTCCTCCCGGACGGGAGCATCCGGCAGGCGGCCGTTTCCTCCTGCGGGCTGAATGGCGGCCCGCTGAAGGGCGAAGGGGAATATCCGGCAGCCATCTGCTGCCACCTGACCGCCCCGGGTCTGCCCGGCTTCGTGCCCTATCCCGGCAGCCGGAAGGGACCCAGGGTCACCCGGGAGGGCAGCGCTCCGGAGGCGGCGGATTTCCTTGCCGACCTGGAGGAGGGCACCGTCATCGGGTATAAATCCTTCGATTTTCAGGGGACGGACATGGTGACCCTAACCTGCCGGAGGACAGAGGGCTGCTTTGACATTGCCACCGCCTGGGACGGCCCTTCCCTGGGCAGGGTGGAGGCGGAATTCACAGAGGACTGGCGGGCCTTCCGGGGCAGGGCGGCGCTGCCGGAGGGCGTGCACGGCCTGTACCTGCGTTTCCGGGGAAGGACCGGACAATTGCGCAGCCTGAAGCTGGAAGTCAGCCGGAAATAAATGACAGAGGAGAACGGATATGAGCGTAGAGCATGTGCGTCAGGCCCTGAAGCCCTTTGGGGCGGACGGGCGGATCATTGAGTTTGAGGTATCCAGCGCCACGGTGGAGCTGGCGGCGGCGGCCCTGAACTGCGAGCCGGGCAGGATCGCCAAGACCCTGTCCTTCATGGTGGGGGAGCAGCCGATCCTGATCGTGTTCCGGGGAGACGCCCGGGTCAGCAATCCCAAGTACAAGCAGCGCTTCGGCACGAAGGCCCGGATGATGACCGCCGAGGAGCTGGAGCGCTTCACCGGCCTGCACTTCGGCGGCGTGTGCCCCTTCGGCATCCCGGAGCCGGTGGAGGTGTGGCTGGACGAAAGCCTGAAAGCCTATGAGCTGGTGTATCCCGCCGCCGGGTCGGAGAATTCCGCCGTGCCGGTGACCCTGCCGGAGCTGGAGCGCTTCAGCGGAGCGAAGGGCTGGGTGGATGTGGCCCGGGAGGCGGAGCAGGCATGAGGAAGCAGCTGTCCGTGTTCGTCCTGGCAGCGCTGGCAGGCATGGCCATCGCCATCGGCGGAGCGGTGTATCTTTCCATGGAGTCGAAGCTGGCGGGGGCGCTGCTGTTCAGCGTGGGCCTGTATACCATCTGCGTCCATGGGCTGAACCTGTTCACCGGCAAGGTAGGCTATGCTCCTCTGCAGCCTCCGGCCTACTGGGGCACCCTGGGGATCATCTGGCTGGGAAATTGGGCCGGGACCTGGCTGGCGGCGGAGGCCATGCGGCTCACCCGGGTAGGCGCCGGTCTCGCGGAGAAGGCGGCGGCCCTGTGCGAAACAAAGCTGGCGGATTCGCCCCTGAGCCTGTTCCTGCTGGGCATCTTCTGCGGCATCCTGATGTACGCGGCGGTGGAGGGCTACAAGCGCACCACGAATCCGCTGATCCTTTTCGCCGGGGTCTCCGTGTTCATCCTGTGCGGCTTTGAGCACTGCATTGCGGATATGTACTATTTCTCCATGGCAGGGCTGTGGAGCGGCCGGGCGCTGCTGTACACCCTGGCCATCACGGCGGGAAACGCCCTGGGCGGCATGCTGATCCCCCTGGGCGGAATGGTGAGCAAAGAAAATACTTCGAAATAAAACGGATTCAGGAGGGACAAGGCCATGAGCAACACTTCTTTCCGGAAGACCAAGATCATCTGCACCATGGGCCCGGGGCTCTTTGAGAAGGGCCAGGTGCGGCAGCTGATGCTGGCCGGCATGGACATTGCCCGGTTCAACTTCTCCCATGGCGATTACGAGAGCCATCTGCGCTACTACAACGAGGTGTGTGCCCTGCGGGAGGAGCTGGGGCTGCCCATTGCCACCATGCTGGATACCAAGGGCCCCGAGATCCGCACCGGCTGCTTCGAGGGCGGTAAGGCGCAGCTGAAGGCCGGGCAGGTGTTCGTGCTGACCACGGAGGATATCATGGGCGATGCGAGCCGCTGCTCCATCACCTACCAGGACCTGCCCAAGGATGTGAACGTGGGCAGCTCCATCCTGATCGACGACGGCCTCATCGGCATGACCGTGGAGCGCATCGCCGGCCGTGAGATCTACTGCCGGGTGAACAATGACGGCCTGGTGAAGGATCACAAGGGCATCAATGTGCCCGGCGTTCACCTGACCATGCCCTTCATCTCCGAAAAGGACCGCTCCGACATCCTCTTCGGCATCGAGCATGGGTACGACTTCATTGCCGCCTCCTTCACCCGCACGGCGGAGGATATCCTGCAGATCCGCCACATCATGCAGGAGAAGGGCTGCGACTCCATCCGCATCATCGCCAAGATCGAAAACGCCGAGGGCGTGGCCAATGTGGACGAGATCCTGCGGGTGGCGGACGCCATCATGGTGGCCCGGGGCGACATGGGCGTGGAGATTCCCCTGGAGGATGTGCCCGTGATGCAGAAGATGCTGATCCACAAGTGTGTGGACGCGGGTAAGCCGGCCATTACCGCCACCCAGATGCTGGACCCATGATGAAGAACCCCCGGCCCACCCGGGCAGAGACCACCGACGTGGCCAACGCCATCTATGACGGCACCTCCGCCATCATGCTCTCCGGCGAGACGGCGGCGGGCATGTATCCCATTGAGTCGGTGCAGACCATGGACCGCATCGCCCGGAAGACTGAGGCCAACATCAACTATGTGGAGAATTTCCACAAGGAGCGCTCCGGCATCCACAGCGATGTGACCAGCGCCATCAGCCACGCCACCGTGACCAGCGCCCACGACCTGAAGGCGGCGGCCATCATCACCGTGACCAAGAGCGGCTCCACCGCCCGGCTGATCTCCAAGTACCGCCCCAGCTGCCCCATCGTGGGCTGCACCCCCTCCGAGCAGGCCCGGCGGCAGCTGAACCTGTCCTGGGGCGTCATTCCGCTGCTGATTGAGGAGCAGCAATCCACCGACGAGCTGTTTGAAAGCGCCATCCAGGCGGCGGAAAAGGCCGGCGTGGTGCGGGACGGCGAGCTGGTGGTGCTCACCGCCGGTGTGCCCCTGGGCATCTCCGGCACCACCAACCTGATGAAGGTGCACGTGGTGGGCCACACCCTGGTGCTGGGCCGGGGCGTGTTCGGCGGCAAGCTGACGGCACCCCTGACCGTGTGCGAGGACTACGAATCCGTGAAGGACGTCTTCATGCCCGGCAACATCCTGGTGGCCCGGCAGACCAGCCGGGAGCTGCTGCCCCTGCTGCGCAAGGCGGGCGGCGTCATCCTGGAGGATGAGGACCCCGAGGGTCACGGCGTTATCGCGGCCATGAGCCTGGATATCCCGGTGATCGTGGGCGCGGCGGGCGCCACCGGCATCCTGAAGAGCGGCGCCACGGTGACCATGAACGCGGCGGACGGAACCGTGAACAGCAACTGACGGCATTTTGCCCCTGCCCTCTCCTCCGGAGGACAGGGGCATTTTTTACCCGGGGAAAAGCATTGCATTCCGACCGGGAATCCGGTATAATGTTCCATACAAAAATATCTCAGACAGAGAGGAACTTTTTTTATGAAACGGGAACGCCTGGGAAGCCGGCTTGGCTTCATCATGCTGAGCGCGGGCTGCGCCATCGGCTGCGGCAATGTGTGGAAATTCCCCTGGATGGTGGGCCAGAATGGCGGCGGTGCCTTTGTGCTGGTTTATATCGTTGCCCTGCTTCTGCTGGGCCTGCCTGCCATGACCATGGAATTCGCCCTGGGACGCCCGTCCCAGCCCCCCCCAGTGGGCAGGTACCAGAAGCTGGAAAAGCCCGGCACCAAGTGGCACTGGCACGGAAAGGCAGCCCTGGCGGGCAACATCTGCCTGATGGCCTTCTACACTGTGGTCACCGGCTGGATGATCTATTACTTCGTGTCCTTCCTAACCGGGAACAGCGCCGGACTGACCTTCAGCTCCATGATCGCAAACCCCGGGGTGAACGTGGGCTACCTGTTCGTGGCCATCCTGATCTGCTTCGTGGTGCTGACCTTCAACCTGTCCGGCGGACTGGAGAAGGTCACCAAGGTGATGATGAGCCTGCTGCTGGTGCTGATGATCGGCCTGGCCGTCAAGAGCTTCCTGCTGCCCGGCGCCGCCGAGGGCATCCGCTTCTACGTGGTGCCTGATTTCTCCAAGCTGACCCCCAAGGTCATTGTGGCCGCCATGAACCAGGCCTTCTTCTCCCTGTCCATCGGCATTGGCAGCATGGCCATCTTCGGCAGCTACATCGGCAAGGACCGCTCCCTGCTGGGAGAATCCGTGAACGTGATCGCCCTGGATACCTTCGTGGCCCTGATGGCGGGCTTCATCATCTTCCCCACCTGCTATTCCTTCAACCTGGAGGTGGGCGCCGGTCCCGGCCTTCTATTCAATACCATGACCACCGCCTTCAACAACATGGAGGGTGGCCGGGTCTGGGGCACCCTGTTCTTCCTGTTCATGGTGTTTGCCGCCCTGTCCACCGAGCTGGCGGTGTGCGAGAACATCCTGGCCTGCGTCCGGGAGCTCACCGGCTGGGATCGGAAAAAGGGCTGCCTGGTGTGCGGCATCGGCCTGTTCCTGGTGTCCCTGACCACCGCCCTGGGCTACAGCGTGCTGCATTTCCATCCCTTCGGGGAGGATTCCGCCTGGCTGGATCTCTGGGACTTCATCGTCAGCAACAACCTGCTGCCCCTGGGTGCCCTGATCATCTGCTTGTTCTGCTGCTCCGACCGGCTGGGCTGGGGCTGGAAGAGCTTCTGCGCGGAGGTTAACGCGGGCAAGGGCCTGAAGGTGCGGGACTGGATGAAGCCGGTGTTCAAGTTCTTCGTCCCCGTCGCCATTCTGGTTGTGTATATTATCGGGCTGGTCACCTTCAGCTGGAACTGAGTTCGGGAGCAAGCATTATGTCGAGATTTTTGCCGATCCACCAGGCGGAGGATCTGGTGGGCCTGGTGGACTATGTGGGGATCCTGCCCTTCTTTCCCTGCGGGATTCCCGGCTGGTCCCTGGAGGAGAACTGCGATGCCTCCGTGTGGTTTACCGACCGGGACGGTCCCTGGGAATGGAAGGGCAGCCTGACCGCGGAGGGCCGCCTGGTGTACGGCCGGTTTTTCCAGGGAAAGAACGTTTTCGTCAGCCGGAGTCTTTTCCCGGAGCTGGCCAATTACCGTCGGGACGGTTACGATTTTGAGGGCTTTTATGAGGACGGCCTGGCTCCCTTCAAGGACAAGAAGCTGATGACCTGCCTGGAAAGGGGCGGCGCCATGCAATCCAGGCAGCTGCGGAAGGAATGCGGCGTGGACAAGGGCTACGATGCCTGCCTGGCCCGGCTGCAGATGGGCACCTGGGTGGTGAACCGGGATTTCGTGTATTCCCGGGATAAGCAGGGCCGGCCCTATGGCTGGGGGAACGCCCTGCTGGACCTGCCGGAGCGGTTCTTTGGGGAGGAGTGGCTGGAGCAGGCGGAGAAGCACTCTGCCGCCGAGTCCCTGGACATCCTGCTGGACCGGCTGAACGGCATTATGCCGGACATCGGCCGGGAGCGCTTCGCCCAGGCGCTGAAGAAATAAATCAACCGATTGATTTTAGCTTCGATTCGGAATCGATTCAGGAGGAAAAACGGATGAAGAAAACGCTGCTGCGGCTCGTTGCCCTGGCGCTGGCCCTGGCGCTGCCGGTCATCGCCCTGGCGGATCACGGCGTGGAGTGGGAGTATGAGGCGGACACCGCCTTTTCCTACACGGTGGATTCCATCACCCTGACCCCGGAGAATTTCCCGGCGGTGGAGCAGGATGTGCTGTCCGGCGTGAAGGACCTGCTGGACATCACCGCCCTGAAGGGTGATTTCGCCTTCCTCCATACGGACGAATTTACCATCGGCAATACCTTCCGCCTGCGGGCCACCCTGGAGCTGAACGGCGACGCCGACAGCGATACCCAGCTGGAGCTTTATGGTGTGGATTCCCACTATTATGTGGAGAGTAGCCTGCTGGGCTCCAGCCGGGTGATGCTGAATATCGAGTCCCTGCTGGAGTTCGCCATGAAGGCCTACTACCACCTGGAGCTGCCTTTGCAGTATACCGCCCTGCTGGTGGCTCCCTACGCCACCACCGGCGCCTTCCAGGTGTTCAGCTTTCCGGCCCAGGAGCTGCTGAAGGCGGAGGATGGCCTGATCTCCCGGGAAAATGTGGTGCGCATGGCGGAGTTTGTGGAGGATGTGGTGAACAATCCCCTGCATGCCCGGCTGTATGACTGGGACGCCCTGGACGAAGCCTCCGCGGCGGCCCTGATGGCCAGCTATGTGGGCAGCGCCCAGTCCTTCAACGGCTGGCTGACCGCCCTGCTGACGGAAAACGGACTGCTGGATGAGGTGAAGGACTTCCTGGGCAGCCTGAGCACCTGGGCAGAGAAGATTTTGGGAGATTCCGAGGGCATCCGCTGCACCGCGGCGGAGGGCAGGACCGTGTGGCAGGCGGGAGACACCGTGCTGCTGACGGAGACGGACGCCGGCTGGAGCCTGACCCTCCCGGATGTGCTGGAGGGCTGCGGCCTGACGGTCACCCTGACCCGGGAGGAGCAGGGCCTGCGGGGCGAGATCAGCTGGAAGAGCGAGGAACGCACCCTGCTGGAAGGGAGCCTGCAGCTGCAGGGCATCCCGGAGGCGCTGCCCTTCCAGGGAAAGCTGCGGGGCGAAATCAGCCTGACCGGTGAGGCCTGCGGCACCATCGACCTGGGAGCCGAAATCACCGGCGAGGGCGATGCCTGGAGCCTGAGCGTGTTCAGTGCCTCCGAGCCGGAGAAGCAGTACCTGGCCGCCGCCGGCACCTGGCAGGACTGCCGCCCCAGCATGATCAGCTTCTACTATGACCAGGGGGACGACCCCAACACCCTGAACCTGCTCTCCGTGAACGACACCACCCTGCCCCAGTTCATCAACAGTGTGAAGAGCCCCCTGATCCGGGGTGCCCTGAAGCTGGGCAGCGCCGTGCCCGCATCCACCTACGAGAGCCTGTTCCGCTTCCTGGAAAGATATAACATCCTGGACGTGCTCAGCGGCGGGTTCAGGGACTGAAAAATGCTTTTCTGCCGCAGGCATCTTGAAGCCCTCTCAGGCGCTGCGGCGCCAGCTCCCAGGGACGCCCTCTCAGGCGCTGCGGCGCCAGCTCTCCCAAAGGGAGAGCGTTGGGATAAAGTTACTTAAGCCTATCGCTCCCCCTTTGGGGGAGCTCCCGCCGCAGCGGGTGAGAGGGCGGCGTGACGGGACAGTGCAGGTCGCAGAAACGAATACATATGTTAATCGGGAAGGAAGAGCTTAATTTGCGCAACAACCCAGTCATGAAAAACAACGCAATGCTGGAACGGGCAAAAGAGCTTCGCCGGGACATGACACCTCAGGAGAAGCAGCTATGGTATCACTTTTTGCAGCACTATCCCACCAAGGTTTACAAGCAAAGAATTATAGATTCCTTTATTGCTGATTTTTACTGTTCAGCTGCGCGGTTGGTCATCGAAGTAGATGGCAAGCAACATTACACAGAGCAGGGACTGGCTTACGATGAGCAGCGGGCCGCCATTATTTCGCGGTACGGAATTGAGGTAATCCGCTTTACCAATCAGGAAATTGACGAAAAATTCAAGCTTGTTACTGAGAAGATTGACTTGAAAATTCGGGAGAGAGTTATAAAATGCAAAGAGGAAGAAGAGCAGCTTGAAAAAATGATCCAGGGGTTAAAGAAGTGATTATTTCAGGGAACGGCACTGGCACCCCGAGCCCTCTCAGGCGCTGTGGCGCCAGCTCCCAGGGATGCCCTCTCAGGCGCTGCGGCGCCAGCTCCCAGGGATGCCCTCTCAGGCGCTGCGGCGCCAGCTCTCCCAAAGGGAGAGCGTTGGGATAAAGTTACTTAAGCCTATCGCTCCCCCTTTGGGGGAGCTCCCGCCGCAGCGGGTGAGAGGGCGGCGCGGCGGCACGGTGCAAGCTACGGGGAAGCGACGGCCCATCCAAGAGGGCAGCGCGGCGGCACGGTGCAAGCTACGGGGAACCGACGGCCCATCCAAGAGGGCGGCGCGGCAGCACGGTGCAAGCTGCAGGAACTCCTGATATCGCACCGGTAGAAACACAGGCAAAGCATTCTGCAAGGAGGCACCCATGTTCAAAGACGGAAAGGCAAAACGGTATCTGCCCTGGGCCCTGACCGGGTTCGCGGCGATCAGCCTGAGCATCCTGTTCTATTTCCTGCTGAATATGCTGGACAACGCCGGGGATTTTTTCGCCGACCTGAAGCTGGCGCTGCGGCCCATCATCATCGGCATGGTGATCGCCTACTTGCTGCGGCCCATGTGCAACCGGCTTTTTAGCCTGCTGAACAAGCTGTTCAAGGGAAAGAATGAAAAGGCGGCCAACATCCTCGCCGTGGCATTGAGCGCCCTGGTGGGCGTGCTGCTGGTCTATGTGCTGATGATCCTGGTCGTCCCTCAGGTGTACACCAGCATCATCTCCCTGCGCCGCACCCTGCCCAGGCAGGCGGAAGAGATCATGGCTGAACTGCGGATCAGGCTGGTGAATTATCCGGATGCCGTCGTGGCGGCGGAGGAAAGCTATGCCAAGCTGAAGAGCTGGCTGGATAACTTCATCACCGAGGTGGTGCTGCCCAACCTGGGCGACATCGTGGATGGCGTGACCACCGGCTTCAGCATGGCGCTGGATGGCCTGGTAGGCGTGGTGGCGGCTGTGTATCTGCTGCTGGCCAGGAAAAAGTATGCCAAGGGCTGCGAAAAGATCATCCGGGCGGTGTTCAAGCCCCGGGCTGCGAACCGCATCATGAAGGAAGTCATCCATGTGGACCGGAAGTTCGGCGGCTACATTAACGGCAAGCTGCTGGACTGCCTGATCATCGGCGTGGCCGCGTACGCCTTCAACATGATCGCCGGCATTCCCAGCGCCCTGCTGGTGGCGGTGCTCATCGGCGTGTTCAACATTATTCCCTTCTTCGGCCCCATCATTGGCGGCGTGATCGTGATCCTGCTGGTGCTGATCCAGAGCCCCATCAAGGCCCTGTACCTGGGCATTTTCGTGCTGATCCTTCAGCAGATCGACGGCAATATCCTGGGCCCCAGGATCCTGGGAGACTCCACCGGCATCAGCGGCTTCTGGGTCATGTTCTCCATCCTGCTCTTCGGCGGCCTGTTCGGGGTCGCGGGCATGGTGATCGGCGTTCCCCTGTTCGCCGTGATCTACGATCTGCTCCGGGACCTGATCTACCTGGGGCTGAAGCGCAACGGCCTGAGCCCGGACCTGACGCCTTTGGCGAAAAAATCCGAAGAAAAAGAAGAATCAACCGAAAAATAAAGGGAAGCTCGCCGAAGATGACTTTTCCCTTGACAAACCCGGGAATCTGTGGTAACATCGGCATCGGTTTGAAGAAACCTGTGCCTGAGACAGCCGGTATCCCCCAAGGGATTCAAGGGAGAAGCTGCAATGCTTGTCCGCCTGCCGAGGTGTGAAGGATCGAATGCATGATAGCAATGCTCATCCCTTGCGCCGCGCAAGGGTTTTCTTTATTCACAACCGTGAAGGAGGTGCGATAGGAATGAGCAAGGAATATGCACACAAGGTGCCCGCTGCCAAGGAGGCTGCCGTTGCTGACATCGTGGAGAAGCTGAAGAACAGCAAGTCCGTGGTGATTGCCAGCTACTCCGGCCTGACCGTGGCCCAGGTGACCGAGCTGCGTGCCAAGTGCCGTGCTGAGGATGCCCACTACTGCGTTCTGAAGAACCGTCTGGTGAAGCGTGCTCTGGACGAGGTTGGCATCACCGGTATGGACGATCTGCTGAACGGCCCCAACGCCTTCATCTTCGGCATGAAGGATGAGGTGTCCGCCCCCAAGATCGTGAGCGACTTCATTGAGAAGAACAAGCTGGAGTGCCTGAAGATCACCGGCGGTATCGTGGAAGGTGCCGCTGCTGACGCCAAGGCCGTTTCCGCCCTGGCCAAGATGCCCAGCCGCGAAGAGCTGCTGGCCACCATGGTGGGCTGCCTGGTTTCCCCCGTTTCCGCTCTGGTCGCTGTGCTGGACGAGATCGCGGAGAAGAAGCAGGAGGTCGCCTGATCGCGGCTGCCTGACCCTGAGCCGCCTGAGGGCGGCATGACAAGAATTGAAGAAGAAGGAGGTCAATTACAATGACCATTCAGGAAATCATTGATGCCATCAAAGAGATGAAGCTGACCGAGGTGAAGGAACTGGTCGACGCCATGAAGGAAGAGTTCGGCGTGACCGGTGCTATCGCTGTTGCCGGTGGCGCTGCCCCCGCTGCTGCCGCTGCTGCTGAGGAAGAGAAGACCGAGTTCGACGTGGAGCTGACCGAGGCCGGTTCCGAGAAGATCAAGGTCATCAAGGTGGTCCGCGAGGTCGTGTCCGGCCTGGGCCTGAAGGAAGCCAAGGAGATCGTCGAGGCTGCCCCCAAGATCATCAAGGAAGGCGTTTCCAAGGAAGATGCCGCCAAGATCAAGGAGCAGTTCGAGGCTGTTGGCGCCAAGGTCACCATCAAGTAATCACTGCTTGCAAAAAGGACTCCGCTGTGCGAAAGCATGGCGGAGTTTTTGTTTACCTGTGACCGGGAGGGAAGGGACGGCAGACGAGGGAAACAGATGAATTACGGTTACGTCCGGGTTTCCTCCCGGGATCAGAACGAGGAGCGCCAGCTGATCGCCCTGCGGGAGGCCGGCCTGCGGGCAAGGCGCATCTATACCGACAAGCAGAGCGGCAAGGATTTCGACCGGCCGGAATATTTGCGGCTGAAGAAAAGGCTGAAGTCCGGCGACACCCTTTTTGTGAAGAGCATCGACCGGCTCGGCCGGAACTACAGGGAGATCCTGCAGCAGTGGCAGGAGATCACCAAGGACATTGGCGCCGACATCGTGGTGCTGGACATGCCGCTGCTGGACACCCGCAACAAGAAGGATCTGGCCGGTACGCTGATCGCCGATATTGTGCTGCAGCTGCTCAGCTATGTGGCGGAGACGGAGCGGGACTTTATCAAGCAGCGGCAGAAGGAAGGCATTGCCGCCGCCAAGGCCCGGGGCGTGCGCTTCGGCAGGCTTCCGGCAGCAAAGCCGGATGGATACGAAGCGTGTCGGGAGCAGTGGAAGGCCAGAAAGCTGTCCGCCAGGGCTGCGGGGAAGAGGCTGGGCGTGGCGCACACCACCTTCATCGGGTGGGTGAGGGAGGAAGATAAGGCCAATGTGACGGGTAAGTGAAGAAAATTTGCTGTGCGGGTGGTGCGAAAGGTAGACTCCACACACCACGACCGAACATACCCTGATATAACCATTTTGATGGAAGATCCGGTAAGAATCCCGTGGCGAAGCGCCACTGACAGGAGTTTAGCACAACTGGTGTGAAAAGTCTGCTTTTCGCACCAGTCTCAGAGAAAACAGGAAAGAAGTGAATGCACGGGGTGAATGTTGAATTCCTTGCCAGCCGGAAAAGGCTGCAAAGACGCAGTGTCAGGTATGCCATTCTCTCTGCGTTGTTGACGATGATTCTGCTCGTTGGAGCCGGATGCACAATAGTCGACCCGGGGGCTTCGCTAAGCGGATAGACCAAGGAAGCATACAACAGTATTGTGGGCTGCACTAGCTTCTCCAACATGAAGGAAGTGGAGGTACTTTCCGGCCGGATATAGGGAGCATTTCTCTACTGCTATCTGTACACAAAAAGTTCAAGCGGCTGGTCAGACTACCAGATGTATCAGCTCAGTAAGCACGGAGGCGCATATGTTAGCAAAATTTACACTTCTATTTACACGCTGACCGATGCAGACCGTTGCTTGGCGGATGGTTATCTCGATCTAAGTGCCTTGAACAGCGCACTGGCCCAGCACTATGGGTCAAACAATACAAAATCCTCATATACCTCAAGTTCGAAAGGAGCGAATACAAACATGCAAGGTGCAGCAGTCTTTGGACTCGCGGTTGGAGCCATCCTGATCCTGGCTTTCCATTTCATCCTCTGTTCTCAGGCGAGTGATGTGGCGCAGGAGAAGGGCTTTGACAAATCTACCTGGTTCCACATGTGCTTCTGGACGGGGCCGATTGCCTTTATCATTGTCGCTGCCATGCCGGATATGAAGCTGCGGGAACAGCAGCGGGAAATGATCCGGCTGCAGGAAAAGACCGTGGCGCTGCTGGAAAAGGGCGCCGCAAGCCCTGTGGGCTCCGGGAAGCATGAAGAACAGGAGCAGGCTTACTTTACGGACCTGCCGAGCCTATAAAGGGAGAGAACAGCAATGAGTGAACGTTACAAGCGCCTTGCGATACTGCAGGGCAACCTGGTTCAGGCAGGGTCGCCGGTGCTTCTGGCGGCGGGCGCTCTGCTGGGAGACACGGTGACTGGCAGGGTACTGGCCCAGCTGAAGTTCCAGAATATCGGCACAGTGGCCATTTCCGCGGTGAAGGTGGTGCTTACCTGCCAGGATGCCATGGGAGTGCCTGCCAAGGACAGCGTGGCCTATCAGTATGCGGATCTGGCGGCGGAGCCCTCCGCGACCTTCGGCGAAAGGAACGCGATTCCGCTGCCGGACGCGAACATCAGAAGAGCTCAGGTGGTTGTGACAGACGTTCTTCTTGCCAACGGGGAAATCCTGCATTTCGAGGAGACGGATGTGCCCGAGGCGCTTCCCGAAAACTGCAGCGATTTGACCCCGGAACAGCTGAGGCAGCTCCAGCGGGATGGCCTGTCCAGGGCAGTGACCACGCCCCAGAGGGCCGGTGGCTTCTGGCAGTGCGCCTGCGGCACCTGGAACCTGGGCAGGATCGGCCGCCGCTCCAGGGGAGGCGGGCAGAAGTGCTGCCTGTGCCATGTGGATGCCGTTCAGCTTTTTGACATGGCGGATCCGGCGCTGCTGGACGAGCATATTGCCGCCTATAAGGAGGAGCGCCGCCTGAAGGCTGAGCGGGAAGCTGCGGAGCAGGCGGAAAGGGACAGAATCCGGGAAGAGCAAAAAAGAATCGCGGAGGAAGAGGCCCGCATAGAGGCCCGCAAGAAAAGGAAGCAGACGATCATCATTGTGGTTACGGTGCTTTTGCTGATCGCTGCGGCGCTTGTTTATGTCCTTGTGATCAAGCCGAACAATGATTATACCAATGCCGTGCAGTTGATGGAGGAAGGCAAGTATCAGGAGGCATCGGAGACTTTTGTCGCCCTGGGGAACTACAAGGATGCCGCTGACCGAATCGGTGAGCCGTATTATGAGCAGGGCAGGGCGCTGATAGCAGCCGGTGATCCGGCAGGGGCCGAACAGGTATATGAGGAAGCCGTGACAGCCTTTACTGCCCTGGGCGATGCTGCGGCTGATCTGGTGAGCGAGCCCTACTATGTTGAGGCGGAAGCCATGATGGCGGCAGGATATTACGCCCGTGCATCGGAAGTTTTTGCAAAAGCCGGGGAATACAAGGATGCTGCCAGCCGTGTGAATGAGCCCTTCTATGAGCAGGGCAAGGCGCTGATGGCAGCCGGAAGCTATGAAGAAGCAATTGGGGCCTTTACAAAGGCAGATGGGTATGGGGACTCGGCAGATAAGATTGCCACATGTCAGGGTGTCCTCAATGACCAGGCATATTCTGCGGCAGTAGAATTGTTGAGTGAAGGAAAGTATCAGGAAGCCTCAAATGCTTTTGCTGCGCTGGGTAATTACAGCGACGCTGCCAGCCGTGTGAATGAGCCCTTCTATGAGCAGGGCAAGGCGCTGATGGCAGCCGGAAGCTATGAAGAGGCGATTGCTGCTTTCACGAAGGCGGATGGGTATGGGGACTCGGCTGAGCAAATTTCAGCATGCCAGGGCACCCTGAATGAGCAGGGTTATGCTGCGGCTGAGACGTTGCTGAGCGAAGGAAAGTACCAGGAAGCCTCAAACGCATTTGCAGCGCTGGGTAATTACAGCGACGCTGCCGCCCGTGTGAATGAGCCCTTCTATGAGCAGGGCAAGGCGCTGATGGCAGCCGGAAGCTATGAAGAGGCGATTGCTGCTTTCACGAAGGCGGATGGGTACAGCGATTCTGCCACGCAAATAACAGCTTGCCAGGAGGCAATAAAGGAGCGGGAATACAACAAGGCGAAAGCGCTGATGGATGCCGGAGCGTACGAAGAAGCGATCACGGCATTTGAGGCGCTGAACGGGTACAGCGATTCGGCCACGCAGATTCAAGAAGCCAAGTACCAGCAAGCAGCCAGCCTGACCGCGGAAGGGAAATACACCGAAGCATATGCCGTGTATGCTACAATTTCCGGCTATAAGGATGTTGACAATCTGGTCAAGCAGGATGAAAATCTTT
>R11__coassemble_610_pt1 | contig 22681 bp, 23 predicted proteins | sample R11__metabat2_high_PE_049 | metagenome-assembled genome bin R11
AGTTGGCATTGTCCGGACGTTTGTTGGAACGAACGATCAGAAGCTCCCTGCTGTCCCCGACCTTTTCCACACGATAGTCCGCCTTATTGTCTGTAGGCTTTACAAAAGCGTTTTTGGCATTGTACTTTCTTGCGCTTTCCAGCAGTTCTTCCGCACTCTTTGCCGGTTTCCCCGACATCAGGTTCATAGCCGTTCTGGCCAGTCTGGCTGTGATGCTCATCGATTCCGTCCCTCACTGATTGGTATATCGAGTTGTATCCGCAATCAGGAAATCACAGCATGACGCTCCTTTTCCCAGCGTCCCCGTTCTTCTCCACAACAGCTTCGGATGCAGGTTGCCATACTTGGCATCATCACTGTCGCAGAACGCTCTGTTCAGCTCCAGGCAATGATATTTCTGACACATCGCATAGTAGGGGCATCTGACGATATCAAATCGTGCAACTGCCGGATCATTTTTTTCCGGCATCCGGTATTCAAAGCCTGCCTCCGGGCTGAAGTCCCGCAGGGAATTCTTGACAAAGCCGGCCGGATAGCGGTGATAATTTCCGAACAGGTGAAGCCACACGGAAAACACCTTGAAGCCCTTGCCCGACATTCCCACAAAAAAATCCGAGACCAGGTCCACCGCTGCCTCTTTTTCCATTCCATGAGTAAGCAGCGTCTCATACACAGCGATCGCGGGAAAGATGCACATGTTCGTGTGCTTCTTCATTGCTTTGGGGATCTCCCGATTTTCCTCGCAAAGCCGTTCAAAACGAGCTTCAGCTTCCTTCCTGACCTGTTTGTATTCAGATGAAGCATATTTGGCTTTGGCATGCCGCAAAAGCATTCCGGTAATGAGATTCATTCCTTTTATTCCTCCTTGAAATCAACACGGCATTCTTTCAAATCAAGCCCTCCAGCCTTCAATGGCCGCCCGGCAAATACGGTCGATCTCCTCCCGGGCCGCTTTGCACTCCTTCGGATATTGCCTCTCAATCTCCCACATCCTGCCGAACAGGAATTGCGAGCCGACCGGCAGCAGCTTCTTCACCATGCCCTGGGGAAACTGGTAATGGGAGCACTTTGGAAAAACATGGATGTCGATGCCGTATGGGTAATTCGCACCCCGGAGACGCTTCTCCAAGCGGCGGGCCATGGCGCCGCTGTCACAGCCGGTATCCGTATCCGAGCCGAAGGCGCAGATATGGGCATGGGAGCGCTCCACCGGCAGAAGGGTTTCCTCAAAGCCTGGCAGCGACTCGTAAAACCTGCATAGGTCCAGCGCATCCACAAAGTTCTTCTGGCCCTTCCCCATCCGCAGCAGCTCACCCATCCGCTCCGCCGTAAGATTCGTGGGGCAATAGGGCACCTGCCTGCCCTGCCAGGTGAACATGGAACAGCCGGGTGCTGGGCGCATACCGATGCTGACGGTGTTGTCCATGTAGAAGCCCTCGGTGTTGTAATCCTCGGTGGCGAAGGCAAGCACCAGGGTCAGCTCGGGGATGTAGCTCGCCGCGGCCAGGGACACCAGGGCCGTGGTGGACGCCCCGGCAATCCCCACCCGGGTGCTGCCGTTCTGCAGGAGCCACCGGGCCATATCCCGGATGCGCTCCAGGGGAAAATCATGCCAGCCGTCATAGGGCTTTCCATCCAGGGCCGGGATAAAGGTGGCGGCGTTGCAGCCACTGCCATGCACGAATTTGATGGCGGCTTTGGTGATCACACCCGTGTCCGTCGCGCCGCCCAGCGCCACAATGATGGTCTTGTCCGTTGCTTTTTTGTTGGGCCAGTAGTGCCAGCTGAAATTACCGCATTGAATGGTTTGACTCGTCATGTGGCTGCGCCCTCTTTCCCCGTTTTACGATATCATCTTCCGGCTGTGCCGGAAAAATCATTAGCAGCAGCTAACATGGTTAGTATAGCATAACCTGTTTCAAATTTATAGGGGGAAAACAAAAAAATTCCCTGACGTCCTTTCATTTGGACGTCAGGGAAATCCGGAAACCGTCAGACACCGGAATAGCAGCTGTAGCCGCCGTCCACAGGCAGGATCACGCCGGTAACGAAGCTGGCTGCCTTGTCGCTGACCAGGAACAGCATAGCCCCGATCAGCTCACGCAGGTCCCCCTGGCGGCCCATGGGAGTCGCGTTGATGATTTTCGCTGCCCTGGGCTTGGGCGTTCCATCCTCATTGTACTGCAGGGTGTGGTTCTGCTTCGTCTCAAAGAAGCCGGGAGCCAGGGCGTTCACCCGGACGCCGCTCTTAGCCAGGTAGGTGGCCAGCCACTGGGTGTAGTTGCTGACGCCCGCCTTGGCGCCGGAATAGCCGGGAATGCGGGTCAGGGGCAGAATGGCACTCATGGAGGAAATGTTCAGGATGTTGGCACCCTCCTGACCGATCATCAGGGGCAGCAGGAGCTTGGTGGGCAGCCAGGTTCCCCGGAGGTTCACATCGTATTCCCGCTGGATCTCCTCCGCAGGAACCTCAAAGTAGCTGCGCTCGCCGTGATCCGCCAGCTGGTCCTCCTGTACCGTTGCGGGACGCATGGTGCCGCCGGCGCAGTTGATCAACAGATTCAGCCGGCCATATTTTTCCTGAATCCAGTCCTTCACCCTGTTCATGGCCGCTTCATCCGTCACATCCGCCGCCACAAAATCCGCCAGGCCGCCGCCATCCACGATTTCCTTCGCAGTCGCCTCGGCGGTTGCCGGATTCCTGCCCAGAATGATCACCGTGGCGCCGCAGGCAGCCAGGGCCCGGCTGAACATGCCGCCGATACCGCCATTGCCGCCGGTAACCAGGGCCACCCTGTCTGTCAAATCAATGGTAAAGGGAATATCAAATGCGTAGGGCATGACAAGCGCCTCCTTCAAAAGGGAAAATCCCCGCCGCTGGGCGGCGGGGACGGGATTCATGACAGGATCAGAAAATTACTGATACTGAGCGGGATACTGGATCTGAGCACCGGCGTACTCCAGAGGCCAAACGGTCTTGAACTCGCCGTCCTGCACCTGGGCGATAGCCACAGAGGCGTAGGAGTTGTTGTGATAGTGCATGGTGCCGTCCACTTCGTAGTCCTCGAAGTCGATGGCGGCATAGGGCAGGATGATCTCAGAGCCGCCGGGGAAGGACTCGGTGATGGTCAGGTTCTCCAGGGCTTCCTTCACGGCGGGGCCATCGGTGGTGCCGGCCAGCTCGAAGGCAGTCTTGTAGATCCAGATCACGGTGTAGGACTCAGCGGAGTGGCCGTTCATATCCACGCCATACTCTTCCTTGAAGGCGGCGTTGATTTCCTGGCCCTTGGTCAGGTCGGCATTCCATTCCACGACGGTGGCGATACCGTTGGAGATGCCTTCGGTAGCGGGCACATAGGACACATCGGCGAAACCGTTGGCCTTGGCCACCACGAACTCGGGCTTGTAATCCTGCTCCTGCAGGGTCTTGGTGAACAGGATGGCGTCGGCGATGTAGCTCTCGCACAGCACGGCGTCGGCGTTGGCGTTCTTCAGGGTCAGGACCTCAGAGGTCAGGTCAGCGGCGCCGCCCTGATACTCCACGGTGCAGATGATCTCCATGTTGTACATGGGAGCATAGATGTTGGCGCAGCGGATCAGCTCCTGGCCGATAGCGGAGTTATCGGCGAAGATGGACACGGTCTTGACTTCCTTGCCGGTCTGAGCGGACTGCTCGGACAGGTACTTGAACATGTCTTCCACATAAACGGAGTTCATGGGGCACATCCGGAAGAAGTACTCGTAGTTGTTGGTGGACAGGCTGTCCAGGGTGGAGATAGCGGTGATCAGCGGGATCTGATAGTCCTCGCACACCTGAGCCACGATGTCGGTCAGGGTGGACTGATGGCAGCCCATGATGGCCACGACGTGGTCCTCGGTGATCAGCTTCTCAGCCAGGGAACCGGCAACCTTCGCGTCGCCCTGGGTGTCGCCGCGGACGATCTCGATCATCTTGCCGTTCACGCCGCCGGCGGCGTTGATCTGCTCCACGGCGAAATCGATGCCGCGCAGGATGTTGGTGCCGATGGCAGCCTTGTCGCCGCTCAGAGCGTACATGGCGCCGATCTTGATGGTGTCCTCTTCAGCCACAGCCACAGAGGCGGAGCAGAAGACCATGGTCGCCAGCAGAGCGACGCACAGCAGGACGGAAACCAGCTTCTTCATAGGAAACCCTCCTTTTTATTTTTCAACGGCATTCCGCCGCGAAAATCAAATGCCCAGATAGGCCTTCTTCACGTGCTCGTTGACCTTCAGCTCTTCGGCGGTGCCCTCCAGGGAAACACGGCCGTTCTCGATCACATAGCCCCGGTCAGACACGGCCAGCGCCTTGTTCACGTCCTGCTCCACCAGAATGACCGACAGCCCCTCGGACTTGGCCATGGTGTGAGCCACGTTCAGAATGTCATCCACGATGTTGGGGGCCAGGCCCAGAGACGGCTCGTCCAGGATCAGCAGCTTGGGCAGGCCGATCAGGGCCCGGGCCACAGCCACCATCTGCTGCTCGCCGCCGGAAAGGGTACCGGCCGCCTGCTTGGTGCGCTCCTTCAGCTTCGGGAACCACTTGTAGCAGAATTCCAGGGACTCGGGCAGCTTCGCCTTGGCCTCCTTGGAGAAGGCACCCAGCTCCAGGTTCTCATACACCGTCATTTCGGTGAACAGCTGGCGGCCTTCAGGCACCTGCACGATGCCCGCGTCCAGGATGGCCCGGCTCTTCTTGCCGCACAGCTCCTGCCCGTTCAGCACCACGCTGCCGCTGATGGGCTTGATCAGTCCGGTGATGGCACGCACAGCCGTGGTCTTGCCCGCGCCGTTGCTGCCCAGGATGGCGATGACCTCGCCGTCATCCACCCGGAAGGAAGCGTCCCACAGAATGTGAACGGAGCCGTAACCGGCATTCAGATTTTTTACCTCAAACATTCTGTCCGTCCTCCTTCTTGGTGCCCAGATAGACCTCCATGACGTAGGGATCGTTCATGACTTCATCAGGGGTGCCCACGGCGATCTTTTCACCATGGTGCAGCACGATGACCTTTTCGCACAGGGAAACCACGGCCTTCATGATGTGCTCGATCAGGAAAATGGTCACGCCGCTTTCGTTGATCTTGCGGATCAGGTTGATGGCTTCCTCGGTCTCCGCGGGATTCAGGCCGGCCATGCACTCGTCCAGGAACAGCATTTCCGGCTGCTCCGCCAGAGCCCGGGCCATCTCCAGCCGCTTCTGGTCGGGCGTACCCATTTCCCTGGCCAGCACATTCCGCTTGCCGTACAGTCCGGTGAACTGCAGCACGTCCGTGGCAATTTCCCGGGCTTCCTTCAGGCTCTTGGCCTTGTGCCTGCCGAAGAAGGCGCTGGAGGCCACGTTATCCAGCACGGTCAGGCTGCCCAGGGGCTTCATGATCTGGAAGGTGCGGGCGATGCCCATATCCGCATACTCATAGGCCCGCTTGTTGGTGATGTCCTGACCCTTGTAGATGATCTTGCCGGATGTGGGCGGATAGTAGCCGCAGATCATGTTGAAGGTGGTGGACTTGCCGGCGCCATTGGGGCCGATCATGCCGGTAATCTTGCCCTCCTCCACCTCGAAGGATACATCAGAGACGGCCTTCAGTCCCTTGAAGGACTTGGTCAGGCCCTGAACCTCAATGATGGTGTTGCTCATACTGCCTTCACGCCTCCTTCGTCTTCTTCCCGTTCCTTGCCCAGCACCTTGTACACCAGCCAGTTCTTCAGCTTGCTGTGGTTATACCAGCCCAGGATACCGGTGGGCCGGAAGCGGATCACCAGGATCAGGGTGATGGCGTACAGGATCAGGTTGATGCCGGGGAGAATGCCGCCGAACTGGTTCCGCAGCCACTCGGACAGCGGGATCAGGATGATGCCGCCCACCAGCGGGCCCTCCACGAAGGCGGAGCCGCCGATGATGGCGGGAAGCACGAATTCCACGGACTGGCTCTGGAGCATGATGTCCGGGTCAATGTAGCGGTAGTAGTTGGCGTAGAAGAAGCCGCACAGGCCGGCCACCATGGCGGAAATCACCACGGCGATGACCTTGTACTTCAGGGGCTTGATGCCGATGGCGGCGGCAACGTCCTCATCCTCGCGGATGGTCTTCAGGGCGAAGCCCAGCTTGGAATTGTCGATCCACTTCATCAGCAGGTATACGCCCACCAGGATGATGAAGGCAACGTAGTAGTAGGGCACCTTGCTGGTGAAGCGGAAGCTTGCCCAGCCCTGGGCCAGACGGGGCATCTGAATGCCGATGGCCTTGCCGGCGAAATCCCAGTTCAGGATGATCTGCCGGACGCACTCGGCAAAGGCGATGGTCACCAGGGTGAAGTAGGGGCCCCGCAGGATGAAGCACTGGGAGAACACCAGGCCGGCCACGATGCCCGTCACCAGGATGGAGAAGATCATGCTCACCCAGGGGTTCATGCCGGTGTTGTTCACGATCAGGGCGCAGGTGTAGGCACCGATACCCATGAAGCAGGCGTGGCCGATGGAGTTCTGGCCGGTCATGCCGCCCAGCAGGTTCCAGGCCATGGACATGGTGGTCATGTAGAAGACCAGCACGAAGATATTCACCACATAGGGCTTATCACCGATCAGCAGAGGCAGAGCCAGCAGCGCGGCGATAAACACAGCCAGCAGAATCGCCAGCCGCTTTTGAAAGGTCGTCTTCAGCATTGCTTATGCCCTCCTCAGCTTGATGTTCTGGCGGATGACCAGGATCAGGATAAAGGCCAGGAAGACCACCAGGGTCTTCAGGCTGGGACCCACGTACAGGGAAACCAGAGTCTCCAGCAGGCCCAGCAGAATGCCCGCGAAGAAGGCGCCGGGAATGCTGCCCAGGCCGCCCACCACCACCACGATCAGGGCCCGGAAGCCATAGCTGGAGCCTGCGGTGGGGTTCAGCACGGAGAACAGGGTCAGCAGAGCACCGGACACACCGGCCAGGGCAGCGCCCAGACCGTAGGTGATGCAGTAGATGGCCTTGGAGTTGATGCCCACCACCTGGGCGCCAACAGAGTTCTGGGACACGGCACGGATCTTCTTACCGATGGGGGTGTACTTCAGGAAGAAGAACAGGCCGATGGAAATGACGATGGTGGCGGCAAAGCTGACCAGCTTCGGCAGGGCGATGGTCACCGGGCCGAACTGCAGCACGTTGCCGGAATACTCCGTCACAACCGTCAGGTAGTTGGCGGAGAAGATCACCTGAGCCAGGTTGGACAGCAGGATGCCCAGGCCAACCGTCAGGAACAGCAGGTTGGTGAAGCTCTTGGTGCCCAGAGAAGGGGTGATCAGGGTATGCTGCACCAGAGCGCCGAAGATCATCATGATCACGGCCACAATGGGCACGCAGAGATAGGGATCGATGCCGGCGTAGGTGTACAGGGCGTACGTCAGGTACATGCCCACCATCAGCATCTCGCCGTGACAGAAGTTGATGATCTTCATCACGCCGAAGATGATGTTCTGTCCCATGCCCATCAGAGCATAGAATCCGCCAATCATCAGGCCATTGACGACGGTTTGCAGAAAGATGTCCATAGAACTCCTCCCGTTGAATTAGCACATTATTTGCTTTAATTGTACCTTTTTTTACATCGGATGTCAATAAAGAAAGTATAATAAATCAGGAAAAATACAAAAAGAGGGCAGGTTTTCCCGCCCCCTTGTCGGCCAAAGGCCTCTGTATTTCCTTATTTGTGGATATAAACCGACTCGCCCTTGAAATAAACCTGATCCGCATAGACCACCGGGTCTGCCTCGATGGCAATGGACAGCATCTGCGGAATAAAGAGGTCAGTGGTGAATTCCTCCACATTCCAGATCACGAAGTCAGCGCTCTTCCCCACCTCGATGCTGCCGTATTCATCCTCGATGCGCCGCTCCTTGGCCACATTGATGGAGTAGGCATTCACAGCCTCTTCGAAGGAGAAAGCGTTCCCCTTCAGGAAAACGATCTCCTCCCCGGGCTCCCGGACCATGGAAATGAGGATCATGTTCGCGGGATTCCAGCAGATTTCTGGGCCATTGGAGTCGGCACCGAAGTTGATGGTGATGCCGGCATCGGCAGCCTCCGCGAACAGCCCGTAGGTATCCCTTCTGTCGGCCACGGGGTCCACCTCTTCGGCAGTCACCGTGTTGGCCCACAGGGGCGTCATGTTCACAATCAAGCCGTCGATCTTAGAGGCCCGCTCGATCAGGTCGGGCGCGCTGATCTGGAAATGCACGATGCTCTTGGTGCCCGTGGTTTCCCCTACCGCCTCGAAGGCCGTCAGCACATTGGCGATGGCCTGATCACCGATGGCATGGTAGTGGATGTTCATGTCGTTCTTCTTGCACATTTCCGCCGCGGCGGTCAGATCATCCACGGTGTTCAGGTAGACGCCGCAGGTATCCTTGTCCACATAGGGCTCCCGCATCAGGGCGGAATGGGCACCGATGGTTCCGTCCGCCCACATCTTCAGGGTGCCGGGCCGGATCAGCTCAGAGGTATATTCCTCCTTCTCCCTGATCAGTCTTTCCTCGACCTCTTCCAGGTCCGTCACCGTGTGTCCGTACCAGATGGTGGCGGGGCAGTCCACCATGTTCAGGTCGCCGTTCTGCTCCAGCAGGGACAGGGTATCCAGCACCTGGTATTCATCCAGCCCCAGGAAGCCGCCCTCGGCGACCCCGGTGAAGCCGTAGGAATGATACAGCTCGATCATTTCCAGATAGGCTTCGTAAAGCTTTTCGTCATCGATCTTGATGGTCTTCTGGAAGGCGATCCAGGTCTGGGTCAGCTCCACGATCTTGCCGGTGGGGTTGCCCTCCTCATCCCGCTGATAATAGGTCTGGCCGGGAATGGCGTCGGTGGAGTTTTTGTCGATCCCGCCGACCTCCAGGAACTTGGAGTTCACATACCCGCAGTGCAGGCCCATGCCCACCAGGATGACCGGCTTATCTGCGCAGATCGCATCAATTTCCTTGGCCCCGATGTCGAACTGCTGGGAGAAGTTGCCCATGACATACTGGTCGTAGTCCGGGTGCTCCTCCACGAATCTCTTCAGCTCCGCCAGGGCCGTCTCCGGGCTCTCGTTGGCGCTGGCGGGGATCTCCTCATAGTGAAGAGACTTCATGGCCGCCATGAAGCTGAAATGGGTATGGCCTTCGATCAGGCCAGCCGTGACCAGCTTGCCCCCCAGATCCACAATGTTTTCCTGCGGAAGGCCTTCCTCATAGGCTGCCGCGCCTTCATCATCGCCCACATAGATGAACCTGCCGTCCTGAACCACGATGGCGGTGACGTAATCATAGTCCGCGTCGGAGGTATAGATATGGCCGTTCTTATAAACGGTGATATCCGAACCGGCACCAGCCTCAGCCCCTGCAAAGCTCACCGCTCCCAGGAGCATGACAATTGCCATGACCAGGCTCAAAAGCTTCATTTTCATAGCCGATCTTCCTTTCATCAGCACCGTTCCCGGCTTCCGCTTCCTTGCACGCGCCGGGATTTATACAGATGTATCATAGCATGAAGCCCGGAAGCAGTCAAGCATTTCCGGCCTTACCGATCCTTTTCCCGGAAAAGCCATAGGCAGAGGGAGAAAAATTCCGTTTGCCGTTCCCGCAAATAGAAACTCCCCCGGGCACGCATCCGCTCAGCGTTGTTTCCCGGGGGAGCCTCTCCGCTTACGCGGAGGAAAGGGAGGAAAGAAAGGAAGGGGAATCGCATCTATGTCAAATCGCTCTTGCGATGGTTGAATGATAACCGGCTTTTGTGAACTCCCTTTTAATCCACCGTGAAGTGAAAATGAAGTTTTCGTGAGAAAAAAGCTGCGAAAGATTCAGCTTTGGCCGCAGATGTGCTATACTGTCAGCCGGAAGTTCACTGAAGAAGCGAGGCAATAATCCCATGAAGCTTGCGATCCTTTTCCCCGGCATCGGCTATCACTGCGACAAGCCGCTGCTGTATTATGCCAAAAAGCTGGCCGCAAAATACGGCTTCGTCATCCGTGAGGTGGCCTACGGTGACCTGCCGAAAAACGTGAAGGGCGATCCTGAGAAGATGGCAGAATGCTACCGCACCGGCCTCGCCCGTGCGGAGGAGCAGCTGGCTGATGTGGACTGGAGTGCCTGCGAGGATGTGCTGCTCATCGCCAAGAGCATCGGCACCGCCATCGCCGCTTCCTTCGCAGCCGAACATGCTCCCCGGGCCCGAAGCCTCTGGTACACGCCCCTGGCAGAGACCTTCCCGCTGATCCACAGCGAGGGCATCGTCTTCCACGGCACGAAGGATCCCTGGGCGGAAACGGCCGCCGTGCTGCAGGGCTGCAAAGAAAAAGGCATCCCCTGCCACCTGACAGAGGACGCCAACCATTCCCTGGAGACCGGGAATGTACAGACCGATTTGATGAACCTGCGGCTCGTGATGGAACAGACTGAGGCATATATTGCCTTAAAAAGCACGTATGACAAATCCGAACCCTGAATCCGAATTTATCATAAAGCTGAGGCGATGCTTTTCACCCGGTCAAATCAGGCAGTCTTTGCCTTACTTCAGCTTCAGCCCGTCTGAAAAGGCCTGCCCCACCACTTCGCCAACCACACGGTAAACATTGGTGGACGGGTCATAGATGATGGGCTTCATTTTGCCCAGGTCCACCACGCCGTCCGTCAGGATGGAGGCGTCCGCCTGCTCGGCCACCACCGTGCCGATCAGATACCCCGTATCCGGATCCCAGCTGCGAACGGTGCATTCCATGGTCAGGGGATATTCCTCGATGACGGGGGCGTTCACATGCGCGCTTCTGTGGCAGTGGAAGCCCACATGCTCGATCTTGTTGATGCCCTTGCCGCTGACCACACCGAAGTAGTCGGATTCCTTCACCGTGGCAGCCGTGGCAAAGGCCACCGTGAAGGCGCCGGTCTTTTCAAAATTCTCCGTGGTCTTGTGCTTCGAGAGCATGATGGTAATCTCCCCCATGTCGCTCTGCATGCCCCAGGCGGCATTCATGGCGTTCGGGACGCCGTTCTCGTCATAGGTTCCGATGATCAGCACGCACTCAGGCGTCATGACCGCTTTCTTTCCCGCAATTTCCATGCTCTTGTCCTCCTTCACTCTTCGGTTTCCCATACTTCCTTGGCCAGGTTGAAGACCGCCCAGCCCTTGGGCCAGCCGGCGTAGAATGCCACATGCGTAATAATGGCGGCAATTTCCTTCCGGGTTACGCCATGGGCCTTGGCATTCCTGCCTGCATTTTACTGAATTCTGATGTTACTTTACATGGAGAATAATGTTTCCGGTGTTTACGGTAAAAAGTTCTTCCTCCTCATCCGTTTCCTTGTAAACGGTAATCTCAAGATTCAACGTTTTTAGTTCCTTGATCGAGATATTGCCAATTTTGTCGTAATCGAATCCCATCTGGCCTTTAAGCTTTGAATGCGCTTTACATGTGGGGGAATTCACCAATTTGCTAGCTCGCCCCAGTGCCCAGCCATTTGCCGAACCATCATATTTAATGGAGACATCGTAGTCATTCTGGTTCTCAATCACGACATCAGCAGCAAGCCACATGCTTCCCGCCTCTTCGTATGTTCCGCAAAGCCAAACAGATACACCATCCTTGGTGAACAACAAACAATCCTCTCCGTCCTTGCTCAGAATGGAATTTGCCAGTTCCTCTTCGGTATATTCATTGGTTACGGATGTGTCCTCGCCGCCAAAGTTGTAATGCAGGGTAACATTCCCAGTTTCCACCTTAAACAACTTTTTCCCGAATCGATTATCCTTGTGGATTACGAACTCCAAATCCATGTTCTTCAGCTCATCAACTTCAATGTCGCCGATGTCGCCCTTATCCAGTGCGATCTGCGCCTTCAACTGGGAATGTGCACCACAGTTGGGGCTATTGATAAAGCCATTATTCTTTCCAATGCTCCACCCGTTGACCTTGCCGCCAAAGGATACGCCAATATCATAATCGTTATCATTTTTAACAACAACATCAGCAGCAATCCACAGGCCACTCTTCTTGTAGGTGCCACACCACCAGATAGTTACGCCATTTTTAGAGAAAAGCTCGCAGTTTTCTCCGTCCACACTAACCAAAACCTTATCGACATGCACTTTGACTGAAGCAGATTTCCCGGAGCCATCTACGGAAGAACAGGTCACCACGCAGTCACCGTCCTTAACGCCACTGACGGTGCCATTCTCATCAACAGAAGCGATTTCAGGGTCAGAAGAAGACCAAACAATGCCGGGGTTCGTGGCATCGGCGGGCTTCACAGTCGCAGTCAGACTAACGGTATCATACATGTTTATTTTTACGGATTTGTTACTGACAGTAATTCCTGTCACATAGGAAACAACCGTAACAGGAAAGCTTGCCTGGATAGTTTCATCATCCTTTGCAGAAACCGTCACCGTAGCGGAGCCCGCATGCACACCAGTGATTTTTCCATTTGCAGCCTTTACGACAGTCGGATCTGAACTCGTCCAGACCAAAGCAGTCTTGGCGGGAGCATCTTCAGTAAGCGCGGTAACCGTAGCAACAACAGTCACATTCTGTCCTGCCGCAACCGTATATTCTGCTGCATCAAATGAAATCTGGCGATTGCCATGCTCCCGAGCGTATTCCTACTGGTACTGGCTGATTCTTTCATGGGCCACGACATCAATTGCCTGTAGTTCCTCCCATGTATAATCATCTACCTGGAAGCCGCCCAACTCAACAGCTCCTTCTGCCGATTCAGCACATCCGATTGCTCCTACAAACAAGCAGGCTGCCATTACAATCGTAATGGCAAAAAGACAAAACCTCTTCATACTCTTTCCTCCATAAACTGTAAAGTTGCAATCAAACCCGTCAAAAGAAACAAACCAATAAGTTTAATCTTTTGAGCAGCATTCAACCCGCACCCTTCTAAGCGGATGATACCACTGAGTTTCACAGAAGTCAAGCAAGAAAGTTAGTAAATCTTAGCATCGAGGCAACCAATAATATTTTTATCGCTCTGCAGCAAATCAGTGGAACATCATGGACTTTTGTGCTATAATCGCCCATATCCAACCGGAAATAAAAATCTGACAGAGAGCGAGGGAAATCACCATGGATGAAGAGCGGATCTGTTCCGAATGCGGTGAGCCGATTGACGAAGACGACGAATTCGAGGTCGTCGACGGTGAATATTACTGCTCCTCCTGCTTTGGGGATAATTTCTTTGAGTGTACCCGCTGCGGCGAGATCAGGCCCATAGACGACGCCACCTGGTGGGGCGACTGCCAGCTCTGCCCGGACTGCATGGAGGACGAATGCCCTTCCTTTGATGAGGAGGAAAACCTGGAGGAAACCCGGCCCGCCCTGGAGGCGTTCAGGGCAAAGTACCTTGGCAAAAGGGCCCGGCCGGGTCTGCGCGGCTCCACCTTCGAAATCGAATGGGGCGAGGATCCCACCTATACCATGGAGATTACGGTGGATGACAGCGGCCTGATCAGCGGCATCGCCCCCATCAGCGCCCAAATGCTGCTGTGGGAAAGTACCACCTCCTCTGAGTTCCGCGCCTATCCTATCGACCCTGATGATTATGAGACGGCCGCCGAGACCATCGATGAGGATGTTCTGGCAGAGGACGAAGACGAGGAATAAGAGCCAAGGAGGAAAATCATGCTGAAATGGCCTTTTCACCGGGAAACGGAGCGGCCCGAGTTTGATCCCGCCCGCCAGGAGCCGGCACTCCGGGTGAGCATCTGCACAGGCGAGAAAACGGCAGGCTTCATCGATAAGGAAACCCAGCGCTTCATTGCCGATCGGCTGATCACGAATGACAGGCAGCTGACGGATTTCTGCGCTGCCTGCGGCGTCACCCCGGAAAGTATCCGGAAGATTTACTGATTTCCGAAGGCTCGGCGAGAAAAAACGGATCCCCGGGAAGCTTTTGCCCCCGAGATCCGTTTCTATGGATGGGACCCTCAAAGCCAAGGAGGTTATCATGATGAAGAAATTTCTTTCCCTGCTGGCTGCGGCTCTGTTGGTTTTTTCCTGCGCAGCCGCCGAAGCTCCGGAGGCGGCAACGGCCGTGGCCGGGCTTCCGCACTATCAGTACACCGGCACCGACCCCATCGAGAAGGCGGCGGCGGACTTTGCCGTCTGGCTAGCCGAAGAAATCGACTATTACCAAGAGGATGGGGATGTGTTCATTCCCGCCCCTGTTATTCTGAAGGTGAAAAAAACGGACGATGACCACGCAAAGGTGTACGGCAACTTCTGGGCCATGAACTACACGCTGCGGGGCGACGTTCTCGTTTGCGGCTCCGGCGGCGAGGCACCCGGCATTCTGGAACTGACCCGGGACGGCGAGGACTGGACGGTCACCTCATACGAGCTGGCCGGTGACGGAGAGGACTACTGGGCGGACATCCTCCGCTTCTGCGAGGGGGACGAGGAGCTGGCGGACCTGTACGGCTCCACCACGGACGTGACGGAAGACCCGCTGAAGACCGTCCGCTATGACTACATTGCGGAATATGTCCGCCAGAACAACCTGCCGGTCACTGCCTTCCAGGACGAGTACTGGGATCCGATTCCCCTGGAAGACTGAACTGTTTCCACGCGTCGCGTCTCGGATGCGGCGCTTCTTTTTGATTTCTCATCTTCGGCAGCGCTGTATTCATCACAAGCACTTGCGGACCAGGGTCTCATCATTGATGGCCTCGTCAAGCAACCGGCTCAGGAATGATGTATATCCCTTCCCGTATGCTTTGGCAAGCTTTAACGTCTTTGGCGAAAGTCGAAGGGAAATTGTCTGCTTTTTACGGTCCGGATGCGGCATTTTCCTGAACTGAAGTAGCATATCTGCCGTCATTTCGGGGCTATCATCATCAAAGGCGGGTAGCAGAGAAGCTGCGGCTTCAATTTCAGCCTTCTCAGCGGCAGTCAGTTCTGTATCCAGTTCACTCAAATTCATCTTGCCCATGCTCATACCTCTCTTTCTCCAAGGCAGTGGCCAATCTTGCCGAAATCAATCGAATAACATTTTCCTCTCGACCAGAAACACTTTTGCTGCAGTAGTGAAGCGAATCCCATGCTTTCTGAAATTGATTTCAGCCTTCTAATCATCCCATTCAAAAACTGTCTGCTATAAATCGGCATCAAAAAGCTCGTACATTAGCTCCTCTTTTCACCGGCATTTTACCACATCAAGTTGCATTATGCAATACAAATTGTAATGCTTTTGTATTTGAATTTCAATTTATGAATTTCCTTCCGGCAAACAAAAGCGAGGCCGTCAAAAAAGACAGCCTCGTTTTTCCAATCCCGCGGGCAGAAGGATCAGCCCAGGGAACGGGTGGCAACGACCTCGAAGAACAGCACGGTGTCACTGCCGGTGGTGTTCAGCTCAGCCACCAGGGCCTCGTCGGTCACCAGCTTGCCCCACATCCGGGCGCCGGAAACGGCATAGGGAGTTGCTCCCTCCACGGTCATATCCGGGCAGGCGGCATACACGGCCACACACTCGCCGGTGCGGACCAGGTTCTCCCGGGTCTGGTTCTCGGCCAGGCCGAACTGCAGGTAATACTTGTCCTCATGCTTCACGCAGCCATAGATGAAATAGCCGCAGTGGGGAGTGCCATCCTCGTTGACGGTGCTGATGAGGTAGACACCGGAATAGGAATTCAGGGCGTTCATCAGGTCATCGCCGGTGATGGCATAGTCACCATAGTAATCCATCACGGATGCGGAAGCCACGGTATCGGCCGCCTCGGCCAGGGCGGAAACGGACAGGGACAGCGCCAGCACCAAAGCGCACAGCACAGCAAAGAAACGCTTCATTTGTATGAACCTCCTTCTTTTCCCGGCGTGAAAAGGTTTGCCGGGGCTATCTGTATGATAAATACCCGTTTAAAAATTGTCAAGCTTTTTCTGCGGCTCTCAGCCGTTCAAGCCGGTTCACAAACATGCCGTACCGTTCCGGATCGGCAAACCACTCCCGCCGGACTTCCCTGATCTGGTTGATGCCAACCGACCTGACGCCCTCCAGGGCCGCTTCCAGCTGTGATTTGTTTTCCGACATAGTCTGGCAGCGAACCCCTTCCATCGTGTCATAGGCCGTGAAGGCCCGGTTGAAATCCATCAACGGATGCAGGCCCTTCAGGCGATTGGTCCTGTTGTCCACCGTGAAGCCCCAGTTGCCCCAATGACGGTCACTGTTGCCAGTCAGGTAATCCAAAATATTCATCATGGAGTATCCATAGAGATCATGGCCGCAGGCGATGCGCTGCAGGGTCGTGCCGTGATTCACAGCATACACATCCACATATTCAGCCGGAACGATCCCCACGTCCATCGAGGTTATAAGCCTGCAGGCGCTGACCCTTTCTCCCCGGAAGAGCATGGGCTGATACTGAACCTGCTTCACATCAAAGCAGCTGATGATTTTGCTGGCCAGCAGCTCTGCCTCCACTTCCTGCCCACTGCCATCCTTCAGAAGCCAGAATTCTCCATCCTTCCGAACCCATGCCTTTGGTGCCACGCCGGCCGTGGACACATCCCCCGCCGTATCCTTCCGGTCCAGCATGGTCATGTTCTGCGCAGTCAGCTGATGTCCGAAAAGCGATACACCCACAAAGGCATCGGACAAAGAATGCTGATACAGGTTGATCTCCGAGAATCGGATCCGTTCCCCGGCTTCCCGTACCCAAAATACATCCGTCAGGCACAGGCAATGATAGCTGATGGCAATCATCGCGCGGTCCCTGTCGGTAACGGCCTGCTTCAGGCCGAGGCTGTTCAGGATCTCCTTGGCATAAACCCGGTCCAATGTCAGCACCCGGGACGCGCACCAGAAATAAAAATTGCCGATATTGTTCATGCGGCCATCCAGGTCTTCCGGGCTCGTCTGCTCCAGGTACAGGCCATACGGCATGAACGAAGGGTAATAGACAGTGCAGCTGCCATCTCCCCGAATGGTCGCCACATGCCGCTCCAGATGCATTATGCAATAGCTTTTCATCATAGGTTGTCCTTACTTTTCTTCTTGCTTTGCCGATATTCTCCGCTGTCCTGTTTCCTCACGAGGATCCACAGGAAGCCGCTGTCATTCTGTCATCAACCTCTGACGGCATAAACCGCCTTTACTCCACCAGGCAAATCATTTTCTTCACAGGCTGATTGTTCATGAATGTTCCTCCTCAGTCATCCTCGTGCCAGCATTCGTATTTGGGCGTGCCGTCCCGATAAACCGGCTCGGTATCGTCCCCCGACTCTTCTGTCTCCCGGTCAGCCCAGTCCGTGGACTTGCGCTCCCGGGATTCCGGATCAGACATGGCTCATTCTCCTTTATCTGCGCGGAAGATCAGCTGCATATCGGCCATCCCCCGCCATTTTTTCTTTTCCTGCATCAGGCGCACATGCTCCACCAGGATCAGCTCCACCAGGTAGTCTCCAAAGAACCAGAACACCACCAGCAGCATCTCATGCAGGGCAGTGCCTCCCTGACTTCCCCAGAAGACCAGCAGCAGGCTGGAAAGCAGCAGGCACAGGAAGAACTGAAGCGTCATGCTCCCGTTCCGGCGCACCTCCCTGCCTGCGTCCATGGTCCGCAGCGCGTAGGTATTGCGTGTGGCCCGGGAAATGCTTTCCCGCTGCTCCGGCGTGGCAGCCGCTCCCTCAATCACCAGCCGCACCCGATCCCCGGGCCGGACGAGAGCGCAGGCCTGGTCCAGGTAATCCCGCAGGGTGGAAGAAAGCAGCACCGCGTCCTGTCCGCAGGCCGGGTCCAGCAGCTCATCCGCTCGGCGGATCCTGCAGCCGAAGGACACAAAGCCCTCCTCCAGCAGCAGCTGCTCCCGAAGCTAACGGGTTGACCGGACCATTTCCTTCCGGAACTGCCGGTATTCCCTGTGAAGCTCCGCCCGCTCCTCCTCCGGCAGAGGATGACCGGGTGAATCCGGATTGCCGATCTTCATGGCAGCCAGCTGCAGGCAGGTGTCCATTTCCCGCAGCAGGGGCAGATGATCGAAGATGGGATAGGTCAGCAGGCGGTAGCTGAAGAACCAGAAGGGCAGGCTCAGGTACTGGGCCAGCACCTCATCGGAGATATGATTCGTCAGCAGCAGCGGCAGGATGGACAGCAGAAAGCAGGGCAGAAAAATCAGCAGCTTCTTTTCGGAGGCGGTCAATGCCTCCCGGGCCTCTGCCAGGCGGATCCGGTAATGGGTCCAGATGGCGTTGTCGATCACCTGCCGCTCCCTGTCCGTCAGGTGGCAGCCGGTGATTTCCAGCAGCACCGGCATGCGCCTGGGAAGCATGGGGCGAAGGGCATCGATCCAGGCCATGAAATCCGCCGTCAGCATTTCGTAGCCCTCCACAGAGAAGGGATGAAGGATGTCCTCCGGCCCGCCGGCGTGGTAAACCAGACGCGCGATATCGCCGTCCAGAATGGAGAATTCCGGCTGAATGTCTTTTTTCATTCGCGTTGTTCCTTTCCCGCAAGGGACGTTTCCGCCGCCTATGATAGCAGATTTGCCGGTGAAATTCAATCGGCAGCCCTGAATTTGCGCCGGGTTCAAAGAAAGTACGCTTTCCGCTCTTTAAAAAATCCTCCGATTGTTGTATAATGGAAGCAGTATGGACGGAATTTCCGTCCGCAATCAGAAAAGAGGGAATATCATGGCTGTTCATGTTCTGGAGGAAGCGCAACGCTGCCTCAACTGCAAGGTCCCCCAGTGCCAGAAGGGCTGCCCCATTCATACACCCATCCCCAAGATCATCCGCATGATGCTTGACGGAAAGCTGGATGAAGCAGGCTGGACCCTTTTTGAGAACAACCCCCTGACCACCGTATGCAGCCTGGTCTGCAACCATGAGAACCAGTGCGAGGGCCACTGTGTGCTGGGCCGCAAGGGCGCGCCTGTGCACTTCTCCAATATTGAAAATTACATTTCTTCCGCCTATTCCAGCAAAATGGTTGCCGGTCCCGCGCCCAGCAACGGAATCCGGGTGGCCATCATCGGCAGCGGCCCTGCCGGACTGACCATCGCCGTCATCCTGGCCAGGAAGGGCTATCAGGTCACCATCTTCGAGGGAAAGGACAAGATCGGCGGCGTGCTGCGCTACGGCATTCCGGAATTCCGCCTGCCCAAGTCCATCCTGGATGACTTTGAGTATCGGCACCTGCACCTGAAGGGCATCAAGTTCCGTCCCAACATCAACATCGGCGGTGCCATCACCATCGAGGACCTCCAGCGGGACGGCTATAAAGCCATCTTCGTGGGCACAGGCGTCTGGATGCCCAATGCCCTGCACATCAAGGGTGAATCCCTGGGCAACGTCCACTACGCCATCCATTATCTGGCCAACCCGGACAGCTACCGTCTGGGCGAAACGGTGAACATCATCGGCGCAGGCAACGCCGCCATGGACGTGGCCCGTACCGCCCTGCGCAAGGGTGCCCGGCATGTTTATTGCTTCAGCCGCACCACGGAGATCACCGCCTCCAAGGCCGAGTACGATTATGCCACCCTGGAGGGCATGGAGCTGATCGTCCACAAGCAGCCGGTGGAGATCGTCGATGAGGGCGTCATCTTCCGGGAGCTGGTCGAGAATGAGGACGGCACCCTGGAGCCCGTTCCGGACAGCGACCGCCTGTATCCCGCCGACAGTACCATCATCTCCATCAGCCAGGGCCCGGTCAGCCGCCTCGTCAACACCACCAAGGGACTTGAGGCCAACAGCCGCGGTCTGCTGGTCGCCGATGAATACGGCCGCACCAGCCGTCCCGGCATCTTCGCCAGCGGCGACGTGGTCAACGGAGCCCGCACGGTGGTGGAGGCCGTGGAGCACTCCAAGCTGGTGGCAGAGGCCATGGACGCCTATATGCAGGGCCGGGAGATGGAAGTGCCCCAGGCTTAAGGCTATGTCCGATTTTCCATGAAGGGCCATCCATGAATTTTCATAAGGAGATCGCCATGCCTGTTGGCATCGTCAGCCCAGTGCCGGCAGGAGCACAAAAAGCTATGGACAGTTATACCGCGCTCCGTCAACAGGAGATCAACGAGCTCCACCCGACCGATGATGATTATGAATTCCGCCTGATGGAGGCTGCCCGGCGCTTCCGTCCCTTTGATGCTGCCCTGGATCCCTTTCTGGCGGAGCATGGCTACGCCGGCGACATGGCCGATGCAGAGGCAAAGGTCGCCTTTCTCCGGGAGCGTTTTCTGTCCGCCGGCGTTCCCGTGCCCAGGGAAATCGACAAGTGGTACGGTGAGCACCGGGATATCCGCCGGGAAACCGCCTTTGCCCTGTGCTTCGCCTTTTCACTGGGTCTCGGGGAAACCGATGATTTCTTTTACCGCGTTTTCAGCCGGGAGCGCAGCTTTGACTGCCATGCTCCCGAGGAGGCGGTCTATTACTTCTGCATCCGTAACCGCCTCCCCTGGGCCGAAGCACAGCGGATCATCCGGCTCATCCCCCAGCTGCCCATGGGGCGGCTAGATTCCTCCGGCGAGGTGCTGTATACCGGCTCCATCATGAAGGAGCTGGACCGGATAACCGACGCCGACCGGCTGATCGACTACCTGACGGAAAACGCCGATCAGTTCTGCTATAACAATGTCACTGCCTTCCAGCTGATCAGCCGCCTGTGGAGCGAGCTGACGGATGTGGACGGCCTTTTGCCGCGGGAGCAGAAGGAGCTGCTGCCATCCGAACCATCCCAGGCAGAAGAAAGCGGCAGACCCAGGCGGGTACGCAAAAAGAGTCCAAAGCCCATGAGCAGCATGGAGGGCTGGCGGGCCATGCTGCAGATCGACCGCTCCACCATGGCCGACCTGAACACCGGCAAGCAGGATCGGCGCTCCCTCAGCCAGGTGCTGGCACTTTTGCCCAGAGCCACCCGGGATTCCTTCCCGGACCGGCAGGGCATCGACCTGATCCTTCGGGGTGAGCACGTCAGCTATGAGCGGGTTCGAAAGTGGCTGATCCTGCTGGCCTTCACCCGGCACTGGCTGCGGCTGGCCCTGAGCCGCCACAGCTACGGTGCCGCCGGGAATGACGAAGGCATCGCTGTGGACAGCATCAACAAATTCCTGTCCGATGCCGGATACATGGAGCTGTACCCCGGCAATCCCTACGACTGGATTTTCCTTTTTTCCTGCCATACGGAGGCGCCTCTCGCCATCTTCCGGGACATCTGGAACACCCTGCTGGCAGATGTGCTTGAGGCCAATGCACCGGCAAATCCAAATTGACGCAGCCATGCGCTAAACTGACGCCAAACAGGAAACGCGGAGGGATTCGTCATGGATATGCGTGCCGGGCTTTCCATCGGAAGCAGGCTGGATTTTATCAACCACGAGGGCGGAAGGGTCTCCTATCTGATCCGCGGTGAGGCAGGCCGGGGCGGCTCCTCCATCGTATACAATGCAACCTACACCACCAACCTGGGCGATGACCGCGTCGTGCGCATCAAGGAATGCTATCCCTTCGGCCTGCGGATCGCCCGGGAAGAAAGCGGCGCGCTGGTCCCGGCAGCCGATGACGCCGAGGCCTTTCTCCGGCAACAGGAGCAGCTGAAGCAGGCTTTCCTGCGGAACAACCGTCTTTTCGCCGTGGAGGCCCTGACCAATTCCGTCTCCAACACAGTGGATCTGTACGAAGCCAACGGCACCTGCTACATCGTCTCCACCTACATGGGCGGAGAAACCCTGGCTGACCATCGCTGCAGGGATCTGCGGGAGTGCATCGCCATTGTGCTCAGCACGGCCCGGGCGGTGGAGCAGCTGCACCGCTCCGGCTGCCTGTATCTGGACCTGAAGCCGGACAACATTTTTGTGATCCGGGGCACCACCGAGCTGGTGCAGCTGTTTGATTTTGATTCCGTTCTTTCCCTGGAGGAGGCTCCGGACAGCACCACCGCCCGGATCTCCTATACCCGGGGCTTTGCCGCCCTGGAGCAGCAGGCCGGGAGCGGCCGCAGGCTGGGCTTTTATACCGATGTTTACGGCCTGGGCGCGGTCCTGTTCTTTGAGCTATTCGGCCGGGTGCCCACCGCGTTGGATTGCGACGCCTATGCCCGGTACGATTTCAGCCGGATGCGCTTCCCTTCCGCCGATTATCCCGACAGGCTGCTCCACGGGCTGGCGGATTTTTTCCATCAAACCCTGATCCCCTTTGCTCCGGCCCGGCTGCAGTCCATGAGCCGGGCGGCGGAGCTGCTGGCGGACCTGATGCGGGATGCCGATCCTCTGGTCCCCTGCCTGTTGTCCACCCGGCTGCCGGAGCCAAAGTACTGCTACGGCCGGGAGGACGAGACGCATCGGCTTCAGCAGCTGGCGGAAGCCTCCCGCATCATCAATGTGACCGGTCTGGGCGGCATCGGCAAAAGCACGCTGGTGCTGCGCTGGCTGTCCCTCCACCGGCAGGAATATGATGCCACGCTGTACCTTTCCTGGAGCGGGTCGGCCCAAAGCCTGATCACCGACGACGCCCGGCTGACCCTGAACACCGTCAGCCGCCTCAGAGAGGAAACGGCAGAGGAATACTATGCCCGAAAGCTTCGCCGGCTCCGGGAGCACCTGAAGCAGCAAAGAGTGCTGCTGGTGCTGGATAACCTGGCTCCGGAGGACGTCAATGCGCTGAAGGATATCCTGTCCCTGGACTGGCAGCCGGTCCTGATTTCCCGGCAGCCCTTG
>R11__coassemble_622_pt1 | contig 22408 bp, 16 predicted proteins | sample R11__metabat2_high_PE_049 | metagenome-assembled genome bin R11
GTGCGGCCACAGATCGCCAGCGGCACCCACGCCATCTCCCTGTGCCTGTTCGGGCTGCTGCTGCCCGGCCAGCGGGTGCTGTCCGCCACCGGCGCGCCCTATGACACCCTGGAGGACATCATCGGCATGAACCCGGACACCACGCCGGTGGGCTCCCTGAAGGAAATGGGCGTGGGCTACGACCAGGTGGAGCTGACGGAGCAGGGCACCATTGACCTGGAGGCGGTGGAGCGGGCCATCACCCCGGAAACCGCTCTGGTGATCGTCCAGCGCAGCCGGGGCTACGCCTGGCGGCCGTCCCTGATGCCGGAGGTGTTCGAGCCCCTGGCGAAAATGCTCCACGAGAAGCATCCCGGCATCCGCCTGATGGTGGACAACTGCTACGGGGAATTCGTCTGCGAAAAGGAGCCCAGCGACTACGGCGCGGACGTGTGCGTGGGCAGCCTGATCAAGAATCCCGGCGGCGGCCTGGCCCCCACCGGCGGCTACATTGTGGGCAAAAAGGACGCCATCGAGCGGATCTCCTACCGCCTGACCGCCCCGGGCATCGGCCTGGAGGTGGGCTCCTACGCCGGCAGCTACCAGCCCTTCTATCAGGGGCTGTTCATGGCGCCCCACACGGTGGCTCAGGCCCTGAAGACGGCGGTGCTGGCGGCCCGGGTGTTTGAGGAGCTGGGCATGGTGACCACGCCTCCTGCCGACGAGGTGCGGGCGGACATCATCCAGGCCATCCGCATGGAGAACCCGGATCGTCTGGTGGCCTTCTGCCAGGGGATCCAGATGGCTTCCCCGGTGGACAGCATGGCCCTGCCGGAGCCCTGGGATATGCCCGGGTATCAGGATCAGGTGGTGATGGCGGCAGGCACCTTTGTGTCCGGCGCCACCACGGAGCTGAGTGCGGACGCCCCCATGCGGGCTCCCTTCACGGCCTACATGCAGGGCGGCCTGACCTACATCCACGGCAGGATCGCCCTGGCGGAGGCCCTGCGCAGAATGAGCGAGATGGGATGCCTGTGATTTTCACCCAAAGGAAGGAAAATCTGTCATGAAATGGCTCTTGACCGGCATTGCCTTTGCCCTGGCGGTGAGCAGCATCGGCGGACTGCTGATGAAGCAGCGCGGGCTTTTCTCCTGCCGGAGCGGAAAGGCGCTCTTCGCCTTCCTCTCGGTGTTCCTGTTCGTGTTTTCCTGGATGCTGGCGGATTGCCTGCCCAGGCCCACCGACACGGTGGTGGTCACCGCCGCCGGGGTCAAGGGAGACTACACCACCGGCTCCAAGGTGGTGCTGCGCCACGTTTCTGTGGATGGCAGGAACATGGAATTCACCTATGATGGGGAGAAGCACTGGGAATGGACCCATTACCAGTACTTCTGGCAGGAGTATGGGGAAGGCTCCGGCAAGGAAACGCCCTCCCGGGATTTTGTGCTTAACGTGCCTGTGGGAACGAACCGGGGCATCACCTTCCTGTACGGCCCGGACCGGGGTAAGGTGCAGGTGACCTGCGGTGAGTACCAGCTGTCCCTGGACTGCAGCGCCGGAGAGGAAACCGCCGTGACCACGGCCCTGCCGGATTCCTCCATTGCCCAGCTGAAAAAGTGGCACATCCGGCGGCTGGTGTATTTCGCCGTCATTGAGGTGCTGGGGATGCTCCTCCTCTTGTGGGCGGCGAAGCGGCTGAAGCGGCAGGCGGCAGCCCAGGCGATCCGGGGAAGGCGGAACGGCGCCCTGGAGGTGCTTCGGTTTGTGCTGTCCCTGTGGGTGATCCTCCGCCACATCAGCATCATGGGAACCAGCGACGCGGGCCAGGGGGCTCACATCGGTGTGGACATGTTCTTCATCATCAGCGGCTATTTCCTGATGCAGTATTTCCAGCGTCATGGGAAGGACGTGAAGGGCTGGCAGTATTTCTTCAAGCGGCTGGAGAAGCTGTATCCGCCCCTGTTCCTGGCGGTGGTGATGACCATGCTGGTGCGGTGGATCACCGGCATCGGCGTGGGCTTCAATGCCTATTGCTGGCATGAGTTCCTGCTGCTGGACGTGTTCGGCTTCGAGCCCTATGTGCTGTCGGTGACCTGGTATGTCAGCGCCATGCTGGCGGGCTCCCTGATCGTGTATCTGCTGCTGGAGCATCGGTACGAGGCGGCGGTGCACTATCTGCTGCCGGCCATCACCCTGTTTGTCATGGGCTGGCTCTATCAGGATCACACCTGCATGGACATTCCCTTCGGGATCACCGGCATGCTTCGGGGCACATCGGATATCGCCATGGGCTGCATGTGCTTCCTGGCGGTGGGCTGGCTGGAAAAGCATCTGAAGAAGTCCGAGGGCCTGTCCATGGCGGCCACGGTGCTGGAGCTGCTGCTGCTCACCTTCTTCATGCACCGCATGTACAGCGGCCGGGACAAAATCGACTTCTTCTCGGTCTTCCTGTTCCCGGTGCTGCTGATCAGCATGATGAGCTTCAACAGCTACCTGACCCGCCTGCTGGATACGCCCCTGTCCATCACCCTGGGCAAGCACTGCTACGCCGTCTACCTGAACCACTACATGATCATCCTCGCCATGACCGCCCTGTTCCCGGGCATGGGCATGTGGCCGGCCTTCGCGGCGGTGACGGTCGCCTCCTTCCTCCTGTCCCTGGGGACGGAGAAGCTCACAGGGGCTGCAATGGGGAAGCTGGCCGCGGGCTGCAGGAAGCTGATGAAGGAAGAAAAGGATTAAACAGGAAAGGGAAGGGAAATGGAATGAAGTGGCTTTTGCTGAGCGCCGGAATTGCTGTGGCGATTGCGGCGGCAAGTGGAATTTATGCATTTAGACGAAAGTTAATTTCTGGGGGGGTAAGCCATAAGATCCTTTTTGCCTTCCTGACGATTTTCCTGTTTGTATTTTCCTGGATGCTGGCAGACAGGCTGCCCAGGCCTGTGGAAAATGTGGTCGTGACGGCCATGGGAACGGCCAACGAGAAATCCAAGGGCAGTACAGTGGTACTGCAGGACGTCAGCATCGAGGGCAGAGATGTGGAGTTCACCTGGGAGTCGGAAAAGCCCTGGAGCTTCAAAAGCGCTGCCTATACCTGGAAGCAGTATACAGGAGATGACGCTGAAAAAACGCCGGCGGTGGATTTTACCATTCACGTGCCGGTGGGCACCGAGCGGCAGCTGAAGTTCCAAACCGGAAAAGACCGCGGGTTCGTCATGGTGGACACGGGAGATTATCAGACATACAGCGATTGCTATGCTTCCAAAGCAGGAACGCTGAAGATCGCCCTGCCGGATTCTTCTACGCAGCTTCTGAAGCAGTGGCACATCCGCAGGTTGATTTATTTCTGCGCTTTGGAGCTGTTGGGCATGGCGTTCATCTTGTTTTCCGCCAGACGGATTCGCAAGGCGGAGTCTGCCCCGGCAACATCAGCAAAGCCCAAGCGAAATCAGGCACTGGAGTTTTACCGGATGGTATTTTGCATTGATATAATTATAATGCATAGCTGCAAAGCACTTGGAACATCGGTTGCTCTTGGTGGCGCTGGCCTTGGTGTGGATTTATTCTTTATCATTAGCGGTTACTTTTTGATGCAGCATTATCAAAAACATAGAAATACAAAAGAAGGGACAGCAAGAAGGTATTTCATTGGAAGAATCGCCAGGCTGTATCCGGCTCTGTTTGTTGCCTATTTATTGCAGGTTATGGTTAGGCTTGTGGCGCAAATCGATGCCTAGAAATTACAGAATCTATGGCATGAGTTGCTTATGCTGAAGGCATTTGGATTTGAACCAAGCATTTTGGTCCTTGCCTGGTATGTAAGTGTGCTTGTAGTTGCTTCCACAATAACCTATCTGCTGTTGGAGCATTACTACCAGTTTGCCGTAAGGTATATGTTCCCAGCACTAGCTCTTTTTATCCTTGGATGGTTTTATACGAATATTGGGCATTTGGGCGTGAACGAAGGGGTGCTGGGATTACTGAGGGGAATTTCTGGTATTTTGATAGGGTGCCTGACATATAATGCATCTGGATGGGTGAATAAAAATATAAAAAAGAATGAAGCTATATCAGTCGCAGCTACAATCATTGAAATGCTGATTTTTACCTATATATTTCATCAATTCGCAAAAAAGAACAGCGAGGATTTCTTTACATTGTTTTTGTTTGCAGTATTGATGATCAGCATTTTTAACTTTGACAGCTATTTGACTCGAGCATTTAATATGCCGCTATCCGGATTTTTGGGGAAAATCAGCTTTCCGATGTATTTGAATCAAAAGATATTCATTATTCTAGCACAGAAATATTTGCCTGGTGTATCTTTTTGGCCGGTGGTGCTGTGCATTATTCTTGTTGATTTTATCCTGTCCCTGTGCACAGAGCGTCTGACTGCATTTGCGGTGCCGAAGGTGGCCGCGGGCTGCAGGAAGCTGATGAAGGAAGAAAAGGATTAAACAGGAAAGGGAAGGGAAATGGAATGAAGTGGCTTTTGCTGAGCGCCGGAATTGCTGTGGCGATTGCGGCGGCAAGTGGAATTTATGCATTTAGACGAAAGTTAATTTCTGGGGGGGTAAGCCATAAGATCCTTTTTGCCTTCCTGACGATTTTCCTGTTTGTATTTTCCTGGATGCTGGCAGACAGGCTGCCCAGGCCTGTGGAAAATGTGGTCGTGACGGCCATGGGAACGGCCAACGAGAAATCCAAGGGCAGTACAGTGGTACTGCAGGACGTCAGCATCGAGGGCAGAGATGTGGAGTTCACCTGGGAGTCGGAAAAGCCCTGGAGCTTCAAAAGCGCTGCCTATACCTGGAAGCAGTATACAGGAGATGACGCTGAAAAAACGCCGGCGGTGGATTTTACCATTCACGTGCCGGTGGGCACCGAGCGGCAGCTGAAGTTCCAAACCGGAAAAGACCGCGGGTTCGTCATGGTGGACACGGGAGATTATCAGACATACAGCGATTGCTATGCTTCCAAAGCAGGAACGCTGAAGATCGCCCTGCCGGATTCTTCTACGCAGCTTCTGAAGCAGTGGCACATCCGCAGGTTGATTTATTTCTGCGCTTTGGAGCTGTTGGGCATGGCGTTCATCTTGTTTTCCGCCAGACGGATTCGCAAGGCGGAGAATGCTCCGGCAACAGGAGTAAAGCCCAGGCGGAATCAGGCTCTGGAGTTCTACCGGATGGTGTTCTGCTTCGCGGTAATCATGCGGCATAGCAGGGGGCTTGGAACAAGCAATGCTTTTTCAGGTGGGTATCTGCCTGTTGATTTTTTCTTTATTATCAGTGGTTATTTCTTGATGCAGTTTTTTGAAAAGTATGGAAAGAATGGAAGTGTGTCGGCAAAGCAGTATCTTTGGAGCAGGGTGAGAAAGATATATCCTGCATTTTTTGTAGCGCTTGTTCTTAGTATAATTATGACCTACATTACGAGTAAAGAAGCTCCGCTTGTCCAAAACTGGTGGTATGAGTTCCTCGTTTTGGATTCTTTTGGCTTTAAAATTAAAATATTAAGTGTTGCGTGGTATATTGGAGCTATGCTTGTGGCCTCTCTATTTCTTTATTTCTTATTGGAACGGTGGTATTAGCTAACCTTGGATTACCTACTTCCAATTATTACATGCTCAATATTTGGATGGATTTTTGTAAATAACGGAATGTTGAATGTCCACCATTAGTGGCAAGGACTTTTGCGAGGTATAGCAGGAATGTCTTTAGGTTGTCTGACATTCCAATGGGCAATCTGGGCTGATCAACATTTAAAAAAAGACAAGGCTATATCTGCTTTGGCAACCGTTGTTGAACTGAGTATTTTTGCCTTAATCATGCGTCAGATGTACAGCGGAGAAAATAAGCTTGATTTTTTGGCAATATCAGTGTTTCCAATCATGATGATAAGCATTTTCAGCTGCAACAGTTACCTGACTAAAGCACTTAATACACCGTTTTCGGGCTTCTTGGGCAAGATGAGCTTCCCGATGTACTTGAATCAGAGACTGCTGATTACGCCTTTGAAGAATTTCTGCCCCGGCAAGCCCTTCTGGCTGCTGATTGCTATCATTGTCATCGGTGATTTCCTCCTGTCCCTGTGCACAGAGCGTCTGACTGCCTTTGCGGTGCCGAAGGTGGCGGGGCTGTGGAAACGCCTGCTGAAGGAACCCGAGCAATCCGAATAAACAAGACAACCACCTCCCGAATCGTTTGTCGGGAGGTGGCTTTTTCATACCCGCAGCAGGTGGATCTGGCGGGCGGTGTATTCTCCTTTGCTCCTGGGGATGAGCAGACCCATCCGCATCAGGGCGGCGCCGGTTCGGGCTTCCCCGGTGGCTTCGTCCCGGTAGAGGGCCTCCGGGTCCAGTCCCCGGCAGGTGACGAACTGAGCAGCCGGGTTGTCGTGGGCGTCCCGGGTGACCCAGGTGACGAGGGCCTCGCTTTTGTCCGGGCTGACGAACATCCAGGCAGCCTTTTCCCGGTCGGCCATGTTGTCGGTCAGGCGGTAGTAGTCGCCCTGGAGCATCAGGGGCTGATAGCGGCGGAAGGTGCGGATCTGCTGCCGCACCTCTTCCTTTTCTTCCGGGGAAAGGCGAGCGGGATCCAGCTCGTAGCCGAAGGTGCCTGCCATAGCCACAGCGCCCCGGACACTCAGGGGCGTGACGCGGCCGGTCTGCTCGCTGGGAGACACGGACACATGGGCGCCCATGACGCAGGGCGGATAGCAGAAGCTGGTGCCGTACTGAATTTTCAGCCGCTCAATGGGATCGGTGTCATCGCTGCACCAGATCTGGGGCGTGAAATACAGCATACCCAGATCAAAGCGCCCGCCGCCACCGGAGCAGCCCTCGATCAGCAGATCGGGATGCCGGTCCCGCAGCGCCTGCAGGAAACGGTAAACCCCAAGGGTGTAGCGATAGAGCACCTTGCCCTGGCTCTGGAAATCCGCCTGGGTGTATACATCGTTCAGGGAACGGTTCATGTCCATTTTGATGTAATCCACCCGGGCCTCGGTGATGATCCGGTCCAGCCGCTCCAGGATGGCGTCCACCACATCGGGGCGGGAAAAATCCAGCACCAGCTGGTCCCGGCTGGTCACCGGCGGCTTTCCCGGAATGGTGAAGATCCAGTCCGGATGCTCCCTGGCCAGGTCGGAGGGGCGGTTCACCATCTCCGGCTCGATCCACAGGCCGAACTTCATGCCCAAACGGCGGATCCTTTCCGCCAATCGGGGCAGGCTGCAGCCCAGCTTTTCTTCATTGACCCACCAGTCTCCCAGACCGTCGTGGTCGCTGCTGCGCCGGCCGAACCAGCCGTCATCCAGCACCATCATGTCCACGCCCAGCCCGGCGGCCTGACGGGCGATCTCCACGATCTTGTCCCCGGTAAAGTCCATGTAGGTGGCTTCCCAGTTGTTGATCAGCACCGGGCGCGGCATATCCGGCCGGGGGAAACGCAGCACATGCCCAAGGATCAGGCGGTGAAAGCGGCGGCTCATTTCTCCCAGCCCCTGCTCGGACAGCACCATGACCGCCTCGGGAGCGGTGAAGCTCTCTCCGGGCTGAAGCAGATAATTGAAGCGTTCATTCTGAATGCCCATCGTCAGCCGCGTCTGGCCAAAGGCATCCAGCCCCACCCGGGCGGAAAAGGAGCCGCTCCACATCAGGGCACAGCCCAGGGCCAGGCCGGAATCCTCCGTGGCATCCCGGTCACACAGCACCAGGAAGGGATTCATGTGGTGGCTGGAGGCGCCCCGGCGGCTGCCGAAGACCTCCTCGCCGTGCCCCACAGGGCGGCGCTCCGCCTGCCTTTCCAGGGAATGCTTGCCCCAGAAGGCGATGCGGTCAAACTCCCCATGCAGGAAATCCAGACAAAGGCTGGCGGCGTTTTCCAGGGTGACAGGCGCGTCGCCCCGGTTGGTGATGACGGCGCTGCGGGTGATGCAGTCCATCCCCGGCAGCACACCGTAAAGCAGTCTGACCTGAACCGGCAGGCGAAGATCCTGCAGGGTGATTTCCACCGTTTCCGCCTCGCCTTCCTCAGCGAAGACCGCAGGAAGCCTCGGCAGGGTGTACTTTCCCGGCAGCACCCGATGGCCCACATACCGCAGGTCGCAGCCGCTGACGCCGCCCTGATCCCGCAGCCCGAAGGCGGTGGCACGGAAATCCCCGCTGCCCTCGCAGGGGTACTCCTGGGGCAGGGTGTCACAGGACACGGTGCGGTCGTCCTCCGCGTCTGCCGGATTGCCGGAAAAGCCCCGGTCGGCATAGGGGATGGCGTAGCTCATGTCATCGGTCACCCGGGGACCGTACCAGGTGTGGAGCAGCAGCCCCCGGTGGCGGATGGCCAGCTGATAGGTGGTGTGGTCGGTATGCAGGGAAAGAACGCCGGAGGCGGCGTCAAAGCAGACGGGCATGGGAAATGCTTCCTCCTTGGATGGGCTTAAAGCACCAGCACCCAGCGGATGGCGTTGCACAGGCCGGAGGAGCTGATGCTGTATTCCAGCCGCCACAGGTTGGAGTCGTTGGTTTCGCACTGGTAGCGGATCAGGTAGGTGCCGTCGCCGAGATTGTAGATCTTGCCGATGTCCTCATCATCCGCGTAGAGGCCACGGTTGCCGGAGGGCGAGGCCACCTGCCCCATGTCCCGGAAGGCGGACACGATGTCCGTCTGGGTGTCTCCCAGGGCGGTGCCTCTGGGGCCATTGAAGGTGGGGGAGGTGAAATACAGCTCGATGAGATACCACTCCTGCCGCTTGGTGCCGAACACGGCGTAGCCCCAGGAATAGGTGTGCTTCTCGCATTCCGCGTCAAAGCCGTCCACATTCACCTTTTCCACCTGGTCGCTGACCCCGTAGGTCTCCTGGAAGGAGGAACGGGTGGTGTAATACAGGCTCAGCTTGGCGATGGCGTCATCCGTGGAATAGGCAGACAGGGGATAGGGCTTGGCCTCGATCTTGTAGAGCACCTCCAGCTGGTTGGAGCTCTTGCCGTAGCCGTTCACGGCGATGGCCTTCAGGGTGACGCGGCCGGAGGGCAGCACAATGTTCTCGCCGCCGTATACCGGGCTGTCCGCGTCCGGGTTGGAGCCGTCGATGGTGTAGTAAATGGTGATGTCGGTGTCGCCCTCGTTGTCCTTGGCCTTCTTCAGCTTGACCCGCTGCCGGGTCTTGTAGGTTTTGGGGGCCAGGTTGCACCGGGGTGTACCCGGAGAGGGCATAATGATCTTGTAGCTGCCGGTCAGCTCGTCGCTTACCAGATCCTCATTCACCGCCACGGCCCGCAGGGCATGCACGCCCTCGTCCAGCTCAATGGGCTCGGTGAACAGGGTGCCTTCCTCAGGCAGCACGGCGTTCTCGTCAAAGGTGTAATACACATCGTAGTCCTGGGAGGAGGACAGGGTGATGCTCTTTTTCTCTTCGTAGTAGCCGGCCACCAGGTCTACCGAGGGCGGATTCGGCAGCAGCTCGTTCCTTTGTTCGTTGAAGGTGCTCAGGCCGGTCATCTTGTAGGCGGTGAGCATCAGCTCGGCGGCCTCGGGATCCCGGTCCTGGGCCTGAAGCAGCCGGATCATGTTCCGGTAGGGCTCGCTGCGGCTGGGCACGATGTTGGTGTACATGTCCTCATACAGGTCCATGGCGTTCTGGACCTGCCCGGCAGCCTCGTAAGCATTGCCCAGGAGCAGCAGGCCTTCCACATTGACCTCGTCGTCGCCGTCCTGCTCCCTGGCCTTTTCAAAGCAGACGATGGCCTCGTCCACGTTGCCGGTGTCCAGGTTTTCCTCGCCCACCTCCCACAGGGCCTCGGAGGTGGCTTCCTGTCCCATGCGGGCCATGATGCGCTGGCCGCCGGGGGTATTCCGCAGGTACAGGAAGATGCCCACGGCCACGCCGATGAGCAGCACCACCGCAAGCACGGCCACCCGGGCCCAGTTGACCATGTGCTCCCGCACCTGATGGGTGTGGGCCTTCTTGGCATGCTGCCGCTTCTCCTTGCGGGTCTCCCGGGCAGAGGCCTCCTGCTTCTGCCGGGTATCCCTGGGCTCGTTGACAGGCTCGTATCGCCTGGAGTACCGGGCATAGGAGGTGTTTACCGGCTGGCCGTCGATCTCCTCCAGGCCGTTGGCACCGTAGACCCGCAATTCGTCAATGGGCTGGGGCGCCGTTTCCTCCCAGGCATGGCTGCTTCCTCTTCTCCTGCGGCCGGTCTCCTGCACCGGCTCCGGAACGGTCTGGCCGCTGCGCCCCTGGCGAAGGGACTGGAGGCCTTCCTCCTTGTGGGTATGATCCACCGTTGCGCCGCAGCCGGGACAAACCAGCTCGCTGTCAGAAAGGTAAGTACCGCAGTGGGGACAGAGCATTGAACACCTCCCGGAAGAAAGAATCAGTCAGCCCGGTGCAGGGCCACCCAGGTAGGATCGGTGGCATCGAATTCCCGCTCGGGGCACACGCCGCCCAGCTCCTCAATGGCGCAGCGCAGCTCAATGTAATCCAGATAATTGGTGCTTTCATCCTCGGCGGCCGCCTTCAGCTCCGGCAGGGCCCGCTCGTCTCCCAGCTTGCCCAGGTACCCGGCAAACAGGGCCCGGCGCTTGGGATTCTCCCGGAAGAGCCGCATGGCCAGCTTGTAGACCTGCTCGTTGCCGGGGTAATTCACCAGCACGTCCAGCAGGGCCTCCTGGCCGGCGGCGTTGGCTTTGGGCAGAGCCTCCAGCATGGGCTGCAGGGCGCTCTTTCCCATTTCCGCCAGGGAATCCAGGGCGTTGTCCGCCAGCTCATCCTCCGGCTTCCGCTTCAGCTGCCACTGGATGTAGAGCATCTTGGGCAGGTCGCTGCCCATGGCCCGCAGCAGGCCGATGGCGGTCATCTTGGCCTCCTGCAGGGAATTGGGCTCACGCAGCAGGTTCAGCAGGCGGCGCTCGCAGGGCTTGCCCACGTTCTGGATCTGCTCCAGCAGCAGGTCCGGCACGGGGATGTTCCGCTGGCAATACTGGTTCATCCAGTCCACCAGATCCTTGGGATCCTCAAACTGGGTGAAGTAGGCCCCGGGGGTCAGCCCATCCAGCCACTTGGCCGGCTGGTTCAGGAAAGCGTTGTAAATATTGGGCATGTCGTCTTCCATCTCATCGTAGGTGCGATACTTGCCCTGGTGAAGCTCCATCCAGGCGGACACAAAGTCCGCAAAGTGCTCGTCAAAATTGATGCAGCGCATTTTCTTCTCCTGTCAGGCGCGGGAGGCCTGGTTATACAGCGTTTTCAGGTCATCGGTGGTGAAGTTGTAGTGCCGGTGGCAGAAGTGGCAGCCCAGCTCGGCTCCCTGATCCTCATCGATCAGGGACTGCAACTCCTTCCTTCCCAGGGAGATCAGGGCTCGCTCCATGCGGTCCCGGCTGCAGGCGCAGTGCCAGCACAGGGGCTGCTCCTCAAGCACCTCCGGCTCCAGCCCACGGAACCAGCCCTCCAGCAGCTCCTCCAGGGAGGCGAAGGTCATTTCCCGGCTGATGTCGGCGAACATGGGGCTGCGCAGCTCCAGCTGCTGCAGGGTCTCCTCGGTGCAGCCGGGCAGGGGCTGGATCAGCAGTCCGCCTGCCTTCAGGATGGCGCTGCCGCTGGTGAGCACGCCCAGCGCCACCAGGCTGGGCTGCTGCTCGGACACGGTGAAATACTGGGCAAAGTCCATGCCCAGCTCGCCGCTGACCAGCTCGATCTGGCCGATGTAGGGCTCGCGCAGGCCCAGATCCTTGATCACGGTCATGCGGCCCTGATGGCCTACGGCGCCGCCCACGTCCAGCTTGCCGTCCTCCCGGAGAGGCAGAACCACCTTCGGGTCGTCGGCGCAGACCTTGACCCTGCCGTGGTCGGCCACAGCCACCAGGCTGCCCATGGGGCCGTCCCCGTGAATGGTGACGGTGACGGACTCGTTTTCGCCCTTCATCATCACGCCCAGCATGGCGGTGCCGGTCATCAGGCGGCCCATGGCGGCGGCGCACACCGGCGTGGCGTTGTGGATGTCAGAGGCAGACTGCACCATGGCGGTGGTTTCCAGCATCAGTACCCGGGCCTCGCCGCCCATCAGCTGCAGGTGGATGCAGCGGTCTCCGGTCAGTCCGGTTTCAATTCCCTTCATAGCTTTATTCCTCCTCCAGTGCCTGACGGATGGCGGCCACATGCCAGCGGCGCTCGTGGGCCTTGGGCGCGGCCATCACCCCGTCGCCGTAAATAATCACCCGGGAGAAGCCGGCCTGAAGCAGCAGGGCATTGAGGCTCTCCGCGGAGTGGGCCCGCTGCTTCTGGTCCTCGTCAATGCGGCGGTAGCGGCCGTCCTTGTCCTTCACGAAGAAGCACAGGTGCATGTCCACCGTCTGGCTCTTGGGAGACCAGCGGTTCTGCCAGAAATAGGTGATGTCCTCCGTGTCGTCGCACAGCAGCTGGTTGCCCAGGGCGTTTTCCAGCTTGTAGGGCGTGGATACATCAAAGAACAGTCCGCCGCCGGGGCGGATGGTCTGGAAGGCCGCGGTGAAGAAGGCCAGGGCGTCCCCATCCTCCAGCAGGTAATTCACCCCATCGCAGGTGGCCAGCACCGCGTCCATGGGCCGGTGCAGGTGCAATTGCCGCATGTCCTGCCGCACAAAGGGGATCATGGTGCCTGCCTGCCGGCTCTTCTGGCTGGCGATCCACAGCATATCCTGGCTCAGGTCCACGCCGGTCATGTGGTAGCCCATGCGGCTCAGGGGAATGGTCAGGCTGCCGGTACCGCAGGCGCACTCGCACACCTTGCTGCCCACCGGGATCCCGAAGGCGGTCATCAGCTGGGCATAATACCGGGCCCAGGCGTCGTACTTCACATCCGCCATCAGCTTGTCATAAATTTCGGCAAATCCTTCGTACATCAGTCCGTCAGCCTTTCGGGGGAAGCGCTTTCTTCGTCTTCCTCATCCTCGTCGTCTTCGTCATCGTCGTCGGTCTTTTCCGCCAGACCCCGGTTGACCTTCGCACCCTCGATCTTGCTGTTGATGTACTGGTCGAACACGGCATTGGTGAAGCTGGCGGTGACGAAGCGGCTCAGGCCGAAGCCGAAGAACAGGTAATACAGGAAGATGACCAGCAGCGTCCAGATGGGGGATACATACAGATAGCACACCACGGCGGCGATGCAGGGGATGCAGTGCAGCAGCCGGATGCCCAGGGACTGGGGCGCCTTGGCCATGGACAGGATCAGGGCGTTGCGCAGGATATCCTTCAGGCTCAGCTGATAGGTGACGATCATGGGGTGGATGTACAGCATCATCATGGAGGCGATGGCGGTCACCATGAAGATCAGCGCCTGCAGGATCAGGCCCAGGGCGCCGCTCATGCTGCCGTAGTAGTTCCAGCATACCCAGAACAGCAGGGGCATCAGGCCGGTGACGGCAGACACGGGCAGAGACTGCTTCCAGTTGCTCTTTACCGCGTCCTTGAAGTCTCCCCAGATGAAGGCGTGCTCATCCCGGGCCCAGTTCCGGGTCACATAGCTGATGCCGGCGGTAAAGGGGCCGGTGATGGCGATGCAGGGGAACAGGATCAGCAGGGTGGTGGAGGTGGTCTGCTTCAGCTGGGTGGCAGCCTCCGCCAGGTTCTCCGTCTGGGTCAGCAGGGTCACGGCGCTGAGGGCATAAAGCAGCAGCAGGATCATGGCTGGCAGCCAGGCCACGGCGTAGAGCAGGTTCAGCCGCATCAGGCCGGAGAAGCGGACACGCAGCATTTCCCAGAAAAGCTGCATCCGGCTGGTGGGCAGGCTTTCCGGGGTGAAATCCGCCTTGCCGCTCTTGCCGTAGTAGAAGTTGTTCATGGTGTTGCGGAAAAAGCCCATGCGCAGGTCCTCCGTTCAATGATTCAGACGTTGATTATACCACAGATAGGAGAAAAAGCAAATTTACAGCCTTCCGTTCATCACGGAGAGCAGCAGGGTGCCGTTGTTGAACATGCCGGCCAGGGCGCTCTGGTCCAGCAACTCCTGCAGGAAGTCCACGGGGATCACCGTCATCACCAGGGGCACCAGCAGGAACAGCACGTAGCAGATCAGGCCGCCACGCAGCAGGCCGAAGGCGCCGCCGGCCAGGGTGTCCAGCTGCTTCAGCACCGGGAAGTGGAACACCGCCCGCAGCAGGTTGATGAGGATGGAAAGCACCAGGTAGATCGCGGCGAAGCAGATCATGAAGCACAGGATGTTGATCACGGCGGTGAGGATGCTCTGGGTCACATAGTCCGACACGGTGGTCAGGCCGGAGGAGGCCCAAACCTGGTTGGTCAGGCTGTTCTCCAGCAGCTTGGAAAGGGCCTGGGGCAGGTTGGCCTTCTGCACCACCTGGTCGATGCCCTCCGCCGACAGGTCTGCCACCTTCCGCAGGGACATCTCCAGGTCGCCGATGCGGGAAGAGGCGTCGGTGTAGTGGATCAGGGTGCGCAGGGTATCCTCGTTGCTCTGGATCAACTCCGCCAGCCTGGGATACGCCAGGAAGGAAGCCCCGAAGGAAAGCAGGGCGCCGCCGGTATTCAGCACCGTGGAGACAAAGCCCCTGTACAGGCCGAACAGCAGGCTGACTCCCAGGATGCCGATGATGACATAATCAACCACATTCATGCTCAGTCATACTCTCCGTTCAGGAATTTCTCCCGGGCCGCGGTCAGGATGGGGTCATGATCGCCGCCGACGGCGTGGGCCTCGTTGATCTCGTCAATCTCGCCCTTCCGGATGGGCGGGTTGCAGTAGTCGCAGGTGGTCAGGGAGGCGTAGGCCTCTTCCTCCAGCTCACCGTAGGTGAAGGTGTCGGTGAATACCACGCCGCTCTTGGTGGAGTTGCAGGTCTCGGAGGAATGATACATGGTGCCGCCGTCGGCATTGTAATACAGCACGGTGTCGTCATCCGGGTAGGGGATCTGCCGCCCCTGCCAGTCCTCCCAGATGACGAGACGGGTATTCTTCTTGATGTTGTCCCAGATCCACTGCATGTTGATGCCCTTGGAGGTGCGCTTGCGCTGCACCCGGATGCAGCCGTGGCTGGCCCGGGTGCCCAGCTTGGGCTCGTTGTTCTTGTAATTCTTGCTGCCGTCGGCGTTCTTGGTGTGGGGCACCTCGTGGAGCAGGTCGCCGCTGTTGAAGCGGATGGCCAGGGAGCAGTACAGGTTGTCGGAACGGAACTCGCCCACCTTGCTGGTGAGCAGGAACTCGCCGGAGCGGGTCTCGTTGTAGGGCTGGCGCTCGTTGGACAGGCCGGTGGAGACCAGCAGGGTGTCGTACAGCTCGCCGTCAATGAACAGGTAGAGCCGCTGGGTCAGCTTGTCGATGACGATGCCCATGTGCTGGTTGGGGGTCTGGGTCTTCAGGTATCGGGTGGGGATCCAGCCCTGCACCAGCATGTTCCAGGCCTTCACGGCGCTGTCGTGGAAGGAAGAGGAGTAGGTCTCGATCTTCGTCCAGCCGTCCTGATCCTCGCTGAGCACCCGGACGCCCTGGGTGATGCAGGTAACCACGCCCACGCCCTCCGCGTCCTCATTGGGCTCGGCCCGGATGATCACCTGCCGCTTTTCCGCGTTCGTCTTGCTGCTGTCCAGAATGGTGATGGGGCTGGTGAGCATCTCCCAGACCCGCTCTGTGTCGGTGATGTCCATGGGGGTGTTCCAGTAGGTCACCGCGGAGGTATCCACCGGCTCCGGGCTGGTCCAGGAGGGCGTAAAGTCCTTCTGGCTGGTGGCCTGGGAGGCCATGTACAGGTGCATGGTGGCGGCATTGACCTCTTCGGGAATGGTGGACAGGGATTCGCTGGTTACTCCGGTGAAGCCGGTGAGGCTCAGGTCCAGGTATTCCTCTGTGGAGGAAAGGCCATCCTCGTCCATCAGGCTCAGGGTCAGGGAATAGTCCCCGTCGGTGAGGGAGAGACCGGCAGCCTCCGCCGTCTGCAGCAGGCTGAGACCGGTGAGCTGGTACTGGTTTTCACCGACGGCGGCCTGGGCCTCCGGCAGGGAAAGGTCGCTGTCCTCGCCCCGCAGGGTCACCACCGCCCGGGCGGCTTCTCCCGCGTTGTAGGTCATGGTCAGGGTGCCCCGGGGCTTCAGCTCGGAGTCGCTGAGGTCCACGCTGTAGATGACGGGCACCGGTGCGGCCACGGTCACGGGGGCGGCGGCGGTTTCTCCGTTCAGGGAAACGGTAAGCTGCCAGTCACCCTCCGGGGCGTTTTCGTTGCCGAAGGTACCGTTCCAGTAGAGCTGGTTCAGGCCGGCCTGGGCGCTCATAGCCTCCGTCACGGAGAAGACGGCGCTGCCGGAGGCGTCTGCCAGATAAAGGTCGGCCTCTCCCGCGGCAGGCGCCGTGAAGGAAAGGATGACAGCCTGGCCCGGGTGAACGCTCCGCTCCGGGGACTGAATGCTGAGCTCCTCCGCCAGGGCGGGAAGGGGCAGCAGGCAGAGAATCAGGAAAAGGGATAAAAGCTTGCGCATAGTTCCTCCGAAGTAAGGAAGATTGATAATAATAGGAGTGACTTACCTTTGCCTCCCTCTTTGAGGGAGGTGGCGCTTTAGCGCCGGAGGGAGTTTTTCCGCAGCGCTACTCCCTCAGTCGCCTGACGGCGACAGCTCCCTCGGAGAGGGAGCCTTTTGGCTGCTTTCTCTTACAGAATCGCCTTTGGATGCAGCACATCCGCCAGGCCCTCCGCGGTGGTGACCCGCAGGGAGCAGGGCGTTTGCGGGAAGCGGTTTTCCGTGTCCAGCAGGCAGGTCAGGATCCCGGCGCTGTTTCCGGCCTCCGTGTCCAGGGGGCGGTCACCGATCATGACGCACCGTTCCTTTTCCAGGTCATGCTGACGGATCAGGTGAAAGATGCTGTCCGGCCAGGGCTTCCGGGGCAGCCCGTTTTCCCGGAGAACGCCGCCGTCAAACAGGCCTTTCACGCCGTTGGCCTCCAGGTAGGCCCAGGCGCTCCTGTCCCGATGGGTCACCAGGAAATGCCGCCCGCCCTGCTCCTTCAGCCGGGTCAGGGTCTCCCGGATGCCGGGCACCAGAGGAACGCTTTCCGCGGGCGCCTGGGCCTCCAGCTCCCGGAAGCGCCGGTCCAGGGCTTCCGGGTCGGTGTCGAAGCGCCGCCGCATTTCCTCCAGGCAGGCTCCCAGGCTGTCCTTCATCAGGTCCAGCAGCTCGTTTTCCGGCAGATCATGGCCGAAGGACTGCAGGGCCAGGCGCAGGCAGTGGGTCATCATGGGGTAGGTATCCAGCAGGGTGCCGTCCGCGTCCCACAGGAAGGTATCCGGTCTGGGAGCATTCAGGAAGATGCTCCGGGCTACCTCGGTATCCGCCGGGCAGAAGGGAAGACCGGCCAGGTCTCTCGGGGCAAGCCAGCGCACCGCCTCGTGCTCGGTGGGGACGGGGGTGCCGCTGCTTGTGCCCAGGAGGAAGTCGAAGGCAAGGCCCTGGGCTTCATCGGTATAGACCGGCTGCAGGCTTTCCACCGGGAGGGACAGTTCCTCCAGCAGCTCTCTCCGGAGGCAGTCGGCGGGGGATTCGCCGGGCTCCTGTTTGCCCCCGGGGAACTCCCAGAGGTGGGCATTTTTGCGGCCTTCCCCCCGCCGGCAGACCAGGATTTCACCCTGGGGATTCCGGATGATTCCGGCAGATACTCTGATCATGACTGCTCCTGATTTTAAGGTTTCGCCTCTGCGGAGGCGGCCAGAGGGCTTTCCGATCGCCCTCTGGACTCCTTCGGGGACATTCTTAATCCTGCTTCAGTAATTCTTCCGCCAGGCGCTCCACGTGCCTTCTGGCCTGGGCGGCCGCGTCGCTTTGTTCCTGGGCGGACTGGGGCGTGTCTCCCATCAGCCCGACGAACTGACTCACCTTCAGACCCAGGGCCTCCTGCATGGCGTTGTCACTGCCCTGGGGACTCACCAGGTAGTAGCACAGCAGGCTGTCCTCCTGACCGATGCGGTGGGCCCGGTCCTCTGCCTGGGAATGCACGGCGGGGCTCCAGTCCAGCTCGCCGAACACCACGCAGGTGGCCCGCTGCAGGTTCAGGCCGCTGGCGGAGCGCAGGGAGATGCACAGGAGGTCCGTCCTGCCGTCCATGAAGCGCTCCACCGCCCGGGATTTCTCCGCTGTGGTCTCCCTGCCGGTGATGAACCCGGGATGGAAGGCCTTCAGCTCCTTTTTGTACTCATCCATCACCTGGTGATGGTGGGCGAACAGCAGCACCTTTTCGCCGCCCTCCAGCAGCATCCGGACGAACTGGCACACATAGGGCGCCTTGGCCACGCCGGTGGCCTGCCGGGCCTGCAGGGAGATGCTTTCCTCCAGCATGGCCCGCTGGGAGGGCGTCAGGGTCTGGTCGTTTTTCCACTGGGTCAGCCGGGGCAGCACCGGCGCCATCATTTTCGCGTAGACGGTGTCGTTCCAGTCCAGCTCTTGCACCAGGCGGCGCTTGGGCGGCAGCTCGGACAGCACCTCCTGCTTGGTGCGGCGCAGCATCAGCCCCTCCCGGCGCAGGTAGTCTCCCAGCAGCTGGGGCTTCACCACGATGTTGCTGCCGTAGCCGTAGCACCATTCCCGGCTGAAGCTTTCCCAGTCCCCCAGGAAATGGAAATCCAGAATGTTGATCACGTTCCAGATCTCGCCGCCCCGGTTGTAAATGGGGGTGCCGGACAGGCCGTAGACCCGGTCGGCATGGTCGCTGAGCAGGCTGGCGGCGGAGTATTTCTCCGTGCCGGCGTGGCGCAGCTCCTGGATCTCGTCAAAGACCACGAAGCGGCAGGGAAATTCCGGCAGCAGCTCCTTCCAACCCCGCAGGAGCAGGTAGTGCATAATGTAAATGTCCGCCTCAGGCAGGTCGTAGGGCTTCAGCCCCTTGATCACGTGGATCCGGGGCAGCCTGCCCTCGATGCGCAGGAAGCGCAGGGTCTCCTCCTGCCAGTTCCGCACCAGGTGGGCCGGGGGGATGATCAGGGCAGGGAAGCCCTTTTCGCTGGCCAGGCAGGACAGGGCCTGCACTGTTTTTCCCAGACCCATTTCATCTGCCAGCAGGCAGCGCTCGTGGCTCATGAGCCAGGCCAGTCCCTCCTGCTGGAAGGGACGGAGGGTGCCCTCGAAGCTGCCCTCCGGAGGCTGGGCAATTTGAGGCAGCCGGGCCAGCTTTTCCCGGCGAACGGCGCCCTCCCGGGCGTCTGCCACCGCCTTTTCCCAAAGAAGCCGGTCGGTGGGCTTGATGTCCAGGGGGAAGCGCAGCATCAGCCAGCACAGGTCCCCCACCAGGCGGCGGTGGTTGGTGAAGCGGGCCTCGCCGCGCCGGGAGCCGCTGCTGCCGGGGAAAAGCCGCTTGCACATCTCCGTTACGGAGGGATCACCCTTCACCACCCAGCACTTGCTGCGCCGGTTATAGGAAAGGGTGCCGTAGGAGGAGCGGCCGTCCGGGGCAGGCTCCCGAAGGTAAGCGGGAAGGAGGGCTTCGTCCTGGGGATCCATGGGCTTGCGCCTCCTTTCCTGAAAAATCACAGTGCAATCCCCCAAAGCCGGTTCAGGGAAACGGTGTACAGGGGCTTTCCGCCGATGGCGCGGGGCAGGTCCACGCTTCTCTCCACCAGGGCGACCAGCACCTTTACCTGGGGGCAGGCGGCATAGCGGGCCAATTGCCGCATCAGATCGCTGCGCACCGGCTTTCCCTTCTTGATCTCAATGCCGATGCCATCCGCCATCAGGTCGATGCGGCACCGGGGCGCCAGGCGGACCTCGTGCTCCCAGGGAATGCCTGCCTGGGTCAGGGCTTGCTCCGCCAGGGCATGCAGGTCATATTCTCCCTGCTGGATGGGGCTGCGGATGGTTTGCAGGGCGGAAAGCACCTGCTCCGCGCCGGTCATCAGTAGATGCCCGCCATGGCCTGGGTCAGCAGGCTCATGGCACCGGCCACATCCGTTGTGGAGGGGCTGCCGGAGGAGATGATCTGCTCCAGGTTGGAGGCGGCGCTGGAGATGGCGGCATACTGCAGGCTGTTCATGTCCATGCCCGCCATCATGCTGTAGGCCTGCTCCAGCAGCACCTGGGCATCCGGGATCAGGGTGTTGGTCACCACGGGATCCGTGGAGGAATCCACCGTCTCCGTGTAGGCGTTGTGATAGGTGCACACCTCGCCGCCGGACACCAGGTTGCCGGAGGAATCCAGCTTGACGGTGGCCCAGGAGCCCAGGTACTTCTCCAGCACGCTGTCATAGCTGGTGCCGATGAACTTGTACAGGGGATGGCCGCTGGGGATCACCACCACGCCGGAGGTGATCACGTTGGGGCAGTACTGCCCGGCGATCATGCCGCTGTCGGCGCACACGCTGCGCAGCTGGTGCATCTGGCAGGAGACCGTGGGCTCAGTGCCGCTGCGCCACCAGTCCGTCACGGTGCCGTGGGAGGAATCCGCCCGGCAGGCGTCGGTGGCCAGCTGGCCGGATACCTTGCAGGTGGTCACCTTCACCAGGCCGTACTGGGTGGCGTCTCCTTCCAGAATGTCCTTGTTGCTCAGGCCCTGGTGGATGGCGCTCATGTAGGCCTGCCACAGGGGCGCGGCGCCGCTGGAGCCGGTGGATTTGCTGGACAGGGCCTTGTAGTTGTCATGACCCACCCACAGGGCGGAGGAATAATACCCCGTCATACCGGCGAAGAACACGCCCCGCTGGTCGGAGTTGGTGCCGGTCTTTCCGGCCACGGTCTGCCCGCTGATCTTGGCGGAGGTGCCGGTGCCGCTCTTCACGGCCTGCTTCAGCATGTCCACCACCATGTAGGAGGTGGATTCGGAGAAGACCCGGTAGCGCTCCTGCTGGGCGTGGCCATCCCACACCACGTTGCCGTTTCCGTCGGAGATGCCCAGGATGCTGATGGGCTCCTGGTAAACGCCGCCGTTGGCCAGCACGCCGTAGGCCACGGTCATCTGCAGGGGCGTGATGCCGCTGGAGCCCAGGGCCAGGCCGAAGGGCGTGGCGTCGATGTGGTCGTCGTCGATGCCCAGCTTGTGCAGGAAGCTGACGCTGTTGTCCACGCCCACCAGGTTCATCAGGCACCAGGCGGCAGCCGTGTTGTGGCTGTTCTCCAGGGCGGTGCGCATGGTCTCCGGGCCGGCATAGCTGGAGCCGGAGTAGTTGGTGGGCCAGGAATCATTGCCGCTGGAGTCCTTCCAGCCGGTGATGGGCAGGGGCATGTTATACAGGATGGTGGCGGGAGAGGCGCCCAGCTCCAGGGCCGGGGCATACACGGCGATGGGCTTGATGGAGGAGCCCACCGGCATCTTCATGTCCGTGGCCCGGTTCAGGGTCTTCCGGGCGGTGACCTTGGTGCGGCTGCCCACGATGGCCTTCAGCTCGCCGGTGTGCCAGTCCAGCACCACGGCGGCGGCCTGGGGCTCGATGATCTCCGTGTAGGTGCCGTCGGAATTCAGGGAGCGGTAGGTTTTGTCGGAGGGATCCCGCAGGGAGGGATACTTGGTCCAGTTCTCCAGGGTATCCTCCACGGTGGTCTGGATCTCCGGGTCCATGGCCAGCTTGATGCGGTAGCCGCCGGTACGCAGCTTGTTCTCCATGGCGTACCGGTTGGCGGTAGTGTCATCCAGGCCCTCCAGCTCCAGCAGGATGTCCACGGCCTCGTTGATGGCGTATTCCACATAGTGGGCGTGCTCGTACATGCCGCTGCCGCTGCTGGGGTCGGTCTCCAGCACATGGGCAGTGGAGGGATCCAGGGCGGCCTGATACTGCTCGTAGGTGATGAACTGGTTCTCGTACATGCACCGGAGCACGTAGTCTGTCCGGTCGTTGGTGATGGCGGCGTAGTCCACTCCTTCCTTGGAGCGGACGTAGAAATTCCGCCTGGGGTTATAGTAGTAAGGGGAGTTGGTGACCCCGGCCAGCATGGCGCACTCCCGCAGGGTCAATTCGCCCAGCTCCTTGCCGAAGTAGCCCTGGGCGGCGGTCTGCACGCCGTAATAGCTTTCTCCCAGATAAATGGTGTTCAGGTAGCTTTCCAGGATCTGGTCCTTGGAATACATGGTCTCCAGCTGCATGGCCAGGTAGGCTTCCTGAATCTTCCGCTTGTAGCTCTGTTCCGAGGACAGCACCGTGTTTTTGATCAGCTGCTGGGTGATGGTGGAGCCGCCCTGGGTGGAGCTGGAGGACAGGTTGGAGACGAAGGCACCGACGATCCGCTTCAGGTCGATGCCGTTGTGGGTGTAGAACCGGGCGTCCTCCACCGCCACGAAGGCCTCCTGAAGATAGGTGGGCATGGCGGACAGGGACACCATGATCCGGTTCTCCGAGCCCTTGTATTCGGTGATCAGGTTGTCATTGCAGTCATAGATGAAGGAGGTCTGGGCCTGGTCATCCAGGGCAGCCAGATCCAGGGTGGGAGCGGGCTCCACGTAGCCCTTGGCGATGCCCACCACGGCACCTACGC
>R11__coassemble_626_pt1 | contig 22362 bp, 24 predicted proteins | sample R11__metabat2_high_PE_049 | metagenome-assembled genome bin R11
CCAGCCACTCGTTGTACTTCAGCTTCTTACCGGGCTGCTTCCGCATATCCTTACGATAGCAGTCACGAGCCTGGTCCTTAGCCCACTTGATGCGGTTGGCCTCGTTGGGATGCTCCTTCAGCCACTCGTCGAAGGTGGGCGCCTTAGGCTTCTCTTCACGGGCGTAATAATCGGCAACCTTCCGCAGGCTGTTCAGCACATCATCGTGCAGGCCGTGGAAGATGTAAGTGTTCTCCGCCTTGCAGGTGGCGTTGTGGCTCACGCTGTTGTTCTTGAGGAACTTCTCCTCAAAATCGGGATCGGTCAGCGCGGGGATCGGCGCGTACTTCTCGCGGTCCTCAATGAACAGCTTGACCATACAGCCAACGCGGGCCAGGTACTCCTGCAGCAGGCCAGAATCCTGCAGCCGGGCGAAGTCATCGGGATGTGCCATCTGCAGGTACTTCATGTGGGCGAAGCCGTAATCGTTGACGCTGGGCGCCAGGATCAGGCCGGGAGCGGTAGGCACATAGGCGGTGCCCATGCGGCGGTAGTTGATACCGTTGATCGTAACATTGTTGAGCAGTTCCATCATAATGAAAATTCCTCCTTGTGTTCTTCGATAGAAATTGGAGGAGCATCCTCGGATGGACAAGGATGCCACTCCTTTGAATGAGACTGAAAAAGTCCCAGCGGCGTGGGACTGAATTTTGAAAATGTACGGTGTAGACCGTATAAGAAAACCGCCTCCGAAGAAGCGGCTGAAAGGATATTCAGTTGTAGGTTACCAGGCCATGATTTTGAACAGAGGACCGGAGAGATGCAGCACGATCTCCAGCAGGCCCTTGGCCAAGGTCGGCAGCAGCAGGATGACGATGCCGCAGGCCGTGACGGACCAGAGCATATCCTGATTCGCGTGGACGATCCATCCGAAAACGGAGCCGAAGAGGATGAAGCCGCCCACCAGATTCGTCACGACCGAAGAGATGGCAGCGAGGAAATTGCCGATGACATACACGATGCCGACAGCGAGAAGCAAAGGAGACACAAGGATCTTTGGGATCAGCTTCAGTACCTTCATGACAATTTCCTCCTGCACATCAGTGCTTAATTGTAGATCAGTTCATCGCAGATGACTTCCCTCGCCACAGATTGGGCGATTATCATGCAGCAGACCCACTTCATCTGGTCTTCGGCCTTCGTCTGCTCTGTGATGCCGAACTGTTTCTTTTGCCGCTCAATGATGCTGCTTTCGCGGCGGTCGGCTGCGTCGCTGATTTCGGCCAGGTGATTATGCAGCTTGCCGGTGAGGCACAGCCTTTCGTAGAAGTTCGGGCGGTGCTCTTTGAGGTAAGCCTCCCGCATGCGGCCCCACTTGTTGATCAGAAGCAGATCCTAATCTTCGTCCTCATCGTCGGCATGCAGGTCCGGGAAGTAGTAATCGCCGATCAGCTCATAGTCAAGGCCGTTGTCATCGTCATGAATGCGAGGAGGCAGATTGTCGACATGTTCCTTGATGGCGATGAAGCGGACGCCGAGCTTCTGGAATTCCTGGAGAAGGTCGCTGACGATCGTGTAGTCACGGCAGAGCCGGCTCAGATCGTTGACGATGAGGACTTCCACCTTGTTCTCACGAGCGGCTTTCAGAAGGATGGACAGACTCGGGTGATTGATCCGGACGCCGCTGTAGCCGTCATCGGCATAGCAGCGGATGTTCTTGAAGCCCTTCTCGGCGGCATAGGCTTTCATGACTTCCATTTGCGCGTTGATCTTCTCCGGATCGGCGAGGGCATTCCGGGCATACAGGGCAGTGATCTTGGTACTCATGATTATTTCTCCTTTCGGTTCAGGTGGCAAACTGTTGTGCACGGCGGTTTCGCCGGTATTCGTTGTTCTTATCCTGGCGCTGGCGAAGGATCTGTGCGGCAGCAGGATCTGTCTTCGCCTGTTCGCGAAGGTCGGCATAATGAGTTCGATTGCTTGCCTCGGAGCGTTCCAGGCGTTTCTGATATTGCTCCTGAGCTTTCGGGTCTGTTGCACGGCGTTCGCATAGTTCATGGTAGGCAGCGTTATTCCGCTGACGCTTTTGCTCCATGATCTCCACCAGCTTTGCGGCAGCGGCTTCATCCGTTTCGGCGGCAACCTTGAGGCGCTCCATGTAATCCTTTTGCCTTTGGGTATTGTGGGCCCGAAAGTCTGCCAGCTTCTTTATGGCGTCGGCATCACCGGCAGCGGCTTTCTCTCTCAGATCGGCCATCTCAGCTTTCCTTTCAGCGTAGTGTTGCTTCTGGTACTCGCGCTGCTGCTGCTTTCTGCGTTCCAGCATTGCTGGATCTTCAGCCGCGCGGCGATCGAAGGATTCCTGCTTGGCGGCATATACTTCGTGCTTGATTGCTTTGGCCTATTCCATGGCATCAGGGTCACCGGCTTCCGCAGCACGGAGGATATCCGTCTTGAATTGGCCACCGGCCTTGGCTCTCTTAGTGTCAAGTGCCTTGCTGATTCTTACGCGCTTGCGTTCCTATGGATCCTGAATGTAGTCGGGATCTTCAGCACGTTTCCTGGCTCTCTGCTTCCGGCGATACTCCCGGTCCTGTTCGCGCAGTTTTTCCAGTTCAGCCTGCGCGGCCTCGTCACCGGCTGCGGCAGCGGCCCGGACTTCTTTAATGTGCTGTTTTCTGCTGATATGCTTCTTTTTGATCCTTGCCTGAGCATCTGCAGCTTGCTTTGCCTCGACCTGAGCGAGATAGGCTTCATCGGACAGTTCCGGCTACGGGTCGCATGATGAGCTGACATTGCCTATGAAGCGGAAGTACAGGTCAATGCGCTGGCGCTTATACTTGGAACGCGGAGCAACAGGCTTGTGCACCTCGACTTTTTCCACTAGGTCGAAGAGCATCTCGTCCGTCAGTTCCTCAAAGCTCTGATACTTGCGGACCAGTGCGGCAAAGTGCTTTGCGTCAGACTTTTTGAGCGTCAGGTCAGCCTGGTCTTGAAGAAGCACGGCCTTCCTGGCTTCGCAGTCCTGCTGCTCCTGATTGAAATCCGCCATCAGCTTTTCAAACTGTCTGTCAGGGATCAGGCCATCAAGGTTCTTCCTGCAGAGTGACTTAATCATGGCGTCAAGCTCTTCGATCTTCGCATTGAGCGTTTTCAGCTCTTCCTGCTCCTCCGCAGAAATCTGCGTGATCTGCGCCTCATAGTGCTGCCGCAGTTCCTTGATGAAGCCGTCGCTGTCCTCCAGCAGCTTTTCCGAAACAGCCTTGAGCGCTGTCAGGATTGCCGCTTCGATCACTTGCGTTTCCAGATAATGTGATGTACACTCATTTTTGTCTCGCGTGTGGCGTGAGCATTGCCAGCTGGAGATTTCTCGGCCGTGGCGGGTAAAATGATGGTGATACATGGTACTGCCGCATTCCGCGCAGAAGACCATACCGTTCAGCCGATTGGAGTAGGTTCCCAATGGAGTGATGTGCGGCTTCCGCTGCCGGAGCGCCTGGGCTTTTTCCCATGTGTCTTCGTCCACAATGGCTTCGTGTGCGTTTGGAAAGACCAGCCACTGGGAGCGAGGCGTTGCCACACGCTTCTTGCTGCGGAATAAGGGGCGGACCGACTTGCCCAGCACCAGGGTGCCTTTGTACTCCTTACGGTCCAGAATGTGACGAACGGATTGTGTGGCCCATTTGTACGGCTCCTTGATGACTTGCTTGTAATTCTGACGATTGAGCGTCATCTGGTCGTAGGCCATCGGCGTGGGCACCTTATCATCCGTGAGCGCTTTCGCGATCTCTGAGATCGGCTTTCCGTTGGCTGCCATGTCGAAGATGCGGCGAATCACCTTGGCGGCTTCTTCATCGATTTGCAGCACCTTGTTCTCATCAAGGATGAAGCCATAAGGAACGGAGCCTGTACAGCGTTCGCCCTTGGCCATCCGAGCATGAAAAATCGTCTTGATCTTGCGGCTGGTGTCCTTGGCATACCATTCATTGAACACATTGATGAATGGCATGAAGTCGCTGGTGCCTGTCGGGTTGGTGGAGTCAAAGTCGTTGGTGATGGCCAGGAAGCGGATGCCTTTCTCAGGGAAGAGCAGTTCCGTATAGTAACCGACCTGGATGTAATCGCGTCCCAATCGGCTCATGTCCTTCACGATGATGGTGGCCACATTGCCGGCGTTGACTTCGGCCATCATGGCCTTGAAGCCAGGGCGGTTGAAGTTGGTGCCGGTGTAGCCGTCATCGGTGAAGTGGCGGATGTTGCCAAAGCCATGATCTTTGGCATAGCCTTCCAGGTACATCTTCTGATTGGTGATACTGTTGCTTTCGCCCTGCAGGTCATCGTCACGGGACAGTCGCTCATACAGGGCTGTGATCTGCAATCCCGGTGGTCTTGCTTTGGTCATCGGCATTGGTTTTCATCCTCCTTTCGGACCGGTTCAGGGTACGAGTAGATTATAAGTCCAACTTGGGTCATTGCGGCCATACTTCGCTCCCGCCTTTGGTCTGGATGCCATGGTCAGGCTTTCCGTTTGGGTCAGGATGATATTGTTCCACGGATCTTCATCCATGTAGGGCAGAATGTCTTCGTGCTTGCCCCAGCGGGCGGAGCCATATTCCTCGTTGTGGCGGTACTTCTTGGCATTTTTGCCTTTCACATACGATCTGAATTAGCGCCAAGCGCTTGATTGTTTCCAACAGAGCAGCCATCCGTTTCTCCTTTCTGCGATTGACTTTCCCTTGCAATCGCTTATAATCGGAATGGAGAGACGGAGTGTGGTAGACTCCGCCTCCCCAAGGGAACTTTTCGGGGCTAAGCGAGGTAACCTCGCCTGTGGATTCGTCAATGACTTGCACATTCTCGTAACCGGCGCGAATGCTTGCCATTGCGTAATCCACGGCCTCTTGTTTAACAACCTACTGGCTCAGGATTGCTCCGTTGCTTTCAATTGTAAACACGGCTCTCACCTCCTTCCGTTGGAGGGTTTGACGCCATAAGGCATCGTGAAAATAAAAAAAGGATATCCGACTGATGCGTCGAATATCCTTAACCGTGGCTCAAAAGGAAAGCTTTCCTGTCCGGGAAGAGGACAAAGCTTTCATCGCCAACTTTTTCAAATTCAGCTTTGTCGGTGTCGTGCTTGAGTGGATCGAGCATGATATGCAGTAGGACCCCAGACAGATCGTCCGCCGGGTGGAATCATTGATCAACGGAACCATGGGGCAGGCACTGCGGAACAGTGTGGCTAAGTAACGGAGTGGCAGACCCTGATCCGGAAGCGGACTACGATATCAAAGAGGGACAGGCTCATCGTTGAGTCTGTCCCTCTTTGATATGACTTCCAATTCTCAACAGCGTTTGTAAGTTTTCATTCACTGCATTCAAACATATGACAGTTCGCGGATCGTATGATGAATCTCCTCCCCAGACATATTGCTGACTTGAATTCTGAGGAGTTGATTATCATTGCCAGTAATTGTCATCGTCTGATCACCTCGTACACCTATACTGACGACAACGAGAAAAAATACTTGCACTTGGTCTCTATGATTTTTCTGTAAGTGTTAAAAAAGCAATGGGGTGCGTAAAGTATGCTTCGTTTCCCTGACCATTCTTGCTGTATATGTTGGCTGCTCAAATAGACCATTTACGACATTTCTAGCGATATTGCTAATACCCACAGATACCCACGGTTTTAGGCATGAAAAAAGCCCTGAAATCCAGTGATTTCAGGGCTTTGAAGGTGGTGGAGCATAGGGGATTCGAACCCCTGGCCTCGACAATGCGAATGTCGCGCGCTACCAACTGCGCTAATGCCCCATTTGGTAAGATTTCTGCCCATATTTTACATCGTTGTCAGAGACTCGATGAGGACACCAATCGTCCTTGGGAGTGCGGAAGGGATAGCTCGTTCTACCAACTGCGCTAATACCCCGCAGCCATGGTCGGCTCATTTACCATCCATAGCCTGCTTATTATATGCCTTTTCTGTTCAAATGTCAAGCACGAAGAATCGTCTGAATTTACCCGGAGGCAAAAATCCGACTTTTGGGGTATATCAACGCTGTTTCGTCAGTTCCCCTGCTCCCGGATAAAGACCTCCACGGCATCCCGCAGGGCCATTTCGCACTCCACGCCGGAGAGGCGACCCAGGTTGGCGCAGCACATCAGCAGCCTGCCCATTTCCTCGTAGGGCGGCTCCGGCCGCTCCATGGCCTTCGCCAGTTCTGCCGCGGCGGACTGCAGCTGCTCCAGCGCCTCTGCCGGGGACATGTCCATTTTCCCGGACTTCTTCTGCACCTTGGCGGAGCGCATCAGCCCGGGCAGGCCGGTGGAAACATCCTCCAGCACGCTCTTCTTGTCCTTCAGACCCCGCTCCTCCCGCTTCAGCTGCTCCCAGCTTTCCGCGTCCGGGCCGCCTTCATGCTCCGGCTGGAAGATGAAGGGATGGCGGTGGATCATTTTCCGGCAGATGGCGGTGGTAATGTCTCCCAGGGTGAAGCTGCCGTGCTGCTCCCCCACACTGGCATGGAAAACCACCTGCAGCAGCACATCCCCCAGCTCGTCCGCAATGTGGTCCGGATCCCCCTCCTGGATGGCGCCAACCACCTCCCAGGCTTCCTCGATCAGGTATTTTTCCAGGCTCTCGTGGGTCTGGGCCTTGTCCCAGGGGCAGCCGTCTTCCCCCCGCAGCCGGGCCATCACCCGCACCAGGTCCTGGAAGCAGTACCGTTCCCGGCCGGTCAGCTCCGCCGGCGGGACGAACAGACACACGCCCTCGCCGTAGTGCCGCATCCGGTCCACATCCTGCAGCTGAATCCAGGCAGGCTTTTTGTTTTCCGGGAAAATCAACACCCGGGATTCCTCGTCATACACATCCGCCAGCCACAGCTTCACCTGGCCCGCCAGCAGCATGTCGTCGATTTCCGTGATCAGCAGCGGGATCGCCGGATCATGGCTGCTGTCCGGGCAATCCATGGCCGCCAGGACCCGCAGCTGCTCCGTCTCCTGCTCCGGCACCGCCGTCAGGCACACGTCCGCCCGGGAAATCCCCGGCAGCACCGTCAGCTCCGCGGCTTCCGGCCGGGCCTTGGCCAGCGCGGTGACAGAGCCGTCTCCGGAAGCCTCCGGCACGGCATACACCACAGGGCCGCCTTCCGCCTGCTGCCACAGGTGCTCCGCCATGGCCCGGTGCATTTCGTCAAAATCCTCATAGCGGTCGTAGAAGCCATCCAGGCTCTCCCAGACGATCCCCTGCCCGGTCAGCCATTCGGCGCAGGCCGTGCGCTCCGTGCGCAGGATCACCCGCTTTCCCTGCCGCAGAGCATCCGCCGTCTGCAGCGTCATCAGCTCCGGCTTTCCCGGGCCCAGGGACACAACGGTGATGGAAGGCTTCATACAAAATCACTCCTGTTTTTTGTTTCCTGAGGGAATGATACCATACCCTGAAAAAAATGCAAGCAATTCCGAACTAAAGATCGGCTTTTCTCTTCCATGATTCGTCTTTTTGTGGTATAATGGCCCCGAATTGAGGAGCAGTGAGGAAGAAATCATGGAAAAACTCCGAAGGAACGAACGAATGACCGCCATGCTGAAGATTTTATCCGCCGAGCCGAACCGGATCTTCAGCCTGTCCCGCTTCTGCGACCTGTTCGGCTCCGCCAAGTCCTCCCTGAGTGAGGATATTGACGCCCTGCAGAAAACCGTGTCCCAGTTCGGCCTGGGCAGGGTGGAGACCGTGACCGGCGCGGCAGGCGGCGTCCGCTATCGCCCCGAGGTGCGGCACAAGGATGCCTGCGCCTTCATCCGCCGGCTGTGCGATGTGCTCTCCGGCAGCGACCGGGTGCTGCCCGGCGGCTTCCTGTATTATTCGGATATTCTCACCAATCCGGTGCTGACCCGGCGCATGGGCGAGATCATCGCCACCGCCTATTACCAGGACCGGCCGGACTTCGTGCTCACCATGGAGACCATGGGCATCCCGGTGGCCAACGCCGCCGCTGCCGCCCTGGGCGTACCCCTGGTGATCGCCCGGCACACCTCCCGGGTGTACGAGGGCAGTGCTGTGAACATCAACTATGTTTCCGGCTCCAACGGGGCCATCGAGACCATGAGCCTCTCCCGCCGGGCCGTGAAGGAAGGCAGCCGCTGCCTGATCGTGGATGACTTTCTGCGGGGCGGCGGCACCGCCAAGGGCATGCGGGACCTGATGCGGGAATTCAACGCCCAGGTCGTCGGCATGGCCTTCGTGATGTCCACCGCCGTGCCGGAGAAGAAGCGGATCTCCGGAGAAAAGAGCCTGATGATCCTCTCCCCCATCGGCGAGGAGGACACCAGCGCCCGGATCGTCCCGGCTCCCTGGCTCACCGCGGAGGCAAATGAAGAAAGGAATCACTGATGTCTGTGTTTGAAAAGCTGTTCGGTGGCGGAGATAAGGAAACCTTCATCATTGTCGGCCTGGGGAACGACGGCAAGGAGTATGCCCACACCCGGCACAACGTGGGCTTCGATGTCACCGATGCCCTGTGCCGCCGCCTGGGGGTCAGCCTGAACCGGGAAAGGTTCAAGGGCCGCTATTGTGAGACCACTCTGGACGGCAAGCGGGTGATCATCTGCCAGCCCCTGACCTATATGAACAATTCCGGGGAATGCGTGGCGGAGCTGCTGAGCTGGTACAAGGTACCCCTGGACCATCTGTGCATTATTTATGATGACATCGACCTGCCCGGTGCCAGGCTGCGGGTGAGAAAAAGCGGCAGTGCCGGCACCCACAACGGCATGCGCTCCATCATTGCCCACACGCCCTCCGACGCCTTCCCCAGGATCCGGGTGGGTGTGGGCAAGTGCCCGCCGGAATGGGAGCTGGTCAACTGGGTGCTGAGCCGGTACCTGACCCGGGAGGAGCAGTAGGCCATGGATGAAGCCTTTGACCGGGCCGCCGCCTGTGCCGAGGACTGGGTCCGCAGCGGCATCGACCACGCCATGCAGGAATACAACAGCAATAACAAGAAGTAAGGCAATCTATGGATCAGACATTTCTTTTAACCCTGAATTCGCCCGGCCTGACGCATCTGGACCGGGCTGTTGGTGACCGGAAAAACATCACCGTGACCGGCGTGACGGAAACCCACGCCGTGCTTCTCTCTGCCCGGCTGGCCGCTCAGGGCAAGCGGGTGCTGATGGTGCTGCCCACGGACCTGCGGGCCCTGAAGGCCGGCGAGGATGCTGCCCAGCTCCTGCCCGGGCAATCCACCTGTCTGCCCGGCGGCGAGGTGGACCTGACCCGAGGTGCCTCCAGCCACGAAAGCAGCTGGCGACGCCTGTAGGCCCTGACCCGCGCTGTGACCGGAGAGGCCCGGCTGCTGGTCACCTCCGCGGAGGCCTTTCAGCTGCGCATGGGGGACCCGGAGCAGTTCCGGGCCTCGGTGGTGCGGCTCCGGCCCGGCGACCGCATCCAGCCCCGGGACCTGATGGACCGCCTTGTCCGCATGGGCTATGAGCGGGTGGATATGGTGGAGGGCAAGGGCCAGTGCGCCATCCGGGGCGCCATTGTGGATGTGTATCCCCCGAACCTGAATGACTGCCTGCGCATCGAGTTTTTTGATGACGAGGTGGACAGCCTGCGCTCCATCGATCCCATGAGCCAGCGAAGCCGGGATAACCTGCAGAGCGCCATGATCTGCCCGGCCAGCGAGGTGCTGGTGGCACCCGAGGAGGCTCCTGCCGCCGCCCGGCGGATGCGGGACGCCATCCAGGCCTCCGTCTTCTCCGGCACCGGTCTTTCCGATGACCTGCCGCCCCTGCCGGAGGATGAAGAGGAAGCTGCCCCCATCCGGGGAAGAGCCCGGAACAGCCAGGAGGTTTCCCGCCAGCTGGAGCAGCAGCGCCGCCAGGAGCTTCTGCTCCAGGATGCCCAGCTGCTGGAGGGCGGCCTGCCCTTCCGGCGGATCCGCAGCTGGCTGCCCATCGTCAGTCCGGAGGCCTTCTACCTGACGGACTGGTACCGTCCCGAGGTGGTGGTGCTGTATCAGCCGGACCAGCTGCGTAACCGCTTTGAAGACCGGCTGAAGGGTTTTTCCGCCGACCTGAAATCCGCCATAGAGCGCGGGGACGCCGTCCCGGCCCAGGAGGCGCTGCTCACCGGTTGGGAGGACGCCCTGCATGCCCTACGCCGCTACTGCGTGGTGGCCGCCTCGGAAATCCTCCACGGTCAGGGCGGCATCGAGACCCAGGACGCCCTGGACATGAACGCCGCCGGTCTTCCCGGCTTCCACGGAAAGATCCGGGACCTGGCCCAGAGCTGTGAGGCCTGGCTGAAAAAGGACCTGAAGCTGGTGCTGCTTTCCGGCGGTGAGGCCAGAGGCCGCCGTCTGGCCGCAGCCCTGGAGGAAAACGGCCTGCGCCCCGTTTGCCGCTCCGAAGCGGGGCCCTTTGGGAAGGACAGCCTGCTGATCCTGCCCCAGACCCTGAGCCGGGGCTTCCTGTGGGAGGAGGCCGGTCTCTGCCTGATCAGCGATGCCGACATCTACGGCAGCGATCACCGGCGCACCAAAGCCCGCTCCACCAGCGGGGAAAAGATCTCCGCCTTTACCGACCTGCACCAGGGGGATTACGTGGTGCACGAGGATCACGGCGTGGGCATCTACCAGGGCATCAGCCGCATCCAGAGCGAAGGCGTGTGGCATGAATACCTGCTGATCCAGTATGCCGGAACCGACAAGCTGTATGTGCCGGTGGAGCAGCTCTCCCGGGTGCAGCGCTACATCGGCAACCCGGACAATCCCCCAAAGCTGAACAACATCGGCGGCGGCGAATGGAGCCGGCAGAAGAGCAAGGTGCGGGCCGGGCTGAAGGAGCTGGCCTTCGACCTGGTGCAGCTCTATGCCCGCCGCTCCCAGACGGAAGGCTTCGCCTTCAGCCCGGATACCGCCTGGCAAAGGGAATTCGAGGATCAGTTCCCCTATGAGCTGACCCCGGACCAGGCCCAGTCTGTGCGGGAGATCACCGCGGACATGGAATCCCACCGGAACATGGACCGGCTGCTGTGCGGCGACGTTGGCTACGGCAAGACCGAGGTCAGCCTGCGGGCCGCCTTCAAGGCCCTGCAGGACAGCAAACAGGTGGCCATCCTCGCCCCCACCACCATCCTGGCCCAGCAGCACTACAACACGGTGCTGAAGCGCTTCGATCACTTCCCGGTGAAGGTGGCCCTGCTGAGCCGCTTCCAGAACGCCGCCCAGGTCAAGGAGATCCTGGCCCGGCTGAAAGAGGGCGACATCGATATCCTGGTGGGCACCCACCGGGCCCTGGGCAAGGACGTGCAGTTCAAGAACCTGGGGCTGCTGATCGTGGACGAGGAGCAGCGCTTCGGCGTCAGCCACAAGGAAATCATCAAAAACATGAAGACCCAGGTGGACGTGCTGACCCTGTCCGCCACCCCCATCCCCAGAACGCTGCACATGTCCATGGTGGGCATCCGGGACATGTCCGTGCTTGAGACGCCCCCGGAGGAGCGCCTGCCGGTGCAGACCCACGTGATCGACTACTCCGACGCCATTGTCCGGGATGCCATCATCCGGGAGCTGAACCGGGGCGGTCAGGTCTATTTCCTGTACAACCGGGTGCAGTCCATCCACGCCTTCCACGAGCGGCTTCGGCAGCTGGTGCCCGAAGCCCGGGTGGCCGTCGCCTACGGGCAGATGAAGGGCCATCAGCTGGAGGACGTGATGATGGACTTCTATGCCGGCAGCTATGACGTGCTGCTGTGCACCACCATCATCGAGAACGGACTGGATGTGCCCACCGCCAACACCTTGATCGTCTTTGACGCGGACCGCTTCGGCCTGAGCCAATTGTATCAGCTTCGGGGCCGTGTAGGCCGCTCCACCCGGCAGGCCTATGCCTATTTCACGGTGCGGCCGGACAAAATGATGAGCGAGACCGCCCAGCAGCGGCTGAACGCCATCCGGGAGTTCACCGAGTTCGGCTCCGGCTTCCGCATCGCCATGCGGGACCTGGAGATCCGGGGCGCCGGCAACATCCTGGGGCCGGAGCAGCACGGGCACCTGTCCACCGTGGGCTACGACATGTACTGCAAGCTGATGGAGGAGACCCTGCAGGAGGTACAGGGGGTCAAGACCGACGCCAAGCCCCTGGAAACCCGGGTGGATCTGAAGGTGGATGCCTTCCTGCCGGAGGATTATGTCTCCGGAGAAAAGCAGCGCATGGAAATGTACAAGCGCATCGCCGGCCTTTCCTCCCCGGAGAGCCGGGACGACATCGAGGAGGAGCTGGTGGACCGCTTCGGCGACATTCCCGCCGTGGTGGATACCCTGCTGGACATTGCCCAGATCCGCTACCTGGCCAACACCCTGGGGGTCATGCGGGTCAGCAGCCGGGAAAACGCCCTGCACCTGCGCATCGATAACCGGTACATCCCCGAGCCCGCCATTTTGCTGCAGGCCATGTTTGAGACCGATCCCCGGCTGAAGGCGGTGAACGTACCCTTCCCGGCCATCGTGCTGCAGTGCCGCTGCAGGGGCGACCGGGACCTTTTGCGGGAGGGCATCGCCGTGCTGAAGAAGCTGACCCAGGCGGTTTCCCGCCTGGAAAATGCCCAATCTCCTCAGAAATGAGATGATTCTTCATGTTGCTGTCACCACCCTCCGGCGCTCTTGAGCTGCTGGAAGCCCTGAACCGGGCAGGCCACCAGGCCTGGCTGGTGGGCGGCTGCGTCCGGGATGCCCTGCTGGGGATCCCGCCCAAAGACTGGGACATCTGCACCTCTGCCCTGCCGGAGGAGATGCAGCGGGTGTTTGCCGGACGCAGGGTCATTGAGACCGGCCTGAAGCACGGCACCCTGACGGTGCTGGCGGATGGCGTGCCCTACGAGATCACCACCTTTCGTACCGATGGCAGCTACACCGACCACCGGCATCCGGACGGGGTCACCTTTGTCAACGACCTGCGGGAGGACCTGAGCCGCCGGGACTTCACCGTGAACGCCATGGCCTGGCACCCCGGTGAGGGACTGGTCGACCTGTTTCACGGGCAGGAGGATCTGAAGGAAGGCATCATCCGCTGTGTGGGCGAGCCGGAAAAGCGCTTCGACGAGGATGCCCTGCGTATTCTCCGGGCCCTGCGCTTCGCCGCGGTGTATGATTTTCAGGTGGAGGAAGCCACCGCCCGGGCCGCGCTGAAGCTGCGGGATACCCTGCCCCTGGTGGCCGGAGAAAGGATCCGGACCGAGCTGGGCAAGCTGCTGTGCGGAAGGGCCGCCGGAGCCATCCTGCGCCGCTTCCGGGAGATCATCGCCGTGATCCTGCCCGAGGTCCGGCCCTCCTTTGATTTCGACCAGCGTACGCCCTACCACCGCTGGGATGTGTGGGAGCATTCCATCCGGGCCCTGGAGGCCGCGCCGCCTACCGAGGTGCTGCGCATGACCATGCTGCTGCATGACAGCGGCAAGCCGGCCTGCTTCACCCTGGATGAAAAGGGCATCGGCCACGCCTATGGCCACGGGAAGCGCTCCCGGCAGCTGGCGGAGGGCGTGATGGACCGGCTGCACTATGACAACGCCTCCCGGGAGCGGATCCTGGAGCTGGTGGAGTGCCATGACATCGAGCTGCGTCCGGAGGCGCCTATCCTCAGGCGGCGGCTGAACCGCTTCGGCGAGGAAGGCCTGCGGCAGCTGATCCAGGTGCAGCGGGCGGACAGCCTGGCCAAGGGCACCCTGGACCTCCGGGAGGTGGAGGACTGGGTTTCCGGTCTGGAGGCCGCCCTGGAGGAAATCCTCCGGGAAGACAGCTGCTTTTCCCTGAAGCAGCTGGCCATCAAGGGAAACGACCTGACGGCCCTGGGGCTTCGGGGACCTGCCGTGGGGCAGACCCTCGGGCAGCTGCTGGAGCTGGTAATGGACGGCAAAGCGGAAAACACCCGGGAGGCGCTGCTGAAGGAGGCAGACCGGATCATACGGATCATGAAGGAGGAAAAGGCCAGTGACCTTTGAGCAGAACCTGCAGAACGCCCGGATCAACAAATCCATTTCCGTGGGCCAGCTGGCGGAAATCATGGGCGTGGACAAGAAGACCGTCACCGCCTGGGAGAGCGGCCGCCGGATGCCTTCCCTGGAGCAGATCAACCGCCTGGAGAAGGGGCTGAACGCGGAGCTGCTGGACCCGGATACCCGGCTGCGGCTGGAGCACCCGGAGCTTGTTCCCCGGGAAGAGAAGAAGGAGCTGACCCCGGAGGAGAAAAAGAAGCGCCGCTGGAACCTGATCGCCGTAGGCGTGGGGCTGCTGCTGGGGGTGGCGGTGTATATCTCTCTGCTTTCCTCCGGCCAGACAAGTTGAAAACCGGAGCAGAATATGGTATGATAGGAGCGGAGGTGCGAATCCATGGACAGAAACGAAAGCTATGATCCCCGTCTGGTCAGCGGCCTGGTGCTGAAGCCCGCCCGGGGTTCTCTGGATATCCAGGTAACGGACACGCCCGCCATTCAGGTGATGGTCTCCGGAAGCGATGACGACGCGGCCGCCCTGAAGCTGAACTTTGCGGACGGCATCATCAGCATGGAGCAGCCCGCCTACGGACTGTCCGTGCACATCAACGCCAACCACTGGCTGCAGATCACGGTGCAGTTGCCCAGGAGCTGGAAGGGTGCCGTGGAAGCCAACACCATCTCCGGCATGGTCAAGGCCCGGGGCATCACCGGCACCGATGTGAAGCTGGAGTCTGTCACCGGGCAGCTCCAGGCGGACAACATTGAGGCCATGAACCTGGCGCTGCACACCACCACCGGCAGCATTGCCGCCTCCTCCCTGTACGGAGAGAGCCTTTCCCTGCGTTCCATCTCCGGCAACGTTTCCGTGGTGAATACCGCCTTCCGGACCATCCGGCTGAGCAACGTTTCCGGACAGTCCGAGCTGGAGCTGAATGCCCCCTATGAGACCCTGGAGGGCAGCACTATCAGCGGCGATATCCGGGTATGGGCCCCTGTGGCCCTGGCGGACGCCCGGGTGAAAACGGTCACCGGCCGGATCCGTACCGGCAATGTTTCCCTGTCTGACCAGGGACCGAAGCTGTCCCTTTCCAGCGTCAGCGCCACCCTTGAAATCAACAACAATCAAAACAGCAATCAGGAGGATATGAATCATGGCAAGACCGAATAATTTCCGGGGCTTCGGCGGCGGAGCCAACATGCAGCAGCTGATGCAGCAGGCCCAGAAGCTCCAGCAGCAGATGACCGAGGCCCAGGAGGCCCTGGATCAGGCGGAATACGAAGCCACCAGCGGCGGCGGCATGGTCACCGTGAAGGTGACCGGCAAGCGGGAGCTGAAGTCCATCACCATCGATCCCCAGGTGGTGGATCCCGATGACGTGGAAATGCTCCAGGACCTGGTGATGGCCGCTGTGAACGAAGCCCTGCGGAAGGGTGAAGAGGCCCGCGAGGCCACCATGGGCAAGATGGCTCCCGGCATGGGCGGCATGTTCTGATGGAAGGCCAGATCGAACCCATCCAGCGGATGGTATCCGAGCTGAGCCGCCTCCCCGGCATCGGGCAGAAAACCGCCCAGCGCCTGGCCTATCACATCGCCGGCATGCCCCTGGAGGACGCCCGTTCCCTGGCCGCTGCCATCTGGCAGGGCAGAAAGGCCATCCGCTATTGCTCCCGCTGCGGCAATTACGCCGGAGCGGAGCTTTGTGATATCTGCCAGGATGAAAGCCGGGCCAACGGCCAACTGTGCGTGGTGCGGGATCCCCGGGATGTGGCCGCTATGGAGCGGATGCACGATTACCGCGGGCTGTATCACGTGCTGCACGGCACCCTTTCCCCAATGGACGGCATCGGCCCGGAGGATATCCGCATCCGGGAGCTGGAGGAGCGGGTAGCCGCCGAGCATGTGGAGGAGGTCATCCTGGCCACCAACCCGGATATCGAGGGCGAAGCCACCGCCACCTACATTGCCCGGCTGCTGAAGCCCAGAGGCATCCGCTGCACCCGCATTGCCCACGGCGTCCCGGTAGGCTCCGACCTGGAGTACGCCGACGAAGTCACTCTTTCCAAGGCCATGGAAGGCCGCAGGGAAATGTAACGATCAAAAAGCACCGAGATGACCTCATCCACCGCAAGCGGTCCCCCTTCCCCATAGGGGAAGGTTTTCAGTTACTCTCCCCCTGTACAGGGCATACAATTCAATTCTGATCAAGTTAAGGAAAACTATGTCAACAGTATTATACATTCTCCTGGGAATCCTGCTCCTCTGCATCCTGGTGGTGGTCCACGAATGGGGCCACTTCATCGCCGCCCGTATTGTGGGCATCCAGGTCCAGGAATTCTCCGTGGGCTTCGGCCCCAAGCTTCTCCAGCATACCGCCAAAACCGGCATGAAAGTGTCCCTTCGCGCCATTCCCCTGGGCGGCTACTGCGCCTTCTACGGCGAGGACGAAGGGGACGCCGCGGACCCCCGGTCCTACTACCGACAAAGCCCCTGGAAGCGCATGTTCTCCGTGATCATGGGGCCGGGCATGAACTTCATCCTTGCCTTCCTGGTGGCCACCGGGTTCTACTGGATCAACGGGACCGTGCAGATCGCCTCCTATGAGCCCTATGTGGAGCAGGTCCTGGCGGATTCCGTGGCCGAGGCCGCGGGGCTCAAGGATGGGGACAAAATCGAGATCATCAATGGGGTCAACGTCCAGGACGGCACCTTCACCACCCTGCAGAACGCCATCAGCGACTGGCGGGACGGGGATGCTCCCCTGGAGATGACCATCACCCGGGATGGGGAAACCGTGCACCTGTCCGTGACCCCTGTTTACGATGAGGAGGAAGGCCGCTCCCTGATCGGCGTCATGCTGAACGGCGGCATCATCACCGAGCCCGTGGGCTGCACCCTGGGGCAATCCATCCAGCTGGGCTGGGACTGGTGCGTCTATGCCGGGAGCGCCATTTTCTCCAGCCTGAAGAACCTGGTGACCGGGGTCACCGGCCTGAAGGAGCTTTCCGGCCCGGTGGGCATTGTCACCGCTGTGGGCACCCAGGTGGAGCAGTATGGCCTGGACGGCTTTCTCAACCTGCTGATCCTCATCTCCATCAATCTGGGCATCATGAACCTGCTGCCCATTCCCGGCCTGGACGGCTCCAAGCTGATCTTCCTGCTGATCGAGGTCATCCGGAAAAAGCCGGTTCCCCCGGAAAAGGAAGCCGTTGTCCACCTGATCGGCTACGCGTTGCTGATTATCCTGATGCTTTTCTGCACCTGGCAGGACATCGCCAGGCTGCTGTAAGGAGGCTCCCATGAAGACCACAAAGACCGTGTATGTGGGTTCCCTGCCCCTGGGCGGCGGAAACCCTGTGCTGGTTCAGTCCATGACCAATACCGACACCCGGGACGTGGAGGCTACCCTCCGGCAGATCCGGGCTCTTGCCGACGCCGGCTGTGACCTGGTGCGGGTCAGCGTGTATGACGATGCCTGCGCTCGGGCCGTCCGGAAGCTGGTGGACGGAAGCCCTGTACCCCTGGTGGCGGATATCCACTTCGACCACAAGCTGGCCATTCAGGCCGCCGAAAACGGCATCGCCAAGCTGCGCATCAACCCCGGCAACATCGGCGGCGAAAAGAACGTGCGTGAGCTGGCCGCCTGCGCCAAGACCCATCACATCCCCATCCGCATCGGCGTGAACAGCGGCTCCGTGGAAAAGGACATCCTGGCCCGGTACGGCGGCCCCACGGCGGAGGGTCTGGTGGAAAGTGCCCTGAACCATGCCCGAATGCTGGAAAAGGCCGGCTTTGACGACATTGTGCTGTCCATGAAGGCCAGCGACGTCCGCCTGACGGTGGATACCTATGAGCTGGCCTCCCGGAGCTGTGACTATCCCCTGCATGTGGGCGTCACCGAGGCCGGCCTGCCCGGGCAGGGCACCATCAAGTCCGCCATCGGCATCGGCAGCCTGCTGCTGCGGGGCATCGGCGATACCATCCGGGTCAGCCTGACCGGCGATCCTGTCCCCGAAGCCAAGGCGGCCTGGGACATTCTCCGGGCTCTGAATCTCAGGCGGAAGGGCGTCCAGCTGGTGGCCTGCCCCACCTGCGGCCGCACCTGCATCAACGTGAAGGGCATCGCCGAGCGGGTGGAGGAAGAACTGAAGGACATCACCATCCCCATGAAGGTGGCGGTGATGGGCTGCGTGGTGAACGGCCCCGGCGAAGCCCGGGAGGCGGACATCGGCATTGCCGGCGGCAAGGGCTGCGGCGCCCTCTTCGTGAAGGGCAGCGACACCGCCGAGCGGGTGGAAGGCGACCTGGCGGAGATCCTGGTGCAGCGTGCCCGGGAGATCGCCAGGGCCAAGGAACAGGAAGCATAAGCAGGAGGTGCCCCGTGGCAAGTTCTTATCAGCCCATGAAGACAGAGGATTTCCAGCGCCTGCCCCGGCACGTGGCCATCATCATGGATGGCAACGGCCGCTGGGCCAAGAAGCACAAGCTGGCCATCAGCCTGGGACACTACCAGGGCACCGAGGCCCTGCGGGAGATCATCCGCCATACGGATGATTTAAGGATCCGATCCCTTTCCCTGTACGCCTTCTCCACGGAGAACTGGAACCGCTCTCCCGAAGAGGTGGCTGCCCTGATGCAACTGATCCTGGATTTCTTTGCCAGCGAGATCGATGAGCTGGACGAGAAAAACGTGCGCATCCGCATCATGGGTGACAAGGCCCGGCTGCCGGAGATCCAGCGCACCACCCTGGAGGAAGCAGAGCGGCGGACGGAGAAGAACACCGGGCTGAACCTGAACATCGCCATCAACTATGGCGGCAGAGCAGAGCTGGTGAAGGCTGCCCGGGAGCTGGCAGAAGCGGTGAGCCGGGGCGAAATGCAGTCGGAGGATATCACCGAGCAGTCCCTGGCGGAGCACCTGTATACCGCCGGCCAGCCGGACGTGGACCTGCTGATCCGCACCAGCGGCGAAATGCGGCTGAGCAACTTCCTGCTCTACCAGAACGCCTACGCGGAATTCCTCTTCCCCACCGTGCTGTGGCCGGACTTTGACGTGGAGGAATATGACCGGGCGCTGCTGGCCTTCGGAGGCCGGGACAGGCGCTTCGGCGGCAGGAAGGACGACCAGTAAGGGGAAATCCCAAAAATCCCGGAAAACCCGATGGAAAAAGGATTTTTAGGGCTTGACAAAGAGCAAAATGGTTGTATACTGTTCTGCGGTCAGGAAAGAAAAGCCCTGACATTTCCGGGCAGCGCCTGTTGCAGGCAGGTGGGCTGAACCGGAGGCACCGCACTGCGGTGAGAGACAAATAAGGAGGATATCAACAATGAACAAGTCTGAGCTGATTGCCAAGGTTGCTGAGGTCAGCGGCCTGAAGAAGACCGACGCCGAGAAGGCCGTGAATGCTTTTACCCAGGTTGTCACCGATGCCCTGGTCAACGAGGACAAGGTGCAGCTGGTGGGCTTCGGCACCTATGAAGTGAAGTCCCGTCCCGCCCGCATCGGCCGGAATCCCAGCAATGGCGAAAAGATCGAAGTGGCTGCCTCCAAGGCTCCCGTCTTCAAGGCCGGCAAGAGCCTGAAGGACGCCGTCAACAAGTAATTGACCGGCTTCGGCATATGCCCGCAGGGAAAACCCTGCGGGTATTTCTGTATCCGAAGGAGGAGAATCATACCATGCGTCTGGACAAATACCTGAAGGTCTCCCGCATCATCAAACGCCGCACCGTGGCCAACGAAGCCTGCGCCGGCGGCCGCGTCTCCCTGAACGGCAAGGTGGCCAAGCCCGGCACCGAGGTCAAGGTGGGCGACCAGATGACCATCCGCTTCGGCGATAAGCTGGGCCGCTATGAAATCCTGGCCGTCACCGAGGTGGTCCGCAAGGACGGCGCGGCGGAAATGTACCGCATCCTGTCTGAGGACGCGGGAATGGCAGAGGAGAGGAATTAACCATGTGGTGCGGAATCGTACTGGCCGGAGGCTCCGGCAGCCGGATGGGTGCCGGGCGCAATAAGGTGCTCCTGTCCCTTCGGGGAGAAGCCGTGCTGCACCGCTCCGTGCGGCTGCTCCGCCCCCACGCGGAAGCCCTGGTGGTGGTGTGCCGTCCGGAGGATGCGGAGGCCATCCGGCTTTCGCTGGAGGACTTCCCCGGATTGATCTTTGCCGAGGGCGGCGAGACCCGCCAGGCCTCCGTGAGAAACGGCCTGGCCGCCGTCCCGGAGGGCTGCGACTACGTGCTGGTGCACGACGGAGCCCGGTGCATGGTGGACGGAGATACCATCCGCCGCTGCAAGGAATCCGCCGAAAGCACCGGCAGCGGCGTGGCGGCTGTTCCCGCCGTGGATACCATCAAGGTAGCGGATCCGTCAGGGCTGGTGCTCTCCACCCCCGACCGGAAGGCCCTGTGGACCGTGCAGACGCCCCAATGCTTCCGCCGGGAGCTGCTGGAAGCCGCCTTCCAAAGGGCGGAGCGGGACGGCTTCCTGGGAACAGATGACGCCAGCCTGCTGGAGCATGCCGGGCTTCCCGTGCACCTGGCCCTTGGCAGCCGCAAAAACATCAAGCTGACCGTACCGGAGGATATTGCCATGGCTGAAGCAATGCTGAGTCCCCTTCCTTCCCTGCGCATCGGCATGGGCTACGACGTTCACCGCCTGGTGGAGGGTCGGAAGCTGATCCTGTGCGGCGTGGAAATCCCCCACACCCTGGGCCTGCTGGGCCACAGCGACGCCGACGTTGCCCTGCACGCCCTGATGGACGCCATGCTGGGTGCCTGCGCCCTGGGAGACATCGGTCGCCATTTCCCGGATACGGATGAGCGTTACCGGGGCATCTCCTCCATGAAGCTGCTGGAGCATACCGTGACCCTCCTGCGGCAGCAGGGGGCCCGGGTCACCAACGCGGATGTGACCATCGCCGCCCAGAAGCCCAAGCTGCTTCCCTATGTGCCGGAAATGCGGCAGCGGGTGGCGGACGCCCTGTCCCTGCCTGTAGACCGGATAAGCATCAAGGCCACCACCACGGAGCACCTGGGCTTTGAGGGCCGCCAGGAGGGCATCAGCGCCCAGGCGGTCTGCATGGTGGAAGTAAACGAAGCAGGAGGCTGAGCCCATGCGGCTTGTGGGGGTTATCGCCGAATATGACCCGTTTCACCGGGGACACGCCTGGCAGCTGCGTCAGGCCCGGGAAAAGGCCGGGGCGGACGCGGTGGTGGTGGTTATGTCCGCCGCCTTCACCCAGCGGGGCAGCGCTGCCATGCTTGCTCCCAGGGTTCGGGCGGAAATGGCTCTGCGGGGCGGAGCGGACGCGGTGATCGCTCTGCCGGCCCTGTGGTCTCTCCGGGACGGGGAGCACTTCGCTCTGGCAGGCGTTTCCCTGCTGCAGGGGCTGGGCTGCGATGCCCTGTCCTTCGGCGCGGAGGAGGCGGATGTGGCCCGTCTGCGCCTTGCGGCCCATGTGCTGGAGGAGCAGCCGGAGGACTACCGCCGTATCCTGCAGCAGGAGCTTCGCCGCGGCAATTCCTGGGCCAGAGCGTCCGCTGCCGCCCTGGAAGCGGTGCAGCCGGGCCTTGGGGCCTGCGTGTCCCAGCCCAACAACCTGCTGGGAATCTCCTATCTGCGGGCCCTGGAGCGGCTGCAGGCCTCCATGGAGGTTTTCCCGGTCCTCCGAAAGGGCAGCTACCATGCCGCCGCGCCCGGTGAAGCAGAATTTGCCTCCGCCTCCGCCGTCCGCGCCGCCGTTCACCGGGGAGATTGGCTCTCCGTCCGGAACTGGCTGCCGGAAGACTCTGCCGTTCTGCTGGAGCGTGCCGCCCGGGAAGGGCAGCTGGCCGCGCCGAATGCCCTGGATCAGGCGCTTCTGTACCGGCTGCGCACCATGACGGAGGCAGAATGGCAGTGCCTGCCCGGCCTTTCTGAGGGCATCGAGGGCAGATTGCAGAAGGCTGCCCGCTCGGCCTCCACCGTGGACGAGCTGCTCCGGCTGGCCGTGTGCGCCCGATATCCCGCGGCCCGGCTGCGTCGGATGGGGGCGCATGCCCTGCTGGGGATCACCCGGGAAATGACAGAGGCCACTCCCCTGCCTCCCGCTGCCCTGCTGCTGGGCCTGCGCAGGGAGGTACCCGGCCTCCAGGCCCGGCTGGCTCAGGGGCAGATCCCCCTGCTGAGTCGGGCCGCCGAATACCCGGAGGCAGACTGGCTGAAGCTGGAGGAGCGTGCCTGGGATGTGCAGGCGCTGTCTCTCGGCCTCGGCTGCGGCGCCCTGCGCAGCGGTCGCCTGGTGACCCTGTAAAGAAACATTTGCCTTGACTAAAGCGGCCCCGAATCTTTATACTTCCGTTATCAGCCGCCATGTTGGGAGGGTTTGGAATGGAAGAGCAGGTCGGGA
>R11__coassemble_638_pt1 | contig 21875 bp, 22 predicted proteins | sample R11__metabat2_high_PE_049 | metagenome-assembled genome bin R11
CCCCCACCCCGGATGAGCAGGAGGATCCGCAAGAGGATTCCCAGGAGGATCCCGACCCGCAGTCGCCGGAAAATCACCTGTGGTGGCTGTGGATCCTGCTGATCCTGCTGCTGGCAGCCGCCCTGATCGTGCGCATCCGCATGACCCGCCCGGAAAGCCTGGAGAAACGGGCCCAGTCCCCCACGGAGCGGATGGACGTCTGGTGCCGGGCCGTGTGCGACCTGCTGCTGGTGCTGGGGCTGCCCCGCCTGTCCAGCGAGTCTCCCCTGACCTGGCTCACCCGGCTGGACCGGGAGAACCGGCTGAGCCGCCCGCTGCGTCTCCTGGGCGAGTGCATGGCCCTGCGCCACTACGCCAAGGCCGAGCCTCTGGAGGATGAGATCCAGGAGGCCCGGGATGTGTGGCAGGACCTGCGGCAGGACCTGTCCGCCGGTGAAAAACTCAAGCTGGCCCTTCTCCGGGCCTTCGTGCCGGAGAAAAAGCGGCGGGAGTAAGCCCCAAATCAACAACTTTTCCGTTAAATGATTGTCAACGCCCGGAAAATATGCTATACTGCATTCTGTTGGAATCCCGATTCCAGGACAGGAGGAATGATTCGATGCAATACACCAAGGAAGTTGAGGACATGGTCTGCGTCGCCAAGGGACCGAACCACGGCCCGGCGCCCATTCCCGAAGAGGGCAAATGGATTCAGGCCAAGGAAATCAAGGACATCTCCGGCTACACTCATGGTATCGGCTGGTGCGCGCCCCAGCAGGGCACCTGCAAGCTGTCCCTGAACGTGAAGAACGGCGTAATCGAGGAAGCGCTGGTGGAGACCGTGGGCTGCTCCGGCATGACCCACTCTGCCGCCATGGCTGCCGAGATTCTGCCCGGCAAGACCGTTCTGGAGGCGCTGAACACCGACCTGGTGTGCGATGCCATCAACACCGCCATGCGGGAGCTGTTCCTGCAGATCGTCTACGGCCGCACCCAGTCCGCCTTCTCTGACGACGGCCTGCGCATCGGTGCCGGTCTGGAGGACCTGGGCAAGGGCCTGCGCTCCATGGTGGGCACCATGTACGGCACCAAGGCCAAGGGCGTCCGCTATCTGGAGATGACCGAGGGCTACTGCCTGAAGATGGCTCTGGATAAGGATGACCAGGTCTGCGGCTACCAGTTCATCAACCTGGGCAAGATGATGGACGCCATCAAGAAGGGCGCCGATCCCAAGGATGCCTACGAGAAGAACATCGGTACCTATGGCCGCTTCAAGGCCGAAGACGGCGCTGTGAAGTGGATCGATCCCCGCACTGACAAGTAAGAAGGAGGCGTACGAAAATGGCTCTGTTTGAAAACTATGAAGGTCGTATGCCCCAGCTGCAGCCTGTGCTGGACAAATACGGCTTTTAGGATTTTGAAGAAGTGAAGGCCTTCAACGCCTCCTATGGCGTGGACGCCTACACCATCGTCGAGAGCACCCAGCCCATCTGCTTCGAGAACGCCAAGTGGGCCTATCAGCTGGGCGCCGCCATCGCCATCAAGGAAAAGGCCAAGAATGCCGCCGAAGCCGCCAAGTGGATCGGCGTGGGCATGCAGGCCTTCTGCATCCCCGGCTCTGTGGCTGACCAGCGCAAGGTTGGTCTGGGCCACGGCAACCTGGGCGCCATGCTGCTGGATGACGACACCGAGTGCTTCGCCTTCCTGGCCGGCCACGAGTCCTTCGCTGCCGCCGAGGGCGCCATCAAGATCGCTCTGAACGCCAACAAGGTGCGGAAAAAGCCCCTGCGCGTGATCCTGAACGGCCTGGGCAAGGATGCCGCCATGATCATCAGCCGCATCAACGGCTTCACCTATGTGCAGACCAAGTATGATTACCTGTCCGCTGACGTGGAGAAGGATCATGCTCTGAAGGAAGTCAAGCGCATCGCCTATTCCAACGGCCCCCGTGCCGCTGTGAACTGCTACGGTGCCGACGACGTCCGCGAGGGCGTGGCCATCATGTGGCATGAGAATGCCGACATCTCCATCACCGGCAACTCCACCAATCCCACCCGCTTCCAGCACCCCGTGGCCGGCACCTACAAGAAGGAGCGCCTCGAGGCCGGCAAGAAGTACTTCTCCGTGGCTTCCGGCGGCGGCACCGGCCGTACCCTGCATCCCGACAACATGGCTGCCGGCCCTGCCTCCTACGGCATGACCGATACCATGGGCCGTATGCATGGCGACGCCCAGTTTGCCGGCTCCTCCTCCGTGCCTGCCCACGTGGAAATGATGGGCTTCCTGGGCATGGGCAACAACCCCATGGTGGGTGCCACCGTGGCTGTGGCTGTGGCCGTGGCTCAGGCTCTGGCGAAGTAATTTCTCTTACGATTTTCCTATCGATAAAGAAGGGCTCCGAAGCAATTCGGGGTCCTTTTTCTCTTGACATTTTGAAAAACTCCCGGCCGCTTTGGTCGGGAGTTTTTTGGTGAATAAGGAAGCTTGCTGCTTGTGCGCTGCCCTCTCAGGCGCTGCGGCGCCAGCTCTCCCAAAGGGAGAGCGATAGGATTGAGTAACTCAAAGGCTTCCCCTTCGGGGAAGCTGTCAGCGAAGCTGACTGAAGAGGCTGAACAGCGGGTGCACTCAAGCGGTTCCTTGAAGGGAAAACCTCTTCCGACCTCGCTGCGCTCGGCCACCTTCCCCGGAGGGGAAGGCTTTGGCTGGGTTTCTTGCAGCTTGCTGGAAAGAGTAACTAAGACCTTCCCCTATGGGGAAGGGGGACCGCTTGCGGTGGATGAGGTCTTATGCAGAGGGCAGCGCTGCGTCTGCAGCCATGTAAGCTCTTGGGAGGGCTTTCCGATCGCCCTTCCAAACCCACCTTCGGGGGAAGGCCATTCTGAAGGCTCCCTCTCCGAGGGAGCTGTCAGCAAAGCTGACTGAGGGAGTTAAACTGCTTGGAGGAAACTCCCTCCGCCCCTTCGGGGCACCTCCCTCAAAGAGGGAGGCTTTTGGCAAGTTTTTCTTGCCCTCTCATGCCCTCACTTGCAGCCTTTTTTCTTTCCTGTGCAGCCGGGACAGCCGCAGCCGCAGCCTCCGCTTTTCCTTGTGCGGATGGTGCGCCTCAGGGCAAAGAAGAGCAGGGCGGCTACCGCCGCTCCCAGGATAATATCCCAGATATTCATGTTACGCACCTCCCAGGGCCAGGCCAATGAGGCGCACCAGGAAGGCGACCACCCAGGCGATCAGGCACTGGTTCACCACCACGCCGACAGCCCAGCGGCTGCCCAGCTCCCGGCGGATCGAGGCAATAGCGGCCACGCAGGGGGTATACAGCAGAGAGAACACCAGCATGCAGACGGCCGACAGGGTGGACAGGGCCGCCGTGATGCTTTCCCCGAAGAGCAGGGTCATGGTGGAGACCACGCTCTCCTTGGCCATGAAGCCGGAAATCAAGGAGGTGCAGATGCGCCAGTCCCCCAGGCCCAGGGGACGGAACAGGGGCACCAGCAGGCCGCTGATGGCCGCCATGATGCTGTCCTGGGAATCCTCCACCATGCTGAATTTCAGGCTGAAGCTCTGCAGGAACCACACCGCCACCGTGGCCACCAGGATCACGGTGAAGGCCTTCTGCAGGAAGTCCTTCGCCTTGTCCCACAGAAGCCGCAGCACATTTTTAGCGCCTGGCAGGCGATAATTGGGCAGCTCCATGACGAAGGGGACCGCCTCGCCCTTGAAGGCGGTCTTCCGGTAGACAGCAGCCGCCAGGATGCCGGTCAGGATGCCCAGCAGGTACAGGCCGGTGATGATCAGGCCGCTGTATTGCGGGAAGAAAGCATTCACAAAGAAGGAATAAATGGGCAGCTTGGCGGTGCAGCTCATGAAGGGCGTCAGCAGGATGGTCATGCGCCGGTCCCGCTCGCTGGGCAGGGTGCGGGTGGCCATCACGGCGGGCACGGTGCAGCCGAAGCCGATCAGCAGCGGCACGATGCTGCGGCCGGACAAACCGATCTTCCGCAGCAGCTTGTCGGTGACGAAGGCCACCCGGGCGATGTAGCCGCTGTCCTCCAGCATGGACAGGAAGAAGAACAGCACCACGATGATGGGCAGGAAGCTGAGCACGCTGCCCACGCCGCTGAAGATGCCGTCAATGATCAGGCTGTGAAGCACCCGGCTGACCCCGGCCTGGGTCATGGCGTTGTCCGCCAGGACGGTCAGGGCGTCGATGCCCTGGGCCAGCAGATCCTGCAGCCAGGCGCCCACCACGTTGAAGGTAAGGTAGAAGATCAGCAACATGATGCAGGCAAAGGCCGGCAGGGCGGTGTATTTTCCGGTGAGGAAGCGGTCCAGCTTTTCGCTGCGGAGCCGCTCCCGGCTTTCCCGGGGATGGGTCACGGTCTGCCCGCAAACCTTCCCGATGAAGCTGAAGCGCATGTCCGCGATGGCGGCATTCCGGTCCAGCCCGCTTTCCTTCTCCATCTGCGCCACAATGTGCTCAATGGTCTCCTGCTCATTCTGGTCCAGCTTCAGGGCCGCCATGACCAGGGAATCCCCTTCGATCAGCTTGCCGGCGGCGAAGCGCACCGGGATGCCGGTGGCATCGGCGTGATCCTGGATCAGGTGCGCCACGGCGTGCAGGCAGCGGTGCACCGGGCTGTCGTCCTCGCAGAAGTCCTGCCGCAGCGGCACCTCCTGATACCGGGCCACATGGATGGCATGGCTCACCAGCTCGTCCACGCCCTGGTTCTTGGCGGCGGAGATGGGCACCACAGGCACGCCCAGCAGGCGCTCCATGCCGTTCACATCCACCACGCCGCCATTTCCGGTGACCTCGTCCATCATGTTCAGGGCCACCACCATGGGGCGGCCCATTTCCAGCAGCTGCATGGTCAGGTACAGGTTCCGCTCGATGTTGGTGGCATCCACGATGTTGATGATGGCCCGGGGCTTCTCGTCCAGCACGAAATTCCGGGAGACGATCTCCTCGCTGGAATAGGGCGACATGGAGTAAATGCCCGGCAGGTCGGTCACCAGGGTATCGCTGTGGCCCCGGATCACGCCGTCCTTCCGGTCCACGGTGACCCCAGGGAAGTTGCCCACGTGCTGGTTGGCACCGGTGAGCTGGTTGAACAGGGTGGTCTTGCCGCAGTTCTGGTTGCCCACCAGGGCATAGGTCAGCTGGGTGCCCTCCGGCAGGGGCTTCTGCTTCTGGCTTTGCCGGGTGTGGGTCTTGCTTTCCTCGCCCAGGCCGGGATGCTCGGAGCGCTTCAGCCGGGTCGGCGCCTTGGCCTCGGGGTTTTCGGCAGGCTCCACGGTGATCTGGCTCGCGTCCGCCAGGCGCAGGGTCAGCTCATAGCCATGGATCCGCAGCTCCATGGGGTCGCCCATGGGGGCCAGCTTCACCAGGGTCGCCACGGCGCCGGGAATGACGCCCATATCCAGGATGTGCTGACGCAAAGCGCCCTGACCGCCAACAGCGGTGATCAGGGCGCTCTCGCCGATTTTCAAATCGTTCAGGGTCATGGAAAATACTCCCTTACAGCAGCGTGATTCCGGCAGCCTTGAAGTCCTCCTGGGTCTTCTCGTCCCAGATGGAGGACTGCACCTCGCCGATGTGGGCCTTGCCCAGCAGCAGCATGCACAGCCGGCTCTGGCCGATGCCGCCACCCATGGTCAGGGGCAGCTCGCCGTTCAGCAGCATGCGGTGGAAGGGCAGCTGGCGGCGGTGGTCGCAGTTGGCCAGGGTCAGCTGCCGGTCCAGGCTTTCCGGGCTGACCCGGATGCCCATGGAGGAGATCTCCAGGGCGCAGTCCAGCACGGGATGGTAGAACAGAATGTCGCCGTTCATGTCCCAGTCGTCATAGTCGGGGGCCCGGCCGTCGTGAGGCTTGCCGGACTTCAGCTTGCCGCCGATGCCCTGGATGAACACGGTGCCATGCTCCTTCACGAAGACATTCTCCCGCTGCTTGGGGGTCATGTCGGGATACATGTCTTCCAGCTCCTGGGCGGTGACGAAGGTGACCTCCCGCTTCAGCAGGGGCGTTTCGCACAGCTGGGTGTACTTGCCCCGGACGATCAGCTGGGTGTCGCAGATGCTGTCCACAATGTCCTGCACGGTGTGGTGCAGGGTGAACAGGGTGCGGGATTCGGGGGTGATGACCTTCTCCCAGTCCCACTGGTCCACATACACGGAGTGGAGATTGTCCAGCTCCTCGTCCCGGCGGATGGCGTTCATGTCGGTATAGATGCCCTTGCCGGGATGGATATCGTAGCGGTACAGAGCCATGCGCTTCCACTTGGCCAGGGAGTGCACCACCTGGGCCTCCTCATGGGCGAAGGGAATGTCGAAGCTGACAGGCCGCTCCACGCCGTTCAGGTCGTCGTTCAGGCCGGAATTAGGCTCCACGAACAGAGGAGCGGACACCCGCTTCAGGTTCAGGCGGCGGGCCAGGGCATCCTGGAAGGTGCGCTTGATCAGGCTGATGGCGCTCTGGGTCTCATAAAGGGAAAGGCCGGGACGATAGCCGGCGGGAATGCAGGACTGAGACATGGTCAACACCCTTTCATTTCATCGGTTTTAACCCGGTTATTATAGTCAATTTCTTTGCAGAATGCAAGAAAAAGGACAGGGAAAGTGCAATCGGGGCACATTTTCCCTGTCCCTTGATAAATAGGGATCGGAGATCAATATCTTTCCGGCGTGAAACCTCTTCCGGCGCTCCGCGCCACCTTCCCCGGAGGGGAAGGCTTTGGGTTGCTTCTCCCCTTTGGTTCCTTCCGGCGCGACTTACTGAAGCCTTCCCCTTCGGGGAAGGTGGCCGAGCGCAGCGAGGTCGGAAGAGGTTTCACGCAGGAAGCGATCAACCTTGATTGGAGAAATCAACCCATTAAGCAAAGGAGATCAATACCTTTCCGGCAGATGAGCCGCCAGAGAGCGCAGCCTGATGTCAAAGATCAGGGCCAGCACCGGGAACAGCACGCACAGTCCGCCACCGGCGATCTGGGTGACGATGAGCTGATTCACATTCATCAGCTCGATTGCGCCCACCACGATGCCGATCAGCAGCACAAACCAGACCACCAGGCCGGGGATGTTGTTCTTGCAGGCATCCGCTTCAGCCTCCCAGTTCAGGTTGGGCTTCTTTACGCCGAAGATGGAGCACAGGTCCACCATGAACACCAGGATGGCGGCCGCCTCCACAACGCCCAGGACACCGACCCAGATGGGGATCAGGTCCATGATGACGGCGGCAATCATAATAATAACCGGGAAGAAGAAGCCGGAAATGCCGTTGAACAGCAGGGCCACGTCCCGCTTCACCATCACCACGGTGCGCATATCCACAGGCATGGCCTTCAGGGCGGCAAAATCCTTACCCTCCCGGCTGATCATGCCCCGGGACAGCACCGACATGGCCACGGACAGGGGAACCATCAGGCCCATGATGGTGATGATGACGATGCACCACGCCTCCCAGCCGGGGTTCATGCTCTTCACCAGGGCGCGGATGGTATCCAGGATGGCGCCGGTGGGCGCGTTGTTCATGTTCTCCTTCAGGGAGTTGAACAGCTGCACCAGAATGGGCACGGTGATCACCAGGGGCACCACCAGGGAATACAGATAACCGTTGGTGATCATGGAAGGCGTGCGCAGCACGGTGCGCACCTCCCGGTGGAACAGGGCGGTACGCATGCCGGAGGAGCGGGTGCTCTTCCGCAGCTCGTCCCCGGACATGCGGCGCTTCTTGCCGTTGGCATCCTGCATGCTCAGGGCGGCGGAGAAGTAGAACAGCTTCGCGGCGATAAACAGCACGATGATCTCAGCCAGGGTGATGCCCACAGCCTCCAGCAGGGGCAGGACGCCGGAGCCGGTCATGGCATTGGCGCACAGGGTGACGGTGGGCACCAGCCGGATCATGCCGGACAAGGCGGAAGAAATGGTATTGAAAACCTGATCCACCTGCTCCAGGTGGAAGCTGCGGTCGCTCACCATGTACAGCATGGTCAGGCCGAAGATCGCCAGGGTGCTGATGATGGAGATCATATTCCGGCTGCGGATGAAGCGGAACATACGCATCAACAGAATGACGATGAGGCCGGCCACCGCCACCCGGGACAGGGCCAGCAGGGGGCCTGCCAGCACCAGGGTGACCCAGTACAGGGGCGTCGTTTCGCCCGCGTAAATGCCGAAGCCCACGCCGCAGGGGAACACCAGGCCGCAGCAGATGGCCAGAGGCAGGATGGACACGCTGATCAGCTTGCCCGCCACGATCTGCAGGTCGGTCACGGGAAGGGTGACCAGCACATCCAGGTCATTGCTCATGTACAGCTGGTTGATGACCTGAGGAATGCTGACCACCAGGGAGCCCAGGGCGCCCAGCACCATGATGGTGGAAAAAATGCTCTCCGTGGAGCCCATCTTCGCCTGATTCTCCGCCAGCCCCTTGCCGGCAAAGAACATGCCCACCACCAGGGCCAGACCCACGGCGGGAAGCAGCAGGGCGGAAAGATTGCCCACATGGGAAGAGGTTGCAGAGGAAGAATCCTTCTCCGCGTGGCTGCATCTGCGCATCACGCGGGTCAGAAGCAGCAGCTTTTTCATTCGGCATCCCCCGTCAGATGGAGGAAGATCTCCTCCAGGGTGGTGCCGGCGGGATACTGGGCGATCAGGTCATCCAGCACACCGGCGAAGCGGATCTCACCCTTGCGGATGATCACCACCTGGTCGCACAGCTTTTCGGCCACCTCCAGCACGTGGGTGGAGAACAGCACGGAGTTGCCCGCCTGGACATGCTCCCGCATCAGCTGCTTCAGCTCGAAGGCGGACTGGGGATCCAGGCCCAGCATGGGCTCATCCAGGATCCACACGGAAGGATTGTGGATCAGGGCACCCATCACCATGATCTTCTGGCGCATGCCGTGGGAATAGGACAGGATGGGGCTCTTCAGGGCATCGGTCATGCCGAAGCGCTTGGCCATGTCGGCAATGCTGTCCGCCCGCCCCTCGGCAGGCATATCATAAATATCCGCCATGAAGTTCAGATACTCAATGCCCTTCAGCCGCAGGAAGTGGTCGGGAGAGTCGCTGACATAGGCGAAGCTCTTCTTCACGGCTATGGGATCCTTGGTGATGTCCTTGCCATTCACCAGGATGGAGCCGGAGGTGGGCTGCTCCACGCCGGTGATCATCTTCAGGGTGGTGGTCTTGCCGGCACCGTTGGGGCCGATGAAGCCGGTGATGGCGCCGTCGGGAGCGGTCCAGGTGGTGTGGTTCACGGCGTTGTACTGGCCGTAGGTCTTGGTCAGATCGCGAATCTCAATCATGGGTCTTCAATCCTTTCCTTCGGCGGATTACTTCTGGTCCTTCTTCACCAGGAACTTCTTGTAGCACAGGCCCATGAGAGCCAGACCGATCACGGTCACCACGCCGCCGACGATGGCCAGAGTCTTGTTGGCCAAGATGCCGTCCAGGTACAGATCCATCACACCGATGCCGACAGCAACCACCAGCAGGCTGCAGCCATAGGGACGGGCGAACTTCGCCAGGGACTCATCGGTGTACTTGGAGGCACTGCGGCCCAGGCCGTACACCTTGCCGGTGAACAGGCAGCCCAGGCCCATGATCAGGAAATAGCCCACAAAAATGATGGTGAGGACGGTGCTGAAGTCCAGGCTGATGGCGGCGCTGTAGGAAGAGGAGGTGGTGGTAGCCGTTGCCTCGGCCAGAGCGGAAGTGATCATACAAATCTTCTCCTTATTTAAATTCGGATTATCCGGGCAAGCTCCCGGACGATACGATTGTAGCAGAAAACGGAAAAAAAGCAACAGCAGCGGAAAAAATCCACAAAAAACGGTGAAGGAGGGAAGACCTCCGCCTTGACAAAAAGAGGTTATGCCTTTATAATTTATCCTGATAATTACCGGAAATAACAAAGCATGGAAATCGGAAGGTGAACCCAGTGGAAGCAGAAAACGTGCACGTGCTCATCGACGCGTGCATTGAAGGCGGCAGGCTGCGGCAGCTCTTCCCGCCGCTGGAGGACGGGCTGACGCCCAGAGACATCCGGGTGCTGGAGCAGCTGCACCGCCTGTCCCAGACCCGGGAGCAGGTTCAGGTGAGCGACATCAGCGAAATGCTTGAGGTCACCCGTCCCGGCATCACCGCCTCCCTGAAGGTCCTGACCACCAAGGGCTATGTGGAAAAGCAGCGGGACCGGGAGGACGGCCGGGTGGTGTACGTCCGGCTGACGGAAAAGGGCGCGGAGACCGTGCAGCGCACCGTGACGGACTTCCATCGCCGCCTGAGCGAGACGGTCTTCGCGGAGATTTCCGATGAGGAAGCGCTCCGCACCGCTGAGGTGATCCACCGGGCCGTGGAAGCCATGCGGAGCTACGAGGGATAAAAATCAGCCATCGATTTGGGGATCCCGAGCCGAAAGGCTCTGCTATAAATTTTCAATGGAGGGATTGAAAATGAACAGCCAGATGAACCGTCGTACCTTCCTGAAGGGCGCCGCCTTCGGCACCCTGGGTGTGATGGCCGCGGGTGTGGTTCCCGCTCTCGCCGAGAGCAAGGGTACCTATACCCCCGGCACCTACACCGCCACCGCCAGCGGCATTGGCGATGGCATCGTCACCGTGACCATGACCTTTGACGCGGAGAGCATCACCGATGTGATCGTGGATACCTCCACCCAGACCGCGGGCTACGGCCTGGAAAAGAGCGGCGAATACAAGGAAGCCATTCTGGCTGCCCAGTCCGCCGATATTGACACCATTGCCGGTGTCACCGTGACCAGCACCGCCGTGAAGACCGCTGCCGCCGCCTGTATCGCTCAGGCCAAGGGCGAAGCGGTGGAGGTGGCTCCCGTGGTGGAGGCCGCCGAAGAAGAAGAAGTCTCCGATGACTGGCTGGGCGAGGCCCCTGAGTTCGACACCATCGATGAAGTGGTGGATGTGGACGTGGTGGTCGTGGGTGCCGGCCTGTCCGGCCTGGCTGCTGCCCGCGCCGCCGCTGAAGCCGGTGCCAAGGTGGCCGTGATTGAGAAGAGCGCCTCCTTCAATGTGCGTTCCGGCGAGTTCGCCCTTCTGAACGGCCCGCTGAACGAGCGCTGGGGCCGCACCAACATCGTGGATACGGATGTGGCCGTGAACCGGCTGATGCGGGAGTGCACCTACCGCAACAAGCGGCAGATCCTGCGGAACTGGGCCGTGCATGGCTGGGAAGCCATGGACTGGTGGCTGCAGGCCAAGCCCGACCTGAAGATCTGCGACACCACCCGTGAGGTGGTGACCCAGGAGGAGTTCGACAACGGCATTCTGGTGCCTCTGGCCTGGCCTCAGCCCGAGCACTACAACTACAAGGATGAGGACTTCCCCACCTTCCCGTCCTCCATGGAGTTCCGCTCCAGCCGTCCCGACCAGCAGGGCTTCATGGCTGAGGCCAACATCAAGATGGCCGAGGATGCGGGTGCCGAGTTCCACTATGGCTGCTTCGGTGAGAAGCTGCTGCAGGATGACACCGGCGCCGTGACCGGCATCATCGTCCGGGAAGCCAACAACGGCAACAAGATCGTGCAGTACAACGCCAAGTCCGTGATCCTGGCCACCGGCGACAACTCCGGCGATGAGCGGATCATGAAGCACTTTGCTCCCGAAATCGTGGAGAAGAACATCATGAACATGGGTGCCATGGGCATGCTGGGCGTGGACGTGGAAGGCAATCCCATTTCCCGGGGCGACGGCCTGCGTCTGGGTGCCTGGATCGGCGCCAAGGTTCAGGATTTCCATGCTCCCATGACCCATCACATGGGCAGCGGCATGGGCGTGACGCCTTTCCTGCAGATCAACCAGCGGGGCGAGCGCTTCATGAACGAGTGCATCCCCGGACAGCAGCTGGAGAACCAGATCGAGCTGCAGCCCAACCAGGTCTCCTTCCAGATCTACGACAGCAATTGGCCGGAGCAGATCCCCTACATGCCCGCCAACCACGGCGGCCTGTGCTACATCATCCCCGAGGATGAGGATGAGAGCAACCCCAACTACACCGACCGGCAGTACACCAAGGTGTCCGCCAAGAAGGACTCCTTCAAGTATACCGGCGAGACCATCGACGAGCTGCTGACCAACATGGGCTTCGAGGGCGAGGCCTTCGACACCGCCAAGGCCACCATCGAGCGCTACAACGAGCTGTGCAAGAACGGCTATGACGAGGACTTCGGCAAGCCCGCCGGCCGGATGTTCGCCATCGAGAACGGTCCCTTCTACGCCTGCGAGTGGGGCACCACCTCCATGCTGGTGTGCGTGGGCGGCCTGGAGTCCGATGAGAACTGCCACACCTTCACCGGCACCGCCGACAATCCCACCCGGGACCTGATCAAGGGCCTGTATGTGTGCGGCAATGTGCAGGGCAGCCGGTACGCGGTGGAGTATCCCATCTGCTTCCGCGGCATCAGCCACTCCCTGTGCGTGTATTACGGCTGGATCGCCGGCCAGAATGCCGCCAAGGGCGTGTAATTCCGGAAAAAGTAAAATCCTTCGGGGCAGGGTGCAGTGCGCATCCTGCCCCTTTTCCATGGTCCGGACGGGAGAAATTTCCCTTTACAACCCTGTGGAAAGTCGCTATAATCATTCTGGGGTCAGTTGATGACCTGTATTTGCGTGTGCCTTCAGGCGGAAAGCGAGGCGGCCGGGATGGCCAAAACGATTGCGGTGACCAACCAGAAGGGCGGCGTGGGCAAAACCACCACGGCCGTGAATCTGTCTGCCATTCTGGGCGATAAGGGCAAAAAAATCCTGGTGGTGGACCTGGACCCTCAGGGGAACACCTCCTCCGGCCTGGGCGAGTCTGCCGGGGATGCCACCTCCTATGAGGTGGTCATCGGCACGGTGCCCGCGTCCAAAGCCATTCTCCACACCCAGTGGAAGAACCTGGACCTGATCCCCACGGATATCCGCCTGGCGGGTGCCGAGCCGGAGCTGGTGAACATGCCCCAACGGGAGCAGCGGCTGAAGCTGGCCCTGCAGCCTGTGCTGAAGGACTACGACTTTGTGTTTATTGACTGCCCGCCCTCCCTGGGCCTCCTGACCCTGAACGCCCTGACGGCGGCGGACCGGGTGCTGATCCCCATCCAGTGCGAATATTATGCTCTGGAGGGCGTCACCAGCCTGATGGACACGGTGAACCGGGTGCGGAAGAGCCTGAACCCCCGGCTGGAGATCGAGGGCATCCTGCTCACCATGCTGGACGGCCGCACCAACCTGGGGCTGCAGGTGGTGGACCAGGTGAAGAAGCACTTCCGCCGGAAGGTCTATGCCACCACCATTCCCCGCAGCGTGCGGCTCGGGGAGGCGCCCTCCCACGGAGAGCCCATCAACATTTATGACAGCCGCTCCGCCGGTGCCGTGGCCTATGGCAACCTGGCGGAGGAATTCCTGAAAGCCAACAGAAAGTGAGCCCTGCTATGCCGAAGAAGAACCGCGGCCTGGGAAGAGGCCTGGATATGCTTTTGCCCGATACCACCGATCTGGAGGCCAGCCTGGCCCAGGTGGACATCGGCGATATTGATCCCAATCCGGATCAGCCCCGGAAAGCCTTTGAGGAGGACGCCCTGCGGGAGCTGGCGGACAGCATCCGGGAGCAGGGCATCCTGCAGCCCCTGCTGGTGATGCCCACCGAGGGCGGCCGCTACCGCATTGTGGCAGGCGAGCGGCGCTGGCGGGCGGCCAGGCTTGCCGGCCTGGATCAGGTGCCCTGCCTGGTGCGGGATCTGGACAAGAACCAGGAGATGGAGATCGCCCTGATCGAGAACCTGCAGCGGGAGGATCTGAACCCCATGGAGGAGGCCCTGGGTATCCGCTCCCTGATGGACAGCTGCGGCTATACCCAGGAGGACGCGGCCCAGCGTCTGGGACGCAGCCGCCCGGCGGTGGCCAACCTGCTCCGCCTGCTGAACCTGCCGGAGGAAGTCCGGAAGATGGTGGAGGACGGCCGGCTTTCCGCAGGCCATGCCCGGGTGCTGTGCGGCATGGAGGATCCGGCCAGGCAGCTGTCCCTGGCCAGGCTGGTGCTGGAAAAGGGCCTGTCCGTGCGGGAGCTGGAGGCCATTGCCTCCGGCAAGGCAGCCGCTCCGGTGAAGAAGGCCGCCCCTGACCTGGCGGCGGAGCTGCAGGAGCTGCAGGAAAGGCTGCTCCGGGCCACCGGCATGCAGACCGTGATCCGGGGCAACGAGAAGAAGGGCAAGATCACCCTGACCTACAACACCGCCCAGGAGCTGGACCTGCTGTACGAGCTGATCTCCGGCCTGACCGGCGAGGAAATGTAATCCCCACAGAAAGGACTGCCTATGGAACCATTGCCGAAGCTGCCCCGGTTGGATGGGCCCCTGTCCCACCCCTTTTACAGCCATGTGGTCAAGCGCCTCATCGATCTGGTGCTGGCGGTGCTCCTGCTGATCCCCGCCTCGGTGGTGATGATCCCCCTGGCCATCTGGGTGAAGCTGGATTCTCCCGGGCCGGTGCTGTATAAGGCGCCCAGAGGCGGCTATCACAATCAGCCCTTCTATATCCTGAAGTTCCGCTCCATGGTGGTGGGGGCCGACAAAACCGGCGGCTGCACCGCCCTGAATGACAGCCGGGTGACCCGGGCCGGCAAGGTGATGCGCCGGCTGAAGCTGGATGAATTGCCCCAGCTGCTGAACATCATCAAAGGCGATATGTCCTTCGTGGGGCCGAGGCCGGAGCTGTTGAAGTATACCAACGCCTACACCAAGGACCAGGAGTGCATCATGTGGGTGCGCCCCGGCATCACGGACCGGTCCTCCATCACCTTCATCGCCCAGGATGAGCTGGTGGGCACGGAGAATCCCGTGGAAAACTACGAGAAATACATCCTGCCGGAGAAAAACCGGCTCCGGGTGGAATATGCCCTGAGCCAGTCCTTCGCCCTGGACTGCCGCCTGTTCTTCGAGACCATCGGCGGCGTGTTCGGCAAGGCGAAGAAGATGGCGGATGAAAAAGGAGGAGCCTCCCGTGGCTGAGACCTATGTGGAAAAGACCCATCGGGGCTTCCCGAACCTGCAGCCGGACACATCTGATCCCCGGGTGCTGGCCTGGCTGATCCGCCGCCACGGCCTGGAGATGACCCATATCAGCCGGGGCAGCCATATCGGCGCGGTGCTGTCCGCCGCGGAGATCGTGGCGGTGCTGTATACCGGCGTTCTCCGGGTGGATCCGGAAAATCCCGGCTGGATGGACCGGGACCGGGTCATCCTGAGCAAGGGACACGCCGGAGCCGCCATGTACGCCGCCCTGGCGGAGCGGGGTTTCTTCCCGGTGGAGGAACTGTCCACCCACTACGGCAACGGCTCCCGGCTCTCCGGCCATGTGAGCCACAAGGGTGTGCCCGGCGTGGACTTTTCCACCGGCTCCCTGGGCCATGGACTGCCTGTGGCCGCCGGCATGGCGCTGGATGCCCGCATGGCGGGAAGAAGCAACCGGGTTTACGCCATCCTGGGGGATGGCGAATGTGACGAGGGCAGCGTGTGGGAGGCGGCCCTTCAGGCCAACCAGTACAAGCTGGACAACCTGATCTGCGTCATCGACCACAACGGCATGCAGTCTCTGGACGACTGCGAGAACACCCTGGCCCTGGAGCCCCTGCATGACAAGTGGCGGGCCTTCAACTGGAACACCATCCGGGTGAATGGCCACGATATCCCGGCCCTGCAGCAGGCCTTCCGGCAGGCCCAGGAGAACCTGGGCAGCGGCCACCCCACGGTGATCATTGCGGACACGGTGAAGGGCAAGGGCATCTCCTTCATGGAGCATGATATCCTCTGGCATTACCGGACGCCCCAGGGAGAGGAATACGAGGCAGCCCTGAAGGAACTGGAGGCGCAGCGGCCATGAGAGACGCGTTTGTCCGCTGCCTGATGAAGGCGGCAGAGAAGGATCCCACCCTGGTGCTGGTCACCGGCGACCTGGGCTTCGGGGTGCTGAAGCCCTTCTGGGAGACCTATCCGAAGCAGTTCGTCAACGCCGGCATTGCGGAGCAGAGCATGGCCGGGCTGGCGGCGGGCCTGGCAAGGGAAGGCCGGAAGGTGTTCACCTATTCCATCGGCAACTTCCCCACCCTGCGCTGCCTGGAGCAGATCCGCAACGACTGCGCCTACCACGAGGCCAACGTGAAGGTGGTGTGCGTGGGAGGCGGCTTTGTGTACGGCTCCCTGGGCATGAGCCACCAGGCCACGGAGGACATGGCGGTGATGCGCTCCCTGCCCGGCGTCCGGGTGTACACCCCCGCGGATCCCGTGGAGGTGGAAACGGTTTTTGATGATTATCTGAACACCCCCGGCACGGCCTACCTGCGCCTGAGCCGGGGCGGTACCCCCACCCTGCACACGGATCGTCCCCAGGGCTGGCAGCCCGGAAAGCCCCTGACCCTGCGGGAAGGGGAAGACGTGTGTCTGCTGGCTGCCGGCGGCATCCTGGCGGAAGCCCTGGGAGCGGCAGACCTTCTGGAGCAGCAGGGGATACGCGCCCGAGTGCTGTCCTTCCCCTGCATCAAGCCCATGGACCCGGGAGTCATTGCGGAGCTTTGCAAAAAGTATCGGCACCTGGTCACGGTAGAGGAGGGCAACATCATCGGCGGCTTCGGCTCCGCGGTGGCGGAGATCATGAGCGGCCTGGGCAGCGGCGCCATCCTGCACCGGATCGGTCTGGAGGATTGCTACGCCTCTGTGGTGGGGAATCAGTCCTACCTGCTGGCCCATTATGGCATGAATGCCCCGGCTATTGCGGAAAAGACCGCCGCGTGGGTGAAGGAATAAGGAAGAAGGAAAACCCAATGGAAGAAAAAAAGCTGTCCCTGGAGGAGATCCACGCCGAGTTGCTGGAGCAATTGCGGGATATCACCGCCGTCTGCACCCGGCACGGCATTCAGTGGAACATGATGTGCGGCAGCCTTCTGGGGGCCGTGCGGCACCAGGGCTTCATCCCCTGGGATGACGACGTGGATCTGCTGTTCACCCGGGACGAATTCGAAAAATTCCGGAAGGTCTATCCCCAGGAGTGCGATCCCCGGTTTGAGCTGACCTACCTGAACACCTGGACGCCCCGGGTGATGAACCGGGACCCGGAAAAGGCCGCCGCCTTCACCGACTTCTTCATCCTGGACGCGGTGCCTCCGGAGGGCTTCAGCCGGAAAATGTATTTCCTGCGGCTGCACCTGCTGCAGGGCATGCTGAAGCACAATGTGGATTACAGCCGCTTCAACCTGAAGAACAAGATCCTGATCTTCGGCACCCATGTGCTGGGCCTGCCCTTCACCACCCGGTGGAAGACCGCCCGCTATGAGAAGGCAAGCCGGAAGTACAACCCCGGCACGGACCTGTGCATGTCCAACGGCGCCTTTGAGCTGATGATGCACATCTGGCACCCGGAGCAGTTCGCCGAGAAGAAAACGGTGACCTTCGAGGGCATCGATGTGCTGATCCCGGTGAAATACGACGAGGTGCTCACCATCCTCTTCGGGCCGGACTATATGACACCCCCGCCGGAGAACGAACGGGTGGCCAAGCACCTGGATGTGTGAAGAGGCTCATTGTTTTTCCGGTGTATTTTCCACCAGATCCCTTGATTTTTTCTTCCGAAGGACTTATGATAGCCCTGACAAATTTCCCAGGAGGAAAACCGTCATGTTGAGCGCCGCCCGTTTCTATTATTATTACGTTCTGTATCGATAAGAGCAGGGCGCGCTTTGGTGTGAACAAGAATAGCCCTGCTGCCGGATTCGGTGCAGGGCGTTTTCTTTTGCCCGGCCGGCAGTGGGAGCACACGAGGAGGAAGAAACCATGATCGTAATCCTGAAGCAGGGTGCCCGTCCGGACCAGGTGGAGAAGCTGCAGCATTTCTTTGAGGGCATGGGCCTGAAGATCCACATGTCCCAGGGTGAAAACACCACCATCATGGGCCTGGTTGGCGATACCACCCGGGTGGATGATGACATGATCGGCTCCCTGGACATGGTGGAGTCTGTCCGCCGGATCCAGGAGCCCTACAAGAAGGCCAACCGCAAGTTCCATCCCCAGGACACCGTGGTGGATGTGGGCGGCGTGAAGATCGGCGGCGGAAGCTTCCAGATCATTGCCGGCCCCTGCTCTGTGGAGAGCGAGGCTCAGATCACCGGCATCGCCAGGGACGTGAAGAAGAGCGGCGCCAACCTGCTCCGGGGCGGCGCCTTCAAGCCCCGCACCAGCCCCTACGCCTTCCAGGGCCTGCACGGAGAGGGCCTGAAGCTGCTGTCCGCCGCCAAGAAGGAGACCGGCCTGCCCATCGTCACCGAGATCATGGACATCCGGCACCTGCCCCTGTTTGAGGATGTGGACATGATCCAGGTAGGCGCCCGGAACATGCAGAATTTCGAGCTGCTGAAGGAGCTGGGCCGGGTGAACAAGCCCATCCTGCTGAAGCGGGGCCTGGCCAACACCCTGCAGGAGCTGCTGATGAGCGCCGAATACATCATGGCCGGCGGCAATGAGCAGATCGTGCTGTGCGAGCGGGGCGTCCGGACCTTCGAGACCGCCACCCGGAACACCCTGGACCTGAGCTGCGTGCCCGTGCTCCACAACCTGACCCATCTGCCGGTGATCGTGGATCCCAGCCATGCCACCGGCGTGGCGAAGCTGGTTCCCCCCATGGCCATGGCGGCGGCAGCCTGCGGAGCGGACGGCCTGATCATCGAGGTGCACAACGATCCCCGGCACGCCCTGTGCGACGGAGCCCAGTCCCTGACGCCGGCGGAATTCGACGTGCTGACCAAAAAGGTGATGGCCATCCGGGAAACGGCCATGGCGTAAGGAAAAATCCCGCAAATTCCCCTGGAAATCCGGGCTTTTTTTCCTTGACATGCGGCGGCTTTTATGGTAGATTACCAAGGTAAGCCGCACGGGAGAGGTCTGTCAATACGCAGATGCGTAACCTCAAATCCCGGCGAGTATGTACAGGAGGTGCTTTCCCATGTATGCAATCATTGCAGCAGGCGGACGGCAGTACCGTGTTTCCCAGGGTGATGTGATTTACATCGACAAGGTGAACCAGGAGGATGGTTCCGCTATTTCCTTCGACGTTCTCATGATCGGCGGAGAAGGCGACGTGAAGGTCGGCAACCCCGTCATCGCGGGTGCCAAGGTGGAGGGCAAGGTGCTTGGCCAGGTCAAGGGCGAGAAGATCCTGATCTACAAGTACAAGTCCAAGAAGAACTACCACCGTCGGGCCGGTCATCGTCAGCCCTATACCAAGGTTGAGATTACCGCCATCAACGCCTGATGATCCGGGCAGTCCTGCGTAAGGACAAGGGTCATTGGATCGGCTGCTCCGTCCGGGGACATTCCGATTATGCGGAGGAAGGCAGCGACATCGTCTGCAGCGCCGTTTCCACCCTGAGCATCACCTGCGTCAACGCCCTTGAGGCGGTGTGCGGGATCGAGCCCATCGTGGAGGAGCTGGAGGATGGGGTGCTGGTCTTCTCCCTGCCGACGGACCTGACGGAAGAGCAGCGGCACGACGCCGGAATCCTGATGGGTGCCCTGCACTGGGGCCTGAAGGATCTGGCTGAGCAATATCCGAACGATATCCAGCTCATTCTGAACGGAGGGAAATAAAATGATTAAGCTCAATATCCAGCTGTTCGCTCACAAGAAGGGCGGCGGTTCCACCAAGAACGGCCGTGACTCCGAGGCCAAGCGCCTGGGCGTCAAGCGTGCCGATGGCCAGTTCTCCCTGGCCGGCAACATTCTGGTTCGTCAGCGCGGCACCCGGATCCATCCCGGCACCAACGTGGGCATCGGCAAAGACGATACCCTGTTTGCCCTGGCGGATGGCGTGGTCCGTTTCGAGCGTCTGGGCCGGGACAAGAAGCAGGTTTCTGTTTATCCCGTCGAGAACGCTCAGTAATTCCTGAGAAGCCAAGACCTGCCCCTCATTTGATGAGCGGGCAGGTTTTTTCACGGAGGATTTTGCCATGATCGGCACGCTGATTAACGTGGCCCTGGTACTGGTTGGCACGGCCCTGGGGCTGCTGCTGCGCAAGGGCATTCCGGAGCGGGTGAAGGACACGGTGATGCAGGCCCTGGGGCTGGCGGTCATCCTCATCGGCGCCAGCGGGGCCCTGGGCATCAGCGGCACCACCATCACCTCGGTGCCTACCCTGGGCGTGATCATCTGCCTGGCGGTGGGCAGCATCGTGGGGGCAGCCATCAACATTGAAGCCGCCCTGGACCGACTGGGCCAGCGCATCGAGCGGCGGTTCGCCCCCAAGGACGGTGCCGGGGAAGGCAGCGGCATTGCCAATGCCTTTGTCACCACCTCCCTGGTGTATTGTGTGGGTGCCATGGCCATTGTGGGCGCCATCAACAGCGGCCTGATGAATGACCACTCCACCCTGATCGCCAAGGGCATCATTGACGGCATCACCGCCATCTTCTTCACCAGCACCATGGGCTGGGGCGTGGGCCTGTCCGCCATCGCTGTGCTGGTGTATCAGGGGGCCATCGCCCTGCTGGCAGGTTGGGTGGCGCCTCTGCTCACGGACGAGGTTGTCGCCATGATGAGCTCTGTGGGCGGGCTGCTGATCATCGGCGTAGGCCTGAACCTTTTCCGGGACAAGCACATGCCGGTGGGCAACATGCTGCCCGCCATTTTCCTGCCGATCCTGTATGTTCCCATCGCGGCGCTGTTCTGAATGTGAAATTAACCGGATTCCGCTTCTTCCGGCGCTTTACCTCTTCCGGCGCTTCGCGCCACCTTCCCCGAAGGGGAAGGCTTCAGCAAGTCCAACCAAAGGGCTTCCCCTTCGGGGAAGCTGTCAGCAAAGCTGACTGAAGAGGTTTCAAGCGGCATGAAGCGCCATGCTGCTCGAAGACACATGGCGCCAAAGAACCAAGTGACACAGGGAGGCCTTCATGCTCAACAGCCAGAATACCCGGCGGCGGCGCCATGTGGATGACAAGCGGCGGCGGCGGAAGAGGATCATCATCATCTGCGCCGTCGTTGCGGTGCTTCTCCTGGTGATCTATCCCTTCGCTGAGACAAAAATGCTTTAGGTGGAGCGCACCTCCCTGACCCACGATGACCTGCCGAAGGAGATCGGTACCCTGAGGATCGTCTACCTGACGGACATCCACAAGGGCGGCCTGTATACCGACACGGACCTGGCCAACCTGGTGACCCAGGTGAATTCCCTGCGGGCGGACATTATCCTGCTGGGCGGTGACTATGCCACGGACCCGGAATCCGCCGTGGCCTTCTTCAAGAGCTGCCCCTCCTTCCACGCCAGCTACGCGGTACTGGGCGTTCTGGGGGACACGGACCGCAGCGGCGGCGAGGTGGACCTGCAGAGTGTTCGCAGCGCCATGGTGGCGGCAGGTATCACCCCGCTGGTGAATGAGGTGGCCCGGGTGCGCATCGGCGGCAGTGCCTCGGTCTACATTGCAGGCCTGGACGACAGCACCGGGGGCACGCCGGACGCGGCCTCCGTGGCAAAGCAGGTGGGCCAGGATGATTATGTGATCCTGCTGGCCCATTCGCCCTCTGTGATTCCGGACGCCCTGGCCGCCACTGACAAGGACGGCCACAAGAACTGGTTTGACCTGGGGCTTTTCGGGCATACCCACGGCGGTCAGCTGGCCATCGGCGGAACGCTGCTGGTGGGCGGCGATGTGGAGGACAGGTACCGGGGCGGCTGGCTGCAGGAGAACAGGATCGACCTGCTGATTTCCCGGGGTGTGGGGACCACGGGATTGCCCATTCGATTCCTTTGTAAGCCCCAGATTCATGTGATTACCGTCAGCAGCGGAAGCTGACGGGGTTTCGCCTCTGCGGAGGCGACCAAAGGGCTTTCCGATCGCCCTTTGGAAACC
>R11__coassemble_688_pt1 | contig 20983 bp, 22 predicted proteins | sample R11__metabat2_high_PE_049 | metagenome-assembled genome bin R11
TCAGACCTCATCCACCGCAAGCGGTCCCCCTTCCCCATAGGGGAAGGTCTTAGCTACTCTTTTCCTCAAGCCGCAAGAAAAACAACCAAAACCTTCCCCTATGGGGAAGGTGCCTGCCGCATGACAACTCAATCAAAGTGTACAGCCTGTTGCGGCAGGCGGATGAGGTCGTGCTTGGCATGCTGCCTGAGCGCCACCGCTGCGCCGCCCTCTCAGTCAGCTTCGCTGACAGCTCCCCCACAGGGGGAGCCTTTTTGGTGTTGGGAACAAGCGGCTTGAGCGCATCAGACCTCATCCACCGCAAGCGGTCCCCCTTCCCCATAGGGGAAGGTCTTAGCTGCTCCATCCCATCGCTCCCCCTTTGGGGGAGCTGGCGCCGCAGCGCCTGAGAGAGTAGCGGCGCAAACAAAAAGCCCACCCGAAGGTGGGACTTTTCATTCCTTGTGATCGTTCTTTTTCAGGGACGCCAGTCCACCCGGATGGCCGTCACCTTCTGGTTCTCCAGGGTCACGGTGGTGCAGGTGCAGTCAAAGCTCATGCCGCCGTCGGGCCGGGTGGGATCCGCCAGCTTCTGCAGGTACTCCTTCACCTGGGCAGCGGGGAGGGTCACCACGTCGTAATCGCCGTGGAAGTCGTTGTCCTCGCCCCACTTGAAGGTGGTGATCTCCACCTCATCGGCGAGGCCATAGGCCGCCTGACCCAGGAGGGTCTTGTGGGCCACATCGTCATAGCCGGTGCTGACCATCTTGGTGGGATCGGCGGCGTTGGCCACCAGGGTCACGCCGTTGCCGTCGGTCTCCTCGCTGACGAAGCCGCCGTTCACATCGTAGCCCCGCTCGGTCTTCTCCAGGGTGGTCACCACCCACATCTCGTCGTTGGCCCACAGGGCATCACCGGCCTGCAGGGCAGCGATCTCGTCCGCCGCATACAGATCATCAGCGTAGACAGAATACACCAGGATGTTGTTGGTCTCCTCGATGGCGTTGGGATCAAACTCAGCGGCCACGGTCACGTTCTCGTTGCCATAGGTCTCCATGTTCACGGCGTAGGTGGGATAGATCTCCTTTCCCTCTGCCAGAGCAGCGGCGCAGGCAGTCAGCATGGCCAGGGCCAGGATCAGCGCAAAAATCTTTTTCATGTTGATTTTCCTCCTTCGGTTCGGATGCGTCAGGAAATCCTGACAGTCCGCATTATACCACATCCTTTGAAAAAGGAAAGGTCAGCTGAAGGTTTTCACAATCTGTTCATGATTTCGTTCGGGCCTGGGCGGCAGATGCGGCGAAACTTCCGAAAAAAATCCCGGAAAAGAACAATTCTCGCTCCCCTGCCACCTTGCCTGCCGGACATATCTATGATAAAATGGATAAGGTTTATCCATTTTTTACTCAAGGAAGGTCTGTGTATGCTGGAAACCTGGAAGGTGGCCATCCCGGAGCTGACCGGGAAGCGACACCGGCGTAAGGTTTATGTATGGATCCCCGATTGGGTGGAGGAGGATGACCGTCTTCCCGTTCTGTATATGTTCGACGGCCATAACCTCTTCGATGATGAGGAGGCCACCTACGGCAAGAGCTGGGGCCTGCGGGAATACATGGAAGCCACCGGGGCGCCTCTGATCATTGTGGGCGTGGAATGCAACCACAGCCCCAACCACGGCCGCCTCAGCGAATATTCCCCCTTTTCCTTCCGGGAGGAAGGCATCGGCTATGTCCACGGCCGGGGCAAGATCACCATGGAGTGGATGGTCAACACCCTGAAGCCCATGATCGACGAGCGGTATCCCACCCTGCCGGAAAGGGAAAACACCTTCATTGCCGGCTCCAGCATGGGCGGCCTGATGACGGTCTACGCCCTGCTGCAGTATAACCACGTGTTCTCCCGGGGCGCGGCCCTGTCCCCGTCCCTGTGGCTGGCAGGCAAAAAGGTCAGCCAGCTGATCCGGGATGCGGAGATCGACCCGGACACCGTGCTGTATATGGATTACGGCGAGGAGGAATTCGGCAACCATGACATCATGCGGTCGGCCTACGCCCAGGCTGCCTTCCGCCTGATGGAAAAGGGCGTGCTGCTCACCAGCCGCATCGTACCCGGCGGCCGCCATTGCGAGGCCAGCTGGGAGCGGGAGGTCCCTCTCATGATGGATACCCTGCTGGAGGAAAGGCAGGAGTGGAATCCGCCGGAGGAAAATCCCGAGAATTCGGAAGAATCGCAGGAATTGCAGGAATCAGAAGCGTCAGAGGAAACGCCTGACGAGACGGAGGAAGAATAATGGAAACGCAGTATTTCAAGTGGTACTCCGCCGCCATGGGCCGGGACATGGAGCTGAAGGTCTACGGCCACGCCGGCCGGCCTGTGCTGAACATTCCCTGCCAGAACAGCCACTTCTATGAGTTCGAGGACTTCCACATGACGGATGCCTGGAGCCAGTGGCTGGAAAACGGCGACGCCATGGTCTTCTCCATCGATACCATCGACGCGGAGACCTGGAGCGACAAGGGCGGCGATCCCTACTGGCGCATCCGCCGGTACGAGGACTGGCTGCGGTATATCACCGATGAGGTGGCCCCCTTCATCCGGGGCATGGCAAAAGAAAGGAACGGCTGGGATCAGGATCCCGGCATCATGGTGTTCGGCTGCTCCCTGGGCGCCACCCATGCCGCCAACCTGTACTTCCGCTTCCCGGATATCTTCGATGGTCTGCTGGCCCTGAGCGGCATCTACACCGCCTCCTACGGCTTTGACGGCTACATGGACGAGGCAGTGTACCGGAACTCTGTGGTGGATTACCTGGGCGGCATGCCCAAGGATCATCCCTACATTGAAAAGTACAACCTGCACAAGGGCGTCATCTGTGGGGGTCAGGGCCCCTGGGAGATGCCGGAGAGCACCCGGCAGGTGGCGGAGATCTGCTACGACAAGGGCATCAACGTCTGGGTGGATTTCTGGGGCTCTGATGTGGCCCATGACTGGGACTGGTGGTACAAGCAGGTGGCCTACTACGTGCCCAAGCTGCTGTGGGAATAAACCAGAGAACTCCCTCCGCCCCTTCGATGGAGCTGTCAGCGAAGCTGACTGAGGGAGTTGAATGCCCCTCATGAATGAATATCATAATACGCAAATACAGAGGAGAGAAACCGTCATGAAGAATTTCATTTTCATTTCCCCCAACTTCCCCACCAACTACTGGCAGTTCTGCCATCACCTGAAGGAGAACGGCCTGAACGTGCTGGGCATCGGCGATCAGCCCTATGATGAGCTGTCCGATGAGCTGAAGGGCAGCCTGAACGAATACTACAAGGTGTCCAGCCTGGAAAACTACGACGAGGTGTACCGGGCTGTGGCCTTCTTCACCTTCAAGTACGGCCGCATCGACTGGCTGGAGAGCAACAACGAATACTGGCTGGAGCGGGACGCCGCCCTGCGCACCGACTTCCACATCACCAGCGGCTTCCAGACCTCCGATATGCCCCGCATCAAGTACAAGAGCTGCATGAAGGAATACTATCAGGCTGCCGGCATCGCCACCGCCCGGTATCATCTGGTGGATGATTACGACGGCTGCAAGGCCTTCATCGACGAGGTGGGCTATCCCGTCATCACCAAGCCCGACAACGGCGTGGGCGCCTCCGACACCCACAAGCTGAAGAGCGACGAGGATCTGGCCTTCTTCCTGGCCCAGAAGGATCCCAACGTGCCCTACATCATGGAGGAGTTCATCTACGCTGAGGTGAATTCCTACGACGCCATCATCGACAGCAACGGCGATCCCATCTTCGAGACCGGCAATGTGACCCCCAACTCCATCATGGACATCGTGAACAACTCCGACAACTCCATCTACTACATCGTGAAGGACCTGCCCGAGGACACCCGCGCCGCCGGCCGGGCCACGGTGAAGAGCTTCGGCGTCCGCAGCCGCTTCGTCCACTTCGAGTTCTTCCGTCTGACCCAGGACCAGGAGGGCATGGGCCAGGAGGGCGACGTGGTGGCCCTGGAGGTGAACATGCGGCCCTGCGGCGGCTTCTCTCCCGACATGATGAACTTCGCCAACAGCACCGATGTGTACAAGATCTGGGCTGACATGATCGCCTTCGACCACTCCACCAAGCCCAGCGGAGAGCACTTCTACTGCGCCTTCGCCGGCCGCCGGGACGGCAAGAACTTCGTGCTCTCCGATGAGGAGCTGAGCGAAAAGTATGCTGCCCAGATGAAGATGGAAACCCGCATCCCCGACGCCCTCTCCGGCGCCATGGGCAACATGATGTTCGTGGCCGCCTTCCCCACCAAGGAGGAGATGGACGCCTTCTACGCCGACGCCGTGAAGACCTGGGATTGATCGAAGTCCCTTGAGGTAAGTCCGTGAGCAATCTGAAAACGACAAGGAAGACGAGCCCCCGGGAAATGCTGCGCTATGGCGGCGTTTCCCGGGAAAGCTGGGAGCAGCTGCAGGATCAGGTGGACGAGTATAACCGGAAGAACATCCGGATTTACAGCGCCATTGTCCTCAGCTTCTTCGCCGTGGCCGCCGTTCTCAGCTTCTTCGCTGAGTCCATGGACAACAAGCGCCCCATCTATATCGCCTGCGTCATTTCCGGCATTCTCTGCCTGGGAGTGGAGCGCTTCCTGCGGGAAAAGGGTCGCCGCCCCGTGATCTGCGTGGCTGTTTTCGAGCTGCTCTTTCTGAGCTGCGCCGCCGCCATGTCCTAGTTCACCTGCCTGGATGAGACCGCCGTGCTGCTGCCGGTTTTCTACGCCCTGGTGCCGCTTTTGCTCATCAACCGTCCGCTTACCGGCATCGTGATCACGGAAGCGGTGCAGGTGGTGTACATTGCCATCACCCTGCTGCGCCGCCCCCACGACATGTGGGCGCTGGAGATTGTGAACTCGGTGATTTTCAGCACCACCGGCCTGGTGATCGGGTACAACATGACCCGCGTGCGGCTGGAGCGCTACCTGTTCGAGCGGGATTCCCGGGAGCTGCTGCTCCTGCGCAGCCAGGACGCCCTGACCGACCAGCTCACCGGGCTGAGCAACCGCCGGGCCTTCTACGAGGACCTGGATGAGGCGGCAAAGGACAGGGATCTGGTCATCCTCTCTGTGGATGTAAACGGCCTGAAGCAGGTGAACGACGCCTGGGGCCACGCCGCCGGTGACGAGCTGATCCGGGGCGCCGCCGCTGTGCTGCAGGAGACCTTTGGCTCCCTGGGCCGGGTCTACCGCATCGGTGGAGACGAATTCCTGGTGCTGCTGAAGGTCTCTCCGGAGGCCACCCAGCCCCTGCTGGAAAAGCTGAAGGCCGGTCAGCGCACCTGGCACAGCGAATACCCTGTATCCCTCTCCCTGTCCCTGGGCTGCGTCAGCCGCCGGGAGCAGCCGGAGCTGGAGCCGGAGGTGCTGATCCAGCTGGCGGACCAGCGGATGTACGCCGAGAAGGCGGACTGGCACAGGCGGCACAAGGAAGCGGCGGAAGCGGCAGAATAACCCGCAAATGCCGCAAGGTATTGATTTATTTGAACTTTTGTGCTATGATACCGCCGCGTGCCCATTCCGGGCCGCCGGTATTATCCGAATCATCATGACGTAAACTGGAGGAACAATCACAATGAAGAAGATTATTTGCAAGGTTGAGTACGATACGGAGACCGCTCAGGTGGTCGCCAAGCGCACCGAGGGCTACTTCGGCGATCCCGCCGGCTATGAGGAGACCCTGTACATGACCCCCGACGGAAAGTACTTCCTGTACACCTGCGGTGGTGCCGAGTCCAAGTATGCCGAGGAGAAGATCACCCGGATGTCCAAGGACAAGGCTGACGAGTGGATGGCCAAGTAATTCCTGTTGATTTCTGCCATTCTGATGGGATGATTGTATGTATCAAATTATGACATCCGATGAAGCCGCCGCCCTGATTCAGGACGGCGACTGCATTTGTGTAAACTCCTTTGTGGGCATTGAGAACCCGGTGGCCCTCCATGAGGCGGTGTATCGCCGCTACCATGAGACCGGCTCGCCCGCCCACCTGACCATGGTCTCCAGCGCCGGCTTCGGCGTGTGGGACGAGAACAGGAACGCGGAAAGCTACATCCGGGAGGGCGCCGTGGACAAGCTGATCTGCGGCCATTTCGGTGCCATGCTCTCCACCAAAAAGCTGGTGCTGGAGGATCGCTTTGAGGCCTATAACCTGCCTCTGGGCTGCATTTCCCATGCCATCCGGGCCCAGGCCAGCGGTCTGCCCGGTGCCCTGTCCAAGGTGGGCCTGGATATTTTTGTGGATCCCCGGCAGGAGGGTCCCGGCATCAACAACCTTTCCAAGGACAAGACCCTGGTGCAGGTGGTGGAGCTGGATGGAGAGGAATACCTCTACTACAAGCTGCCCAAAATCACCGTGGCCCTGATCCGGGGCACCGCGGCCGACCACAAGGGAAACATTTCCTTTGATGATATGTACATGTCCGGCGACGCCCTGTCCATCTGTCAGGCGGTAAAGGCCAACCACGGCAAGGTGATCGTGCAGGTGGACCGGCTGGTGGATATGCCTGCCCGTCCCCGGAACGCCATCATCCCCGGCTGCCTGGTGGACGCCATCGTGGTGGAGGAGGAGGACGAACGGGACGAGGCCTTCAGCGTGCTCACCGGCAGCTTTGAGGTGCCCTACTGGGAGTGGCCCCGCTGGCAGGAAAAGCTGGACGAGCTGACCGTGACCGGCCGCAAGACCAGCGCCGCCGGCAGCATCATCGGCCGCAGAGCTGCCAAGGAGCTGCGGGTGGATGACATTGTGAACATCGGCATCGGCCTGCCGGAGAACGTATCCCGCTATGCCCGGAAGACCGGCCTGCTGGACCACATCACCCTGACGGTGGAATCCGGCGGCATCGGCGGCTTCCCCGCCTCCGGCACCGTGTTCGGCGCCATGATCGGCGCAGCCTCCGTTTACGACATGGCCAACCAGTTCGACCTGTATGACAACGGCGGCCTGAACGTTTGCTTCATGGGTGCCCTGGAGGTGGACCGCTGGGGCAATGTGAACGCTCACCGGGGGCCCGGTGCCTTCGCGGGCATCGGCGGCTTCGCCAACATTACCGCCAAGACCCCCACCGTGGTTTTCTGCCTGACCTTTGATACCAAGGGCCTGGAGGTCAGCCACAAGGGCGGCGTGGTCACCATCGAGCAGGAGGGCACCATCCCCAAGTTCGTGGACAAGGTGGCCAGCATCAGCTTCTCCGCCAAGCGGGCCGTTGCCAATGGGCAGAAGGTCTTCTACGTCACGGAGCGCTGCGTGTTCGAGCTGACGCCGGAGGGACTGAAGCTGTCCGAGGTTTACCGGGGCATCGACCGGCAGAAGGACATTCTGGACCGGCTGCCCTTTGACGTGATTCTTCCCTGAGGAGGCTGCTTCCATGGATGAAAAGGGCTTTGTGACCGCCGGCGTCATTGGGGCCGGCATGATGGGGCACCGGTACATCGGCAACCTGGTGGACCGTTTCCCGGTGATCCGGGTGAAGAGCGTCTGCTCCGCCCGGATGGACAGTGCCCGGGCTCTGGCCGCCGAATACGGCCTGACCGCCTGTTCCCTGGAGGAAATGCTGGGGGATCCGGAAATTCAGCTGGTGCTGGTGCTGACCCCGGCCTGCACCCATGAGGAAATCATCCGGAAGGCCCTGGAAAGCGGCAAGCATGTCTACACCGAGAAGACCATGACCATCGACGCGGCCTCCGCCCGGGAGCTGGCCCGGCTGGCGGATGCCAAGGGCCTGTACCTGGGCTCCGCGCCGGACACCTTCCTGGGGGCTTCCCTGCAGGTGGCCCGGAAGGCCATCGACGAGGGCCTCATCGGCGAGGTGACCTCCTTCACCGCCGCCGCCACCCGGGAAAACGAGGAGCTGCTCAGCCGCTTCGACTTCCTGCGGACCCCCGGCGCCGGCATCTGCTATGATTACGCGGTGTATTACATGACCGCCATCGTCAGCCTGCTGGGTCCGGTGGAAGCCGCCGCAGCCTTTGTCAGCGCTCCCTATCCCACCCACGTGAATCACAACCCCAAAAGCCCGCTGTTCAACCAGGTGATGGATACCCCCAATGAAAGCGAGGTCTCCGCCATCCTGCGGCTGCGCAGTGGCGTCACCGGCACCTTCAACATGTGCGCCGACACCGTGGGGCAGGATCAGGCTTCCTTCAGCGTCTACGGCACGAAGGGTATTCTGCGGCTGGGAGACCCCAACCAGTTCGGCTGCCCGGTGCGGCTGAAGCAGGGAGACCGGGAGGAAGAGCTGCCCGTTTCCTTCCCCCACAGCCGGGAATCCCGGGGACTGGGCGCCGCCGACCTGGCGGAGGCCCTGCTGACCGGTCGCCGCCCCCGGGCAGACAAGAGCATGGCCCTGCATGTGGAGGAGGTGCTCTCCGCCATTCTGGAGAGCGGAGAAACCGGCCACTTTGTGGAGATTGCCTCCCGCTGCGACCGCCCCGCGCCCATGCCGGAAAAAACCGGTGACTGATTTGAACCGACGAAAGAAGGATTTCGCTCTTTGGGGCGGAATCCTTTTTCATACAGAGAAACGAGGTGATCCGGATGGGTGACCTGCTCCTTCAAACGCTGGCCTGCATTGCCAGCCTGATCCTGTATATCATTCCCTGTGTGATGATCCTGCTGCCTGTGCGCTTTCTGACCCGGGTACCGGACTTCGTTTTCCGGAAGCTATTGCACATCGTGGCCTTTTCCTGCATCACGGTGATGATCCTGACCACCCGGCAGTGGCAGCCGGCGGCCCTGACCTCCCTGATCCTGGCCGCCGCGATCTATCCGCTGCTGCGGGCACTGGAAAGACATGCCTGGTATGAAAAGCTGTTTGTGGAGAAGCGCCCCGGCGAGGTGCGCATGAGCCTGTGGATGCTTTTCGGCATTTACACCCTCATCATCACCGTGGTATGGGGGCTTTTCGGCCGGGCGGACATTGCCGCGGCTTCCATCCTGATGTGGGGCGTGGGAGACGGCGTGGCGGCGCTGGTGGGCATTCCCTTCGGCAGGCACAAGATCCGCCTGCCTCTGGTGGACGGAAAGAAGTCCTGGGAGGGAACGGCGGCAAACTTGCTGGCGGCCTTCCTGATCGGTGGGGCGGTATTCCTGCTGCGGGGCATGCCGATGACGCAGGTGCTGAAAATGTGCCTTCCCGCCGCTGTGCTGGGTGCCTGCACGGAAATGGTTTCTCCCAGTGAATGGGATACGGTCACGGTGCCCCTGGTGATTGCCGCGGCCTTGCTGCTGCTGGCCTGACGGGAGGAAAAAATCATGAGGATTCAAGAGGGCGAAATGCCCTTCATGGGCTTGAAGACCTGGTACCGCATTGCCGGAGAATGTGTCGGGAGCAAAAAGCCTCTGGTGCTGCTCCACGGCGGTCCCGGCTCCACCCACAACTACATGGAGCTGTTTGACTGCCTGGCGGAGGATGGCCGGGCGGTGATCACCTACGACCAGCTGGGCTGCGGCCGCTCCCCGGCGCCGGGACGCACGGAGCTTTTCAACCGGCAGGTGTGGGTGGAGGAGCTGGCCGTTCTGATCCGCCACCTGGGCCTGAGGGATTTCCACATCCTGGGCCAGTCCTGGGGCGGCATGCTGCTGCTGGAATATGTATGCACCCAGGGGCAGCAGGGCATCCGCAGCATGGTGCTGTGCTCCACCCTGTCCTCCTCCGCCCTGTGGGGGCAGGAGCAGCGCCGGATGCTTCTGGAATTGCCGGAGGACATGCGGGAGGCCATCCGCCGGGCGGATGAAACCGGAGACTATTCCGGAGAGGCCTATGCCCGGGCCAATGAGGAATACATGCTGCGCCACTGCTCGCCCCGCTGGACTGAGAAGGACCCGGAGTGCCTGACCCGGCCCAAGGGAGACGGACGGGAGGCCTACCTCACCGCCTGGGGGCCCAATGAATTCACGCCTCTGGGCAACCTGCGGGATTTTGACCGCACGGAGGAGCTGAAGAATATCCGGATCCCCACCCTGGTAACCAGCGGCGTCAGCGACCTGTGCACGCCCCTGGTGGCCAAGGCCATGGCAGACCGGATCCCCGGGGCCCGGTGGGAGCTGTTCGCCCACAGCCGGCACATGGTGTTTGCCGAGGAGCACGAAGCCTATATGCAGCTGATGCGCCGGTGGCTTAGCCGGTGGGAAGAAGATTGAAATTTCCTTGACAAGCTCTCACGAAACGCTTATAATGGATGCAGTGGTCAATTTGAAACCAATCAACCCAACACGAAGGAGGAAACTGTCTTATGAAGAAGTTCCTTGCTCTGCTCCTGGCCGCCATCATGGCCCTGAGCTGCGTGGCCTTCGCTTCCGCTGACGCCGTTCCCGGCGAAGGCATGGAAGCTGTGGATCCCGCTCTGCTGGCTGCCGCTCAGGCGGAAGGCGAGCTGGTGGTCTACGGCTCCTGCGAAGAAGCCTATCTGTCCGCTGCCTGCCAGCACTTTGAAGAGCTGTACGGCATCAAGGTGAGCTATCAGCGTCTGTCCACCGGTGAGGTGCAGGCCAAGATCACCGAGGAAAACGGCAATCCCAGCGCTGACGTCTGGTTCGGCGGCACCACCGACCCCTACAACGAGGTCGCCGCTTCCGGCCTGCTGGAGGCCTATGCTGCCACCAACGCTTCCCACATCACCATGTCCAACTTCCGCGATGCCGACGGCTACTGGTACGGCATCTACAAGGGAATCCTGGGCTTCATGGTGAACACCGAGGAGCTGGAGCGTCTGGGCCTGGAGATCCCCCAGGACTGGGACGATCTGATCAAGCCCGAGTATCAGGGCCTGGTGTGGATGTCCAACCCCAACACCGCCGGCACCGCCAAGCTGATCATCAACACCATGGTGCAGAAGAAGGGCCACGATGAGGCCATGGCTTATTTCGTGGAGCTGGACAAGAACATTGCCCAGTACACCAAGTCCGGTTCCGGCCCCTCCAAGAAGGTGGGCATCGGCGAGTGCGTCATCGGCATCGGCTTCCTGCATGACGGCATCACCCAGATCCTGGACGGCTATGACAACATCGCCCTGGTCATCCCCTCCTCCGGCACCTCCTATGAAGTGGGCGCCACCGCCATCTTCAAGGGCTGCGCTCATCCCAATGCTGCCAAGCTGTGGATCGAGTATGCTCTGTCTCCCGAGTGCGTGAACCTGGCCAAGGAGAACGAGTCCTACCAGTTCCTGGTGCTGGACAACGCCACTCAGCCCCAGGTCGCCTATGACATGGGTCTGGATCCCGACAACGTGATGGATTACGACTTTGAGGACGCCAAGGCCAACACCTCCCAGTATGTCACCGATTTCTTCGATGCTCTGGGCGCTGCCGCCGACGACCGCTTCAAGACCGAGTAATTCCTGATCCTTACAGGGGGATGGTCCTTCCCGGCCATCCCCCTGTTTTTGTTCAACGAAGGATTCCGCCTCTGCGGAGGCGGGCAAAAGGGTTTGCGATCGCCCATTGGAAACCTTCGGGTCCAACAGGTTGATTATCATCTCCCGCAGCAAGGAGGCGACTTCATGGCAACATCCAACAGCCGGCGGTTGGACCGGAAAAAGTTCTTTGCCGATCCTACGCTGGTCATCGTTATCGCAATCCTCCTGATTTTCCTGACCCTGTTTATCCTGTATCCCCTGGCCATGCTGCTGGTGGACGCCATTTATGGCGACAGCGGCTTCACCCTGACGGTGTTCGGCCGGGTGTGGAACATGTCCACCTTCCGCACCGCCTTCACCAACACCCTGGTGCTGGGCCTGATCACCGGCTTCGGCTCCGTGCTGCTGGGCCTGCTCTTTGCCTATGTTTAGGTATATGTGCGCCTGCGCAGCAAGCTGGTCCGGGGCCTGTTCAAGATGGTCAGCCTGCTGCCTGTGGTCTCCCCGCCCTTCGTGCTGAGCCTGAGCATGATCCTGCTCTTCGGCCGCGGCGGCCTGATCACCCGGACGCTGCTGGGCATCTATGACAACGATGTCTACGGCCTGAAGGGCATCGCCATCGTGCAGATTCTGACCTTCTTCCCCGTGTGCTACATGATGCTGACGGGCCTGCTGAAGAATATTGATCCCTCCCTGGAGGAGGCCAGCCGGGACATGGGTGCCAGCCGCTGGAAGGTGTTCACCTCCGTGACCCTGCCCCTGCTGCTGCCCGGCCTGGGCAATGCCTTCCTGGTGACCTTCATCGAGTCTGTGGCCGACTTCGCCAACCCCATGATGATCGGCGGCAGCTACGACACCCTGGCCACCACCATTTACCTGCAGGTGACAGGCGGCACCTACGATAAGGCGGGCGCCTCCGCCATGGCCATCATCCTGCTGATGCTGACCCTGGTGCTGTTCCTCATCCAGAAGTACTACCTGGAGAAGAAGACCGCCCAGACCCTGACCGGCAAGGCCAGCCGGGCCCGCATGCTCATCGAGGACCGCTCCGTTCGGATCCCCCTGACTGTGCTGTGCTCCCTGGTAAGCCTGTTCGTCATGCTGCTGTATATCTCCGTGCCCTTCGGCGCTTTGTTCAAGCTGTGGGGCCGGAACTACACCCTGGTGTGGGATCACTTCGCCTATGTGTTCAAATATGACGGCCTGAACGCCTTCTGGGATTCCCTGCGCCTGTCCCTGATCGCCACGCCCATCACCGCCCTGCTGAGCATGATCATCAGCTACCTGGTGGTGAAGCGGAAGTTCAAGTCCAAGGCCTTCATCGAGTTCGTATCCATGCTGGCCATGGCCGTTCCCGGCACCGTGCTGGGCATCGGCTACATCCGGGGCTTCTCCGCCGGCGTGATGCGCACAGGCTTCCTGCAGGGCATCTACGGCACCGGCGCCATCCTGGTCATCGTGTTTATCGTCCGTTCCCTGCCCACCGGCACCCGCAGCGGCATTTCCGCCCTGCGGCAGATCGACAAGTCCATCGAGGAATCCGCCTACGACATGGGCGCCGGCTCCGGCAAGGTGTTCACCTCCGTGACCCTGCCCCTGATCAAGGACAGCTTCCTCTCCGGCCTGGTGACCACCTTCGTGCGATCCATCACCGCCATTTCCGCCATTATTCTGCTGGTGACGCCCAAGTACCTGCTGATCACCGTGCGGATCAACGAATTCGCCGAAAAGGGCAAGTACGGCGAGGCCTGCGCCTATGCCACCATCCTGATCATCATCACCTACGGCATGGTGATGGCCATGAACGCTGCCCTGCGGTTCTTTGACGCGGAGCACAAGCAGAAGCGGCTGGCGAAGAAGTTCCAGAAGGAAACCATGCAGCTGGAAGCCAAGAAGCAAGGAGGACAAGCGAATGTCTGAGCAGAAGAAAGCCCCCAAGGGCGTACGCCTGGATCATATTTCCAAGATTTATCAGGATCCCAAGACCCACAAGGACTTTTACGCCGTGAAGGACTGCAACCTGGACATCAAGCCCGGCAGCTTCATTACCCTGCTGGGTCCCTCCGGCTGTGGCAAGACCACCACCCTGCGGATGATCGCCGGCTTTGAGTCCCCGGATGAGGGCGAGATCTACCTGGGAGAAGAGGCCATCAACGAACTGACCCCCAACAAGCGGGACACCGCCATGGTCTTCCAGAGCTACGCCCTGTTCCCCCACATGAATGTATATGACAACGTGGCCTATGGCCTGAAGCTGCGGAAGGTGCCCAAGGAGGAGATCCGGGAGCGGGTAATGAGCATCCTGTCCCTGGTGAAGCTGGACGGCATGGAGCTGCGCATGACCAATCAGCTCTCCGGCGGCCAGCAGCAGCGCGTGGCCCTGGCCCGCGCCCTGGTGGTGGAGCCCGGCGTGCTGCTCTTCGACGAGCCCCTGTCCAACCTGGACGCCAAGCTGCGGGTGGAGATGCGCACCGAGATCCGCCGTATCCAGCAGACCCTGGGCATCACCGCCATCTACGTGACCCACGACCAGAGCGAGGCCATGTCCATTTCCGACCAGATCATTCTGATGAAGTCCGGCGTCATCGCCCAGATGGGCAGCCCCATGGAGATCTACTACCACCCCAACAGCGAGTTCGTGGCAGACTTCATCGGCGAGTGCAACTTCCTGGAGGGCACCGTGGTTTCCTCCACCAGGGAAGACACCGTGGTGGCCGTGGACGGCCGGAACGTCACCGTGCTGTGCGAGAAGGACAGCAAGCCCGGAGAAGCCGCCAAGGTGGTGCTTCGTCCGGAAGCCATCATCCTGGGAGATGAAGGCCTCCTGCCCTGCAAGGTGGAGCTGAGCTGCTTCATGGGCAGCTACCAGTATTACCACGTGCGGGTCGGCGAGACCCTGGTGAAGATCAACGACAATTGCCCTGTCAGCAAGAAGATCTACCAGGTGGGCGATACCGCCTGGATCTCCTTCAGCCGGGAATGTGCCCATCTTCTGTAAATCAAGGATTTCAAAGGCTCCTCCTGTCCGGAGGAGCTTTTTGATTGCGAAAATCAAGTGCAAAATCAAACGCAAATGTATTTTTCGCTTGAAAATCAAACGCAAAATCAAACGCAAACGTATTTTTCGCTTGAAAATCAAACGCAAAATCAAACGCAAAATTTTGCGATTGATTTTTGAAGCAGCTTCATGTATAATTCCCGTGAAGGGAGGCAATGCGGCATGAGAGAATCCAGAAGCCTGGAGTACAAGGAGACCATCTCCAACACATTCCTGAAGACGGTCAGCGCCTATGCCAACTATGGGACCGGAGAAATTTGCTTCGGTATTGCAGACGACGGCACGGTGAAAGGCATTCCGGACCCGGTGCAGAGCTGCCTGGATATCGAGAACCGGATCAATGACAGCATCAGTCCCATTCCTTCCTACAGCCTGGAAATCGTGGAAAAAACCTCCGTAATCCGTCTGACGGTGCAGGAGGGGCAATATAAGCCTTATATGTACAAAGCAAAAGCCTACCGCAGGAATGATTCCGCCACCATTGAAGTGGACCGGTTGGAACTGACCAGGCTGATCCTGGAAGGGCAGAATACCTCCTTTGAGGAGCTGCCCGCCAAAGAACAGGAGCTGACCTTCACCGTCCTGAAGGAAAAGCTCCAGAAGGCACTTGGCCTGCAGAGCGTGGACGAAGACACGCTGAAAACGCTGGAGCTGTATAAATCCGGTCAGGGCTTCAATGTGGCAGGAGAGCTGCTGGCAGACCGGAACCGCTTTCAGGGAACAGACCTGATTCGCTTTGTAGAAAATATCAATATCATTCACGACCGGGAAACCTGGGATTCGGTCTCTATCCTGCAGCAGTATGATCAGGCAGTGACAATGTACCGGAAATATTACCGTTATGAATAGATCCGGGGCGCGCTGCGGGAGGAGGTGGCATTAATCCCGGAAGAGGCCTTCCGGGAGGCCATCGCCAATGCCCTTGTTCACCGGATGTGGGATGTGGAAGCCAGAATCAATGTGGCCATGTTCCCGGACAGAATCGAAATCACCTCTCCCGGAGGCCTGCCCAAAGGAATGCATGAGGAGGAGTACCACCGCGGCGGCATTTCTATCCTGCGAAATCGTATCATCGGCACGGTGTTTCTTCGGCTGAATATGATTGAACGCTTCGGAACCGGAATCCGCAGGATTCGTGAAGCCTACGCTGCCGGCGAGCGGCAGCCCACGTTTGATGTTGGGGAAAACAGCATCCGAATCACCCTGCCTGTGCTTCAACAGAAAGCCTCCCTTACAGAAGATGAGAAGATGGTTCTGGCTTTGGTGAAGAACAGGGCCATGCCCAGTTCCGCCGTAGCGGAGGCCTCCGGTTTCGGGAGGTCGAAGGCTCTGGCCATTCTAAAGCGGCTTGTCTCAAAGGGATGCATCAGGACGCTGGGGACGGGAAGAGGTCTGAAATACACTGCCAATTAAAGCATGAGCAGCCTGCTCCCCAAACCGCAAAAAAATTCCCGCCGAAAAAACCGGCGGGATTTTTGCTGCAGCCTCAGGTCAGGGCAGCTGATCCAGATAGCTGTTCAGCCATTCCCGATCATAGAAATGATCAACATTGCTGATGGTGAAGTCCGGATCCACGCCCTGGTCCACGCTGTAATAGCTGCCGTTCTTCACATAGCACAGGCGGGTAAAGCCGGAATAGTTGAACTGGGTACCGTCCGCGGTCACGGTGGACTTCACACAGCAGGCGCCGCCGCCGGTGGTCTGGCCCAGCAGGGTCACCTTGTTGCTCTCCTTCAGCATGTAGGGAACCAGGTTGCCGCAGGAGAAGCTGGTGAAGGAGGTGAGGCAGTAGATCTTCAGCTTGTCGGTGTCCAGATGATCCTCGTCGGTGATCTTGCCGTCCAGATTGATGTCCGCCTGATACAGCACGGTGTAGTTGGCGCCGGTGGCGGGATTGCTGGAGGAAATCCTGCAGGTCCCCAGAAGCCAGCTCAGAACAAAGATGGCAGCATCAATGGAGCCGCCGCTGTTGAGGCTCAGGTCGATCACCACCCGGCGCACGGGGCTGTCCTCCCGATTGATCTGGCTGTTGGCATAGTAGATCAGCGCAATGGTATCGCTGCCCATGTTGTCGGCGGCATTCTCCATGTAATCGCTGCTGTACCAGTTTGCGAAGAGGTTGAAATCGAAGCTGTCGAAGGTGATATAGGCAGTGTCGCCCACTTCCTCATAGAACCTGTCAAAGGTATACTGGGGGTTATCCTCGGTACCGGGCACCAGCTGAGACAGCCCTGCCCTGCACCGGGCAGCCTTGAAGACCGCGTCATTCTTCAGAACGTCGTAGAAGGAAGCCGGCACACTGGTCGGGAGGTAGGAATAGCCCTGCCCTGCATAGGGGCCGGCAGAATGAACACCGCTGTGAAAGTCGGAGAAGTAGGACCGGGTCAGGGTACTCAGGGCATTATTGAAGGACTTTCCGTCCGGCTCCAGCATCTGGCTCTTCAGGCCGACAGTATCCAGGAACGCGTCAAAGTCATTGCCGATGCCGTGCTCGTCCTTCAGGCCGTAATGCAGGTCCAGATCCAGGCACAGCAGGTTGTAGGTCAGATTGACCAGGGATTCCGGACGGTCACCTTCCTCGATTTCGTAGTAGTAATCCGCCATGGTCCTGCCGTTATCATCCTGAAAATTGGAGTCCGGCGCGCCCTGGCGAAGGAAATACAGGCCGCCCTCCAGGTAAACCAGGCTGATCGTGATTCCGGTGAAGAACATGGTGGACAGCACGGAAACGGGGAGATAGACATCATCATCCGCCCAATACACGGGGATGTCGTACTCGCTGAGATAAGCGCTCACCACGTCGCCGGTGCGATAAAAGGAAGAAAATTCGCCCTGACGGGAGATCAGGTTGACGTAGGGCTCACCATTGTCATCCACCAGGATGTTGTCGTCTTCGTCCATCATAAAGGGACAAACGTAGCTCAGGTCACCGGCGAATACGGCGTTGGGTGTTGCCTCAAACAAGCCCGCGTCGCTGTAGATCAGCTCGTCTCCGTTCCGCTTCAGCTGGGCGCTGCTGCCGTTCACCCGGGTGATGGTCAGTCCCTCGCTGTCCACGGTAATGGTGGGCTCAGGCAGGCCGTAATCCTCCACCAGAATCCTGTAAAATTCCCGGACGCTCATGAACAGGATGGTGTAGTCATCCTTCCGGAAAACGCCATTCTGAACGGAGGTAACCAGTTCTTCCTTGTCAAAGTCGACCCTGAACTGCACATAGAGGTTGTATTCCAGGCCTTCCGGCAGCTCAGCAGGCTCCGTGGTCTCGGGAGCCTCGGTTGCCGCGGCGGCCTCCGCCAGGGCAGAAAGGGAAGTGCAGGCCATGCACAGTGCCAGGATCAGCGCAAGAAGCTTTTTCATGGGCCCAGTCTCCTTTACGAGTCGAATCACTTTTTCAGGAAATCCTCCCGCATGGGAGAGAAGATGTCGATGAGCACGCCCTTCTCCAGGCACACGGTGCCGTGCAGGATGTTCGGTGGGAAGGCCAGGGAATCCCCGGCGGCCACCTCTTCCTCCTTGCCGTCAATGGTGAAGCGGAAGCGGCCGGACTTCACGTAGGTGCTCTGGGCGTGGGGATGGGTGTGGGGCGTACCCACAGAGCCCTGCTCCATGGCCACCTCCACCATCATCATGCTGTCGTTGTAGGCCAGGATGCGGCGGGTGGTGCCGCCTCCCAGGTCGATGAGCTTTGCGTCTGCCGCGTGCATAACGTTCATGATTCATTTCCTCCTGACAGAATTGATGCCTCCGGGAAAATCTCCCGGCAGAAATCCCGCAATAATGTCCTGTAGCGCTCCGTGTCCCGATTGTAGCTGTCCGCATGCTCCGCTCCCGGGAAGGTGTAGCGCCGCACCCTGTCCGGAGCCGCCCGGCGGATCTCCTCGCTCATTTCCTGGGGCACGAAGGTGTCCGCTTCCCCGTGGACGATAACCACCGGCACCCTGGCGTGGGTCACCGCCTCCCGGGCCGTGGCGGAGTTGGGGTCAAATCCGCAGAAAACCCGTTGAGCCAGCCACATGAAGGGCCAGCACAGCCTGCCCGGGATATGCATGGTATGGGCCACCTGGAGCATGATATCCTTGGGGGCGGAATAGGGGCAATCCGCAAAGACACCCTTCACGTTCTCCGGAAGCGGCAGGGCCAGGGACATGAGCACCGTGGCCGCGCCCATGGAAACGCCGCACAGCAGCACCGGCGTATCCTTTCCCAGGCGCCGGGCCAGGTATTCCGCCCAGGTGACACAGTCCCGGCGTTCCTTCACCCCGAAGGTAAGGCACCGGCCTTCGCTGCCGCAGTGGCCCCGCTGGCACACCACCAGCACGTTCATGCCCATGGCCAGGCACTCCGTGGCGCCGCCGCACATATCCCGGAAGGGCACGCCCCGCCAGCCGTGCATCAGGATCGCCGCGGGCGCTCCGTCAGCCGTATGGTGATAAAATCCCCGGAGCCGCAGCCCGTCACAGGAGGTTACCCACACCTCTTCAAAATCCAGCGCCTGCAGGTTTTTGAGCAGCTGCGGCACCTCAGGATTCATCTTCACATCCCGCTCCACATACCGGAAGGGCGTATCCTGCCTCATTTCCTCCGGGATCCGGCAGGACATCCGGTAGAGGATGACGCACAGGGCCAGTACAACCGCAACCAGCAGGATTCCAACGACCAGCATCCCGCATTCCTCTTTTCCTTACTGCTGGGTTCATTGTAGCACGATTGCGGCATGATGTCAAAGGGGCCGCCTCGTTTGCTGAGGCAGCCCCTTTGCATTCAGTTCAGTTACTGTTCTTCCGTTTCCACTTCCACGCTCAGGCCGATGGGCAGGCCGGTATCCTCCGGCAGCACAGTGACGGTGTAATCCCCGTCCTCGCCCCCGGCGTTGATCTTCTCGATCCGGCCCGGAAGCGGCGTCTCGTCCTCATCGTCCGCCCGGATGTAGGTCACGCTCTGGCCAAGATACAGGCCGTTGACAAATTCCTCATCCGCCTCGAAGGTGATGCGGCAGGAGGCAGCCACCGTGGCAATCTCCTCGTCGTAGCTCACAGCTGAGCCCTGCACCCGGGTGATCCCGGTCACAATGCCCGCGACAGGAGCCGTCACCGTCTGCTCCGCCTTGTCACACACAGTGTAGAGCAGCTGGCCCTTTTCCACCGTATCCCCTACCTGAACCCGGATATCCTGAACCGTGCCCGTGGCGGTATACACGGTGTCATCGCTGGAGGCCACCGTGCCGTAGCCGATGAGGGAATCCTTGCTGTATTCGCTGTCCCGGAAGACCTTCACCGCCTCGCCGATATACATTTCGCCGGCATTGATCTCCACATGGTATTCCTTGCCGTCAATGGAGATGACCCTGCCCCGGGCCAGGTGGGTGGAATCCTTGGTGCACTTCAGGTAAACCGTTTCCCCGATGTGCACCAGATAGTTTTCCGGATCCTTGTAGCTGCCTGCCACGGTGCAATACACCAGATAGGGGCTGACCTGGGCAACAGACATGACTTCTTCATCGGTCAACAGCTCGCCCTCCTGGGCAGCGATCCGGCTGACCGTGCCATCCTGGGCGGCGAAGATCTTCGTCACGCCGATCCGGCCCAGCGCCTCGCCCTCCGTGACCTGCTGGCCTGCCACCAGGTCCAGCTCCTCCAGCACACCGGAGGCAGGCGAAAGGACCTGCTGCTCCTCCGCGGCAATGACCTGGCCTGAAAAGGTTTCCCCCAGCGCAAGGCCGGGCAGGCACAGGGCCAGCAGCAATGCCGGAATCTTTTTCATCACGGCTGTCTCCTTTTTCATTCCTTCAGCTCGCCGTCCTCCAGGCGATAGGTCTTATCCCGCAGGGTCACGGTGATGCTGTCACCCTCCACGGTGAGCAGGAAGTCCTTGTTGGTGTAGCCCTCGGCCCGCAGCTTGGCGTAGACCCGGCCGGACAGGGTCAGGTCCGTATCCAGGGTGGTGCCGTCCAGGGTCAGCTTGTTGCAGCCTGCATCCGACAGGGTGGACAGGGCTGACAGGCTCACCTGCCAGGTGCCCTTTTCGGTGCCTTCTCCGGTGAGCTTCAGGTTATCGTCCTCCAGCAGCAGGGTGAATTCGCTCCCGTCGCTGCGGGCCACATCCAGCTGCTTGGTGCCGATGGTCAGCTTGGTCTGGGGTGCTTCCTCAGCGCCGATATCATCCAGGTTTACGCCGGAAAGGCTGGTCAGGTCCTTGGTGCCGCTGCGGTGGGTGGAAGCAAAGGCTTCACCGGCCACCACCTGGAAGCCGGTCTCCTCTTCCTCTTCCATGCCGTCCGGAAGAGAAGCGCCGCCCCGGTTGCCGGTCACATCGCCGGCATTGCCGTAGCCGGGGGTTGCCTCAGCCTCCTCCTGGCCGCCGCCATCGGGGGAAGCCACCGCCGCCGGGGAAGCCGCCCCGGCCTTCGCCTCCCTGACCGGGGTCAGGGCTGCCGCCGGGCGTTGAAGAGGCTTCAGGCTCCACGTCCGGATTCTTTCCCTTGGTGGGCGTGGGAGTCGGGGTCGGTGTAGGAGTCGCCGTAGGTGTCGGTGTTGCGCTGGGGG
>R11__coassemble_710_pt1 | contig 20741 bp, 20 predicted proteins | sample R11__metabat2_high_PE_049 | metagenome-assembled genome bin R11
TACCAATCTTGAGTACTTACTTCATTACCAGTTTGATCACCAGCAGCACCGCCACGATGAAAAACACAAGCCGCAGAATTCCTTTGCTTTTTCTTCTGGTCTGACTCAATGCCGGCTCACTTCCTTTCTGTCAGAAATACGCAGTCTCTGTCAATTTCCCGGTTCGTTCCTTTTCCGAAGGTATCTTCCCGTTGCTTCCTTTTCTTCCTTCGGCGGATGCCGGAAGCCCAGCAGCAGCCGCAGGGGAACCATCACCAGAGCAGCCAGTGCCATGGTGAGCAGGCAGGCCATGAGGCCCCGGGTGATGTGGGCCGAGGTCAGGTCTGTGCCGCCCAGGTAGATGTAGGCCAGGTTGACCACCTCATACAGCAGCATGTTCATTCCGGCACAGGCCACGGTGCGGACATACACATTTCCGTTCCGGGCCGGCCGGTTCATGGCCCGCTCCGCCTCCAGGCGCTTATCGCTCTTGTCGGCAAAGAAAATGGAGCAGAACACCGCCGTGATGGGGTACAGCAGCAGGTTCAGGTAGGACAGGGTGGGCAGCATGGTCTCCATCAGGATGCCATACACCGCGCCGGTCCAGTAGGCCCGCAGCCGTCCGGAGGTCACCGTGACCACCGCGATCATGCAGTAGAGCAGATTGGGAGTCACGTTGGCGATGCGCACGTAGGGCATCACCGCGACCTGCACAAGGTAGCACAGCAGCACCGCCAGCACATACCGGCCCAGCCGCTTCAGGGAGGCCAGCATGCCGGCGCCGGGCAGGCGGTTCCGGATTTTCCGCCATTTTTCCCATCTGGCCTGATGCTGCCGCTTCCTGGCTGCCTTTCTTTCCTTTTTTTCCCGTTCCTTTTTTTCCGACTTTCTTTCAGCCGGACCCTCCTGGAGGTCCTCCAGGAAGACCGCGTCCTTCCCTTCCCGCTCTTCCCGGGGAGGCGTCTCCTGCGGCCGCTTGATCTTCCGCATGGGGTCAATCCTCCTCGTAGGTCAGGTCATCCGGGTTCAGGGTCACATAGGGGGTAGGCGAAGGCGTGGGCTCCGGCGTAGGCTCCGGAGAGGGCGTTGCCGTGCCGGACACGGCGTGATACTCCAGCACCTCTTCCTCCGGGGTAGGCTCCGGCGTGTCCGTTGCCTCAGGCTCCGGCGTGTCCGTGGGAGCCGGTGTGGAGGTGATGTCCGGCGTCGGGGCCTCCTCATCCAGGTCGGCGGGAGCCGGCGTGGCAAACAGGGAGGTACCGCCGATCCGCAGCGTAGGATAGGGCCTGGCCGTCTCCAGGGCCACAAAGTTGCTGTAATCCGTGGTGCTGGTCCGTCCGGTAACGGCCCGGGCCTCAGGCTGATACCGAAGCACAATGACATACTCGATGTGCTCGAAGTCCACCGTGGGCTCCACCACGATATAGCTCTTGTTGCTCTCCATGCCCCGGGTGCTCTCCCGGACGGTGCCGATGGGAATGCCCTTGGGGAAGGACATGCCGACGCCGCTGGTCACCACCGTGTCACCGGGCCTGGGCAGGGTGTCATCGGAGGTGTAGTACATGCGGCACATGGCCTGTCCGTCAATGCCCAGGGTGCCGGACACAATGCCCTGGTCACGGCTGGACTGGATCAGCGCGGCAATGGAAGCCTCGCTGTCAATGATGGTGCGCACGGTGCAGGAGGTTTCCTGCACATTCTCCGTGTAGCCCACCAGCGCGCCGGAAATGGTGACGGCCATGTAATCCTCAATGCCGTCCCGGCTGCCCTTGTTGATGGTGAAGGTGGAGAAATAGTTGCCGTCATCCCGGCCGATCACCGTGCACACGATGGGATTCATGTCCCGGTTGGCCTCCACCTCGGTATACATTTCCTCATACTGCTGCAGCTGGATCTGCAGCTCCTCCGCCAGCATGGCCTGGTACACCAGCTGCTCGTTTTCCGCCCGGAGGTTGTTGTATTCCGTCTCCAGGGTGTCCCGCAGCTTCAGGGTGCGGAAATAGTCCGCCACCGTCTCCGTAATGCTGGTGAAGAAGGTCTGGATGGGGCTCATCACCGCAGCCACGCCCGTTTCCGGCAGGGAAAGGGTTTGCTGCAGCCACTCCGTCTCCACAATGTTGGACAGGAACATGGCCGCCAGCACGCCGGTGATCAACAGGGTGATGATCACAACGCCCAGCCGCCGAAGCCTTCTGGGTGCCTTGGGCGTGTCGATGGATTTCTTCACCGGGGGCTCGGCGTCTCCGCCCCGGCGCTGCCGCATCCGCCGCAGCATGGAGTCGCCCCGGTCGCCGCTTTCCTCTTCCCGGGCAGCCTTCATCCGGGCCATGGCCTCCTCCGGGGTCAGGTAGCCGCCCTCGTCCTCAGCGGAGTCGTCCCCGTTTTCGGCGGATTCTCCGGCTTCCTCCGGCTCATCCTCCCGGGTGGGATACCCGTAATCGTCCATCTTCCGGGCGGGCGCCTCTTCCTCCTGCAGGAAGGGACTGGACTCCCGCTTCTCCGGCCGCTTCATTTCAGCCCCGTCATCGGTGGCGAAGCTGTGATAGCTGCCGGTCAGGTCAGACATATCGTCATAAAGAAAATCGTCGTATTTTCTGCCCGGGCGGGTGCTTTCACCCTCCTGGTTCTTCCGGTTCTTTCGTCCCTGCCACAGCGGCATTCACCCACCTCCTGACCTGGGATTATTCATTCTGATTCGTGATCTGCCGGGACATGGCATTCATCAGCTGGATGTTTTCCACCAGATAGCCAAGGCCCGCTGCCGTGCTTTCCGTGGGCTCGGCGGTGATCACCACCGGGATCTTCAGCTCGTCAGCAATATACTGGTCCAGGCCATACAGCTGAGAGCCGCCGCCGGTGAGGTAGATGCCGTTGCGCATAATGTCCACCGACAGCTCCGGTGGCGTGCGCTCCAACACCCAGCGGATGGCGCCCATGATGGCCTTGCAGGGCTCCATCAGGGCCTCCCGGCACTGGGCCGAGGTAAAATCAATGTCCGTGGCGGAGGAGAAAATGGTGTCCCGGCCCCGGATCCGCACCCGGCGGTTTTCCGTCAGAGGGATCGCGCTGCCCAGGTCCATCTTGACACCCTCCGCGGTGCGCTGGGCGATCATCATGTGGAAATTGGCCTTGATATAGGAGGCGATGGCCTCGTCCATCCGGTCACCGCCCACCGGAATGGACCGGGCCGTCACCAGGCCGCCGATGGACACCAGGGCCACGTCCGTGGTTCCCGCACCGATATCCACGATCAGGCTGCCCGTGGGCTCATACACCGGAAGACCGGAGCCGATGGCGGCGCAGAAGCTTTTCTCCATCAGGTAAACATGCCGGGACTTGGCCGCCATGCCCGCCGCCTGCTCCACCGCCTTCCGCTGAACCGCCGTCAGGGAGGAGGGCACGGAGACCACCACCTTGGGCCGGATCAGATGGCTGACGCCAATGGCCTTGCGGACAAAATATTTCATCAGGGCCTGGGCCGCGTCCAGGTCGTCGATGGTGCCGCCCTTCATGGGCATGATGGCCGCCAGAGAGGCCGTGGTGCGTCCCAGCATATACCGGGCGTCATCCCCCACCGCCACAATTTTCCGGCGGTCATTGGCGTCCACCAGAACGATGGTGGGCTCGTTGATCACGATGCCCCGGTTCTTGACATAAATCAGCGTATTGGCCGTACCCAGATCGATTCCGATATCCGGTGCCGAAACAAAAGCCATATAACCCTTCCTTAATCGCGTATTGCGGGCAGCACTTCCACACCGCACCGGGCCAGCAGCTGCCGCACCAGGTGCATGGGAAGGCCAATAATGCCGGAGTAGGAGCCCTCCACCCGGTCGATCCACATGCCGGCCGCTCCCTGCAGAGCGTAGGAGCCCGCCTTGTCCATGGGCTCGCCGGTGGCCACGTACCGCCGGATCTCCTCGTCACTGATGTCCATGAAGTGCACATCGGAGGCATCCACCTCCGTGACCATTTCGCCCTCCCGGCCCACCACCGTCACCCCGGTGAACACCTGGTGCTTCCGGTTCCGGAGGCGGCAAAGCATCTGAAAGGCCTCTTCCTCGTCCGCCGGCTTTCCCAGCGGGCGATGATCCACCGCCACCAGGGTATCCGCCGCCAGGATCACCTTTCCGGGATGCCGGGCAGCCACTGCCCGGGCCTTCCTGCGGCTCAGCTCCGCCACAGCCTCCCGGGCCGGCAGCGCGCAGGTTTCGTCCACATCCGCGCTGTCGATCTCAAAGTCGATCCCCATCAGCCCCAGCAGCTCCCGCCGTCTCGGGGACGAGGAGGCCAGAATCAGCTTCTCCATGGAACAGGCTCCTTCCGTTTCGGTGTTTCTGCAATGCGACAAAACACCATCATGCATTATAGCACACTTCCTATAAAAAAGAAAATAGATTTTATGGGCGGAAGGCGGCATTTCACCATTGTTCACGTACTTTTCATTTATGCCGCCATTCCGGAGAATCTTTTTTCCCGAAAGCCCGGCATATTGATTTCGCCGCAAAAATTTGTTAGAATACTCCCATCATGATTTGGATCATTGGGAGAGAAGGATATGCTGGCAAGAACTTTGGGATACGGCTTGAGCGGCGTCAGCGGCTTCCCGGTGAATGTGGAGGTTTATGCCGCCTCCGGCATGCCCCAGCTGGAGATTATCGGTCTGCCCGACGCTTCCATCAAGGAAAGCCGGGACCGGGTGGGCGCGGCCATTGTGAATTCCGGCTATTTCATGCCGGTGGCGCGGCTGACGGTGAACCTGGCCCCCGCGGACACAAAAAAGGAAGGCCCTGCCTTTGACCTGCCCATTGCGGTGGCGGTGATGATGGCCTCCGGGCAGTTGGAAAACATGGATCTGCAGAAAACCCTGCTTCTGGGGGAGCTTTCCCTGGACGGCAGCCTGCAGCCGGTGCGGGGCGCCCTGCCCATGGTGATCTCCGCCCACGAGCTGGGGGTGGATTCCGTCATCCTGCCCGCCGCCAACGCGGCTGAGGTAGCCTGCATCCAGGGAGTGAAAATCTACCCTGCCACCGGGCTGCGGCAGGTCATCAATCACCTGAAGGATTATGAGCCCATTCCGGCCCAGGTGCAAAAAACCTATCAGGATCTGGTGGAGGAAAGCGTCTGCATGCAGGACCTGGCCCAGGTTCACGGGCAGCTGGCTGCCCGCCGGGCTCTGGAGGTGGCAGCCGCCGGCGGCCACAACATGCTGATGATCGGCACCCCAGGCTCCGGCAAGACCATGCTGGCCCGCTGCCTGCCGGGGATCCTGCCGCCCCTGACCTTTTCGGAGGCCCTGGAGACCACCCGGATCCACTCCATTGCAGGAAAGCTGCAGCCCGGCGAAGGCCTGATGGTCACCCGGCCCTTCTGCGCGCCCCACCACAGCGCCTCCGTGGCTTCCCTGGTGGGCGGCGGCAGCAACGCCCGGCCGGGCGAGGTATCCATGGCCCACAACGGCGTGCTTTTCCTGGATGAGCTGCCGGAATTCTCCCGGAACGCCCTGGAGGCCCTGCGCCAGCCCCTGGAGGACGGCACAGTCTCCGTCACCCGGGTGCATAACCAGGCCCAGTACCAATCCAGCTTTATGCTGGTGGCCAGCATGAATCCCTGCCCCTGCGGCTACTACGGCAGCAAGCAGAGGAAGTGCCGCTGCAACCAGAACGAGATCCGCCGGTATCTGGACCGGATCTCCGGCCCACTGCTGGACCGGATCGACATCCAGATCGAGGTAGACGCGGTGCCGGTGCAGGAGATCAGCAGCGGCTCAGGAACCGCCGAATCCTCCGCCGTGGTGCGGGAGAGGGTGCGGAAGGCCCGGGAGATCCAGCAGGCCCGCTACGAGGCGGACGGCATCCACTGCAACGCCCAGCTGGACGCCAGGCTCAGCCGCCGCTACTGTGCCCTGAGCGACGAGGCCACCCGGATCCTGCACATGGCAGTGGACCGGATGGGCATGAGCATGCGGGCCTATGGCCGGGTGCTCAAGGTAGCCCGCACCATCGCCGACCTGGCCGGAGAGGAAAGTATCCGCACGGAGCACGTGGCGGAAGCGATCCAGTACCGGGAGCTGGACGGGAAATACTGGAAATGAAGAGCAAAACAAAAGGGATGCTTCTCCGTTTGACCGAATGAACCGGCGCGGCGGAGAAGCATCCTCTTTTTTCAGTTCTTCTTTAGTTCTTCCTGTCAGGCTTCCTGAGCTTATAATAGGCGAACACGGCCAGGAACACCAGCAGGGCGGCAGCCAGGGACAGCAAGGCCCAGGCAAACAGGGCGTCGGCAAAGCGTTCCCCTACCCTGCGCCAGGCGCCGCTGCCCAGGGACATGAAGCAGCCCAGCAGGGAGAAGATCATGCCGCACACAGCCACCCGCTGGCCGCACAGCTTTGTCCGGCGGCAGCGGTACAGCCCGGCCAGCTCCAGCAGCAGGCTGACAACGCAGCCCGGCAGCCAGCCCAGCAGACCGACAACGGAAAACCCGAAGCCCGTCAGGGTAACCGGCTCCCAGTCCGCGAAGCCTGTTGCACGATGATCATCCACCAGAAAGGTGGATTTTTTTCTGGCCTGCCTGTACTTCATGCCGCCGCTCCTTGCCTGCGAATTACTGGGTGATGGTGATGGTCTTGCGGAACTGGGTGATCACATTGTCCGCATAGGTATCCCGGTAAGCCCTGGGATAGCTGAAGTGCACGGTGTACAGGGTCTTGCCGATGCAGGTCACATGCACCCGGCCGGCCACCTGGGCACCGTCCTTGGTGGCGGTGTAGTTGGCATACACGCCGCTCTTGTCCAGCAGGGTACGATCCGCCGTCTTGGAGGGGCTCCAGTCGGAGAATTCGCTGCCGATGCTGCTGAGCATGGACTTCACTTCGCTCACCAGCTGACTGTGGTTGTAGTCGCTGGTCACGGGAATGGCCCGCACGGTGATGCTGGCCTGGTAATCCGCGGAGGTATCGGGATTGGTCAGCACATAGGTGTCGGACTGCACATCGTCCACGGTCCACCCGGCCGGGGCCTCAAAGGCCAGATGCAGCTTGGTGGCGTCGTAATTCACAAAGGTGAAGGTGATGGGCGGCACCGGCGTGGCGGTGGGCTTGTCAATGGGGTCGATGACCACAGGGGTGGCACCGGCATACTCGCTGTTCACCGTAGGCGCCGCGGTGGCAGCCTCCGCCACCACGACAGAGCTGTCGCTGACGTTGAACACCAGATCCCCGGTGCCCTTGTCATCCTCGCTGGTGGGGTCGTAATCACCGTTATCGTAGTCGTAAGCGGCATCGATCTCGCTGAAGGGATCCACGTCCTCCTCGGCCTCAGCCACGCCTTCCGGGATCTGGGTCGCCACAGCGGGTGCCTGGGTCACCTCACCCACCACCTGATAGCGCTGGGTCTCGCTCTGGTTGCCGGAGCAGCCGGCCAGGGCCAGGGCACAAAGCAGGAGAAGAGCGGTCAGAAGCAGCTTTTTCATGGATTCCAATCCTCCTTGCCGGTTTCGTCGTTGTTTTCAGGAGCTTCCGCTTCGTATTCGTACAGGGGATGATACAGCCGCCGGTCCAGGCTCCAGATCTTCTCGGAGAAGGCGCCCGCCGGGGTGCGGTCCATGATGCCCTTCATCTCGTTCATCCGGGCATCCAGCAGGTCGATCCAGTGGAGCACCTCCGCCTCCGGGAACATGGGCTGCCTGGGGCTTCCGTATTCCGGCACGCCGTGATGGCTGATGATCATGTGCTCCAGCAGCACCACCAGCTCTCCGTCCACGCCGGTATTCCGGGCCGCCTCCTGAAGGTTGGCCACGCCCCGCACCAGGTGACCGATGAGCAGGCCGTCCCGGGTGTAGTCCGTCACATTGCCCAGCTCATCGCTCTTCATTTCGGCGATCTTGCTCAGGTCGTGCAGGATCACCCCGGCCCGCAGCAGGTCCCCATGCAGGAAGGGATAGGCCTGGATGATGTACTCCGCGGTGCGCAGCATGCCGGTGGTGTGGTGAAGCAGGCCGCTGCGCTCCGCGTGATGCAGCCGCTGCGCCGCCGGGAACCAGTCCAGCTTGTCTCCGGCGATGCGCAGCATCTCCCGGGTGATCTTCTTCAGGTCCTCGCTGGCAAAGCGGTCGATGGTCTCCTCGATCTCCCGGCGCATGTCCTCCGGCTTCTCCGGGGCGCAGGCCACCAGCAGGCTCATGTCCGGATCATCCTCATCCGTTGCCGGGCGATACTTCTCCACCCGCAGCTGATAGCGTCCGTTGTATTCCTGCACCGTCCCCTGGATCTTGACCACCTTGCCGGTCTCCGGAGGCTTCACATTGCCATTCCAGATCTTGCAGTTGATCTCCCCGGTGTGATCCGCCAGGTTCATGTCCACATAGGCGCTGCCTTTTTTGTCCAGCCGCTGCTCGGCGGAGCGCACCAGCAGGAAGCCCAGGAAGTGGTCTCCCGTCCGCAGCTGGGAAACAGGTGTCTGTAATTCCATAAAGTCCTTTTCCTTATTTCAAATCGTTGTCCCCTGCTCAGAAGGGCGCGTTGTCTCCATAGGAGGCGTTGGGGGCCAGGTTGGCGTAGGTGGTATACTCCGCCAGCCAGGCCAGCTTCACCGTGCCCAGGGGGCCGTTTCTCTGCTTGCTCAGGATGACCTCGCCCACGTTCTTCTCTTCGCAGTCCTTGTCGTAGTAGCCCTCCCGGTGCAGGAACATGACCACGTCGGCATCCTGCTCGATGGAGCCGGAATCACGCAGGTCGCTCAGCACCGGGCGCTTGTCCGGCCGGGTGGCCGCCGCACGGGAAAGCTGGGCGCAGGCCACCAGGGGGATCTTCAGCTCCAGGGCAATGGCCTTCAGCTGACGGCTGATTTCGCTGACCTCCTGCTGCCGGTTCTCGGTGCGGGTGTCGGAATGCATCAGACCCAGGTAGTCCAGCACCACCAGGTCCAGCCCCTTGTCCATCATGAGCCGGCGGCACCTGGAGCGCAGCTGGCTGGGAGAAATGCCCGCGGTGTCGTCAATATACAGCTTGGCCTCCGACATGGGGCCGATGGATTTGGCCAGCCGGAGCCAGTCGTCACCGGCCAGGGTACCGGAACGGACCTTCTGCATGTCCACCCGGGCATCGGAGCACAGAATGCGCAGGGCGATCTGCTCTCTGGGCATTTCCAGGCTGAACACCGCCACGGATTTTCCCGCGTTCAGGGCGGCATAGCCGGCGATGTTCATGGCAAAGGAGGTTTTGCCCATGGAGGGACGGGCACCCACCAGGATCAGCTCGCCGCCATGCATACCGGTCGTCAGATTATCCAGGGCGGTAAAGCCGGTGGGCACGCCGCTGATGGCGCCGTGGAGCTTGGCCAGCTCCTCGATCTGGGCATAGGTATTGTACAGGACGTCCTTAATGTGCACCAGACTGTCCGAACCGCTGCGGTTCATCACGATGTCGAAGATGGACTTCTCCGCGTGATTCATCGTCTCCTGCACCGGGTTCTGCTGGGTGTAGCATTCCCGGGCAATGGCCTGGGAGGCCTCGATCAGCCGGCGCAGCGTGGATTTTTCGGAAACGATGCTGATGTAGGCCCGCACATTGGCGGTGGTGGGCACGAAGCTCATCAGCTCCGCCAGGGCCATGGCGCCGCCCACGCCCTCCAGGGTGCCCCGGCTGCGCAGCTCGTCGCTCATGGTGACCAGGTCCACCGGTTTGGAGGCCCGCCACATATCCAGCATGGCGGAAAAAATCTCCTTGTGGGCCGGCTGATAAAAGTCCTCCGGCTTCAGCCGCTCCGCTGCCTGAAGAACGGCACCGGGATCCTGCAGCATGGCACCCAGAACGCAGCGTTCCGCCTCCATGCTGTTAGGCGGCATAACGCCCCGGATTTCTTCACTCACGCAAGTTTACTCCTGAAAAGCAAAATTTATTTTGCCTCCGCCGCCACCACGTGCACGTTCATGGGGATGCTGATGCCGGTGTACAGCTTCACGGTCACCTGCACATCCCCGGTGGTACGGATGGGATCCGCCAGGTCGATCTTTTTCTTGTCCACACTGATGCCGTGCTGCTTCTCCAGCTGTTCGGCAATCTCGGCGGTGGTGATGGAGCCGTACAGCCGTCCCTGGCTGCCGCACTTGACCTCCATAACGATCACCTTGTTCTTCAGCAGCTTGGCCTTGGCCTCCGCCTCAGCCCGGCGCTCGGCCTCCCGGGCCGCCTCCGCTGCCTGCTTCTTCTCGATTTCCTTCTTCGCGCCCGCGGTGGCCTCCACCGCCAGCTTCTTGGGGAACAGGAAATTCCGGGCGTAGCCGTCGGACACATTCACGATATCGTCTTTTTTGCCGCTGCCCTTCACATCGGCCAACAGAATTACCTTCATAAAATTCTGCATCCCTGCTTTGCTGAGTCGTATCCCCGCATTCTTTTACCTCCGCTATTATAATCAGAAAGACAGGAAAATGCAATCATTTCTTTTTTCCTGCCGGAAAGGCTTGCAATCACGGGAAAAATGTGCTAAACTTTCCGGCGGTATGCTGTTTGCATCAAGACGCCGTAAAGGGAGCAAGAGAATGCCCTTACGGGAAACGCAGGAGGTTAGGATCCCATGAGCTATACCTATGAGAAGGTTTCCGGCAACAAGGCCAAGCTGGTCTTCACCGTTGCCGCCGCTGATTTCGAGGCCGCTGTGCAGAAGGCCTATATCAAGAACCGTGGCAAGATTCAGGTGCCCGGCTTCCGGAAGGGCAAGGCTCCCCGGAGCGTTATCCAGACCATGTACGGCAAGGGCGTTTTCTATGAAGATGCCGTGGACGAAATCTTCCCCGATATGTATGACGAGGCTGTGAAGGCCGAGAAGCTGGAAGTGGTGGATCGTCCCTCCATGACCGAGATCAACTGGGATGATGTGGAGAAGGGCAGCGACCTGATCTTCACCATCGAGGTGTATGTGAAGCCCGAGATCACCCTGGGTGAGTACAAGGGCCTGACCGTCGAGGTGGAAAAGAAGACCGTGACCGAGGCCGATGTGGACGCCCGGATCAAGCAGGATCAGGAAAAGGTTGCCCGCACCGTTGAGGTGGAAGACCGGGCTGTGGAGAATGGCGACACCGTGAAGCTGGACTATGCCGGCACGGTGGACGGCGTGGCCTTTGACGGCGGCACCGCTCAGGACCAGACCCTGACCATCGGCTCCAACCAGTTCATCCCCGGCTTCGAGGAGCAGATGATCGGCATGAAGATCGGTGAAGAGAAGGACCTGAACGTCACCTTCCCCGAGCAGTATCACGCTGAGGACCTGGCCGGCAAGGCTGCCGTGTTCCATGTGAAGGTGAACGGCATCACCGTGACCGAGATGCCCGAGCTGGATGACGACTTTGCCGCCGACGTCAGCGACTACAGCACCTTTGCCGAGTACAAGGCCGGCATCGAGAAGGAGCTGCAGGAGGCCGCCGACAAGCAGAACGACATCGCTGTGGAGAACGCCCTGGTGGAGAAGGCCGCCGACAATGCCCAGATGGACATCCCCGAGGCCATGATCTCCAATGAGCAGGACGACATGGTCCGGGATATGGAGATGCGCATGATGTATCAGGGCATCCGCATGGATGACTACCTGAAGTACACCGGCATGACCCGTGAGCAGGTCAAGGGCATGTATCGTCCCGAGGCCGCCAAGCGGGTGAAGCTGCAGCTGACCCTGGAGGCCATCAAGAACGCCGAGAGCATCGAGCCCACCGAGGAAGAGATCCAGGTGCAGGTGGCCGAGCAGGCTGAGCGCATGGGCCAGGAGGTGGAGAAGTTCTCCGCCAGCCTCACCGAGGAGCAGAAGGGCTATCTGAAGGACAGCGCCGCCATCCAGAAGGTCATCGACATGATGAAGGCGGACTGCACCGTAGTCGAGAAGAAGCCCGAAGAAAAGGCCGAGGAAGCCGCCGAATAATCCAAAACGATTCTCATCGCGGGGGACAATGGGAAGTACCCGATGTCCCCCGCAATTTTCGTAAAAAGAAGAAAAGTCTGGAGGGAGAAAAATGCCGCTGATTCCCATGGTCATCGAGCAGACCAACCGCGGAGAGCGCTCCTATGATATCTATTCACGCCTGCTGAAGGACCGCATCGTGTTCCTTGGCGGGGAAATCAATGATGACGTGGCCAACCTGGTGGTGGCCCAGCTGCTCTTCCTGGAAATGGAAGACCCGGAGGCGGATATCTCCCTGTATATCAACAGCCCCGGCGGCTCCGTCACCGCAGGCATGGCCATCTACGACACCATGCAGTATATCCGCCCCCAGGTGCGCACCGTGTGCGTGGGCATGGCGGCCTCCATGGGTGCCTTCCTGCTGATGGCGGGCGAAAAGGGCAAGCGCCTGGCCCTGCCCAACAGCGAGGTCATGATCCACCAGCCTCTGGGCGGCGCTCAGGGGCAGGCCACCGATGTGCAGATCCGCGCCGAGTGGCTGATGCGCACCAAGAAAAAGATGCTGAACATGATGGCGGAAATGACCGGTCAGCCCCTGAAGAAGCTGGCCGCCGACTGCGAGCGGGACTATTTCATGTCCGCCCAGGAGGCGCTGGACTACCACATCATCGACGAGATCTATCAGCCCCGGACCACCGGCGAAAAGGCTTGAAGAGAGGACAACCATGGCCAAGGATAATTACAAGTCAAGAACGCCCCGCTGTTCCTTCTGCGGGAAGCCGCAAAACCTGGTGAAGCGTCTGGTGGCCGGCCCCGGGGATGTATACATCTGCGACGAATGCGTCGGCCTGTGCCGGGACATCATCGGGGATGACGACCTGGACCTGGAGGTGGATGAGCGGCAGCCCGGCATGGGCGACGCTTCTCCCGACGGACTGCCCACCCCCGCGGAAATGAAGGCCACCCTGGACCAGTACGTGGTGGGTCAGGAGGAAGCCAAGCGGACCCTGTGCGTGGCGGTCTACAATCACTACAAGCGCATCGGCACCAGGGTCACCCGGGAGGGTGTGGAGCTGCAGAAGAGCAACGTGCTGCTTCTGGGCCCCACCGGCAGCGGCAAGACCTATCTGGCCCAGACCCTGGCCCGGATCCTGAAGGTGCCCTTCGCCATTGCCGACGCCACCTCCGTCACCGAGGCCGGCTATGTGGGCGATGATGTGGAGAACATCCTGCTCCGGCTGATCCAGGCGGCGGACTTCGATGTGTCCGCGGCGGAGCGGGGCATCATCTACATTGACGAGATCGACAAGATCGCCCGGAAGGGTGAGAACATGTCCATCACCCGGGATGTCAGCGGCGAAGGCGTACAGCAGGCGCTGCTGAAGATCCTGGAGGGCACGGTGGCAGGCGTATCCCCCACCGGCGGCCGGAAGCACCCCCAGCAGGAACAGATCATGATCGACACCACCAACATCCTGTTCATCTGCGGCGGTGCCTTTGACGGGCTTTCCCAGCTGATCGAGAGCCGCATCGGCAAGAAATCCCTGGGCTTCGGTGCCGAGCTGAACACCCAGGAGAAGAAGGAAAGCAGCGCGGCCCTGCACCAGGTGACCACCGAGGACCTGACCAAGTTCGGCCTGATCCCCGAGTTTGTGGGCCGGCTGCCCATCGTGGTAACCCTGGACGGCCTCCGGGAGGAGGACCTAGTCCGCATCCTGACCGAGCCAAAGAATGCCCTGACCCGGCAATATGCCGCCCTGCTGGATATGGACGGGGTCAAGCTGACCTTTGAGCCGGAGGCCCTGAAGACCCTGGCCGCCCAGGCCATCGCCCGGAAGTGCGGTGCCCGGGGACTGCGGGCCATTATCGAGAAGGCCATGCTGGATACCATGTTTGAGCTGCCGTCCAGGAAGGATGTCAAAGAGGTGGTTATGACCGCCGCGGCCGTAGAGGGCAAGGAGCAGCCCAGACTGATCCTGGCTGCCGAAGCCCTGCCGGAAAACTGAGAAGAGGGAAATTATGCCAAGGAAAAAGAAACTGCTGGTGCCGGTGCTGGCGCTGCGGGGCCTGATGGTCTTCCCCGGCGCCGTGCTGCACTTTGACGTGGGTCGGCCCAAATCCATCGCCGCCCTGGAGGAAGCCCAGAACAGCGGCACCATGATCATGCTCATCGCCCAGAAGGACGAAAACGTGGATGATCCCGGTGTGGAGGACCTGGCAGAGGTGGGCACCCTGGCCCAGATCCGCCAGGTAATGACCCTGCCCGGCGACAACCTGCGGGTCCTGGTGGAGGGCAAGGAGCGGGCCGTGATCCGTACCATGACCGGCGAAGAGCCCTTCCTGCAGGCAGAGGTGGAGCTGCGTCCCTCCGTGGTCAGCAAGGATGAGGACCGGTTGGAGGCCTCCATCCAGACCATGATGGACTTCATGCAGCGCTTCGCCCAGACCGGCGAGCGGATCACCATGGAGGAGCTGGAGGAGCTCCGGGAATCCGTGGAGGATCCGGACGAGCTGTGCGATGCCATGGCGGACGCCGCCCTGGAGCGCCTGGAAGACCGGATGAAGCTGCTGGCGGAGCCGGATGTGCTCACCCGGATGGAGATGCTCTGCGGCATCCTGGCCCGGGAGATCGAGCTGGCGGATGTGGAAAAGCAGGTGCAGGAGCGGGTCAAGGACCAGATCGACAAGAATCAGAAGGATTACTACCTCCGGGAGCAGATCCGGGCCATCCAGACCGAGCTGGGTGACACGGACGACACGGACGTGGACGACCTGCGGAAAAAGCTGGACGCCACCCCCATGAACGACGAGGCCCGGCAGAAGTGCGCCAAGGAGCTGGACCGTCTCTCCAAGATGGCCCCCGGAACCCCGGAGATCTCCATGAGCCGCACCTACGTGGAGTGGATCCTGGACCTGCCCTGGGGCAAGGAAACCGAGGACAACCTGGACCTGAAGCGGGCCCGCCGCGTGCTGGCGGAGGATCACTACGGCCTGGAGAAGGTAAAAGAGCGCATCGTGGAATACCTGGCGGTCCTTCAGCTGAAGAAGGACATGCGGGGCCCGATCCTGTGCTTCGTGGGTCCTCCCGGCGTGGGTAAGACCTCCATCGTGAAGGGCATTGCCAAGGCCACCGGGCGGAAATTCGTGCAGATGTCCCTGGGCGGTGTCCGGGACGAGGCCGAAATCCGGGGTCACCGCCGCACCTACGTGGGTGCCATTCCCGGCCGGATCATCTCCGGGCTGAAGCAGGCGGGCACCATGAACCCGGTGTTCCTGTTTGACGAAATCGACAAGCTGGGCAGCGATCTGCGGGGCGACCCGGCCTCTGCCCTGCTGGAGGTGCTGGACGGCGAGCAGAACAACGCCTTCCGGGACCACTACATGGAGCTGCCCGTGGACCTGAGCCGGGTGATGTTCATCACCACCGCCAACTCCATGGAAACCATTCCTGCTCCCCTGCTGGACCGGATGGAGATCATCGAGGTGCCCTCCTACACCGAGGAGGAAAAGCTGCAGATCGCCAAGCGCCACCTGGTCAAGAAGCAGATGGAGCAGAACGGCCTGAAGCCGAAGCAGCTGAAAATCAGCGACAAGGTGCTGAAGGAAACCATCGAGGGCTACACCCGGGAGGCCGGCGTTCGCACCCTGGAGCGCACCATTGCCCAGATCTGCCGCAAGGCCGCCGTCAGCATCCTGGAGGAGGAGCTGGAAAGCGTGACCGTTACCTCTTCCCTGCTGAAGAAGTATCTGGGCGGCGTCCGCTTCCTCCGGGAAATGCCGGAAAAGGAGCCCCGGGTGGGCGTGGTGAACGGCCTGGCCTACACCACCGTAGGCGGAGAGATGCTGGAGGTGGAGTGTGCCAAGATGCCCGGCAAGGGCAGCCTGAAGCTCACCGGCCAGCTGGGCGATGTGATGAAGGAATCCGCCGAGGCCGCCTTCACCTGGGTCCGGGCCCATTCCCGGGAGCTGGGTCTGAAGGATGACTTCTACAAGGACATCGACATCCACATCCATGTGCCGGAGGGCGCCGTGCCCAAGGACGGCCCCTCTGCCGGCGTCACCATGACCACCGCCCTGGTCTCTACCCTCACCGGCTGCCCGGTGCGGCAGGATGTGGCCATGACCGGCGAAATGACCCTGCGGGGACGGGTGCTGCCCATCGGCGGCCTGAAGGAAAAATCCATGGCCGCTTACCGGGCCGGCATCAAGACCCTGGTCATCCCCAAAGAGAACGAGAAGGACCTGGAGGACATTCCGGAAAAGGTGCTGGACAGCTTCACCGTGGTCCGGGCCGAAAAGATCGGGGATGTGCTGAAGGTCGCCCTGACCGGCTTCCCGCCTGAAAAGGAACAGGACAATGGAAATTAAAAGCGCCGAATTCGTCACCTCCATGGCGGACTATGGGAATTTCCCCGGAAAGGGACTTCCCCAGATCGCCGTGGCCGGAAAGAGCAACGTGGGCAAATCCAGCCTGATCAACTGCCTGACCCGCCGCAGCAAGCTGGCAAAAACCAGCGCCACCCCCGGCAAGACCCGGCTGCTGAACGTTTTCCTGCTGAACGGGAGCTTCCATCTGGTGGATCTTCCCGGCTACGGCTTCGCCAAGGTGAGCAAGCAGGAAAAGGAACGCTGGGGCAACATGATGCAGGCCTACTTTGAGCAGGCGGATGAGCTGCGCCATGTTTTCTGCCTGGTGGACATCCGGCATGAGCCCACAGAGGACGACAAGGCCATGAATGCCTTCCTGCGGCAGATGGGCATTCCCTTCACCGTGGTGGCCACCAAGAGCGACAAGATCAGCCGGGGTGCCCGGCAAAAGCAGCTGGCTCCCATCTGCCGGGCCCTGCTGGTGCAGCCCTGGGAGATCATCTGCTTCTCCTCGGAGGATCACTCCGGCCGGGAGGAGATGCTGGCCCAGATCGAAAAGATCCTGGCGGAAAGCGAGGAAATGGGCTGATGCACATGCGGAAGAAAAAGTGGGCGCAGCCCGAGCTGGACAAATGCCCCTGGTATTCCGAGTTTCCCGAGGAAAACCGGGGCAGCTGGCAGAGCCGCTTCCCTCTCCCGCAGCCGCTCCACATGGAGGTAGGCTGCGGCAAAGGGGTGTCCACCGCCCGGATGATCGCCGAGAACCGGGACATCAACTACATCGCCATGGACATTTCCTCCGATGTACTGGGAGACGCCCGGCGGAACCTGGTGCGGGCCTTCCGGGAGGAAGAGCCCCGGAACGTGCAGCTGGTGAAATGTGACGTAAGCTACATCAGCCACTTTTTCGCCCCGGAGGATCAGATTTGTCGGCTGTACATCCACTTCTGCAATCCCTGGCCCAGGCCCAAGCACCACAAGCGCCGGCTGACCCATCCCAGGCAGCTGCTGCAGTACCGGGAATTCCTGGCCCCCGGCGCCGAGATCTGGTTCAAGACGGATGATGACGGGCTGTTCGCCGACTCCCTGGAATACTTTGCCGCCTGTGGGTTTGAATGTCTTGAAAAGACGGAAGATCTTCATGCGAACCTCACCCATCCCAACTACGTCAGCGAGCACGAAGAAAAATTCAGCCGGGAGGGTATCCCCATCAAGGCAGCCATCTTCCGCATGCTGCCTGACTATCCCGACTCTCCCTTCCTGCGGAAATGCCTCCGGCAGAAAGAGGATGAGGAAGCAGGAAATCCCGGCGAGGATGAAGAATTCAACGAGTAAGAAGACAAGGAGGCGATCCTGATGGCAGACAATCGAGTCATTACCATTGCCCGCGGCTACGGCAGCGGCGGAAGGACCATCGGCCAGATGCTGGCCAAGGATATGGGCTGGGGCTTTTATGACAAGGAGCTGCTGCAGATGGCCTCCGACGACAGCGGCATCAGCGAGGGCCTGTTTGCCAAGGCGGATGAAAACGCACACCGCAGCCTCTTTTCCCGGGGCGGCGATGTGCTGGACGGTAAGGTGATCCCACCGGACAGCGGTGCCTTCACCTCCGACGAGAACCTGTTCCGCTATCAGGCGAAGATCATCCGGCAGCTGGCCGCCACAGAGAACTGCATCATTGTGGGCCGCTGTGCCGACTATATCCTGAAGGATGAGCCCAATGTGCTGCGGCTGTACATCCATGCGCCCTTTGACGCCTGCATCCGGGCCGTGATGCAGCGGGACGGCATCTCCCAGGAAGAAGCTGCGAAGCAGATCCGGGAGATCGACAAGCGCCGGGGAGACTACTACAAGCAATTCACCGGAACAGACTGGCAGGACGCGGATCACTATGACCTGTGCCTGAACTCCGCCAGACTGGGCTGGGACCGGTGCCTGGAGCTGGTGAAGGGATATCTTCAACTGATTTAACCAGACACGCACCGAAGGAGTCCAGAGGGCGATCGGAAAGCCCTCTGGTCGCTCCGCAGAGCGAAATCCCTTCAATAATACAAATCAGCGGCAGATGATTTTGCTCATCCGCCGCTGGTTTTTTGTTTATTTTTCCTTTTCCCGGGCCGCTTCCTTCCTGGCCAGGCTCCGCAGCAGCTCATCCTTCCTGGCGGAGCGAATGGTGTAGGAATACCAGCTGTAGGTCACCCCTGCCGGAGTCACGCTGCGATGGGTGCTGAAGGTGTAATACCTCCGCAGGCACTTCATATCCAGCGTGGCCGCCTGAGCCAGGGCAAACAGCACATCCTGGGAAGGATCATCCAGGGCATGCCGGCTGAAGGTGTAGGTGTACTTTTCCCCAAGAGGCGCAAACATGCGCACCGTGATCCCCTCCGGGCGGAAGATGATCTCCTCCGGCTCCTCCCGGTCGTGGTTTTTGAGGAAGGGATTCACATGACCATACAGATTGGTCTGCCGGACCTTTTTCGCCAGATTTTCCTGCTGACGGGTCCGGTTCAGGATGGGAACCAGCAGACAGGCAGCTGCCAGGGCACAGAGCCCGGCGATGATGATGATCACGTTCATGAATTTCTCCTTAGATCCTGAAGGTGAACCGGTCGCCCCGGATGGACTGGTCGGAAATATGCAGGGGCTTGCCGCTCTGGTCAAAGATGACCTCGTGCAGCCGGAGCAGGGCGCTGCCTTCCTCCACCTCCAGCAGCTCCGCCAGAGACGCGTCGGCATAGCACAGGGAAATGTCGTGGGTGGCCTGCCCCGGCCGGACGCCCCGTTTGCGCAGCAAGCTGTACAGGGGCTGATTCAGGTCCTCCTCCAGCAGCCAGCCGAACTGGTCGCCGAAGCGATTTTCCTCCACCATCACAGGCAGATTGTCCGCCAGCCGGAGCCGGATGATCCGCACCAGGGAAACCCCCGGCTGCAGCAGCAGGGTATGGAGATCCTCCGCCTCCGCATCCACCAGCTCATGGGAAAGCACCCGGGCCGAGGGAATGCAGCCGGTGAGGCGGCAGGCATCCGAAAAGCTGCAAACGCCCGCCAGATCCCGGCGAATGATGGGAAAATCCACAAAGGTGCCCTTTCCCTGCTGCCGCTTCAGCAGGCCCTCCCGGCTCAGCTCCGCCAGGGCCTTCCGCACCGTGACCCGGCTGACGTCGTAGGTCCTGCACAGCTCCTGCTCCGAGGGAAAGCGGGAATGCACCGGATACACACCGGAGGCGATTTCGTTGCGCAGCTTCTGCACCAGCTGCTGATACAGGGGTGAATAACCTTCCATATCCAGGATCTGCTTTTTCAATGTCATCACCCTTTAACATAATGGGTTAAAAACAGCCCGTTAATTCATTAAAAAAGGAAAAAACCGCCTCCCAAAAAGGGAGACGAGAAGAAGCCGTCACATTTCCTCAAAGCCGGTCATAATGCCGCCGTCCTCAGCGTAATAGCTGCACAGGCCGCGGGTCTCTCCCATGACCACATCCGCGTCCGGCCACTCCGCCAGCACCAGGCGCTTCAGCTCCTCCGCCAGCTCCAGGTTCCGGCAATGATGGATGATATACCGACCGCCGTTGAAGTTCTTTTCCTTCAACTGATTCACCATGGCAGCCAGCATTTTCTTGTCGCCCCGGGTCTTGTCCAGCATGATGCCCTTGCCGTTCTCATCCGCGTAACCGATCATGCGGATATTCAGCATGCCGATAATGGCCGCCACGGTCATGGGCATCCGGCCATTGCTGGCCAGGGTGCGAACGCTGCGCAGGCAGAACAGCAGGTGGATCTTCCTGCAGCGGGCCTCGATCATGTCGGCAATCTCCTCAAAGGAGAAGCCCTGCCCCATCAAATCCTGCAGCTGGTCAATGATCAGGGTCATGCCGGCTCCGGCGGAAAGGGTGTCGATCACGTGCACCTTCCGGTCCGGATGAGCCTCCTGATAATCCCGGGCAGCCACGCAGGCGCTGTTATAGCTGCCGGACATGCCCCGGGAAATGGGTACCACAAAAATCTCCTCCGCATCGCCGAAGGCCGTGAGATAATCATCGGGAGAAGGGCAGGCGGAGCAGGATTTTCCCTTATGAACGGCCAGTGCGTCCAGCATGGCACCGGTGTCCAGGGCCGCGTCATCCACCCAGTGGTTCTGGCCTGCATCAATACACAGGGGCACGGACACAAAATCCACCCCGGGAATGGCCAGCAGATCCGCTGAGGAATCCGCCACGATCTTTCTTGCCATGCACTCACCTCGTTCTGTACCGGATCGGTCCCGGATGTCCCGGGCACCTGTATTATACATGAAAACAACTGCTTTTGCAACCGACAAATCCATTTCTGCGCCGGATAATGAAAAAACAGCCGAAAAACCGCCATTTCATTGACAAATCCAACTTGATCACTTACTATAAAGTCAGTGTAAATTTTCATACATGGCCCTCAACAAAATCCACCCGGAGGTGCCCAAGATGGCAAAGCGGCTGCTGGCCCTGGTTCTGTCCCTGTGCATGGTGA
>R11__coassemble_750_pt1 | contig 20071 bp, 15 predicted proteins | sample R11__metabat2_high_PE_049 | metagenome-assembled genome bin R11
GAAGAACAGGGCAGAGCGGTTTGGGTGGATCAGACAGTGGATGGCCAGTGCCAGGGCAATGCAGGTAGTTTTGTAGGATCCCCGGTGAGCCAGCAGCGTCATGTCCTCCTTCCCGTTGATCATTTCCCGCAGCCACCCGCCGTGCAGCTCGTCCGTCAGCAGAGGATAGCCGCACCACCTTCCCACCCGGGCAGGCTCCCGGGTCAGCAGGGTCATGGCCTGCTCCGGATTCATGGGCTTTCCTCGCCCCGCAGCCGCTCCGCCAGGGCCTCGATCTCACCGGCCAGGGCGCTCCGGGTCACCGGCGCCTCCTTTTCGGCAAACAGCCCGTACCACTTGGCCAGCAGCTCCGCCGCGTGGCTCCTGTCCGATACCTTGGGCGGCACTGCCACCACCTCGTCTCCGCCGGACGACTTGCGCACAGCATAGTCGCTGATGTCTCCCCGCATGATGGCGGTAAACAGGGCCAGCACCTCCTTCTCCTGGGCGATCTTTCGTTTTGCCACAGGTTTCCTCCTTTCTGCGCATCTTCCTTTCGTACCGCGCATCGTTATCATAGCACAGTTGATCTTGCATGTCAGGCGATTTTTTTGATTTTTTGAAAAATATTTTCTGTTTGCGTAAATTTTCGGTCCAGCTTCCTTTCCGCCCTTGCATCCGGCGGGAAACCTGCTATAATATTTGCGGATTTGTTTTTTGAGGAGGCAATCATGAGCAAAGCCATCCGCCTGGTGGCGGTGGATATGGACGGCACTCTGCTGGACAGCCGGAAGCAGCTGCCGCCGGATTTTCTTCCCTGGGTCATCAGCCACCCGGAGATCGTCACGGTGGCCGCCAGCGGAAGGCAATATTATCGGCTGGTGAAGATGTTCCCCGGGGCGGACCGCATGATCCTCATGGCGGATAACGGTGCCCTGATCTACCGGGCCACCGGTGAGCTGCTGAACGCGGTCACCATGTCCGAGGAGCAGCTCCACAGTGCCCTGGCGGTGGTGCGCGGCATTCCCGGCGCCGTGCCCATCCTGTGCGGCACCCGCTCCGCCTACAGCGACCCCAGCACCGGCAGCGTGTTCGCCGAGGCAGGTATCTACTACGAGCGTCTCCAGGGGCTGGCCCATCCGGAGGAAATGATTAGCGTCGACCCCATGGTAAAGGTGGCGGTGTGCTTTCCGGACGGCACGGCGGAGCAGCACCTGGCGGATTTTGACTCCCTGCCCCAGGGGCTGACCCCTACCCTGTCCGGCGTCTGCTGGATCGACGTCAGCCGCACCGACGTGAACAAGGGCACCGGCCTTCGTTTCCTGCAGGAATTCCTGGGCATCAGCCCGGAGGAATGCATGGCCTTCGGGGATTACCTGAACGACCTGCCCATGCTCCGCTGTGCAGGAGAGAGCTACGCCATGGCCAACGCCCATCCCCTGCTGAAGCAGGAAGCAAAGCACGAGACCGCCTCCAATGATGAAGGCGGTGTGATGCAGGTACTGAAGCGGCTGTGGCCGTAAGAAAAAAGGCTTGCCAAAACCTTCCCCCATGGGGAAGGGGGACCGCTTGCGGTGGATGAGGTCTCACAGACTGCCGCAGTGCCGCGCCCCTGGGAGGGCTTTCCGATCGCCCTCCCAGACCCTCCTTCGGTCCCCACTCTATTGAGAGGTTCTCTTAGGTCAGGTAACTAAAGCCCCTGGCTCCCCCTTTGGGGGAGCTCCCGCCGCAACGGGTGAGAGGGCGGCGCAGCAACAGCGCTCAAGCCGCAGGGATGCCATCCAAAACCTTCCCCCATGGGGAAGGGGGACCGCTTGCGGTGGATGAGGTCTCACCCGACTGCGGCAGTACCGCAGCGGGTGAGAGGGCAGCGCAACAGCAGCGCTCAAGCAGCAGGGATGCCATCCAAAAGCCTTCCCCTTCGGGGAAGGTGGCGCGTAAGCGCCGGAAGAGGTTCAGCCCCTGAGAGGGCGGCCCGGCCGCGTCACCACTGCGCCCCCTGACAAAGCTCCCATCATCTGGAAATAAACCAACAGACATACAGAAAGGAATGATCCCCATGAAAAAGCAGATTGCCCGCGACCTTCTCTCCATCGGTGCCGTGTTCCTGCGCCCTGACCAGCCCTTCACCTGGGCCAGCGGCATCAAGAGCCCCATTTACTGCGATAACCGCCTGACCCTCACTGCTCCCGCCGTCCGGAACGACGTGGAGAACGGTCTGAAGGCCACCATCGAGACTTATTATCCCGAGGCAGAGGTGCTCATGGGCACCTCCACCGCCGGCATCGCCCACGCCGCCATCACCGCCCACCTGATGAACCTGCCCATGGGCTACGTCCGGGGTGGCCACAAGGATCACGGCCGGGGCAACCAGATCGAGGGCAAGCTGGAGGCCGGCCAGAAGGTGGTCGTGGTGGAGGATCTGATCTCCACCGGCGGCAGCGTACTGGAGGTGGTGGATGTGCTCCGCGAGGCCGGCGCCGATGTGCTGGGCGTAGCTTCCATCTTCACCTATGGCATGAAGAAGGGCCTGGAGCGCCTGGAGGCTGCCAACGTCATCAACCACAGCCTGTCTGATTTCGACACCCTGTGCCAGGTGGCCGCCGAGGACGGCGTCATCAAGCCGGAAGATATCGACCGCCTGATCCGGTTCCGCAACAATCCCTCCGACGAAAGCTGGATGAAGTAAACGTCCCGCAGTTCTCCAACCAGCATCATCCGCATAACGAAAGCAGCCATCTTGGCTGCTTTTTTGCTGTTCCGCAATGTGAAGCTCGTGTGAAAAAATTTTTTCATTTGGGTGGTGTGAAAGGTAGACTTTACACACCACCCATCTTTACGCTGAAGCTTGCCTCCTTTTATGTGGTATTTGGTTGATGTGCCCACCAATCCAACCTGTGAAAAGATTATACCAAACATGGTGCAAGAAGTCTACTTTTCTGAACATAGGGTGAAAGAAGGTGAATCCGGTGGCGTAATTAAGGATATGCATCACCAAGCGGTCTCTCAATTTAAGGAAAAGGAAGGAAGAAGAAAAATGAAAAAGTTTGTTTCCATAGTTCTGGTTGTTGTGTTGCTTTGCACAGCCTCTTTGGCTTCCGCTAAAAGTGTGGTAGATCTTTCTGCAATTTCTGGCGATACAGACGAATTTGAAATCAACGTTAATTCCTAGTCTGAATTGGCATTTGTCACGAGCGTGCTTTCAGCCAAAGATCGCTCATTCGAGCATGAGAACGAAAGTCCGAATTATTATAGCTGTTTGTAGACCGATCTTCTAATTCATGATTATTTCAGCTCAAGCCCTTATGCGGTTATGCGCACTTGGATTTACTACTACTCAACCGAATATTTGTACCCTACCTCTGTAACATTCACAATTCAGGATACGGACTATACCTTTTCTGGCATTGGTGACAGAGATTGGGCAGAAACGAATGATACCGGCGATACACTTGAGCAAATGCTGATTATTTATGGCGACAGTAGTGACAACTCTAGTTTTCTGCATGCCATGAGAGACTGGATCGGCGCTTATATTAGCGACGACGAGACTGATGACTATGATATTACTATGACAATTCATGGCACGTCTGATGTGCAAGCTACCCTTGGGATAGGCGTAGCGCTTGATTATTTTATGATAGTAAAGGCTATGTCTGAAATTGGCGGAAAACTGGAAGATTCCGGCAACGCTGCATCTACCCTCAAGGTTACGGAGCACAAGTGAGGAGGACGTGAGAAATGCGCAATAAAATTTGTTTGATAGTAACCGCCCAATAATCCCCCAACTCTGCAAACCGCCATCCTCGTGCTATCATGTCTCGAGAAATCTCAAGAATTCTCAAGACAGCGGCGCAGGAGGAGAAGGCAGTGGATGTATGCGAGGTAAGGCGGGCGGCAAAGTTGGCTGAGTGGCGGCAGCGGGTCTGTGAATGCCGAAGCAGCGGACAGACAGTCAGGAGCTGGTGCGAAGAGCATCATATAGCCAGCAAGACCTACTACCGTTGGGAACGGCTGTGCGTTCTGCAGGCCAGCGGAGAAGGGGCGCAGAAGGGATCGGCCGGCCTGGCCCATCGGCTGGGGCGTCTCCACAGTCCTGTCCGTGTGCTTCAGCCGCCGAGCGATCCGGTGAGGATGATGGATACCAAGGAGATTGCATAAATCGACAAAAAGCAGGGGCTGCCGCAATGCGGCAGCCCCTGCAAGTTTTTTCAGGGAAATTACGCCCAGGGATTCTCGGTGGGATAGGGCAGGCTCTTGGGCTGGTTCCAGGCGATGTCCTTCACGCCCAGGAACTTGAACACCTCGAACAGGGTCTTGGCGCAGTGAGCGAAGGCCACGGCACCGTGGTGCGGATAGCCCTTCTGCACCAGCACGTGGCGATAGAAGCGGCCCATTTCGGGGATGGCGAAGGTGCCGATGCCGCCGAAGGAACGGCAGTCCACAGGCAGGACCTCGCCCTCGGCGATGTAGGAGCGGACCACGCCCTGGCTGTCGCACTGCAGGCGATAGAAGGTGATGTCGCTGGCGGCGATGTTGCCCTCCAGGGTGCCGCGGGTGAAGTCAGGCTCGCTGCCGGCGGGCTCCAGCAGACGGTGCTGGATCAGCTGATACTTCACAGCACGGCTGTCGCACATCTTGCACTCGGGGGTGTTGCCGCAGTGGAAGCCCATGAAGGTATCGGTGAGCTTGTAGTCATACTTGCCCTTGATATCCTCATCATAGATGTACTGGGGCACGCTGTTGTTGATGTCCAGCAGGGTGACGGCGTCGGCGGTAACGCAGGCACCGATGTACTCGCTCAGGGCGCCGTAGATATCCACCTCGCAGGCCACGGGGATACCCCGGGAGGCCAGGCGGCTGTTCACATAGCAGGGCTCAAAGCCGAACTGGGAGGGGAAGGCGGGCCAGCACTTGTTGGCGAAGGCCACATACTTCCGGCTGCCCTTATGGTTCTCGGCCCAGTCCAGCAGGGTCAGCTCCAGCTGCGCCATGCGGGCGTTCAGCTCGGGATAGTAGCTGCCCTCGCCCATTTCCTTGGCCATTTCGTCGCAGATGCCGGCGATGCGGGGATCATTGGCATGCTCCTTGTAGCTCACCAGCAGATCCAGCTCGCTGTTCTCCTCGATCTCCACGCCCAGCTCATACAGGCCCTTGATGGGAGCGTTGCAGGCGAAGAAGTCCTGGGGACGGGGACCAAAGGTGATGATCTTCAGGCCGCGAACGCCCAGAACGGCGCGGGCCACAGGCACGAAGTCGGCGATCATCCCGGCGATGTCCTGGGCGGTGCCCACGGGATACTCGGGGATGTAGCCCTGCAGATGGCGCATGCCCAGGTTGTAGGAGCAGTTCAGCATGCCGCAGTAAGCGTCGCCGCGGCCATTGATCATGTCGCCGTCACCCTCGGCAGCCGCCACAAACATGCAGGGGCCTTCGAAGTTCTTGGCGATCAGGGTCTCGGGGGTCTCGGGGCCGAAGTTGCCCAGGAACACCACCAGGGCGTTGCAGCCGGCAGCCTTCACATCAGCCACGGCCTTCAGCATGTCCAGCTCGTTCTCCACGGTGGTCTGGCACTCGTAGATGTCACCCTTGTAGGCCTTCACAATGTTCTGGCGGCGCTGGGTGGACAGGGCGATGGGGAAGCAGTCGCGGCTGACGGCAATGATGCCCAGCTTCACCTCGGGAATGTTGTTGAAGCTCATGATTTTTCTCCTCCATTGATTGATATTATTGATGACTTATTGATAGCTCTGTTTCTCAGAGCAGACCGGCAATGTCAATGTTCTCTCCGTCCAGCACGGCCATGGCGCCTGCCGCCGCCTCGCTGGAGGAAGGATGGGCCAGCAGCCACTTGTTGGCCGCCCACAGATACTTGTCCTCTTCCGTCTTCACCGGGCAGGCAGGGCGGTCCAGGTTGGTGCCCTTGGGCAGGCCAATCATCACCCGGAAGCCCTTGGCGGGGTCGGTGTGACAGGGCGCGTAGTGCAGAGAGGTGGCATACACCTCCACCGGCACACCGGCGGGCACCCGGAAGGCCTTCACCCGGGCGGTGTCCAGGTGGCCGTTCTTGTCAATGTCGTCCTGCTTGGCCAGCAGCAGGATGAAATCCTCCGTGCCCAGGTTGATCTCGCTGTCCCGGTGATATTCCAGGCAGTTCAGCTTGGTGTTGTGGCCGTTGCACCAGCCCAGCTGCACGGGCATGCCGCCATACAGGTGGTCGGACACCACCTTCTGGGCGGCCAGACACTGCAGCTTCGGCTCCTCGGGCACATAGCCGGTGCCTTCGGGCAGGGGCGTCTGAGCCAGAGCGGCGAGGATCTCCTTCACCGCGTCCTCCAGCCCGGCAACAGGCTTGCCGTAGGCCCGGAAGGAATCATCATAGACCGATTCGATGACCATTTGCTTATACCTCCTCCTGAAGCATGGGGAATACAGCCTTCAGGGCAGGATAGATCTGCCGGAAGGCCTGATAACGCTTTTCGTACAGGGCAGCCAGCTCCGGATCCGGCTTCACCGTGTCCTTCACCCGCACCAGGGCAGAGCAAACCGCCTGCACGCTGGGATACTCGCCGCAGGCCACCATGGCCAGCATGGCGCCGCCCATGCCGGGGCCCTGCTCGCTTTCGGGGATCTCCAGGGTGATGTTCAGGATGTTGGCGATCATGGTGCGCCACAGGGGGCTCTTGCTGCCGCCGCCGCAAATCTTGCTCTTCGTCACCTGGATGCCCTGGCTGCGGGCCACCTCCAGCATGTCCCGGTTGGCAAAGGCCACGCCCTCCAGAACCGCCTGCACCAGGTCGGCCCGGGTGGTGTCCATGGTCATGCCGGTGAAGGTGCCCCGGGCATTCACGTCGTTGATGGGGCTGCGCTCGCCCATCAGGTAGGGCAGGAAGTACACATGGTTCTTGCCCAGCTTGTCCGCGGTGATGGGGGTCTGCTCCCCGGCATAGTCCTTGGTCTGGTAGATCTCGTCCATCAGCCACTTGTTGCAGGAGGCGGCGGAGAGCATGCAGCCCATCAGGTGCCAGCCGCCGTCCGCGTGGGCGAAGGAATGCAGGGCGTTCTGCTGGTCCACGCCGAACTTCTCGCTGGAGATGAAGATGGTGCCGGAGGTGCCCAGGGAGATGTTGCAGCCTCCCTCGCCCACCGTACCGGTGCCCACGGCGGCCGCGGCGTTGTCGCCGGCACCGGCGCACACCTTCACCCCCGCAGGCAGGCCCAGGGCGGCGGCCACGTCGCTCTTCAGGGTACCCACGCACTCGTAGCTTTCATACAGCTTGGGCAGCTGCTCCTCCTTCAGGCCGCAGATGTTCAGCATCTCCCGGCTCCAGCCCTTGTGCTCCACGTCCAGCAGCAGCATGCCGGAGGCATCGCTGTAGTCGGTGCAGTGCACGCCGGTGAGGAAGTAGTTCACATAGTCCTTGGGCAGCATGATCTTTTCGATCTTCGCGAAATTTTCCGGCTCGGTGTCCCGCATCCACAAAAGCTTGGGGGCGGTGAAGCCGGCGAAGGCGATGTTGCCCGTCCAGGCGGACAGCTTGTCCCTTCCCACGGTCTCGTTCAGGTAGTCCACCTGCTTCTGGGTGCGGCCGTCGTTCCACAGGATGGCGGGGCGGATCACCTTGTCGTCCTTGTCCAGCACCACCAGGCCGTGCATCTGGCCACCGGCGCCGATGCCCGCCACCTGGGAGGCATCCGACCCCTTCAGCAGCTCGGGGATGCCGTCAAAGATTGCCTTTTTCCAGTCCTCGGGAGCCTGCTCGCTCCAGCCGGGATGGGGGAAGGACAGGGGATATTCCCGGGACACCACGTTCTTGATGTCTCCCTTCTCATCCATCAAAAGCAGCTTTACGGCGGAGGTTCCCAGATCGATTCCGATGTACAGCATACGCTTCTCCTTTTGGGCATAGTTGTTGTTTTATCTGGTCAATAGAATACCACATTCATGGGATGATTGCAAGAGGAATGAAAAAAATTCCCGGACATTGCTGCCCGGGAATGTTTTTTGGCTTGCGGATTATTGCTTTCCGGCTTCCTCATCCCGCCAGGTATCCTTGTGGGGGAATTCCGGCGGCTCGCTGACCACCACCTGGGGGAAGGGAATGTTGATGTCGTTCTCGTCGAAGATCAGCTTCACGGCCCGGTTCAGATCCCGGATGGTCTGGGGACGATCCGCCTCGGCGCAGGAGGCCACGATCAGCAGGTTCACGCTGTTGTCTCCCAGCTCGCTGACGCCCATGTACCTGGGTCCGTCGGTGATCATGGGCAGGCGATCCTTCACCTTGGGCAGCTCTCTGTTGAGCACAGCCTCCACCCGCTCCAGGTCCTCGCCGTATTCGATGCCCACGGTGACGGTGGCCTTGGAGTACTTCTTGGTCATGTTGATGATGTTGCTCACGTTCCGGTTGGGGATGATCTTGATGTCGCCGGTGGGAGATTCCACCTTGGTGGTGCGCATGCCGATCTCCACCACGGTGCCGCGCCAGCCATCCAGGGTGACGATATCGCCCACCCGGAATTCGCCTTCGAAGATGATGAACAATCCGGCCAGGATGTCCGTCACCAGGGAGTTGGCGCCCAGGCCAACCACCAGGGTCAGGATGCTGGCGGAGGTCAGCAGGGTACTGGAGTCCACACCGATCAGGCTCAGGCACCAGAAAATGCCCATGAGGACGGAGACATACTTCAGCATGCTGCGCATCAGGCGGCAGATGGTCTCACCCCGGGCGTCCATGGACTTGGACAGCACCCGCAGCACCTGGCCCAGCAGGCGGCTGATCACCGTCAGCACGCACAGCACCAGCACGCAGGCGGAGCAGGAGAAGATATTGATGCTGCGGTCCCAGTCTCCGGAGAGCATGTAGTGCAGGGCACTGTACTGGCTGAACAGCTGATCCCGCATCAGGAAGGCAACGCAGATGATCAGGGAGATGATGCCGAACAGAGCGCTGAGCAGCACGTTCAACCGCTGCTGGGGCGTCCGGTTCTCCCAGGGGATGCTGTCCGGCCCGTTCCACCGGGCACTGGCACTTACGGTGCGGCGGGTCACCCCGTGGGTCTGGGTGGTGATGTTGATCTCCTTGTCATCCTCCGCCGGCTCCTCGGCCTCCTCCAGCACAGCCAGGTCCTTGCCCCGGGTGATGGTGGTCAGGTTGAACACGATGACCATGCCGATGAAGCACATCAGGGCCGTTACCAGGGTGATCGGCCAGCGGGCCTGGTTCATTTCCGAGGTAGGGATGGCGGAGAAGATGTAGTAGCTGCCGATCTCCCGGGCGCAGGCGAAGCAGGAGGTGCCGTTCACCGTGACATAGTCGCTGAAGCCGTCCCGCAGCTGCTGGGCGCTCAGGCCGTATTCCGTGGCGCTGCGGCCGATGAGCCGGGTATCCGGGTGCCAGGCAAAGGTGCCATCCTCCACGTTCACCGCGAAGGAGAAGCCGTCGGTGCCCACGTGCTCATCCTCCAGCACGCTGGCCAGAGACACATTGCTCAGGTTTTCCTCCAGGCGGCTGGGCAGCACGGAGATCTGCAGGAAGCCGTCCTGGGTGGCGGTGGATACCGTATCCGTTTCCGGGTCGGTGATCTGACGCATGTACCGCATGCTCACGGCAATGTACTGCCGGGTCACGCCGCTCAGCTCGTCCTTGGTGGGCTCCTGGATCACATAGGGCGCGCCGTTGAGCATCTTGCGGAACTCGTAGGACTGGTCGCCCTCCTGGTCGCTCAGGGTGAAGCGGCCATAGTCGGAGTCGGTGGCGTACATCACGCCGGTGTCATCAAAGATATACAGGTAGTCGCAGCTCACGGTGGCGCTGACGCTGGCCAGGCCTTCCTTGGTAATCAGGGAAGGATCCTGCTCCAGAATGGCGGCGGCCATCCGGGCCTTGTTCAGGTAGTGGGCCCGATACTGGGTGGTGATGACCTCCTGCTGGGCCTCGTTCTTCTGCAGGGAGCTTTCCACGCTGTCCAGCTGCCGGTTGTTCATCTGGCTGTAGCGGCTGATGCTCTGCAGGGTCTGCATGTAGTAGGAAATGCCGGTGAGGATCAGCACCCCGGCCACCAGGGCGGGAATGCAGCGCCGGGCCACATCCCTGGCGATATACAGGTTGGTCTTTCCGATGCGCCAGGTGTCCTCTTCTTTGCGGCCCTTCTTCAGGGAATCCTGATACAGGAACACGGCATAGGCGGTGATCATGGCGCACACCGCCAGGAACATCACCAGGATGGCAATGACCACCACGTTGTTGCCCGCGGTGATCTCAGAGCCGGGCACGGCGCACACGATGTAGTTATCCCCCACCACCGCCACAGAGCAGTAGTACTGGACGCCGTCCACGGTCATCCAGGCCACGTTGCCGTCCTCCAGGGCTTCCACCTGCAGTCCGGCAGCCAGGGCGTCACAGCCGATCTTCTCGCTGTCCGGATACCAGGTAAAAGTGTAATCCCGGCTGCTGACGGCGAAGGCGAAGCCCTCCAGGCCGCAGTGCAGGCTGGACAGGGCGGAATCCATGGAGGCGGTGTCCTCCACCACCTGGGTCAGCACCGCGGGATCCAGCTCCACCACGATCAGCCGGTCCTCTCCCAGGCGGGAGGCGTAGTAGCGCCGGGTCACGCCATCGGTGGTCACGTTGAAGGCCTCGGGAGCCGCGCCCTTTTCGGCGGTGCGCAGCCGGTTATACCGGGAGCGGCTGAAATCCACCCCGGTGGAGCCGCTCTCCCGGAGCACCGTGCCGTCGTCCTTCATCAGCACCAGGCCGTCCACCTCCACGGTTTCCCGCAGGGCATCCAGGTCCAGGCTGGGGTCCTTCCCCAGCATCAGGGCGGCGGTGTCCGCCTTGGCCTGATAAATGGCATCATAATTGGCGGTCAGCTCGGTGCTGCTTTCTTCGACATTGGCCAGCAGCGTCCGGGCCTGGGCGGCGTCATCCAGCAGCTCGTCACGCTCCTGGCTCATGCTCAGGGTGGTCTGCATCATGAACAGGAACACCCCCAGCAGAGTGCAGGCGACCAGCTGCACCAGGGCCATCTGGATGCCGCGCCGCTTGAAGAGCTGCTTCTGGGTCAGCATTATCTTCTGCATGACGGGGGCCTTCTTCTGCCGGGATTGAGACTGCTGCTTCTTCATGTTGCCCACGCTCCGTTATCTGTTATAAAAGTGAAAATCGTCAAACTGCGCCGGAAGAGGTCATCAGTCCCACTTGTCGGTCAGGGCGTCAATAGTGCCGTCCGCGATCAGGGCATCCATGGCCTCCGCCGCCTTGGCGGAAAGGTCGCTTCCCTTCCGGGTCACCACGCCGTATTTCTGCCTGGGCAGGGAGGTGGGCAGCAGGCTGCGGCCCTCCGTCAGGTAGGGCGCGGAGAAGCAGCCGTCCAGGCAGATGGCGTCCACCGTGCCGTCCTCCAGCCACTCATCCAGCTGGGTGTAATTTTCCGCCACCATAAAGGTTACGCCGGTGACGTGGAGATAGGGGCTCTCCGACCGGTCATCATAGCCCACCACCACGGCGGCGCTGTTCAGCACCCGGGTCAGCTGGTTGGCGTTGGTTTCGCTGACCACGCCGATGTAGGCGCCCTTCAGGTCACGGACGCCGGTGAAGCAGGAGGAATCCTCCACCATCACCACAGACTGGTCCGTGTAGTACCCGGCAGTGAAGTCGTACAGCTCCTGCCGCTCCTCGGTGATGGTCACGCAGGCCACCAGCATGTCCACCTCGCCGCTTTCCAGCAGGCTGAAGCGGTCGCCGACCCCCACATCCACATATTCGATGTCGCTGTAGCCCATCAGGGACGCCATGGCCTCCGCTATGTCGATCTCCAGACCGTAGTGGCGGCCGGAGTCCGCACTGATGGAGCCGAAATTGGGGATGTCCGTCCGTACACCCACCTTCAGCGTCCCGTCAGCGGCCGCCGCGCCCAGCAGGCTCAGGCAAAGGGCACAGATCAGGGTCCACACCAACAGCTTTTTCATAATACCTCCACTCAACGAAGGGCGTTATTTTCCTTATACATCATAACACAAAACCGGCGCGCATGCAAGCGCGCCGGCAAGGGGAAACAGGAGAAATACAGGGATTTATTTTTTCAGCACATCCTTCAGGTATTGCCCGGTGAAGGAGGCCTCGCACTTCGCCACCGTCTCCGGCGTCCCGGCACACACGATGGTTCCGCCGCCGTCGCCGCCCTCGGGGCCCAGGTCGATCAGCCAGTCCGCCACCTTGATCACGTCCAGGTTGTGCTCGATCACCAGCACGGTGTTGCCGCCGTCCGCCAGGCGGTGCAGCACCTGGATCAGCCGGTCCACGTCCGCCATATGGAGGCCGGTGGTGGGCTCATCCAGCACATACAGGGTGCGGCCGGTGGATTTCCGGCTCAGCTCGGTAGCCAGCTTGACCCGCTGGGCCTCGCCGCCAGACAGGGTGGTGGAGGCCTGGCCCAGCTTCATGTAGCCCAGGCCCACGTCGTAGAGGGTTTCCAGCTTCCGGCGGATGGCGGTGTGGTTCTCGAAGAAGGTCAGAGCCTCCTCCACGTTCATGTCCAGCACCTGGCTGATGTTCTTGCCCCGGTAGGTCACCTCCAGGGTCTCCCGGCTGTACCGGCTGCCGTGGCACACCTCGCAGGGCACGTACACATCCGGCAGGAAATGCATCTCAATGCGCAGCAGGCCGTCGCCCTGGCAGGCCTCGCACCTTCCGCCCTTCACATTGAAGGAGAAGCGGTTCTCCTTGTAGCCCCGGGCCTTGGCCTCCGGGCACAGGGCGAAGATCTTGCGGATCTGGTCGAACAGCCCGGTGTAGGTGGCCGGGTTGCTCCTGGGCGTCCGGCCGATGGGGCTCTGGTCGATGACGATGATCTTGTCCAGCTGGTCCAGCCCCTGCATCTCCCGGAAGCGGCCGGGCCTCACCTTAGCGCGCATCAGCTCCCGCAGCAGATGCTTGCTGATGATCTCGTTCACCAGGGAGCTTTTGCCGCTGCCGGATACGCCGGTGACGCAGCACATCACCCCCAGGGGCACGTCCACATCCACATCCTGCAGGTTATGCTCCCGGCAGCCCAGCACCCGCAGCCAGCCGGTGGGCTTGCGCCGCTTCTTCGGCACAGGGATCTTTTTCGCCCCGGAAAGGTACTGGCCGGTGATGGATTCCGGGCAGGCCTTGATGGTGTCCACCGTGCCCTCGCAGATGATGTTGCCTCCATGGAGGCCGGCTCCGGGGCCCACATCCACGATCCAGTCCGCGGCATACATGGTCTCCTCGTCGTGCTCCACCACCAGCAGGGAGTTGCCCAGATCCCGCATCTTTTTCAGGGTATTCAGCAGCTTGCCGTTGTCCCGCTGGTGCAGACCGATGCTGGGCTCATCCAGCACGTACAGCACCCCGGTCAGGGCGGAGCCGATCTGGGTAGCCAGGCGGATGCGCTGGGCCTCGCCGCCGGACAGGCTGCCCGCGGCCCGGCTCAGGGTCAGGTAGCCCAGCCCCACATCCGTCAGAAAGCCCAGGCGGCTGTCGATTTCCTTCAGGATCTGGGCGGCGATGGCGGCGTCCTTCTCGCTCAGCTTCAGCTGCCGGAAGAATTCCCGGCACTGCCGGATGGGCAGGTCGCTGACCTCCGCCAGGTTTTTCCCGCCCACGGTCACCGCCAGGGCCTCCGGCTTCAGCCGGCGTCCGCCGCAGTCCGGGCAGGGCTCCTCCGCCATCATTTCCTCATAGCTGGCCTTCAAGCCCTCGGAGCCGGTCTCCGCGTACCGCCGCTCCAGGGTGGGGATCACCCCTTCAAAGGGGGTGCTGTATTCCGTCACGCCCCGGGCGCCCTGGTAGCGGATGGTCAGGGCCTCATCCCCTGTTCCGTACAGGATGGCGTTCATGGCCTCCTGGGAAAACTCCTTCACCGGCGTGTCCAGGGTGAAGCCGTATTTCTCCCCCATGGCGGTGAGATACTGGGCCGCCACGCCGTTTTCCTCCGCCACATTGAAGCCCATGGCATTCAGGGCGCCCTGGCGCAGGGTCAGGTCCGTATCCGGGAAGAGCAGGTCCGGGGAGAATTTCATCCTGACGCCCAGGCCGGAGCAGCAGGGGCAGGCGCCGAAGGGGCTGTTGAAGGAGAACATCCGGGGCTCCAGCGCCTCAATGGAGATGCCGCAGTCCGGGCAGGCGTAGTTCATGGAAAACAGCAGCTCTGTGCCGTTCATCAGATCCATGATCACCAGGCCGCCGCTCTGCCGGGTGGCGGTTTCGATGGAATCCGTCATCCGCTGGATGAATTCCTTCCCCGGCCGGACCACCACCCGGTCCACCACCAGCTCGATGAAGTGCTTCTTTTTCTTGTCCAGGGCGGGGGTATCGTCCAGCTCGTACATTTCTCCGTCGATGCGCACCCGCAGGAAGCCGTTCTTCCGGGCAGACTCCAGCAGCCTGGCATGCTCGCCCTTTTTCGCCCGCACGATGGGGGCCAGCACCTGCATCCGGGTGCCCTCCGGCTGCCGCAGGACGGCATCCACCATTTCGTCCACGGTCTGCTTGCGGATCTCCCTGCCGCAGTTCGGGCAGTGGGGCACACCGGCCCGGGCCCACAGCAGCCGCAGGTAGTCGTGGATTTCCGTCACCGTGCCCACGGTGGACCGGGGATTCCGGCTGGTGGTTTTCTGGTCGATGGAGATGGCGGGAGACAGCCCCTCGATGGAGTCCACGTCCGGCTTGTCCATCTGGCCCAGGAACTGCCGGGCGTAGCTGGACAGGCTCTCCACATAGCGCCGCTGGCCCTCCGCATAAATGGTATCAAAGGCCAGGGAGCTTTTTCCGCTGCCGGAAAGGCCGGTGATGACCACCAGCTTGTCCCGGGGAATGCGCAGGCTCACGTTTTTCAGGTTGTGCTGCCGCGCGCCCCGGATGATGATTTCTTCCTGTTGACTCAAAGCATTTACTCCGGTTTCGTTTGATTCCGCCCCGCAGGGCAACAGCAGTTTAGCACGCTTTTCCGGGAGGGTCAAGGGCGGAGAAGGCTCCCTCTTGGCGCGATGAAAAAAAGTGTGTGAAAAATGTTAAAAAAGTCAGTATTTACTTGTGGTCGCGGGTTTCAGAGCGGACTCTATTCTACGAATTCAGACATCTGACCATACCCGGAAACCGCAGCCTCTTTCTTGGCTCTGGTCAGCGCTACATACAGAAGACAGCGTTCTCCGGTGACGGCCTCCGCCTTAGCCACTGGATCCGTGGACCTGATCGCGGATTTAAGCGGAAGCATATTTTTGTTTGCGCCAACAAGGTACATGTAGTTAAACTCCAGCCCCTTGACGCGGTGCATGGTAGCCATGCGGACGCCGTTCATGCTGCGGTCATCGCTCTTGCTGCGCTTGATCTTGAAGGTACGGATCGCGCACCAGATCGCCGACCAGGCTGGGGATATTGCGAAACCGCTCTTTAGCCATATGCGTCCTCCATCAGAGTTTACTCAGGTACGCCCGCAGTTCTTCCGGGGTGTGCAGCACGGTTTCCATGGCGCCGTCCAGCATGATGTTGTTATAGCCATCGATAAAGGCACGGGCGTCGGTCTTATAGCCGATGCAGCGCTTCCCCTTGGCGTAACAGTAGCCCAATTCAAAGCAGGCGCCTTCATCCGGCACGCGGCCATCCAGCAGGAAGAGCACCGCATCGCACCACTCCATGTGCTCACAGTCGAGCCGGAAGAGGTACTGCCGCTTGGGCATATTTTGGATGATGTCCGGCAGGTCAGAAACACAGCCGCCGCCCCGCTGGGGCAGGAAGGTTTCGTGGCCGCAGTCGCGGACAATGGCGTCAATGGTTTCGTTGAAGGCACGTTCGCCTTCATTGAAGAGAGGAGCGGCAATGTAGAATTTCATGATGTCTCCTTATACAATAGCGGCCTTTGGTTTGTTAATTTCGTCGGGATAGTAGATCTCGTCCCAACCAGCTTTTACTCATGTAATGCCCATTTGGCGTTGGTTTTTCCAAAATCGACATTATAGCAGCATCCAAGCGCCAACCTTGTTGGAGCCTTGGCGCTTGAGCTTTCCGGCGTCCTTCAGAATGCGGATAATCTGGCTGACGCGGGACGGGCTCATTCCGGCATATTGCACCAGTTCACTGATTGTTGCATCCGGATGCTTTTGAATTGCCTGGCATAAGGCGGCATGGGATTTGGGCATCGAATAGGGCGTATGATCCGCCAGCATTTCCGCCATAAGATATAAGTCACATCTTAAATTTTACACCATTCCGCTTTTGCTGTCAATCGTAACCGCCCAATACTCCCTCGCCCCTCAGCACCACGATCGCCCCAAAAATATCGAAATATAGTAGCAGTTAAGGAAAAATTGTGATACAATCAACATGGTTTATTGTGCTTTTTGCGGTGCCGTCGCTGCAGCACCATGTAGACATCAAGACGCTTTCCACCTCTCTCGGACATGCCACGGTTGCCTTCACGCTGGATTGTTACGGCCATGTGAGCGAGGGAATGCGGCGCGACGTGGCCGAAAAGCTGGATGCCGCGATGGGTGACTTTGACTACTGAGACCCCTCAAAAAGGGCGGATGAGGGGATTTCAAGGGTACGGCTTGAAAACCCGTTGTGGGTACGATTGTGGGTACGGAGCCAAATAAAAATCCGCAAGCCCTTATGTCATAAGGGTTTGCGGAAGTGGAGATGAGGGGAGTCGAAATGGGCAAAAATATTCCCGTTTTGTACATGTAAATACCAAGTGGTCACACCAGGTCCCCAATTTTGACAGGTTGATCCCACCTGATACCAAGGGATCCCCTGCCGTTGTGGGTCACAAAATGGGTACAAAGTCGGTGAAGGTCAAGGTGCCGGTATGCAGCTTTTCGGCTATTGGGCTGCAAATGCCTATGGACGACGAAGAGGAACGGAGGGAACCGATATGAATACCATGCTTCCCACGACGACTATTGAAAACAGCATTCGTCACACACCGGAAATGAGCCGTGCAGAGGTCATCTATCATCCCTTGCTGCTGTCCGTGCTACTGCCTCATCAGATGCAATCCGGGTGGTGTCCGTTGGCTGTACGGCTTTGGCTATCTTTCTGCTGACAATACGCAATGCACTTTCTTCAGCATGTCCGCCGAGCAGATTAATTCCGCCGTACCAGACTGTTGCTTCATCCAGAATGGCAAAGCGATATTTCCTGTCGGCCGAAATACGTACTTCGGCACTGAGTTCTTTCAGCCGATCGATTGCTGTCAGCATGGAGGCCTGTGCGTTTTCATTGAAATTCTCCGGCGGATTACAAAGAATCGTGACAGCCACACGGCGTTTGATGGCTTCCTGCAGACTTGGCGCCAACTGCCTGATCACACTGTCAGCCACAAAGGGACTGGCAATCAGTACAGTGCGCTCGGCGCGGTTAATGTCTGCGGTCAACGTCTCCAGATAGTTATCACTGTGATAGATCACATCCGGCGTGTTTCCGTCGTCTGACAGAGCCGCCGCCTGATATCCGATGGCAGCATAACCTTTCAGGCGTTTAGCGTACATCCGGGATAGCATTTCGGTGTTGTTGTCGATATAGTCGTAGACACGGACTTCTTGCTTGCCCTCATGGAGACGATGCAGACGGCCGATATATTGGGCAAGTGTCCCTTTCCATGCGATGGGCATCGTCAGAAACAGGGTATCGAGGCGGGACTCGTCAAAGCCCTCGCCGATATATTTGCCTGTGGCGCAAATGACCAGCGGCTCATCGGGCGGGGCATTCCGCACCTCAGTCAGCAGCAGCTGCTTTTCGGCAGGTCTGGCGCTGCCTGTCAGCGTGAACACATGCACCGATGAGACTCCGATCTGCTCCGCCAGCATATGCACATGCTCTGTGCGTTCGCTCAGCACCAGGCAGTTCCGTTTTTCACGTACACAGGTGAGCACATCCTCCACGATCATAGCATTGCGAAGCTCATCCCGCATGATCTGCTCATATAGGTTGACGATGGAAAGCGTCCTGCCTTCTTCTGTAGTGTAAGCTGCACCTGTGAAACGTGGCACCATCACATGTGTAAACGGATGCAGGACTGATTGAGCTAACGCGTCCGCCTGATAGCGGATCGGACCCAGGTACATGTTCAGGATCGGCTGGTGCCCGTCGGCCCGTTTGGGTGTGGCGGTCAAGCCAAAAGTATACCGGGCAGGGACTGCCTTCATGACGGCTTCAAAGGTGAACGCCGGCACATGATGGCATTCATCCACGATGACCATACCATACTCCCCGATCCAATCGCGGATTTCATCCGCTTTGCCGAGAGACTGCATGACAGCGATGTCGACGATCCCGCTGCGGGTGTTTTTCCCTGCGCCAAATCTCCCGATTACTTCACGATGCCTGGCCCTGCCACGCTTTTTTGGCTGTTCCGGCAGTTCTTCCTGAATGTTCAGGAATTGGGTGAGCCTTTCCTGCCACTGGTCCAGCAGCTGCGTCCGATTCACAATGATCAGCGTATTGACTTTCTTGGCGGCGATCAACGCAGCCGCAACAACGGTTTTCCCGAATGCCGTGGCAGCAGACAGGATACCATTGTCCTGCGACGCCAAAGCCTGAACTGCCGGGATCTGCTCATCCCGGAGCGTTCCGCAGAATTCGGCCTGGATCGCCCGTCCCCGTTGGCGCTCGTCTGTGATCCCGGTCTTCCGTCCCGCGGATTCAACCAGTTCAGTCACGCTCTGCAGGCATCCTCTGGGCAGACAGATATACTCGTCGCTGATTTCAGCACAGCAGATGGTTCGTGGTGTATCCCGGACAGGCATACGCATCGCCTGCTGTTTGTAAAAAGCAGGATTTTTGAAGGCCGCGATGCGCTTCAAAGCTGCTTTTGCTTTTTCAGAGAGGCCATCCGCTGAAATATACATCCTGTCGGCCAGCGTGATGGAAACAAAATCCCCGAAATCTTCCGAAGCAGGCTGAACTTCCCGCTGCCAGGGTTTGACGGCTTCTCCATCCGGGACAGATTTCTGCGTGCCTTCTGCTTTTTCCCCAAAAGCGATGATCTCCTCGTGCCTTAAACGAACCACTTCGGAAAGGTAAGCCCACTGATCCGGATAAGGCTTGAAGGACTCGTCCACAAAGAGACTCCCGCCGGTCGTGCGCGCCGCTTCCCTCTGCAATGGCAACGCAATCAAATTCCCGATACCGCCCTTGGGCATGGTGTCCTGGTTAGGGAACATCCTGTCGTAGGACTTAAACGACATGGCAGCCCGGCTGCGCATAGCGGCATCCAGGATACCGATACCGAAACACCGGGCTGATGCCGCGTTTTCCGCTTCTTCAAAGAAAAACCATACATGGGCGCCATTTCCACTGCGGGAGATCTCCACTGTACAGGGAATGGCTCTTTCACGACAAACGGTTCGAATTGCGGTGACATCATCCCGCCAGTTGCCTTCATCCAGATCAATAGCCAAGAAATGACAAAGATCTCCCGGCAGGATCGTATATATGCCGATGACCTTCTGGCCGTTCAGATGTGCTGCCGCGACTTTCTCATCAAATGGCAGATAGGAAGTGCAGGCGCAATCAGCGCATTTGATATGAGGCCTTTTGCATAAGGCAGGATTCCATCGATTGCCACAGACCGGGCTGTAATTTGGCTTTCCTTCCTTCAGCCATTGGGCGGCGTAAACATCTCTCCGGCCGTGGAAAAGTTCCATAAAAATCGCGATCCTGTCTGAAAGAGAGCTTTGCTTCGTTACCCGGGGTGTTTGTCTGCCGTTATCTTTTTCATTTTCCGGTATTGTCTTGCCCCGAGGTGAAGAGGGTGGAACAGATTGCATCATCACCGCCGGCACAGCGATTCCATGCTGCTTAAGCAAAGCCTCAAGGGCTGCGTTCCGCTACTCCAATTGCCTGATGCGGTCCAGGAGCTTGCTCGTGTCCCCCATGATGACGCCCCCTTTCCAGGGCTACAAGGATCAATGATTATGGCACCGATCTCCGGGAAGAGGCTTCGATAGGCGGAAAGAATATCCTCCTTCCAGATCGATCAGGTTAGATCCATCAGCTGACCGGCCCTCTTTTGCAAGTGCCGCTCAATGATCCGCATCCGCGCGGCGGGCAGACGGTAATTCTTATCGTGA
>R11__coassemble_794_pt1 | contig 19454 bp, 6 predicted proteins | sample R11__metabat2_high_PE_049 | metagenome-assembled genome bin R11
GGAGGAGCCTGCTCCCGCCCCCGCCCCCGCGGAAGACAATAATAAGGAAGAAACTCCTGCGGAAACTCCTTCCGAAGAGAAGAAGGAGGAAACCACCGAGAAGACCGAAGAGCCTTCCGGAGAGCAGGAGTCCTCTGACGTGCCCGAAACCAAGGAAGAGGGCACCGAGGAGCAGCCTTCTGTGACGCCGGATCAGGAGCAGGCCGAAACTCAGCCTGAGGAGCAGCCTGCCGAGGAGCAGACCGAGACTCAGCCTGAGGAGAAGACCGAAGAGCAGCCTGAGGAAAAGACCGAGAAGGTGGAAGAGGAGCCTGAGGAGGCCGAGGAAGAGACCGGGGAGCCCGTGGAGGAGCCTCAGCCCGAAGAGCCCCAGGCCGACATCCTGACGCTGCTGCAGCAGGGCACCCCTGTGTACGTCCGCACTGCCGAGAGCAAGGTCCGCCTGTGGAAGCACGAGAACTTCCGCATGAAGCTGGGCGAGATCCAGGACCAGGAGAACTGGCTGCTGGCTGTCGCCTATATCGACCTGACCAGCGAGGGCAAGCAGGCCATTCAGGTGCTGGCCGTGGTGGACGGCGAGCTGGTGACCGGCTATGTGGGCTACAGCAAGCTGAATCAGACCGAATTCTCTTTGACCGCTCCCGCAGGGGAGGGCGCCGCCATGGCCGGAAGCTATCCGGTGTACGCGGTGAACTTCTATCGTGACACCGACGTGGAGTTCGAAAACCCCGAGCTGCCCGCCGAGGATACCGATAATAAGGAAGAAACGGAAACCACCGAAGAAACCGACGAGACCGAAAATACCGAAAAAACCGAAGAGACCGACGAGACTGAGGAAACCGAAGAGGAAGCTGCCGGGGAAATCCCCGAGGAGCTGCCCGAGCTGAAGGCCAGCCTGGAGATGATCCTGCCGGAGGGCCAGAACGGCGTTTACATGGGTGACACGGTTACCCTGCGAAGCCACGTGGAGGGCGACGCAGGCTGCGAGATCACCCGGGAGTGGCAGGTGTCCAAGGACAACGGCGCCACCTGGGAGACCCTGGCCGGTGAGACCGGCGAGGAGCTGTACGTGGTGGTGACGGACGAGACCTTCAACTGGCAGTGGCGCATGGTGGCCCGTCGGGTCGTGCCGGAAGCCGCTGAGGCTGTGAACGAGGAACTGGAGGGTGAAGCGGAATGAAGACGGCATTGAAACGGTTCGTCAGCCTGCTGATGGTGCTGATGATGGTCATGTCCAATGTAGGCACCGCTTTCTCCGATGCGCTGGATGAAAACGAGACCACCACGGCGCCTGTGGGCTTCGGCGGGGTGAACTACCTGGACGACAGCCCGGAAACCAACCCCACCAGCACCAACCTGAATGACTTTGTGGGTTCCTTTACCCTGACCGACTCCAAGGGCAACGTGATCGACTGGAGCAACGACGGCACTGCGACCCTGGACCAGGCGGAGACCTACAAGGTGAAGCTGGTCTTTGATGAGAAGCAGACCGGCACCCAGTTTGCCTCCACCGGCCTGGTGTATACCTTCCCGGATGGCTTCACCGCTACGCCTGTGTCTGCCAGCGGCGTGCTGCAGTTCGGCGGCAAGGATGTTGCCTCCTATGAGGTGAAGGACAACAAGATCTACATCACGCCCTACTACAGCAGCGACAACGGCAACACCTTCCATGCTGACAAGGCGGACGGTGACAAGAGCTTTGTCGACCTGTTCAAGAACGCCGAAATGACCATCTGGTATACCGGCAAGTTTACCAGCAGCAGTGACGGCAAGACGTTTGACTTCGGCGACGGCGCCAAGGTGACCGTGGAGCTGGAGAACAGCGACAACGATGCCAAGGTTACCGTTAACAAGAGCATTTCTGACTCCAGCAAGCTGGCCGAGGGCAAGCTGACCTACGACGTGGAGCTGAAGGTGGCCGGCAAGGACCTGACCAAGGTCACCGTGACCGATACCCTGAAGGACACCTACACCACCTACGACACCAACTCCCTGGTGGTGAAGGACAGCAGCGGCAATGTGATCGACTCCAGCAAGTATACGGTCGTCTGGAACGGCAGCAGCTTCACCCTGACCATGACGGATACGGAGCTGCTGAACCAGGCAACGCCTCCTGCGGAGAACGTGTTCCACATCGTGTATGATGGCAATGTGGATACGTCCATTCTGAGCAGCACCACCTCTGTGAAGGTGGGCGAGAACGGCGTTACCGCCAAGCTGACCGGCAACAACGAGCCGGAGATCACTTCTCCGGAGAGCCACGACTACGAGACCATTGAGAGCACCCTGAAGAAGGTGGCCACCGGCACCAGCTACAATAGCGGCGTGGCCACCCAGACCTGGAAGATCACGGTGGGCAACGGCTATACGAATGTTTCCGACCAGACCGTCAACGATACCTGGACCACCTCCGGCACCGGCCTGACCGGCGACCCTGCCCTGAGCGGCACTGTCAACGTGACCCTGACGGGCTCTGACGGGAAAACCTATCAGATTAACAACAAGGCTTACAGCGATGTCTTCACGGCCCAGGACAACGGCTTCAAGGTGGATGTGGCTAAACTTGCCGACCTGGCCGGGATGCCCGAGGACGTGGATGTGACCAAGGCGGAGATCACCTACACCACCACGGTGGCGTATGACACCGCCGGCGCCAACGGCAAGGTGAACAACACTGCCACCACGTCCGGCGGCAGCGAAACCGCCACCGGCGGCGTGACCGCCCAGGCTCCCACGGTGAACCCCACCAAGGAGATCACCGCCCTGGACCCCAACTTCCAGAACGCCACCTATAAGGTGACGATCCCCGTTGACAAGTATTACAACGGCGTGACCGGCTTCTATGTGATCGACCGGGCGCAGTTCGTTGGGAATACGGGTACGGGCTATGCCATCGCCCTGAATCCCACGGATATTACCGCCCAGCTGGTGGTTGACGGAACGACCACCGATGTGCCTTATGTCGTTTTCTCCGATATCCAGATCGGAACCTAGGACAGCTACAGAAACTATACCAACGGCGAATTTGTGCTGGCCTTTAATACGACGGCCGGCGATCTGGAGCAGGCCGAGAGCGAATCCAAGCTGACCTGGGACGGAGACAGCGATGCCACGCTGGTGCTGACCTATACGGTGGATTTCAGCAAGCTGTATCCCCAGTATAACGATCACACCGCGGTGGAAGGAAAGTCCCTGGTGGATCTGCTTGGCGACAGTGATGGCTATACCTATAACTGCGCCAAGGTTTCCCTTGGCAACGAGGCCCATGTGCAGAATAAGGTGCCGAAGCCCTCTACTTCCCTTACAAAGACGGGCGAATACGACGCCGCCACCAACACCATCACCTATACCGTGACCCTGAACAACGGCCTCTTCGGCATGATCCCCGAAGGCGCCACGGTGACGGACAGCTTTGACCCCCGGCTGACCTATGTGGAGGGCAGCCTGTCCGCCAGCCTTTCTCTGGCTCTGACACAGAACGAATATGATCCCACTCTGACCTACAAAGACCTTGCCACCTACAGCTACAATGGCACCGTAAATGAAGGAAATACCATCCAGGTGACCTTCGAAGAGGCCAATTGGACGCTGACCGGCAAGAGCGGAGCTAAACAGTGGATTACGAGCCTTAATACGAGCGTGGATGTCTATGATGTCGCCTCTGAAATGAGTGGCGGCGCTCCCTGGTACCAGTGGAACGGCATCAACATTTACAACACTCCTACCTACAGCAAGGCGCTGACCCACGCTGTGGTCACCCTGACCTACCAGCTGGAGGTGCAGGATGAGTTCCTGCAGGATGCCCTGAAGAACGACACCTCCCTGAAACTGACCAACGAGGTGTCTGTGGACAAGGGCTTCGGCCAGGATACCACCGCCACCGTGGAGGTCAAGCCCGTTGCCGTCAGCAAGGAGTACCTGGGCAGGGTAGGCACCGCCAACCGTGCCTCCTACAAGGTGGATATCAACGAATCCGCCGCGACCCTGCCTGTGGACGGCACCCTGACCCTGACGGACACCATGTGCAAGTACCTGTTCCTGGACGACAGCACCCTGAAGGTGTATTCTGTGTCTGCGGACGGTACGGAAACCGAGATCACCGGGTGGAACTATACCTACACCACCCCCAGTGACGCGGATCACATCCTGAAGATCACCGGCCTGCCCAACAGCACCCACCTGCGGGTGAAGTATCAGGCCTCCGTGAGCAACGCCACCGGCACCGTGAAACTGGTGAACAAGGCCAGCATCACCGGCAACTCCGGCGAGAAATCCACCAGCGACAACTTCGCCGTGAGCGAGAGCGGCGGCGACGCCAGCGGCGCCAACTTCCACATCACCATCTACAAGCGCGACAATGACAGCAAGGCTGACCTGCTGGATGGCGCCAGCTTCAAGCTGTACTACTTTGACGCGGACGGCGACAAGACCTGGAAGGAAAACCTGAGCGACGCTACCTATGTCACCAGCACGGCGGGCACCAGCCATGTGGTGCGCCCCACCGCGGCGGACAGCACCAGCCTGTATTTCGATACCCTGTACAAGCTGGTCGAGGTGACTCCCCCCAGCGGCTACAAGACGGCCAACACCGCCTATTTCTGGGTGCGCGGCAACAAGGCGAACAAGTAGGCAGCCTTTGGCTCCGACCTGAGCACCATCCAGGCACTGGAGGGCAGCGACTGGGAGCTGAGCTGGGTCCGTGACCTGGAGGTCGCCAACCTGGATACCGTTGAAGCGGGCAACACCGACAAGGACTACGATGTGGCCGTGACGGTGTACGACACCAAGCTGAACGGCGTCAACTTCAAGGTGACCAAGGTGGACGGCGAGGACAAGGCTCTGACCGGCGCCGCCTTCACCCTGAAGAAGGCCACCGTGACCGACGGTGTTTATGCCGAGGATTCCTCTGACACCAAGAACTACATCAGCGGCACCGACAGTGTGTTCACGTCGGATGTGTTTGCCGAGGCCGGCGCGTACATCCTGACTGAGGCCACTGTGCCCTCCGGCTATCAGGGCGAAGGCCCCTGGATCGCCGTGGTGGGCAGCGACCTGACCGTGAAGCTGTACAAGGCCACCTCCGACATGAAGCTGGGGGACGAGGTCTCTCTGGACAGCACCGACAAGACCTATCACCTGGTGAACACCAGAGTGATCGAGCTGAAGGTGAAGAAGACCGACCTGGACGGCAAGGACGTGGACGGTGCCAAGCTGAAGGTGACCTACCAGAAGGATGGCACGACGGTTACGGTGGACGAGTGGACCAGCGACAGCACCACGGAGCCCAACGGCCACGACATCGGCTCCAAGCTGGAGATCGGTGTTACTTACACCATGACCGAGGTCTCCGCGCCCAATGGCTTCCTGGTGCGCACCGACTTCACCTTTGTGGTGAACGAGGACGGCACGGTGACGGTGACCGACACCAAGACCGACGGCAAGGCTACCTATAATAATGGCGTGCTGACGGTGAAGGACGAAGACTTCAGCGTGCTGGTCAAAAAGATCGACGGAAGCGCCGAAGGCGGTCCCGATCTTGCCGGTGCGGTGCTGGCCCTGTATAAGTCCGATGGCACCACCCCTGTGACCGATAAGGACGGCAATGCTGCCACCTGGACCAGCCAGAAGAACGCCGTCTGGGAAATCAGCGACCTGGTGGCCGTCGGCGGCACCTATGTGCTGAAGGAGACCACGACGCCTGAGGGCGGTTACATCACCGTCGACCCCGTCACCTTTACCGTGAAAGATGACGGCTCCCTGGAACTGATCACCGAGGGCGATGATGGCACCAAGAAAGAGACAGATAGTACCGATGATGCTTACATTGGCGGGACTTATTCCGATGCCATTATTGTGATCAACCGCAAGTCTCCCGAAACAACCGGCTACTTCTATGTCCAGAAGAACATCGATGGCACCGGCTATCCCGCGGACTCCACCTTTACCTTCACCCTGACTCCTGATACCGAGGGCGCCCCCATGCCCGATGGCACGGCGAACGGCGTGAAGACCATTACGGTGACCGGCGGGAACAGCGAGACCTTTGGAGATATCGTGTTCACCAAGTCCGGCACCTATGTGTACAAGGTCACTGAGAACACGACCAGCAAGCTGCCCGGATTCATTTACGATACGACCGAGCATACCGTTCAGTTTGTGGTGTCGATGAGCGGCAAAACCATGTCTCATTCCATGTCCATTGACGGCAAGGCCGGCGGCAACATCCTCAACATTACCAACAAGTATGTGCCTGTCAAGATCAAGAAGGTAAATGCCAACGGCACCGCCCTGAGCGGCGCCCAGTTCGCCCTGTATCAGGCGGACGGCACCACTGCCGTGACAACGAAGGACGCAGAGGGCAATGAAACGCCTGTCACCTGGACCAGCAATGGCAGCGACTGGGACATCACCCAGTACGTGACCTTCGGCAGCACCTATGTGTTGAAGGAAACCTCCGCGCCCGCCAACTATGTGCCGGCAGGGGACATCACCTTCAAGGTGAATGATGACGGCTCTGTGACTCTGGCTGAGGGCACCAAGGGCGCCAGCTACGCGAACAACACCATCACGGTGACCAACGAAGACGGCACGTCCGTGACCGTGAGCAAGAAGTGGGTGGACGCGAACGGCGACACCATCACCTGGCCCAGCACCATCGAAGTCTCCAGCGTGCAGGTGCAGCTGTACCAGGGCGAAACCGCCTATGGCGAGGCTGTGAGCCTGACCAGCGGCAGCACCTCCTACACCTGGAACAACCTGCCCAAGAAGGACAGCAACGGAAACGAGTACACCTACACGGTGCAGGAAGTCTCCGTGACAAGCGGCGATGTGACCACGGTGCAGACCGTGACCGACAGCGACGGCAACACCTACAGCTATGTGGATGCCGACTGCGGCAACCGGTACTTCGTCACCTACGACACCGCCACGGCTGGCACCGTGACCGTGACCAACACCGAGTGGCACCTGCAGGTGCTCAAGACGGACACCAACAATAATAAACTGAACGGCGCGCAATTCTCCCTGTATTACTACGACAGCACCCAAACCGATGGTATCGGTGATCCTGTCAAAAACGGGACTTGGACGTCGAACAGTGTAGATGCAACAGAGGACATTTCCAAGCTTGTTGTGCCCGGAACCACCTACATCCTGATGGAGACCTCAGCCCCCAAGGGCTACACCTTCGTGGATAATATCCAGTTCACTGTGAACACCGATGGCACTGTGACTCTGGCCGACACGACCCGCACCGATGTGGCGGTGAGCACGAGCAACAACACCATCACCATCACCGTCAAGGACAGCTCCTTCACCGTAAAGCTGGTCAAGGTGGACCAGTTTGGCAACAAGGTGGAAGGCGCCTGGCTGAGGCTGTATGAGGGTAACCAAAAGCTGCATTGGGAAAATTGGAGGACCAAAGAAGCCAACCCCAAGGATGCCAGCGGTTGCCTTCAGGCGGGCAAGACCTACACCCTGTCCGAGATGAGAGCTCCCACCGGCTACAAGAAGCTCTCCGGAGACTTCACGTTTACAGTGGGGAAGGATGGCAACTTGACCTGGGACGCGACCGCCAAGCCTGATGAGGTGACGGTGACCAAGGGCGATGACGGCGTTTGGCAGATCTCGGTGGTGAATACCGAGGCGACCACCTACTCCGTTGAGAAGGTTTGGAATGACTCTGCAGCCGAAAGCAGCCGTCCTGCCAGCGTGACCGTGCAGCTGTATGCTGACGGCACTGCTGTGAACGGTAAGACCCTGACCCTGAATGAAGAGAACGATTGGTCTGGCACCTGGAGCGACCTGCCCAAGTATACTGCGACCAGCACGGCCGAAAACAAGGTCGAGGTCGTCTACACCGCCCGTGAGGTGAAGGTGGGCGACACCACAGTCGCTAAGGATGCGACCAGCGTGACCGTTGGTCAGGATACCTACACCATTACCAACACGGACGCCAATGGCAAGACCACCATCACCAACACCAAGCTGAGCAGCCTGGTGATCACCAAGACGGTTTCCGGCGTGACCCTGACCGACGAGGAGAAGGCGGCGATCACCTTCACCGTGACCGGCCCGAACAGCTACAACGCCACCAACACCTACGACAAGTTCGTGGATGGCAAGTGGACGCTGACTGATCTGGCTGCCGGCGAATACACCGTGACCGAGTCCGGCGCGGACAAGGCCGGTTACACCCTGAACACCACCTACAAGGTGGGGGATGTGGAGACCACTACCGCTGCTACCGCTACCATTGCGGCCGGTGAGGCCGCCACTGTGGACGTGACCAACACCTACGTGGGCAAGTCCGGCTCCGCCGAAGTGAAGGCGCAGAAGAAGTACAACGGCTGGCTGACCGATGGCGCCGCCGAGACCTTCACCTTCAAGCTGACCGCAGATTCCTCGAACAGCGATGCTCCCATGCCTGCGACCACCGAGCTGACGGTTTCTAAGCCCACCACAGGGGACACCGCGGATTTCAGCTTCGGTACGATCAGCTTCGGACCTGCTAATGCGGACCAGACCTACTATTACACCATTGAGGAAGTTATCCCCGAGACCAAGGATACTGCCATCAGCTACGCTACCGCGAAGGTCGATGTGCGGATCTATGTGAGCAACGACCTGGCGGCAACGGTTAAATACAAGTATACGGAAGACCAGTCCTACACGGATGGCGTCAAGCAGTTCGTCAACATCCGCAAGGCCGGCTTCGACCTGAAGAAGACGGATGATCAGGGCAACGCTCTTGCCGGCGTGACCTTCACGCTGTACAAGGATGCTGATTGCACTCAGACGGCTGAGTACATCACTGCTGATGCCACCACGGACGCGGACGGCAAGGCGACCTTCAGCGGACTGAGCGCCAACACCACCTACTACCTGAAGGAAACCAGCCTGGGCACCGCCAACGAAGGCAAGTACAAGATGGACAGCACCGTGTACACGGTGATTGTGGCCGCCGACGGCCGCACCGTGACCGTCAAGAAGGGCGACACCACCGTGAACCCGACTGACGGCCTGTACACCTTCGTCAATAAGGAACTGACCGAGGTTTCCGGCACCAAGACCTGGGTGGACGGCGGCGAGACCCATGACAACGCCACCGAAATCACCCTGACCCTGTATCAGGATGATGCCAAGGTCGAGGACGCGACTCCCACTTGGGACGGCAACACCTGCAAGTTCACCGGCCTGGAGAAGTATGACGAGGATGGCGAGGCCTACACCTACACGGTGAAGGAAACGCCCATCAGCGGCTACAGCTCCAGGCAGAGCGGCAACAACTTCACCAACATCGAGCTGACCAGCGTGACCGTGTCCAAGGCCTGGAAGAACGAGGATGGTTCCACCACCTGGCCTGATGACGTGAAGACTGTCACTGTGCAGGTGTACGGTGGAACCCAGAGCCCGACGACTGTCACTCTGAGCAGTACCGACAGCAGCGCGACCGTCGATGGCCTGCTCAAGTACGCAGAGGATGGCACCGAAATCACCTATACGGTGCAGGAAAACGACATCCTGACTAAGGCCGACAAGCACGAGACGGTGACCGATGGCATTGTGCAGGTGGGCGACAACACCTACACTGTCAGTGTCAGCGGCTATACCGTGACCAACACCTATAAGCAGCCTGACGCTGCTTCGCTGACCATCCCCGTGACCAAGACCATGAAGACGGGCAGCGATACGATCCCGGACGACACCGAGTTCGCCTTCCGGCTGCAGAAGCTGGGTGCTGATCATAAGCCTGTCGGCGACCCGCTGCAGACGATCAGGATCAGCAAGAGCGAGATGACGAACGGCACTGCCACCAAGAGCTTTGATGCCATCACCTTCGACGCGGCAGGGGAGTACCTCTACGCCGTGACCGAAATGCCGGGCGAGTTGGAAGGCATGACCTACGACAAGGAGTCCAAGACGGTGTATATCACCGTGACCAAGAATGCCACGACCAACAAGCTGGAGGCCGAGATCACCAAGGTGACCGAAGGCATTACCCCTGAGGTCACGGAGCTCGGAAAGGTCATCACCTTCACCAACGAATACCATGTGCCCAAGACCGACGTGACCGTGACCAAGGCCTGGGCTAACCTGGCTAACAGCAAGACCTGGCCCGATGACGTGAAGGCTGTCACTGTGCAGCTGTACGCTGACGGCAAACAGGTTCAGACCGTGGATCTGTCCAGCGACAAGACCAGCGAAACGATCACCGATCTGAACAAGTACAAAGCTGACGGCACGACCCTGATCGCCTACACCGTGCAGGAAACGGACGTTCTGAAGACGGACGACACACACGTGGCGGTGCTTGGCGAAGACAATGTGATGGTGAATGGCAACTCCTATACCATCACCGTCAGCGGCACCACCGTGACCAACACCTATGTGGCGCCCGACTCTGTGGATGTGGTCATCCCCGTGACGAAGGCTAAGGCGGAGGGCAGCGATGCATTCCCCGATGGCGCTTCCTTCACCTTCAAGATGACCCAGCCCAGCAGCCAGAGCTTCACGCTGCCTGAGAATGTCACCATCGAAGGCACCGGAACGAAGGACTTCGGCAAGATCACCTTCACCGAAGCTGGAACCTATACCTTCTATGTGGAGGAAGTCGTGGGCAGCCTGTCCGGCATGACCTATGACAGCGCCAAGTTCACCGTGACGGTGAAGGTTACCAACACCGTCGCCAATAAGCTGACGGCTGACACCACCTTTGCCAAGGGCGAAGCCTCTGCTGAGGATGTGGAATTCACCAACAGCTATGACCAGCCCGAGATCGATGTGACCGTGACCAAGACCTGGGAAGGCATCGGCACGGGCAAGACCTGGCCCAGCGATGTGGCCAGCGTGACCGTGGCCCTGTATGCTGATGACGTGGACACCGGCAAGACCGTGACCCTGACCAGCAGCACGACCAGCGCCAAGTTCACCGGTCTGCCCAAGTACAAGGATGACGGCACGACCCTGATCGCCTACACCGTGAAGGAAACCACCATCACGACTACTGCCGGCGACCTTGTGACGGTGTCCGGCGATACCGTGACCGTGGGTGAGAACACCTACGCGGTGGGCATCGACGGCTCCAACATCACCAACAAGACCACTTGCATCAGCATCTCCAAGACCGAGATCAACGGCAGCGAGGAGCTGCCCGGTGCAACCCTGAAGATCCTGGATGCGGATGGCACCGTGGTGCGCAGCTGGACCTCCGGCACGGCGGCCCAGGAAATCGTTGGTCTGAAGACCGGCGTGACCTACACCCTGCGCGAGACCATCGCTCCCGATGGCTACACCGTGACCAGCGACAGCACCTTCAGCATTGCCGCTGACGGCACTGTGACCTATACCGGCACCACCACCACTGACGGCGTGCTGCTGGTGGAGGACGCTCCCACCACGGTGAGCATCTCCAAGACCGACATCACCGGCGAAGAAGAGCTGGCAGGCGCCAAGCTGCAGATCATCGGTCCGAACGGCGAGACGGTGAAGGAATGGACCTCCTCCAAGGAAGGCCCTGAAGTGATCACCAAGCTGAAGACCGGCGTGACCTACACCCTGCGTGAGACCACCGCTCCCGATGGCTACACCGTGACGGCGGACAGCACCTTCAGCATTGCTGCTGACGGCACTGTGACCTACTCCGGCACCACTACCACCGCCGGCGTGCTGCTGGTGGAGGACGCTCCCACCAAGGTGAGCATCTCCAAGACCGACATCACCGGCGAGGAAGAGCTGGAAGGCGCCAAGCTGCAGATCATCACCAAGGATGCGGACGGCGAGGAGACTGTTGTGGAGGAGTGGACCTCTACTACCTCTCCCAAGACCATCACCAAGCTGAAGACCGGCGTTGAGTACATCCTGCGTGAGACCACCGCTCCCGACGGCTATGCCGTGACGGCGGACAGCACCTTCAGCATTGACGAGAAGGGCAAGGTGACCTACTCCGGCACCACTACCACCGATGGCGTGCTGCTGGTGGAGGACGCTCCCACCAAGGTGAAGATCTCCAAGGTGGATGTTACCAACGAGAAGGAGCTGCCCGGCGCGACCCTGCAGCTGATTGGCCCCGATGGAAACATCGTGAAGGAATGGGAGTCCGGCGACGAGCCCGAGGAGATCGAGGGCCTGACCACCGGCATTGAGTACACCCTGCGTGAGATCGTGGCGCCCGATGGCTACACCGTGACCACGGATACTCACTTCACCCTGACCCCTGACGGCAAGGTGGACTCCGAGAAGACCACCACCACCCAGAATGCTGACGGCATCCTGCTGGTGGAGGATTGGCCCACCACGGTGAGCATCTCCAAGACCGATGTCACCGGCGAGAAGGAGCTGGCAGGCGCCAAGCTGCAGATCATTGACGCAGCGGGCACCGTGGTGACCAGCTGGACCTCTACCACCTCTCCCAAGACCATCACCAAGCTGAAGGTTGGCACCTACACTCTGCGTGAGACCACCGCTCCCGATGGCTACACCGTGACGGCGGACAGCACCTTCAGCATCGACGAGAAGGGCAAGGTGACCTACTCCGGCACCACCTCCACCGCCGGCGTGCTGCTGGTGGAGGACGAGCCCACCCGGGTGAAGATCTCCAAGGTGGATGTCACCAACGAGAAGGAGCTGCCCGGCGCGACCCTGCAGATCATCGATCCCAACGGAAACGTTGTGAAGCAGTGGAAGAGCGGCAGCGAACCCAAGGAAATCGTTGGCCTGACCACCGGCATTGAGTACACCCTGCGTGAGATCGTGGCTCCCGACGGCTACACCGTGACCACGGATACCCACTTCACCCTGACCCCCGAAGGCAAGGTGGATTCCTCCAAGACCACCACCACCCAGAATGCTGACGGCATCCTGCTGGTGGAGGATTGGCCCACCAGCGTGAAGATCGACAAGACGGATATCACCAACGGCACGGAGCTGTCCGGTGCTACCCTGCAGATCATCGATCCCAACGGCAAGGTGGTGAAGGAGTGGACCTCCACCGGTAAGCCTGTGACCATCACCGGCCTGACCACCGGCGTGACCTACACCCTGCGCGAGACCATTGCCCCCTATGGCTATGCCATTGCCACCGACACCACCTTCAGCCTGAAGGCGGACGGCACCGTGGACGCTGACAAGACCACGGCCGGCATGAAGAATGGCGTGATCCTGGTGGAGGATTGGCCCGCCACCGTGACCCACTACGTGACCAAGGTGTGGCAGGACAGCAACAACTACGCCCGTCAGCGGCCCACCAGCATCACAGTGCAGCTGTATGCAGGCTCCTACACCTGCGGCGATCCTGTGGTTCTGAACGCTGCCAACGGCTGGAGCCACACCTGGGAGTGGCTGCCCAAGTATTCCGGCGGCTACGAGGTGCCCTACACCGTCAAGGAGATCAGTGTGTACGCTGACTACGAAGTGAGCTACACCGAGACTGACTCCGAGCACACGGTGATCACCAACACCTACACCGTCGTGACGCCCACTCCGGACGGAACGCCCACGCCTACGCCCACCGCGACTCCGGAAGAAACGCCTACGCCCACGCCTACCGCGACCATTACTCCGGAACCCACCGCAACGCCGACCCCCATCCCCGGCATGCCCTACAACGTGAGGAACATTGACGGCGAATGGTACTACATCGACGACAACGGTGTGCCTCTGGGTATCTTCCCCGGTACCGGCGATGACAGCAACACCACCCTGTGGGCTGTCAGCGGCTGCGCTCTGCTGGCCTGCGGCCTGGCTCTGGCTGTGATTCTGCTCCGCCGGAAGAAGAGGAAGGCATGAGTAATCCCAAGAAATCCAATAAAATAACCAATATAATCCTGGCCGCCGTGATGCTTTTATGCTTCGCGGCGGCCGGGTATATGGCCTGGCTGTACTTCGGTGAGATGCAGACCCGCTCCGAGGCGGGGGACACCACCGCCCAGCTGCGGGAGATCGCCCTGGCCACCGCCACGGACACCGCAGCTCCCACGGCGACAGTGAGCGCCGGGGAAGCCTCCTCCGCAACGGCAGGCGAGGCGGCAACGGCCCAGCCCACCGCAACGGCGGAGCCTGTGGAGCCTGAGGACGAGGAAATCGACGAGGACGATGAGCTGAATGCCTATCTGTACGCGGCGAGGTCCGGCTCCATCACCTCCCAGGGGACGCCTGAACCCACCGCGGCTCCCGCAGCCACGGCCACGGCAACGCCCACAGTGAAGCCTGAGGCCGGTCAGACCGGCGAGGCTGCCACGGCAACGCCCAAGCTGACGCCGGTTCGGGGAACGCCGACCCCCGCGGTGACCGCTACGCCATCAGCAGAGACGGCGACGAGCACTCCCGCAGCGGCAGCAGAAGTCACCGCAACGAGCGCTCCCCTGGCGGAAGCGACCGCGGTGAATGCCACGGCGGAAGCCACCGCGAGCCCTGTGGCAGCGGCAGACATGACCCCGACCCCCGTGGCGGAGGCGGAAGCCACCGCGGCTCCCACTGAGGAACCCACGGCAACTCCCACCGCCACCCCCATTCAGGTGGGCACCTCTGTTGTGGAGGACGCGGCCCGCATCACGGTGGATTTCGGCTACCTGGAGCAGACCAACCCGGATATCCGGGGCTGGCTGTATCAGGAGGGCACGGAAATCAACTACCCGGTGATGCAGCACACGGACAATGAGTATTACCTGACCCACCTTTTCGATGGGAAGACCAACAAGTCCGGCTGCATCTTCATGGATTGCGGCAATTCCTACTACTTTGGCGACATCATCACCTATCTTTACGGCCACAACCGGAATGACGGCACCATGTTCGCCAGCCTTCCCAACTACATGAGTCAGGAATATTGGGAAGAGCACCCCACCATGCTGCTGATCACGCCCTACGAGAATTACCAGGTCCAGATTTTTGCCTGCACCCGCCGCTCTCTGGAAACAGAGGAGGACTGGCGGATGAAGCAGTTCGATTCCCGGGTGGATTTCGAGGCTGCTGTGGCGGATATTCTGGAGGAATCCGGCATCGACACGGGCATCGTGCCCGAATGGGGCGACCAGCTGCTGGCCCTGGGCACCTGCACCAATGAGGTGCACATCGAGCGGTACCTGGTTTATGCTGTGCTGCGGCCCATCGTCTACGCCACAGACGAAAGCGTGGCGGTGGAAAAGATGGAGCTGGACGCCATTGAGGGCACCAGCCGGGTCATCGACGTTCCCGGCCGCGGACCTACCCAGTACTACGCCCAGAACGATCCCGTGTGGGCCAACATGCTGTATGAGCCCAAGGGAAGCACCCACAGGGGCACCATGGCCAGCTCCGCCTGCGGCCCCACGGCCATGGCCATGATCGTGGCCAACATGGTGGATCCCCAGTACTACTGGTACCTGGACTATTACTCCGGCCTGGAGGATGGGCTGACCTTCTGCTCCAACTCCGTCAACCAGTACTATTGCGACCACAGCCATGCCCAGTATCGCCTGCAGACGGCGGAGGAATTTACCCGCTACATGCCGGTGGCCCTGGCCAGCTTTGCCACGGGCAACAACCGCAGCGGCCTGAAGTCCAGAGGGCTGAACGGCGGCGGCACCAAGACCACCTTCATGGGCCAGGTGGCGGAGATCTTCGGTCTGGACATGGACATCACCAAGAGCCGGGCGGATCTGCTGGAGACCCTGTCCAAGGGCGGCATGGCCATTGCCTCCACCGGCGGCAGCGGCACCCCCTATACCGGCGGCGGCCACTACATGACGGTGGTGGCGGCGGACGATGAGTATCTCTATGTGATGGATCCCTACATGAAGGAGGACTACAGCAAGACGGACAAGCGGCACGTCATTGAGGTGATCGAGCCCGGCCTGATCCGCCTGAAGCTGTCCGACTGGAAGCAGCTGGCGCTGTATACCTTCTATACCTTTAACTATAAGCCATACTAAAAGAATCCCGCTGCGGAGTGCTTCCACAGCGGGATTCTTTTAATGTCGATCAGCAGAGGGCAATCGGGAAGCCCTCAGAAAAGCATCTGCCCGAAGGAGTCCAGAGGGCGATCGGAAAACCCTCTGGTCACCTCCGCAGAGGCGAAATCCTTTTTAGCCGATATACTCCTTGCCACCCATGTACATCTGCAGAGGCTTGGCAATGTGCACCCGGCCATCGGGACCCAGGTTGTTCTCCAGGTAGGCGATCAGCATCCGGGGCGGCGCCACGCAGGTGTTGTTCAGGGTGTGGGCAAAGTACTTGCTGCCGTCCTCACCCTTCACGCGGATCTGCAGCCGACGGGCCTGGGCATCACCCAGGTTGGAGCAGCTGCCCACCTCGAAGTACTTCTGCTGCCGGGGGCTCCAGGCTTCCACGTCCAGGCTCTTCACCTTCAGGTCAGCCAGGTCGCCGGAGCAGCACTCCAGGGTGCGCACCGGGATGTCCATGGTGCGGAAGAAGTCCACGGTGTTCTGCCACAGCTTGTCGAACCACATGGGAGAATCCTCGGGCTTGCAGACCACGATCATCTCCTGCTTTTCGAACTGGTGGATGCGGTAAACGCCCCGCTCCTCAATGCCGTGGGCACCCACTTCCTTCCGGAAGCAGGGGCTGTAGCTGGTCAGGGTTTTGGGCAGCTCGCTCTCATCCAGAATGGTATCGATGAATTTGCCGATCATGGAGTGCTCGGAGGTGCCGATCAGATAAAGATCTTCGCCCTCGATCTTGTACATCATGTTCTCCATTTCAGCGAAGGACATGACGCCGGTGACCACGTTGCCGTGGATCATGAAGGGCGGCACGCAGTAGGTGAAGCCCCGGTCGATCATGAAGTCCCGGGCATAGCTCAGGATGGCACTGTGCAGCCGGGCAATATCACCCATCAGGTAATAGAAGCCATTGCCGCTGGTGCGGCGGGCACTGTCCAGGTCGATGCCGTTCAGGCGCTCCATGATGTCCACATGATAGGGAATTTCCCATTCGGGCACCACGGGCTCGCCAAAGCGCTCGATTTCCACATTCTCGCTGTCATCCTTGCCGATGGGCACGGAGGGATCGATGATGTTGGGGATGACCAGCATCCGCTTGCGCAGCTCGGCGTCCACGGTCTCCCGGCGGGCATCCAGCTCCGTCATCTTGTCGGCGTTGGCCTTCACAGCCACGCTGTTCTCGTCGATCCTGGCCTGAATGGCGGCCTTCTCCTCGTCGGTGGCAGCCTTCTTCAGCTGGCCGTACAGGGGGCCATTGGCCTTGGACAGGGCATTGCGCTGGGCCTTCAGGGCATCGGCCTGCTTGATCAGATCACGACGCTCTGCATCCAGAGCGATCACCTCATCCACCATGGGAAGCTTGGCATCCTGGAACTTTTTCCGGATGTTTTCCTTAACGACCTCCGGATTGTTCCGGACGAAATTGATATCCAGCATTGACTCTCATCCTCCTTGGTCAATGGCCATTATACACGTTTGACCCCTGTTTTTCAAGGGCTGAAGGCGGGTTTTGGGCGTGGTTTTAGTACAAAAGGAAAACAAGATTTTCCCGCAGGCTGTGGTAAAATAAATTGCTATGACCCTGAAAGGATGCAGCTTTGCGATGGATATGTGGATGAAGCCCGGACAGCTGTCCGGCTCGGTGGCGGCTCCTGCCTCCAAATCCGAGGCACACAGGAGAATGATCTGCGCCGGTCTGTCCGGTGAGACAACGGTATTGACCGGTTTTATGGAGTCGGATGATATGCGGGCCACGGCCAACTGCCTGCGGGCCCTGGGCGCTGACCTGAAGCGGGAGGGTGACTGCCTGCGGGTGACCGGCAAGGCCCACCCGATTCACGGCCTTCCCCTGATGGACTGCGGTGAAAGCGGCTCCACCCTGCGGTTCTTTGTGCCGATCGCCATGGCCCTGGCCGGCGGCGGCGTTTTCCGCATGCATGGCCGCCTGGGGCAGCGCCCCATGGATGTGTACCGGGATCTTTTTGTTCCCAGGGGCACCAGGTGGAACATGGGCATCGGGGCGGACGGCGCGGCGGAGCTGCACGTGGTGGGCACCCTGAAGCCGGGAGATTATGAGCTCCCGGGCAATGTGTCCAGCCAGTTCGTGTCCGGGCTGCTGTTTGCCCTGCCGCTGCTGGAGGGAGAATCCACCCTGACGGTGGTGCCGCCGGTGGAGAGCATCGGGTACATCCGCATGACCCTGCAGGCCCTGCAGGCAGCCGGAATTCAGCTGGAAAATAAGGCGGAATACACCTGGAGGATCCCGGGAGGCCAGACCTATCACGGGGAAAGCGGTGCCCTGGCAGGGGACTGGAGCCAGGCCGCGGTGTTCCTGTGCGCGGGCGCCCTGGGGCATCCTGTCACAGTGACGGGCTTGACCACGGAGACCACCCAGGGCGATGCGGCGGTGCTGGACATGCTCCGCTCCCTGGGAGCCGGGGTGAAGGTCTCGGAGAACGGCATCACGGTGACCGGCCCCACAAAAGGCGCGGAGCTGGATGTGCGGAACTGCCCGGACATTGCGCCCATGCTGGCCCTGGTGTGCGCTCTTTCCTCCGGCAGCAGCGTGATCCGGGGCTGCGGCCGGCTGCGGCTGAAGGAATGTGACCGTCTGGAGGCCACAGCGAGCCTGCTGAACGGCCTGGGCGCCCGGGTGGATGTCCGGGGAGATGAAATGCACATCACCGGCGTAGAACGGCTGCAGGGCGGCGCGGAGGCGGATACCTGCCGGGATCACCGGATGGTGATGCTGGCCTCTGTTGCGGCGCTGCACTGTGCGGAGCCTGTCCTGGTGAAGGACGTGCAGTCGCTGGACAAGTCCTGGCCGGAATATCTTTCTGTCTATAAAATGCTGGGAGGTCAAGCGGAATGAGCAGCTGCTTCGGACAGCACCTGCATTTGTCCCTGTTCGGTCAAAGCCACGGCCCGGCCATTGGCATCACCATGGACGGCTTTCCGGCCGGCATGAGGATCGACATGGAAGCCCTGCAGGCGGAAATGGCCCGCCGGGCCCCCGGACAAAGCGCCCTGACCACCCCCAGAAAGGAAAAGGATGAGCCGGAATTCCTTTCCGGTGTTCTGAACGGGGTCACCACCGGCCAGCCTCTGGCAGCCATCATCCGCTCCTCCAATCAGCACAGTGCTGACTATGGAGACGGGGTGGATCTGGTGCGTCCGGGCCATGCGGACTATACCGGGCATATCCGGTACTACGGCTTTGAGGATTATCGGGGCGGCGGCCACTTTTCCGGTCGGCTGACGGCCCCCATTGTGCTGGCGGGCGCCCTGTGCAGCCAGTACCTGGCGGAGCAGGGGATTCATATTGCCTGCCACATCGCCGGCGTGGGTCCGGTGCGGGATGACTCCTTTGAGCAGCACCCGGACTTCGACGCCGCTGCCCTGAAGAAGGCCCATCTGCCCACCCTGCGGCAGGAGGCTGCGGAAGAAATGGAGAGGGAGATCCTGGCGGCAGCCCGGGAGGGCGACAGCGTGGGCGGCCTGCTGGAAAGCGAATTG